>Ga0307935_1000388_pt1 | contig 20059 bp, 21 predicted proteins | sample OrgLakmetageno92_FD_201827 | JGI IMG/M metagenome (GOLD analysis project Ga0307935, IMG submission 201827) | Saline water microbial communities from Organic Lake, Antarctica - #92 | ecosystem: Environmental > Aquatic > Non-marine Saline and Alkaline > Saline | place: Antarctica: Organic Lake...
CGGAGAGCTGCACTTTAAAGCCGACAGCATCAGCAGCACCACCGCCACTACCTTCCGGATTTATTACAACGGCACCACCACCGGAGCTTACGCTGCGAGTGACACGTATGGAGCGCAGAATGTGTGGAATAGTAATTATGAACTTGTGTACCACTCCGGAGGAGGTTCAGATAGTACTTCTAATGGACGACACGGTACTGCTAGTGGCGGTGTGACTGTTGGAGGCGTAGCCGGTCAGCTTGGAGATGCTACTGATTTTGACGGAGTCAATGATTATATAGATAAAAGAATTTTACGTGGTTGATCTGACAGGCATAGAAGCCCAATCAGGCGTCATGCATTCCTTGCAAAGTGGATCAATGACGGTTCTTGGCGATACCGTCCTGTCCGGGAGGTTGGATGTTGGGGAGGGACTATTAGTAGGAGATGTAGGGATTTATAGTCAAGGTGCTGTTTATGCTGCGGGTACCGATAGCTCATATTTCCTTGGAGATATGAGCATAGGTACCACTAGCGCGAATTCAGAGTTGACAGTTGACGGTGTTATCCAGGCAACCAATCTTGTCAGTGGCGGCACAACCAACCTCATGGCCGATGCGCAGGGCAACATAATATTAGAAGTATCGGATCAACGCCTTAAAGAAAATGTACACACGCTGACTGGATCGTTGGATAAAATTCTTGGTTTACGAGGAGTATCATACGCATGGAAAGACAAAGATCGGTTTGGAGACCAGCAAGAAATTGGATTCTTAGCCCAGGAGGTTGATGAGATAGTGCCTGAGGTGGTGCGAAAGGGTGGTGCGTACTGGTCGCTTAATACTAAAAACTTATTGGCGCTGGTGGTGGAAGCGATGAAAGAGATGTGGTCGGTGGTGAATGGAAATCAAAACCGGATCGAGGAACTTGAAACACGTATCCGTGAACTCGAAAATCGGAATAGCTCCTCAACAGTTGCGACACAGATTCTGGAACAGGACGAAGAAGCGGCAAAAGAAAATATACAACCAGAGCTGGTTGATGAAAAAGATAGTGACGCGAAAGCGCAATCAGGTACCGATGAAGAAGAGGTTGAGGTACGGTTAGTTGGTACTCCCTCTTCCACCAGCACTATGGCGACCACCACCACAGCCACCACCACAGCAACTACCACTAGTGAACTAGATGCTGACTCAGAAACGCTGCTACCAGTACAAGAGAATAACCAGTCAGAACCTGTAGCGCCTGAAATGCCTAGCGATGAATCGGTCGAGATTGTAGAGACGACATTGGATACCACTAACACTACAGCGAGTTCCAGTGAATCGCATATTGATCCTCAAGAGCCACACATGCTATTAGAGTCTACAGGAGAAGCAGATGAAGGTGAGATAGCGACCAGTGTAATTGATGAGTCAACTGCAAATAGTGAATAGACTCGGCGTCTCAGGTCGAACGACAAAATAATTATTATCCACAATTCAAGCCCTAGAGCCAGATTAAAATCTAAAATTATAGTATTATATGAGTACCAAGTTATTTAAAAGAAAGAAACATTATTATTATGAAAACATCATTACACTTCAGCAACCTAACTAACGCAGCCACTTTGGCCGCGTTAGTGTTCTCCCTATCACTCGGTCTATTCTTCGCCTTTGAGCCAGCTGTTACATTTGGTCAAACCGACGAATTTACCGTTCAAGCAGAAATTGCCGGAGAGCTCGCATTTGTGACTACTGCAGACGATATTACACTTACTCCAGCCATCGCAGGTCTAACAGGTGGGTTTGCAAACGGAACCACAACAGTAGCAGTTAACACCAACAACCCGCTAGGATACACCATGACGATTGAGTTCTCTACTACTACTGCTATGCAACAAGATCTGGGTACATCAACAATCGCGAACTACACACCAGTAAGTGGCGCTGATTATGACTTTTCAATAGATAGTAATGATGCTGAGTTCGGGTATACCGTCTTCTCAAATACAAACACTGCAGATACAAATACTATCTTTCTTAATGACGGAGGTACGGACTGTAGTGGAAGCACAACAGGAACTCTTGGGAAGTGTTGGTACAACGTAGCTGACGCAACGGTCGCAACCAATATTATTGACCGCTCTAGCCCGACTCCAAGTACTGGTGCTACTACCACTATCGCATTTCAGGTTGGAGTAGGCGCCAATCCAAACCCAGCTCTCCCAGCTGGTTTCTATACAGCAACGACTACCTTGACCATTACTGACAACTAAAATATAATCAAATTACTATGTTGAATACAACTTCGCACCGATACAGCGTGGTTGCATTCCTACTAATTTTGGGATGCACACTCCTAGCTCTGCCTACGAGTGTGTTTTCTCAAGGAGAAATTGCTCCAGTGGCTGACGAGGCAGCGACGACAACTATTGATCTTGAGACAGATCCAGTTGATGATTCTGTGCTACCAGCGCTACCCGACGTAGCAACTCCTACAGTTCCACCAGCCCCTGTAGCGCCAACGGCTGTTGTTGATTCCTATTCTCGAGAACGGTTACCTAATGATGATGTATTCAATGATTTTGTCGTCGGACCGGGGCGTTTTGAGCTTGAGCTTGCTCCGGGTCAAAGTCGCACGGTCGAATTAGTTGTGTCTAACCGTATGGGGGTCGAAAAGGTGTTTTCGTTTGAAACCGAAGACGCTGAGGGTACAGAGGATGGTTCAAAAGCTCTTGTCTTACTGGGCGATGATCGAGGGCCGTATACGATTAAGGACTATATCAGCGTCCCACACAAAGAATTTACATTGCAGCATGCAGAGCGTGCTCGGATACCGGTAACAGTCAGCATTCCGGCTGATGCTGATCCAGGTGGTCGGTACGGGAGTTTGCTGATATCAATAGTCTCGGATAAAAATGAACTTAATTCCGCCGGTGGTTCAGTGCCAGCTTCAGTACTAGTTAGTCGTATTGGAACACTCTTTTTCATCTCTACTCCAGGTGAAACCGAAACAGCCGGAGAGACACTCGACTTTTCTACTGTAAACGACACTGCTCTGTTCACAGATACACCGATACCAATGAGTATTGTGTTTGAAAACACCGGTGACGTGCACTTGAATCCCTATGGCGAGATACGCATTACTAACTTTCTTGGAGATGAGGTGGGGTTTGTAGAGCTTGCACCCTGGTTTGTATTGCCGGATTCAATACGAAATCGTGTGGTCGAGTGGGACAGAGAGTTTCTTATTGGCCGATATACGGCTACCGCTCAAATAAACCGAGGTTACGATGATGTGGTAGACACCCGAACAGTCGTTTTTTGGGTACTCCCATGGAAAATACTCCTTCCTATCTTTATCGGCCTCTTCCTGATCTTCGCTCTGATCCGTTACGTTGCTACCCGGTTTGAATTTAAACGCAAATAATTTAATTACTACTCATGCGTATATGGAGTTCATTGTTCTTGACCAGTTTAGTAAGCGCTGTTGTGTTTACACCAGTAGTATTTTGGTATACTGATATCGTAGGAGCACAAGTAATGGAAAGTACTAACTATGGTTTACAATCTGACAGTATAAACTTTGGCGGTGGTCTCTCTAACTCAACTGGGTTTACTTTAGAGTCGAGTGTAGGGGAGATTGCTACCGGAGAAAGTGATAGTAGCTCGTATACCTTACGGGCAGGATATCAACAAATGCAACAAGTCTTCATGTCTTTGACTGGCTTGGCCGCAGTTACTTTGTCGCCTACCATTCCTGGTGTGTCGGGTGGAGTAGCAAATGGATCGACTACCGCGACAGTCGTGACGGACAGCCCATCTGGTTATTCGCTCACCATCGCAAGCGAATCATCGCCGGCCATGGTGTCTGGAGGCAATAGTCTCGCTGATTATAATACCGACCCGACCCCAGATTATGAATTTGCCATTGGCGTGAATGATGCTCATTTTGGGTTCTCGCCGTTTGGCGATGACATTATTGATAGATTCAAAAATAATGGCACGAGCTGTGGGGTAGGAAGTACTATTTCGAATCTCAATTGTTGGACTGGTGCGAGCACAACTGCTACCGTCATCGCAGAGTCCACTAGTTCCAACCACCCGACCGGAGCCGATACTCGCATCAACTTTCGAGTAGGTGTTGGTGGATCGGTTACTCAAGCTCCAGGGGTATATGTAGCAACTACGACGGTAACAGCGCTACCACTATGAGAATACTGTTGAGTCTCGTTCTTACTTTGGTTTTCATGGGTGGCACGGCTCAATTGATTTTTGCACAGACTGACTCGTTCAACGTAGAACTTCTCTATGGGGAAGATACTCAGCCTCCAACCACACCAGATCCTTTTTCGGTCACCCCGATTGCAGCAACGCAAATTGATGTCGCCTGGGGCACATCAACCGATGATACTGGGGTAATTGGGTACCAGCTCTTTCGTGACGCTGTGCAGATTGCCACTACGACACTAACGTCTTATTCTGATAGCGGCTTGATCGCCAGTACCACATACTCATATAGTGTTACCGCCTTTGATGCATTTGGTAATTTTTCAACGTCATCAATTACCCTCGCTACTACAACAGCGGACAGAGATGGCAGTTCGGCCACGATAGCTCGACTGCAATTAACATCATTTGTTATAGCACCTAGTACTAACGGTGCTAAGTTTGAGTTTAGTACCAATCTACCTACTCGCTTTATATTACGTTATGGCAAATCAAGTATTTATGACGACGGAACAATAGAAAGTCCAATTTATAAATCTTCGCATATTACCTCATTGTTTCCTTTAGAGGCAGGCACCGAGTATGTATATGAGCTCTATGGTTACGATCGATTTGGTGCAGAAGTCCTCTTGTCTGGTGGCAACTTTACTACCATTGCCTTACCTGATACTACTGCGCCAGCTAACGTAGCTAATTTTTCTGCAACGCCAATAGGTACTGATACGTTTCTGCGCTGGGATAACCCAACTGAAGACGATTTTGTATATGTACGAATAGTGCGAAATCATTTGTTCTATCCACTGAATGAGAGTGATGGGTTTTTGGTATATGAAGGGTCGGCTAATTCAGTAACTGATCAAGGTGGTTTGGTCACGCACGACGGACAGTATTACACAATATTTACCTACGATTCTTCAGGTAACCTGTCTTCGGGTGCGATAGCGTATGCTACAACACAGTTACCGTCAGAGAGTATTATCCCAGACACACCTGGTAGTGCGACCGATGATGATAGGGAAGAGGTTTCCACAGATACTAGCTCTACAACTTCCATCCAGGTGCCACCTGATCCAAATATGCCGCAGCCCCAAGACATTTTGGTATCGCAAGGAGGTACTACCTATAGTTTTGCAAGTAGTACGATTACGTTAGCGAGTGAAGAATTATTTTTTGTCTCGATCCCAGCTGATAAAATTACTGGCGCATTTAAGACGATTGTCGTCACTTTGGATGATCCAAGAGGGTCGGGCAAAAACTTTTCATTTTTATTGCGTCTCAATAATACACAGACGGAGTACACCGCAACCATCGCGCCAGTCCAGGTAGCAGGGGGCTCGCAGTTGCAGGTAGATATATACGACTATGATGTCAAGGTGGTTGGGAGCTATCGGACCCAGCTGGAGTTTACCGAAGCTAGGGGTACCAGCTCTTCTACGTTTGGGACACTACTGTGGCGACTACAGACGCTTGCTTGGCAAATACTACTCATAGTTCCAATCGTGACGCTGGTCGGATTGTGGTTCATTTTTTGGCGTCGCAAGCAGCAAGATGAGGATAACGAACCTGCAGTATAAAATTTTGCCTTGTATACTGTGGTGAGGAACTTAACATAACATATTGATTATTTATGACTCGTGTAGCAATTAATGGATTTGGAAGAATAGGACGAACGTTTTTGCGGACAGCGTTTGGACACAGCGACTTTGAAGTGGTCGCCATCAACGACTTGGGCAGTCTTGAAAACTTGGCCTACTTACTGAAGTATGACTCCGTCTATGGACGGGCTCCGTTTACTGTCGAAATTGTTGAGGGTAAACTCATGGTGCAAGGCAAAGAGATTGCTTTCACCCAAGAACGGGCACCAGAAAAGCTACCTTGGGGTGATATGAATGTTGACATAGTAGTGGAATCAACTGGTTTCTTTACTACCTACGAAGGTTCTAAAAAGCACCTCGCAGCTGGGGCTAAGCGAGTGGTGATCTCAGCACCAGCTAAAGACGAACCAGAAGCAGCCGGCGTCAATGGAGCAACGGTTTTGATGGGAGTAAACGACGACCAACTCAAGACCTGCGAGATTTCATCTAACGCTTCGTGTACTACTAATGCCACCAGCCCACTGATTGCAATCCTCAAAGAAGCGATTGGTATCGAGAAGGCCATTTTGAACACCGTACATGCGTACACCTCAACTCAGTCACTGGTGGATGGTCCATCGAAGGATCTCCGCAAAGGTCGAGCAGCAGCGCTTAATATCATCCCCGCTTCAACTGGTGCGGCGATTGCCACCACTAAAGCCCATCCTGAACTTGATGGAAACTTTGACGGTATGGCCATGCGAGTACCAGTGCCGGTCGGTTCAGTGGTTGATGTGACATTTATTGCGAAGCGAGACACGAGCGTTGAGGAAATCAACGAAGCGTTCCGTAAAGCAGCTGCTGACCCCCGCTGGAAAAATATCTTTGCTGCCACTGATGAGCCAATCGTCTCTTCAGATATTATTGGATCACGAGTTGGTTCAATCGCAGACATGTCATTTACTAGAGTAGTTGGTGGTAATTTGGTCAAAGTGCTTGGTTGGTATGACAATGAAACCAGTTACACTCAGACGTTGGTCGAGCACGTAGCGGCGTCAGCCCGACATCTACAAGCTGCGTAATGAAAGTTCATCTCGCTGCAGATCACGCGGGTTACGCGCACAAAAATACTATTGCTGATTGGTTAGTCAGTGAAGGGTTCGACGTGGTTGATCACGGAGCCGCGGTGTTTGACCCCGAAGATGACTTCCCAGATTTTATCGTCAAAGCTGCGCATGCAGTAGCCAAAGCACCCGCGACCGATCGGGCAGTAATCTTTGGCGGGTCTGGCCAAGGTGAAGCCATGTTGGCAAACCGGTTCCCGGGTGTGCGAGCAACGGTCTTGTATAGTGATAGTAAAGAAATTGTTGAGCTCGGACGATCTCACAACGACTCGAATGTCCTATCAATCGGAGCGCGACTGTTATCAATCGACGATACCAAAAAACATATTTGGTCCTGGCTCCACACCCCTGGCGCAACTGACAAAAAGTACATTCGCCGCGATCAAAAAATTGACCAGCTCACTAGAAACCTACACACATGATTCCAATTGTTCCCGCCTTCATTCCTCAGTCTGAGGATGACGCAAAAGAAAAACTTGAGTTGCTTCGGTTTAGCCCCGAGGTGCATCTTGACGTGGTTGATGGGAAATTTACCCCAACAGCGTCGTGGCCGTGTAAACCTACTGGAGAACCAGTTACAGTGAAGCCGTATTCTGACCAATTCTCACTTGAGGTTGATCTGATGATTGAAGACCCGTTGTTAGCCGCCGCTGATTGGATCACCGCCGGAGCAGACAGGTTGGTTTTTCACGTTGAGACAGTTTCACTCGAGAACTTCAAAAATTTTGAAAACTTCACGCATACGTCGATTGGTGTGTCGGCGCATGGCGATACTGCAATCGATACACTACTGGCGTACGCTGAGTTTGCTGATTACGTGCAGTTGATGGGTATTTATCAAATCGGCGCCCAAGGACAGCCGTTTGATGCAACCGTGCTGGAAAAAATTGCTGCTGTACAAGCAGCGTATCCAGAGAAATCTATCACTATCGACGGTAGCGTTAACGAACACACTATCGTGCAGCTCAAAGAGGCTGGAGCAGACCGATTTATAGTTGGTTCGGCGATCACTTTGCAACCAGATCCAGAGGCAGCGTACCAGGCGCTATCCGTACTTATTAACTAAAAAGAACCAAAAGTACTTGGAGCTTTGGCTTCAACTTTGTATACTAATAAAGATATGCAGTACCTCACTTCAACCCAAATCAAATCATTAGAAAAGAAAGCAAACGAGATTCGTCAGAGTATTATCGAAATGTTAACCGAAGCTGGGAGTGGTCACACCGCGGGCCCGCTCGATATGGCGGATGTGTTTACCTTGTTATACTTTGCCCTCCTCAAACACGATCCTCAAAACCCCGATTGGGAAGAGCGGGACCGTCTGATTTTGTCTAACGGCCACATATGTCCAGTCCTCTATGCCACCATGGCGCACGCTGGGTATTTTCCGGTAGAAGAACTGCTCACCCTAAGAAAGTTTGGGTCACGCCTGCAAGGACACCCACATCGCGAGGCATTGCCGGGCCTTGAAAATACCTCTGGACCATTAGGGTCAGGGTTGTCGCAGGCAGTGGGTATGGCCATCGCTGACCGAATGAATAATCCGTATTCAAGCAAGTTTTTCTACTGCCTGACCGGTGATGGTGAACTCCAAGAAGGTCAGATTTGGGAAGCGGCAATGTTGGCTGGGAAAGAAAAACTGCACAATTTGATTGTGATCGTCGACCGAAATGGATTCCAGATTGATGGGTATACCCAAGATGTGATGCCGATGGAGCCGCTGGCCGAAAAATTTGAATCGTTTGGGTTTGATGTCCAAGAAGTCGACGGGCACAGCATGCGGGCGCTGAACGACGCAGTTGGAAAGGCACAAGCCGTGTACAGTCAACCCTCAGTTATCATTGCGCATACAATTGGTAGTAAAGGGGTGGACGTGTTTGAGCGTGACTTTCGGTGGCATGGTAACCCTCCGGGTAAAGGGCCAGAGGATCGAGTGCCAAAGAGCGAGCAAGCAAAAGTAGCCTTAGAAAAACTCCGTACCCTGGCTGGTATGATTGATAAAGATACTATTTCATAAATTATGTTTGCAGATCATATTTCAGAAGCAATAAAAAATGGAGAGGAGGTTGAGCGCGTAGCAACACGTAACGGCTTTGGTGAAGGTTTGCTCGAAGCGGGTAAGCGTGAAGAGAACGTGGTGGCGCTTTGCTGTGACCTAACAGAGTCAACCAAGACACACGTGTTTGCTAATGAGTTCCCAGAACGGTTTGTACAGATTGGGGTAGCTGAACAAAACTTAGCATCAGTGGGCTCAGGCATGGCTGCTATGGGGAAGATTCCTTTTATAACGTCCTACGCCATGTTTTCACCTGGCCGTAATTGGGAACAAATCCGCACCACAATCGCGTACAACAACGCCAACGTAAAAATCGCCGGTTCGCACGCCGGAGTATCGGTTGGCCCTGACGGCGCTACCCACCAAGCAATCGAAGATATGGCAATCATGCGCACAGTGCCAAACATGACCGTTATTGCACCAGCTGATATTCACGAAGCCCGTAAGGTCACCCTCGCAGCTGCGAAGCATAATGGGCCAGTATATTTCCGCTTGGGACGATCCGGAACGCCGGTAGTAACCACTCCAGAGTCACCGTTTGAGATTGGCAAAGCACAACTCATGTTTACTCGTGATCAGTCACATCAAAAGAAAGTGGGTATTATTTCCACCGGATCACTTTTATACAACAGCCTGATGGCAGCCCGCGAATTACAAACGCAAGGCATCGGAGCATCCGTCCTACACCTAGCGACCATTAAACCGCTTGATACAGAAGCTGTGGCTGCATTTGCAGCTGATCACGATGCGCTAGTCACGGTCGAAGAACATCAGGTAGCCGGTGGAATGGGAAGTACGGTTGCAGAATTTCTCTCTGAAACAAACCCAACCAAGATTAATCGTATCGGAGTACTAGACCAGTTTGGTCAATCTGGTGAACCGGACGAACTAGTGGAGTACTATGGTATGGGCGTTGATTCCATTGTTGCAGCAGGAAAACGGGTGATTGATAAGTAGTAGTAAACCAATACAAGTCGTGATGTATACCTACACTACTCTACTACAAAGGGGAGTTTAGGTACTATCTTTGTCTATTGCCTCCCCGCACCACACTGTCTCGGGTGCTATTTAAGAACCAACCGCCAGTGTTAGAGTCAAAATACAACTGTGACTCCCAGGTCACGTAGAGATAGGCGGCTGATTATCAAGTAAGTCTTGGTATCATATATGATACCAAGCGATAGGTAATTCTTTATAGGATAAGGTGCGCGAGGTTATCTGCTCTTAGGTAGCGATAAGAAAAAAGCGCCCCGTATTTGGGGCGCTTTTTTCTTAGCGTGGCCGTAGCTACACTTTACTTGGTAGGTAATCGTCTGGACGATTCTCTAGATATTTCATTAGCTCAGGCATTGGTAGTAGTCCGGCTTGGGCACCAACATGTTGTACAACATTCATCGAGTTGATTGGACCCCATGAGAGCGCTTCGGCTGGATCCTTACCAAGGATAATTGCTGAGGTGAAGGTTGAAGAGAATGCATCTCCAGCACCAGTTCGGTCAACCGGTGCGGCTGGATCTGGGTACATTGGCATGCGCCATGCTTGATCGTCTGCATCAACGGTAAAGGCTCCGTTTGGTCCGTCAGTTACCACTGGGATAGTTGGTCCAAGTTCGCGCACCATACGCACCAGGGTCGGAATGTCTGACTCGCTTGTCTTGAGGATTTCCTGGGCTTCTTCTTTGTTGCAGAAAAAGATTTCAGAGTTCTCGTAGATGTCACGAATGGCGTCAACACCGACTTTGATTTGGAAGGTTCCTGGTTGGAAGGCTAATTTGGTTTCGTTGTTCTTTACGTACTCGGCGATTTCGTGGTGGTAGGGGAGGCCGTGTTCTCCGACTGATGAAAAGTAAAAGAACTTTGGTGCTTCTGGAAAATCAGGCAGTGCGTAGGGGTAGGTTTCGTGGTTGATCAGGATGGTTCGTTCTGGTCCGTAGCGTAGTACGTAGTGATAGTTCGTTTGTTTATCTTCGTGAATCTTTACAAAATCTGTATGGATTCCTTCGTCGCGGAGGGCTTGCAAACACTCTTTACCAAACTTGTCGTTACCGATGTGGGTCACCAGGCCAGTCTCGAGCCCGAGCCGATGAGCAGAAGTGGCGGCGTTGGGGCTGTTTCCGACCGCTGGCACCACTACTACATTGTCGTAAGGTAGTTTACTACCAAACGGCATATGCAGAGTCTTGCGACCAGTGTCTTGGTCGATCGAGACATCTGCTTGATCTTTGTTGAGCTGAATAAAAGCATCGATGAGAATGTCGCCAATGGCGACGAAATCGTATTGTTGTGACATATGTCAGTATTGTACCAGGTCGCCCCCACACTTTGGTGTGTTGGTGTATATAGCAAGTTAGGGCAACTACAGGAATTTATTCGAAAACTTACAGTAGGAGAGTAGAGCGTGGGTCTATTCTACCGATATTTGATCTCATATAGCATTCTAGGCAAAAGGGTATGGAGATTTTCTAAATATGTGTTACTGTATCGAACATTATGACAACATCAGTAGCAATTGCCTCACGAACTGCCGGAAAAGCCCTTCCTGAAGGGCATATTCCAGCGATTGTGTACGGCCCAAAACAAGAGCCAGTCCCAATTTCTTTAGAAGAAAAAGTATTTGATAAAATTCGGCGAGAGGCTGGTGAGTCAACTATTGTTGAGTTGACTGGGCTGGCTGAACCAATTGAAGTATTGATCAAAGATGTAGATTTTGATCCAGTAAAACAGCTTATGCGCCACGTTGATTTCTATGCCTTTGAGCGCGGAAAGGATATGACAACTAGTGTTGCAATTGAATTGATCGGAGAGTCTATCGTAAACAAGAACAATCTCGGTAGCGTGACAAAGGTACTACAAGATATTACTGTGACCTGTCGACCGAGTGCACTTCCGTCACATATTGAAGTTGATATATCAGGTATGGATGATGTTGATGCTAAGATCACGGTAGCTGATCTACCCGTACTCGAAGGAGTAGTCTACGAAGCTGATCCAGAAGAAACTGTCGCCGTAGTTAGTGTGGCTAAAGAAGAAGTAGATGAAGATCCAGAAGAAGTAGATATGGAAGATATAGCGGTTGAGGGAGAAAAGAAAGAAGACGAAGAAGCAGCAGAAGAGAAGTAATCTGCCCTACATAGCACGAATCAAAAGGAGTATACCCACCATGGATACTCCTTTTTCGTAGTGGCTCAGGCTGCGTGAAAATAAATACACACATTTTTCACATGATTTGTTATACTATTGGCATGCAAAGAATTGTTGTTACTATTTTATGTATCGGATTGTTGTTACCAGTGCCGCTTTCCGTGTCAGCTGAAAGTGAAGACGAACGTCGGAAACGAATCGAAAGCGAACTACAAAACGTTGAGCGGCAAATTTTGACGCAACAAAGAATTGTCGAAGATAAACAAGTTGAACGCCGCTCGCTTGAGCGTGACATGGCAATTATCGAAAGTGAAATTACCCAAGCACAGCTGGGAATCCAAGCGCGCGCTGCATCAATCGAACAACTGTCTGATCAGATTGGTGACAAAGAAGTAGTTCTTGATGTGCTGGCGGAACGGTTAGACAACCAACAGGATTCACTCGCTGACCTGGTTCGCAAATCTGCCTTCCTCGAAGATTATTCTTTGGTAGAAGTGATGTTGAGCAAGCAAAACTTCTCTGACTTTTTTACTGATGTTGCAACCTTTGAGACTCTCAAAGATTCGCTCAACGAATCACTCGGGGTGTTGCATGGCATCCGTCGCGATACTGTTGAGCAAAAAGAGCAGCTCACCGACAAACAACAAACCGAAGCCGAGATGAAACTGATTCAAGAACTTGAGAAGCAACAAATTGAAGCAAAAGAACGAGAAAAAGATCAAATCCTCACCGTGACAAAAGGTGAGGAGGCGGAGTACCAAGCGCTACTCAATTCTCAAAAGAAAACGGCAGCGCAGTTGCGTAGCCAGCTCTTTGATCTCCTTGGTGGAGGTGGAGGTATTCCGTTTGGAGAAGCGGTCGAACTCTCAAAGTATGCTGCGGGTGTGACTGGTGTAGATGCAGCACTCATCTTGGCAGTACTCGAGCAAGAAACCAACATCGGTTCTAACCTGGGCAGCTGTCTCTTTACCGATAGTACGTCTGAGCGACCAGTCATGCACCCAACTCGAGATGAGCCAGTATTCCTGGCGATTGCTGGCATTTTAGGGTTTGACCCAGGTACTCGTACGGTATCGTGTCCAATCGTTCAAAACGGTAGCCGAGTTGGTTGGGGAGGTGCGATGGGACCTTCACAGTTTATTCCTTCGACCTGGGCAATGTACGGTGGAATTGTGCCAGACGGTGCTGGTGGGTTTATCTATGACCGTGGCTCAGATGCTATTCGAGCTATTAATGGTGGCGATATCGCTAATCCATTTAATAACCGCGACGCTTTCTTAGCGACAGCACTCTTGCTACGAGACAATGGAGCGCGCGGTACCTATGATTCAGATCGGACGGCTGCCTTACGGTACTACGCTGGCTGGGGTGGTGCCAGTAATCCAGCCAATGCCTTTTATGGTAATCAGGTTATGAACCGAAAAGATCGCCTGGCTGGAGAGATCCAGATCTTGAGCAACTAAATAATTTTCCTGCCATTCGGCGACCACCTATCTTGAACGTCCACGGGGATTACGCGCATACCATAGTTTGTGAACATCCAAGTGTGTGAAAGATAGGTGGCCGCCGGATGGGGTACGAGTTAGCGCTTGCTAAATAGCTATCTTTTGCTATAGTTCTCGCACTAATAAATTAGGTGCGCAAGCGCCGAAGTAACAATATTTTATGAAAAAAGACATTCATCCAGAAAACTACCGTAAGGTAATCTTCCACGATAATTCAAACAACGAACGAATCCTGGTTGGCTCTACTGTAGAAACTACCGAGACTGATACGTGGACAGACGGTAAAGAGTACCCGCTCAAGAAGATGGACGTATCGAGCGCATCACACCCGTTCTATACTGGACAAGAAAAGTCACTCGACACAGCTGGACGAGTGGATCGCTTCAAGCAACGAGTAGCTAAAGCTGGAAAGAAGAAATAAACAAAGGGCCTACGGGCCTATTTGTGTATTTGGCTCCTGTATCGAATGGAGTACTGGTAGATGAGAATCAAAAAAATAACTTATCATATATGATAAGTTATTTTATTCCCCATCAATACCCCACGGCGTAAGCCTGGGGATGTAGGGAGTTCATGCACCACGTAGTGGTGCATGCTAAAAGGTTGCTTTTAGCTTTCGAGGATACCCCGAGCGTGAGCTCGTGGGTAATTCATTTTGGCCACGGAAAGAACATAAAATGTAACGGATACTTTTGCTTAAGCGCGGTCAATGAATACGGATTTTCTAGTGCAGCCAGCTTACGTTTTTGGCTTGTTGCTTTTCGTCTATTTATTTTTATTGTTTCTCCGTAGTCTGGAATTTCTCCTAAGAGTTGTTTTTCAATTTTTTGAACAGTATTTGGTCCAACCAATAGACGAGCCCCAATTTCTTCAAACTGTTTGCCGGATAACAGCATGCGTCCAATCCAAAGTCTACGCCCACACATGATTTGCTCACTGGGCGTTAGGAGTGATTCCATAAATTCTTCAATAGTTCCATTAGCTGCTGCTTGTGTGGCTGCCTCCATAAGGACCTTGCGAGTGAAAGTTTGGTCGTCCAAACTAAGGTCTTCTAATTTACGTTTCATAATTATAGCTTATCATATATGATAAGCTATAATTAATTTTATTTTGGATACCGCTAGTGCTGGTTTTAACTGTGTGGTTGTAAAAAGCTTAAATGTCAGTACACTGCTATAACTAGTATGGACTTCGATCAAGAAAAATTAGATGAATTTAAACAATACAACAAAACGCAATTCCTGGCGTCGCAATTTGAAAGTGAGATGGTGAAGTTGACTGATGCGCAAGAGTTGGCTGATAGTGATCCAGAGATGGCCGAGCTGGCGGTTGAAGAAATTGCTCAGCTGACCAAACAGCTGCAAGACCAATGGGACGAAATGGATAAGATTGTTGAGTCAAACAAAGAAGAAGAAAAGAAGCCTTATGGCGTCATGCTCGAATTACGAGCCGGGGCAGGGGGTGACGAGGCTTCACTGTTTGCAGCCGAGCTGGCCGGGATGTATTTGAAATACGCCGAAGTGCAAGGATGGCAAACTATTCGTAACCATGTCTCAGCTACCGAGGCTGGTGGCTACAAAGAAGCTTCGTTTGAAATCATGGGCAGCGCTGTGTATGATGCCCTACGATACGAGACCGGTGTACACCGCGTACAACGTATTCCAGCCACCGAAAAGCAAGGGCGAATTCATACGTCCACTGCATCAGTCGCTGTGTTGCCAATGCGTAAAAAACCTTCGGTTGAAATTAATCTTAGTGATATCGATACAGAATTCTCGCGGGCTGGTGGTGCTGGTGGTCAGAACGTCAATAAGGTTGAGACAGCTGTGCGTCTGATTCACCGTCCAACAGGAATCGACGTACGCTGTGAAAACGATCGCTCACAGCTCAAGAACCGGATCAAAGCGATGGAGATGCTAACCGCGAAGCTCGAAGCCATTCACGAAGAAGAGCAAGCCGCCAAACACGCCGCAGTCCGCAAAGGTCAGATCGGGACGGGTGATCGAAGCGAGAAAATTCGTACCTACAACTTCCCGCAAAACCGTATCACCGACCACCGGATTAAAGAGTCGTGGCATACCGTAGAAGCTACCCTGGCAGGTGCCCTCGATCCCATCATAGAAGCGATGCAGGCAGCTGCAGCCGCCGGTGATGAGGCTGTTGCAGAATAAGCTTTTTCATAGTACTGTACTGCCACCTTGCGGTACCTTGGTATCGCAACGTCTCCAAGCACTGCTTGCTGTCCTCCGCGCTCGTGCGGCACTTGGTCTGGTCAATCTTTGATTGATCACCACGCCACCTCGACGTGTATAGCATTATTAGTAACGGCAGCTTGGTGTGAAAAATAGCAAGTCACATCATATCTACATTATGTCTCGCTCATCGTTTTGGGCACTGCTATTTTCCAACTCATTAATTACAATTAATTTCTAAGAAAATATGTCGGATAAAAACCTCGTGAGCCGTCTGTTTGAGGCCGGATCACACTTCGGTTTCAAGAAAGCTCGACGTCATCCAACAGTGGCTTCGTACCTATACACCACCAAAGAAGGAAGTGATGTTATTGATCTCGCAAAGACGAGTGAATCACTTATCGCAGCCAAAGCAACACTACTCGAAGCTGGAAAGCTTGGGAAAGTTGTTTTGTTTGTTGGTACCAAAGATGAAGCCTCAAAAATAGTCAAAGCAGCAGCAGAAAAAGCTGAAGCACCATACGTCACCAACCGATGGATCGGCGGGATGCTAACTAACTTCACCGAAATCAAGAAGCGAATTACCCGACTCGAAACGCTTACGAATGAAAAGACAACAGGTGAGCTCGACCGAAAGTACACCAAGAAAGAACGAGTAGTTATCGGGCGTGAAGCGGCGAAACTAGAGTTCAACTTTTTTGGGCTGTCACAATTAAACAAACTACCGGATATGCTACTGGTAGTTGACCCGCGACACGATCATATCGCAGTAACTGAAGCAGCCGAAAAGAACATCCCAGTTATGGCCCTCACCAGTACTGATGGCGATGCCAGTGTGATCAAGCACCCAGTAGTGGCAAATGACGCGCTTCAGACCAGTGTTTCACTGATTGTGGCTGAACTGACCGATGCCTACATCGAAGGTAAGTCGGCCTATGTCCCGGTCGAGAAGCCAGCTGCTGCACCACGACGTCGTACAGCGTAAGCTTGTGCGGTATAATCGATCCACCGTTACTATTTTCTAATTGTTATTTGTATGGAAATTAAGCAAAGCCAACTAAAAGAACTACGAGACAAAACTGGCATCTCTGTGATGCAGTGTAAGAAGGCGCTCGAAGAAGCTGAGGGAGACATGGACAAAGCTGTCATCATCCTTAAGAAAAAGCGAAGCGAAGCTGCAGACAAAAAGTCTGATCGTGAACTAGGAGCTGGCGCTGTCGGTGTGTATGTACATAATACCAACGAAGTAGCAGCAACTGTACTGTTGGCGTGCGAAACTGACTTTGTATCAAAAAACGAAGAGTTCATCGCACTCGCACGGGAAATCGCTATGCATGTTGCAGCGACCAACCCAACGGTAATCAGTACCGAAGAATTACCGGCCGATGCAATCGAAAAAGCCAAAGAAGTATTTGCTCCAGAACTAGAAGGTAAGCCAGAAGACATGAAAGCCAAGATCATGGAAGGGAAGTTAGCTTCATACTTTAAAGAGCAAGTACTGCTTGAACAAGATTTTGTAAAGAACCCAGAGCAAACTATTGCAGACATGGTAGCTGGCGCTGTACAAAAGTTTGGCGAAAACGTTTCAATCGCGCAAATCGCTCGCGTATCAGTAAAATAGTTACATGTTGGCATTGCCAGGCATTGTACTAGGGGTGACCATACTACTATTTGTCGGTATGGTTTTACTCGTTGCAAAAGAGCAAAAGGCCGGCGAACGTAAGATCTTGCGTGGCGTACGTGGGTGGCTTGACCGCGTTTTTGGCAGTTTAATTGCACTGCTTCGGCGGATAGGTAAGACCATCGGTATATCGTTTGCGTATGTGATTCATCAGCTGCGGCACGCTGTAGCCGCGGCAATCGCACCACGTCCCCGCAAACGAAAGCAAAAAGACAAGCTGCAGTACGAACGAACCGACAACCATTTAAGTTCGATGCACGATCATAAGAGTGATACGGCTCTCAGTGAATCCCAAAAGAAAAAACTCCGCAACAAAAAACTAGAAGAAAGATTTTAGACGCCCGTGCGTCATTAATACCTTATGCAAAAGAAAACAGAAAATTATTCTGGAGATATTCCCAATAAGCCCTGGGGCTTTATGTGGTATGTAAGTCAGCCATACAAATGGTGGTTTTTTTTGACTGTGATTATTGTTGTTTCTGCAGCCATTCTCAACCAAAGTACCAGTTACTTATACAAGTTGATAGTCGATGCTGCTGAAGCAGGAAAATCAAATGAAGTTGTGTTCTACGCTCTGTTGTATCCGGCAGCGATTTTCGCAGTTCAGCTTTTATTTCGTTTATCATCAGTGACTGGTATTAGGTACCTAACTCCGGTCATGAAACATTGTTCAGATGTGTTGACTGAATATACGTTACAACACAGCCAGCTGTACTATGCGAATAGGTTTTCAGGTTCAATTCTGACCAAATTTGGAAACGTAGTTGGTGGTATTGGACAAATGATCCCGGACTTTTTCTGGAATATATTAGGTAGCTTCACTTCATTTGTGGTGGCGTTTGCGTTTATGTTGACGGTTGACATGTACGTCGCTGGTATCTTTCTGGTGCTCGTCGTTGTGATGGTTGTATTGAATTGGAGGCTTTCGCCGAAGAAACGTTCGTTATCACGTGACCATGCGGCTGCAAGAAGTAAATTAGTGGGTAGAACTGCTGATGTGTTGACCAATGTTTCAGCTGCTCGCCAATATGTGGGACTACGACATGAATTGTTTCATCTCAAGGAATTAACCACAGGTCGTTTAGAGGCCCACCAACGCACATGGAAATATTCAGAAAAAACAAGACTCGTAAATTCACTAGTGCTGTTTTTGGCTACTGGTTCAATGTTTTATATTCTAGTAAACAGTTGGCAAGCTGGAGATGCAACTACTGGTGACCTGGTTTTGATTTTGACTTTAGTTTCTCAAGTTGCATACAACTTGACCACAATTGGTAAAATCTTTGATTCTTTCTCTCAGGCATTTGGTGAAATGGAAGAAGGTCTTGAAGATATTTTCGTCGACCACGAAATAGTAGATAAACCAAACGCTCAAGACTTAGCGACTACACAAGGTGGCATCACCTTTGCTGGTACTACCTTCGCCTACGACCAACAAACCATCTTCCACAACCTCAACCTCGACATCAAACCCGGTGAGCGGGTTGGCCTGGTCGGTCCATCAGGTGCAGGGAAGAGTACCTTGGTCTCACTATTGCTAAGACAACACGACCTAACTTCAGGCGCTATCTTGATTGATAAGCAAAACATTGCTGAGGTCACACAGGACTCGTTGCGTTCGAATATCGCGCTCGTCCCACAAGAACCGATGCTGTTCCACCGTACTATCGCCGAGAACATTATGTACGGTAAGCCAGATGCGACGTATGACGAGATGGTGGAGGCAGCTGAACGCGCCCAGGCGCGTGACTTCATTGAAGCTTTGCCTGACCAATATGATACTTTGGTGGGCGAGCGCGGGGTGAAACTCTCTGGCGGACAAAAGCAACGCGTGGCGATTGCACGCGCGATGTTGAAGGAAGCATCAATCCTGGTACTCGATGAAGCCACCAGTGCTCTTGATAGTGAAAGTGAAGTAGCAATCCAAAAGGCGCTCGAGTCCCTGATGGAAAACAAGACCGTAATTGCTGTTGCGCACCGACTGTCTACCCTGCGACGTATGGACCGCATCTTGGTTATTGACCAGGGAGAAATTGTGGAAGATGGCACCCACGACAGCCTTGCTAATGCTGGTGGACTGTATGCCAAGTTGTGGGAGCACCAGGCTGGTGGTTTCTTGGTGGAGTAGATATTGATCTAGAGCTACTTCTGGGTGACCAGAAACAGTTGTTGTTCCGGTATCATACGTGATACCGGAACCCAATAACCTCGAATTTGTATCTCAGTGTGTCGGATTGCACTGATTGAGTATAAGGACTGGTAAAAAATTAAATCTTTGGTACTATTCATGCACTAAATAAAGCCACCTTGGCTTTACTTGGTAGAGGTGCGGAAGTCTAGTAGACTTCCAAACCATTTGTAACATTACAAATGTTAAGGTTGTATAATTTGAGATAGAGTAAAATTTAATATCGCCACCTTAGCTCAGTTGGTAGAGCAACGCATTTGTAACGCGTAGGTCGTCAGTTCGAATCTGACAGGTGGCTCAAAGTAAGAAAGTGTATGTTCAGTTGGTAGAGGTGAGGAAGTCTGGGAGACTTCCAAACCATTTGTAACGCGTAGGTCGTCAGTTCGCACCACAAGGGCATTTCCGTTTT
>Ga0307935_1000390_pt1 | contig 20027 bp, 32 predicted proteins | sample OrgLakmetageno92_FD_201827 | JGI IMG/M metagenome (GOLD analysis project Ga0307935, IMG submission 201827) | Saline water microbial communities from Organic Lake, Antarctica - #92 | ecosystem: Environmental > Aquatic > Non-marine Saline and Alkaline > Saline | place: Antarctica: Organic Lake...
AGACACTAAACCCAAGATCGTCTAGGGTGAAAAAGATTCCTTAGCCCCCCCTCGCCATAGAATCCACCGCCTCGACCATCACAGCGGTTTTATTCGACTTGTTTGCCTTTGCGATCTTATCAATCTGCTCAATCGTTCGATGCGGTAGCCGGAGCGATATCATGCGCCGCTTCTCGGTGATTCGTTTCTGTGATGATTTTGTTTTCATGTCGTTGATCAATACGTTGAGTGTGAGATTGTCAATACTCTGTATTAATACGTTGAGCGTTGAGTCAATACGTTGACATGAGATCAAGTCTCATAAATACGTTTTTCATTCATACAGCTTCAAAAAATGATCTATACACCCCCTACATCTATTATATTTATACAGCTTATACATCTCCCTATAGATAAGAGACTTATAAAACTACTAAAAAGGAAGCTGTATGAGCTGTATAGTTGTAGGGGGAGGGTTTCAGCTTCATATCAACGACTAAATAAATTCGACCAGATTGCCGACTTTTCGCTCGAATTTGTGATAGTTCCATCCGCTCGTTTGCCCCTTCGATTTGCCCCACAATTTGCCAGAGTAGCGATCCAGCACCTTCTCACGTTCAGCGACCGACCCGGTGATTCGATCAAGATTGTTGCGAGCCAATGCGCTGTGCGACTTCGCGCCGTCGTCCAATTCGCCGAGAATGTATTCAATGATCGGCGTGTCCTCAATACGTTGAGCAGATTCCAATGCCTCGATTTCTTCGCGTTCGGCAGTCTCGGCGTCAATACGCTTGACCGATTGAAAGCGTTGATGCCAGCTCTTTTTCTCGCTCGCATCATATTGAAAGACCGCCTTCATCGCGTTCGGCCCTCGCAGTTTCGTATTTTCAAAAGCGATTTTGCGGTCGCCAGACTCGCCAGTGATCTCGACTGCTCGCTCGATAGTATAGGCGCAGTCGAAGTCGCTTTGGAAGTCGCCGACGCCCTCAGCGATAGATTTGCCGTCTGCTGATTTGTTTTTGTTCGTGTGAGCGAGCGCAATCAAAGTGCCGCCTGCCTGAGTGAAGGTGCGCACCATGATGTTAAAGATTCTCGCATCATTCTTATCCATCGTGCTTACAAATTTCTTTAACGTGTCGAGTATGATGACCATTTTGCCGCAGGCATCGGCATTGATCGCCGCCTTTATAATTTTCGATAGATCGTTCGAGTCGAATCCGTTTTGGTTAGGAATGAGCGTCGTAATGCCATCGCCGCGTAGAACCTCCATTTTTTCGATGCCGCCATTAAACGAGTCATCGGCGTTAATGTAGTAGATGCGCAGATGCTTTGTTTTCGCGCGGTCGCGCTTGGAGAGCAGCCAGAGCGTGAGCAGAGTTTTCCCCGTGTTCGGCCCGGCGTTCAGTATCGTGCAATCTCCGATCATCGCGATTTCTGGCAGTATGAATACGGCGTCCTGCGCTCGCCGCTTCATTGCGTCGATATTTGCGTCAGTCGAGGCAGCGAGCCTGTCGAGCGCGTTGAGAAAGTCGTCGTCTGGCGCGTCCGCGATCTCAGCAATCGACGCCTTGGCGTCCTGAATCTCGTCGTCAATTGCTTTCCATGAGTTTGCTTCTTTCTCGATCTCGCGCTTGACGAGCGCCTCAATCGAGCGAGCCACTTCTGGCGATACGTCTTGCACGCTCGACTCGCCGAAGCCGTCCTCAGCGAGTCTCGTAGCAGCAAGCGCGTAATCGCCGCTATGATAGAGCGACGCAAACAGTGCAAACGGGTTGTATGACTTATTCGCTTCGAGTGGCGCGGCCGACGATGACCAACACCAAAACTGCTTGTCTGCCGTCACGCCGAGCGTGCCACTGACGCCCGATTCTTTGCCCGGTCGTGTCCAGTGCGAGCCGTTGCGAGTCGTCCAGCCCGCAGAGCGTAGCATCTCAGCCGGATCGGTCTTCACGTTGAAGTCATCGCCCGGCGTCAAGCCCCCGTTGGCAGTCGTTGAAGACTTCGGCGACCAGAACGGCAGCGCAGACGGCGCTTCTTTGATGACTGTCGCAATCGTCGAAGACTTCGCATTGTAGTGCGCCTCAGGATCGTGCGACAAAAAGCACAAACGCGAGACATCCGAGCAAGCGGCATCAGTTTTAAGACCGAGGTGCGCAAAGTAATCGCGCACTGTTGAGAACGCCGCTTTGTGCGTCGCTGCGCAAGTCGCGTCGATCTTGACGCCGATTTTAAGCCCGCCCGACGGCGAGACGAATAAGAAGTGCGTGTGCTTGTCTGCTCGTAGAATCTCGACAATCTGCGCGAGTTGGCAACTGTTCTCCAACTGCGGATTGTCTTCGAGATCGAGATCAGCGACCAAGATTCCGCTATGCTCGACAAGGTTCGACGCTGATCGCTTTGAGAATACGCCAGACGCCGTGACAGCGGGCAGGCGAGCTTTCAATTCGCTTCGAGTGTCTTTGTCTGGCGCAGCACGTATCGCGTCGCATTCGTCTTTCAGTCGGTCGCTTTTGATATATTCGATAAGCGAGCGAGCGTCGAAATCGCGGTTCGGCGTCGTGTCTTTGACTGTTTTGAATGTGGAGAATTTTTTCATAGTTTTTTGCATTTAGTATTTTACCTCAAATTGAATCTCCAATCTCGGCCGCTCACGATCAATCTCGAATCGAACGCCATCAAAGCCCCACTCGCTGTCGTCCTGCTGACAGCAATCAGCGACGCCGTCGAGATATGCTTTGCAGCTTGCCGAGGCGTTGTCGCGGTCATGTCGCCGTTTGTCTTTCCAGAAGAAGACGAGCCGATAGCTTGCGAACTTCTGAATGCCGACCTGCCTGAACGTCTCGCGCTTCGCCATAGCCCGCGCGAGCTTCTTAGCCTTTGCGAGCTTGGCCCAATGCACGCGAGCGTTCGGTGACAGCGTTCGGTCTGGTAGCGGGAGGGTTATGGTCATAGTTCTTCATTCCCCCTCGCTCGCTTCGCATCTGTGGCGTTCACCTCAAGGCTCAAAGTCGTTTGGCTAGTCTCACGCTCTATCCGTTTACAAGCCGCTTTGAAGTAGTCCTCATCGAGTTCGCAAGCTGTCAGGTGCATCCCCGCGTAATGGGCCGCTATCGCTATGCTTCCGCTCCCCATGTGCGTGTCTAAGATCTTCATACCCTTTTCAGCGTAGTTAGCGAAGATCCAGTCGTAGAGTTTGACGGGTTTTTGGGTGGGGTGTATCCGCGTTTCTTTTAGGTTGATATGACCGAACCCACACCAAGGTAAATCTAGTATCCTCACCGCTGTTTTGAATGAGGTTAATGCAAGCTCGCAATCCGCATTACCTGGAGCCATAGATTGCCCATTTTTATACCAGACAAGCCAACATGATGAGTCGTGCGCTGTCTTTGAGATGAAATGATTTGCGCCCCATATCACTTGGTTTTTTGACACTCTCCTTACTTCATCGAAATACACTTCATCTGGTGAGTTAGAATCCCATTCTTTATCAGCATATTGAGATTGTGTGATTTTATGCCTGCCTTTTGATTGCCTGCCATTCATCCCCCTTGAATCCATCTTTATCCCATACGGCGGATCGACCACGCAAATATCGTAGTAGTTATCAGGTGTTTGTTTGAGTAGCTCCATGCAATCGCAGTTATATAGCGCGAGTGAATCCGTCTTGTGTGGTGTTCCTAGGTTTTTATAGTTCATTTAAGCATATTTCGTTCGTTCGGTTGTCGAACCAGACGGATCGCTGGACATTGGCGTTAGGCTAAAATATCAACCTTCATCATTCATTAACATCAATGCCGTGCTCAATATTTCTATCGAGTTAGTTGTAAACCTTACTTTTCCCATGTCTAAATTTTCGTCACAGTCGCCCGTTATCTCAATAAAATCATCATGTTGAGTCACATGTCTTTTCAATGTGATCATTCTGTCTTCTGCATGATCGTGGATATAGCACTCCCAGACCTTTATCTGAGTCATTATCGTTTCATCTATTTTCATGGTTTTAGTCTTTTGTTGATTTTACATTGTCGGCGCTTTGCTCCCCTTTATCCATCTTAGTGTTCTCAATGGGAGGCAGTTCAGTCCAATGCGTCAGGTCTTCTGGCCGCTGGTCGCTAGGAGTCCCCCAAAAATCGAACTTGCCATTGTCGAAGCCTATACACCTCATCGCGCCGTTGAAGTTTCCGAGATACCAGCCGTCTTCAGTTGGCAGCGTCTCGACGCCACTCCATTGAAAACCAGGCACTTGATTCAATGTATTTCGCTTAGGCTCATTCATGATTCAGTTCAGTGTTCATCCAAGAATTCATGGCAGCAGTTGTTTGAGTGCCCAATACTCAGGGTTCATCGTGGCCGTTATCACATGCGAGATTGTGCAGCACACCATGATGAGCGTGATTATGGCGTAAATTGCGAGTATTGCCCACGCGATGGATTCACCTTCACTATCCCATTCCGCACGCGGGTATCTGTCTTCCTCGGTTTTCGGCGGTTCCGTCGTTTTCGATTTGATCAGCTTGTAGCCTGCCCAAAGCACCGCCAACATTATCAGCATGATCAGTGTGTCTGTCGCTGCCGTGATCGGAGCCTGCTTTAAGAGGACTGCCCATAGGTGTTCGGTTGTGGTTCCAAATTTCTCCGCAAGTTCGCGGACTAGTTGTTCAGTCGTTTCGTTCATATTTTTATTCGGTTGTTTGTTGGTGTTGAGAGAGTTAGTATTTTAGCCATTGGCTCGGTGTCTCCTCTCCACGTTCTGTAAAGGTGTTTTCCATGCGCGGTCGAATTCGAGCATTGCTTTCGCTGGCGAGTCGCCAAATCCCACCACACAATCTTGCAGGTTCTCACCGTAAAAGGCACACCACTGATTTCCGTCGAAGCTCAGTTTCGGCTTCCATAGGTAGGATGGCCGCTCACGCTCTCCTATTACCATCCGTTCCGCCTGTTGGTTAATCGCTATCGCATGGCAAGCTGCCTCCACGACCATCATTTGTTTGTCATCATCTAAATTGCTCATATTTGTTGTCGTTTGGGGTTCCGCGAAAGCTGCACTAAAACTTTTTCAATGCGCTCAAGCTCTTCATCCGACAGCGTTTTTACCGCCCCAAACTTCCAGTTTCTAAATCGCATGTAATCGACCTCTGCCTCTAGGCAGACGCCCTTTGCGTTTAGGAGGGGCAGCCTTTCGGCTAGCCCCTCAGATGTTAGTTTAGCGGGCATTTATTGATTGTAGCATTTGAGTTCTTTTTCTACGTCATAATCGTCCGACTCAACATGAGACGATTGGTTATAATCGTTATGAATTACCATGTTTCCAATCTGGTGAATCATAACGTGCCAATTTTCGGCAGTCTCCGAATGGAGCTCAACGCCGTGCTCCTGGAAAAAATCGTCCTCGTCGATATAATCGCGGTCGCCGTCCTCATCGAGCACATACAAGGCAAATAGCTTGTCAGCTTTTTTGATTTCCCAGTCAATCAATACGCCCTCGTCTGCACATACTGATTTGAATTTTGATTGGTCTAGTTTTGGTTTGTGGATCATTTTTATATTTCTCGTTTTCGTTGTGTTGTCGTTGGGCTTGTCCCTCTGATCTACCTACAATCTAAACACAAAAGTTTAGACGTCAACCCCTAATGTAAACTTTTTTGTTTATTTGGTAGCATTGGGCTTCGGGATTGATTTGTCGTGGAGCCAGTCGCTCGCTTTTCGGAATCCGAATATCCACGCGATCTCCGAAAGCGGATGCGCAAGAAGATTATGGATCGACCATCGGAAGTGGTCACTGCTCGCGGCACGAACCTTTCGGCATATCCCGTTTAGCGAGCATCGAGAACAACCACGAAGGCTAACAAGACGCTGCTGAGCAACCGCCGGGCTGTCCGTTGTTTTGACGGTTTCCGCCGCCTCGGGATTTGTATTTTGTTTCATAGATTTTAGTGCCGTCGTCGGCGGTGCCAGAGCTAGGCGTTCTGCAAGGATAATTCCCCCGCAACAAATGCGCGAAACTCATCGGAATATCTCTTATTCTCAGGGTCTCGATTCCACCATTTTTCATGCTGCGCGATAACTTCGCCGACACTAAATATATCGTTTGGGTCGCGAATCTCATCGCTATCGAAAAGCTCTGAGATGAAATTGAACCACAGTATACAATACATCTCGTATGTTGCATTTTCCACTTTGTCGGTGATTGGGTATTCTGTGGGATCGCTTGCCACCTCGAACCGAGCGAAATCTAGCGATTTCAAATTTAAACTATACAGTCTTTCTTTTGCTTTATTGGTATTCATATTTTTTTACCCTTATTGCGCTTTCGTTAGTTGCGGAAGTAGAACCAGGCGCAGCTGGTCAACTCCGTTCGTTCCTCACTCCGTGCCAGAGCTAGGAGTTCGGCGGAAAGATACGATCCATCACCGAATCAATGTCCTTCTTAGAGTTCATCGTCAGCATCAGGTCAGCGTCTTTCAGGTCTGCGCCTTGATACTTTGCAATCAGCGTAAGCTTATATCGGGGCCCTAAGATTCGCTCGATCTTTTCCAAGTGAAATTCGATCTTAGATTGAACTTCGTCGAGCAGCGTCGAACCAGTCGATTGGATCAATGGCGAGGTCGTGGGTTTTTCGTTAGTTGTAGTCATAATTTTAGTCTTTGGTTGATTTTACTTTGTCGGCGTTTCGCCTGCTCCGCCCTTGCGCGGTCTGGCAAAAACAGTTCGCCCGGTCGATTTATCGCAGCGAGATTCTTGACTGCTGCGACCATCTGCCGGCGTTCTTTGTATTTGTCAAAATTCGGATCGAACTTCTTCGTGATTTCATCGAGCAAAAGCCCCGTAATTAATGCGTGTTCTTGTTGGCTCATTTGATGCAGTCCTCCACGTAGCCGATTTGCAGATTGAGCGCCTTAGCTATCTCGACTTCGAGCCGAGCGCCTTTTGATGCGGGCCATCCTCTCAGATAGCAAATGGCATCAGCCAGAGCCACCTGCTTGATTGACTCCCGTATATAAGTTGCCCACGGCAGACCCGTCTCGCCGCCAAAGTTCTTGGCAGGATTGATGATCTTGATTTGATCGCCATGCCGTTCTCTGAGTTGCTTCTCGGCGTCGTGAAACGCTGGATAGTTAAAGTCTTTGATGCCCGTCATCGGGCCTGCGATGTAAATGGTGTAACTCATGCTACTCTCCCTTGATTCATGGTGGCTTCGTCGATGATCTCGGCGCAAAGTTCGTTTCCGATCACGTTGACAAAATCACCGTCGCTGAGATTTAAAATAGCTTGAGATGTTTTCAGATAAGCTCGCAGGCTCGATCCGTCAGCCATCTTGATTCGGCCATCAGTGATGATCATTCTTTCTTGTGGCGGTCGATATATCTTCATTTCTTTTTGCTCCTTACGCGGCGATAGTGTATCGACCGCTTGTTAAGATTCACGCCGCGCAAATATGCCGTCGTCGCCGTAGCGCATCCAGTAGCCCGGAAAGGCGTCTTTCAAAGCTGCGTAGTTTATACTGTCCGCGACTCTCGCCGCCTCAGCTATTGATCGGAGGAACGATCCGCCGTGGCGTGTCATTCGGTCAAGCGTTCTCATGTCTCTTTCCTTGATCACGTATGCGCAGTTGTCTGCGATGTTCACCCAAAAATAGAGTCCTTGCGGCGAGCTGCTCCATACGAATGCGTGATAGATCGCCATTCTGAGGTTTTGCATCGGAAAGTCCAGCGCCTCGGCAGGCGTGTTTGCTAGTGCCATTGCCTCGATATCATCGGGCAGGTCTGTGAAGTGTTCTTTTATTTTTTTCATAGTTTTTCTTTCAGTTCTTCGGCGATCAGAGAGATCGCCATTGCCGAGATATCATCGGTCAGGTCTGTGAAGTGTTCTTTTATTTTTTTCATAGTTTTTCTAGTTTCGTTTTTAGTTCTGCGAGCTTCGCCGGGTCGAGTGATCTGATTAATGTTTGCTGGTTGATTTGCTCACGATTCTCCGCTTTGTATTTGCGGTGATGCTCACTGATTTTCTCGCGATTCGCCGCGTAGTATTTGCGACTTTGCTCACTGAGTTGCTCGCGATTCTCCGCGTTGTATTTGCGCTGATACTCATTGCTTTGCTCGCGATTCTCCGCGTAGTATTTGCGGCGATACTCACTGATTTGCTCGCGATTCTCAGAGCGGTATTTGCGGTTACGCTCATTGATTTTCTCGCGATTCGCCGCGTAGTATTTGCGATCTTTCTCTTTTATTTTCTCGCGATTCGCCGCGTAGTATTTGCGACTTTGCTCATTTCTGCAAACTTTGCAAACAGCTCTCCCTTTGTCGAACTCGGCAACCGCTTTAATGGCTAAGCATTTTATGCACTGTTTTTGCTCGATCATATTACATCTCAAGGGCGAGCTTTAATAGATCGTCCTTCTTGAATGTGATTGGCCGGTGGATAATCAATTTGCCCTGCCGCACCTCATAAGCCGGCTTCGGTATGCGTGCCGCTTTCGGCTCTGCGGGCTTTTCAGAATCCTTTATAAACTGATACTGCTCATCCTCCGTGCGTAGCCGGGTGTCGTCAAATACTTGTTTGATCTGCAAAGAGTCCAACTTGCTCAATGGGATGCGCTTTGTCCTGCAGGTTTTGCCGATACTCTCCACGTAGGGAACTCCGTTGTCGATCAAATCGCCCTGTTGCTCAAACGTCAGGCTCTCCAGCTGTGCGCAATGCGGCACGCTACCGAGTGCTACGGATGGATGCATCACGCCGCGAAAGGTAGCTATAAATTTAGCATAGAGTTTTTTACTCAATCCGAGAGTTGAGCACGTGAGATCGACGCCATCAGCTCCATAGCGTTCGCTAATTTCATTGAGCACGCCGCCGAGCGTGACAATGTTATTGCCGATTGATATGGCCGCCATTGCAGCCGACTCAATAAGCGTTTCTAGTTTCATGGCCGAGATGTCACCGGTCAGGTCTGTGGAGTGTTCTTTTATTTTTTTCATAGTTTTTCTTTCAGTTCTTCGGCGATCAGAAAGATCGCGATTGTAGTTGGCATCGCGAAGATCGCGAGTGCTAAAATTTGGATTATTTCAGTCATGGTTTTAATCGTCTGAGTTTTGATTGTATTTATCCCAAGCGATCCAGCAGTCTTCGCAGAGGACTTCTTTGCTTGGCTCGATTGGCTTATTGCAGTCTTCGCAAGTTGCCCATCGCTTGTCCGTTCTCAGTGTTTCGTTTTTCATAGTATTAGTTTTTAGTATTTCGTTCGTCGCGTTTGCCGATTCGATGACAAGAAAAGTAGCGAACTGAATACCCTTGTCAATACGTTTATTGATTTAATTCATGTCTTTTGATTTTTAGATATTTGCCCTCATACGCGACCTCAATCCGAGCAGTCAAAGCATTGATGCGCTCGCCGTTGCAATCTGCGAGCATCTCGGCAGTCAATTCGTAGCGAGGCAGGCCGCGCTCATGTAGCCATTCGCTCGCTTTCGTCCTGCCGTAGCCTTCGTGGTCAAGTAATAGCCATTCTTTGACCAACGTCAGCCCGCAGTGATAATTGATGACGACTGAATCGGGCTTGCCCAGCTTGCGATGTAGCGCAAGCGATACGCCGTCCACGTTGAGCCATCGCGAAGCATTCAAAAGCTCGCCATGCGCTGCTCTCGCTTCGTGCATCGTCCGCTCGCGCTTTTCCTCTGCCTCAAACATCTCTCGCTGAATCGGCGGAATAACAGTGCCGCAAGACGGACATTTTTTCACCGCGCGACTGAATACGTTTTCGCAGTTGCCGCACGTCGCGAGTCGCACGTCATCATCGTCGTCGAGATCAATCGGGCCATGTCGCATGATGTTGTCGCCGTAGTCAAGAATGAGGCAGTCAATCTTGCCGTCGAATAATCGAAGCCCTCGGCCGACCGCTTGCACCCATAGACCCCTGCTCTGAGTCGGTCGAAGCATCGCGACGCAATCAACTCGCTTTGCGTTAAAGCCTTCAAAGAAGACATTGACCGACAATAAATATTGAATCCGCCCGGCTTTGAATTCGTCGACCAGGCGCTCGCGTTCTCGAATCGGCGTCTTGCCTGTTACCGTTTCAGACTGCACGCCATATTTGCGCAGCTCTTGAGATACGTGTTCACAGTGTTCAATGTCGATGCAAAATACGATGATGCTTTTGCGTGCTTCACTGCGCACTTTGTCAACCATATCACGCACCGCTTGAGTCACAACGTCCGCCTTGTCCACTCGTAAAGCCAAGTCCTTAAGATTGTATTCGCCAGCAGTCTTTTTGATGCCTTCGAGATTGAGCGCCGTATGCTCACCCTCGACTGTTCGCAGTCGAGAGAGATAGCCAGCGCGAATCAACTCGCCGAGGTTCGCAGAGTAGCAGACGTGATTGAGTATGTGATCGCGGTGGCAGATTGCGCCCGTCCCCATTCGATACGGCGTCGCAGTCAAGCCGACGATTCTGAGTGACGCATTGCGCTCAGTCATCGCGTCAATAAACTTTCGATATTTGCCTTCGCCTCGCACCGGGATGCGGTGCGCTTCGTCGATCAGTAGAACGTCCTGTGGTGGGAAGTCCGACGCTCGCTTGGCGACTGAATCAATCGAAGCAAACGTAATCGCGCTGAGAGTCTGGCGAAGCTTGAGCGACGCGGCGAATATGCCAACGTCGAGCGTCGAGTCGATGTCGTGAAGCTCGGCGGCGTTCTGCTCGACCAACTCCTTGCGATGCGCGAGAACCATCACGCGCAAAGTCGGGCAGACGTTGAGCCATTGGCGAATGAGTAGAGCCATGACAAGCGATTTGCCGCTTCCAGTTGGTAGGACGACCGCTGGGTTGTCGTCTCGCGTCTTTAGCGCAGAGTTTACGGCATCGATGGCTTCGTTTTGATAGAGGCGTGGTTGTAGCATTAAAAAGTGCCGCAGATTTCCCGCTGCGGCGCCGGGTTGGTGGTTAGATGACAGCGACTGTGACCGCAGCCTTGCGCGGCGTTGTCGTGACCATTTTCGAGACGCGACCGAACTCCATCGGATCGTATTCGCGCATAGCCTCATATGCTTTCACATCGAGATCGGTCTTTGTCGTCACCTTGAGGCAGTGCGCAGGGATGTCCGCGCCCTTGTCCAGCTTGTAACTCAGCCCGGTCTTGAGCGTCAGTTTTATGCCGTTGTCGGTCTTGACTGTTTGCGAGCCAGATTCAGCGAGATCAAACTGAGCTAGAATCGCGTCCTCGCATTCGATGCGATGTGCTTTCGCCTCAGCTTCGGCGGATCTCGAATTGACGAGATTGAGGGCTAGTTGGTTTACATCTCCCATGGTTTTTTTCCTCCTGCTGCTGCTGGTGCTTGAGGCGCTGGCGTTGCGACTGTCTGCGTTTTTGTAGCCGCTGACGAATACTTCTTTATTACGTTGCGAGTCGCGTCCTTTTTGTCGATGCCCACGCTCGCGATAAACGTGCCGCCGATCAACTCGTCTGAGTCCTGGACGATAGGCTTGCCAATAGCTCTGCCAAGCGCGGCAAACTCAGCATTGCCGATCTTCTGCGCCTTTTCGTTTGAGTGACGCAGATTGAACCAGACAAAGAGCTTGCGCCCTTTGTGCGATTGATCGTCGACGTGGCCGATAACGTTAAACTGCACGTCACAGCCGACACCTTCGCCGTTCTTGGTTTCTTTGACTTCCGCCTTCTCGATTTCGAGAAAGTATTTGCCTACTGGCAGCGGCGAATCATCGCGCATCTCTTCATGATCCTCGGCTTTAAATCCGCCGTCGAAGTATTTTGATATATCTGACATAGTTTTTTATTTGGTTTTATTGTTGAGCCGCTTCTGCGACTGAGTTTGTGAAATCCACCCATGAGAGCGGAAGTTTATAAGGCAGGCGTCCGTAAACGCCGCGACCGCCGCCTGGGTGTCCCGGACGCTTCTGCGTGAACAAATAGCGCGCGCCGGTTAAGTCCTTGCCAGTCTTTTTTTCCTTATTGAATCCGACCTCTTCGGTTTTCACAATCGTTTCCGAATTGCAAAACAGAATTGAATCGGCCCAGCGTTGAAGCGTGAGCGCCATTTTTTCTTGAATGTCGAATTGATATTGATCGAAGGACGCGCCAAGCGGATCGTCAAAGCGTTTCACTTTAACGTGACCAATGACAATGACGCTGATGCCTTTCTTGCGTAGCATGTCCAGCCCTTCCATCAAGTCGCGCAGCTTGTTGACGCTCGCCGTGTAACCCTTGCCGAATCCCTTTTGGTATTCCTCGATGGTTTGCACGTTATCTTCGTCGCAGAGTTTTTGCCAAATGACAGGTTCCAATGCGCTAATCGAATCAACAATGAACGTTTTGTATTCATGCTCCTCTTTGATGAGCGTCGCGACTGCATTGAGAACATCGTCAAACGTCTCGGCGCGTGGGAATTTCGCCACATCGAGATCGTCGACGCCTTCCTCGCCTTTGATCGGCAAGAAAATTGGCGAGTCTGCGCCAGCGGCAAATGTGCTTTTGCCGATCTTCTCGACGCCTAGCAGAACGATGCGCGGTGCTTTATGCTCCACGCCTTTTTTGATGCTGTTGAGGTCGAAGCTCATGCTTTGCGCCCTCCCTTGTCGTCTGGTGTAATCGTGACCGCTGCCGGTTGCCCGCGCTGCCCGATGATATTGACTCGGAATGCTCGCACTCCGACAGTAGTTTCTAGCTGATCGAGAATCTCCTCGATAGCTTCTTCCGCGTCGCGGATCGTTTTTTTTATGTCCATGTTATTATTGGTTGGTTTTCTTTGTTATCTTAGTTTTTCAAGTTCGGAATAAATCCCGTCTTGAATAGATTTTATTTTTTCGTAAAACTCCGTGAACTCTAGAATATCTAAAATGGAATGCAACTTTCCCGAATCTCGGCAGAGTTGCCGGAAATTATAATGCAGCATTGACCGCGAAACGCTGCTGCGCTCCATCCGTCGCCGTCTTGAGTGTAGTTCGGGCGAACCATCGGCACTTGGTAACGATCCTCGAAAGCGCCCTTGAGTTGTTCGACCGTGCCGGCCCATACTTGATTCACTTCTGCATTGTTGAGCGAATACATTTGCTGCAAATCTGGCTTGCCGTCGTTAGCGTTGTCGCCACTAAAGACAAGATGCTTGCTTGTCGTCTGCAAGATGGTCGATGGATATTGTCCGCGAGCCTCGTCGCTGCCATGCTCCCAAATCGTGCCGTCTTCGCTTGTAAACTCAATAGCGCTTGATCCGTCAGCATTCGTAATCGAGTCAGTCGGCTCGGCGAATCCAATTAAGCCGGGCAAAAATAAATGCTCGCTGCAGACTTCGACGGCTTCTTTGTCGTGCTTCGCGCAGTGCCAATTGCCGTCTTTGACGGGCGAGGCGTGGACGCATTGGCGGCAGTGCAGCTTCGGCACATCGACTGCGACCTCAGAGACGCCGTGGCATAGCTCGCGAGCGTCGCAGAACTTGCAAGCGAAGGCATCTGCCCGGTCGCTTATTCGCTCAGGCGGCGTCGTCGCATTGATAATAGATTGAGCCTTCGCGATAATCGCCTCGCTGCGCGTCTTATCGTAGCGCAGGCGCTCAGTGTAGAGCGCGTCTGTGTCTTTGTTTACGACCATGTAAAGAGCGCGTTTAAGCCCCGTCAGATGCATGTAAACTTGCATCTGAGCAAAGTGCTTCGGATTCGCTTTCTCGCAGCCTTCCTTTTCGACCTTCGCGAAAAGCTTTGCGCTCGACGTTTTCATTTCGAGCAAATGCCAAGTTTTAGGAGCTTCTGGAATGCCGAGAGCCGCGCCGTCAGTGTGGCCCTTAAAATGCCCGTCGCAGGCGATGACTTCAAACTGATTGCCGTCTGCGCCGACTTCGTGGACTTCGCAGCCGATGCCGCGAAGCTCCTCGACGAAGGTCGGCTCTTCGCGATGGCCGCGATTAAATAAGCGGTAAAGCCGGGCGTCGAATTTCGGCTCGCTACACTTGCGAAACGAATACCATAGCTGTCGACTGCATTCTGCGCCGATACTCGATGCGCCGAGATAGCCGCGCGGCTCCTCAGATTGCCCGCGCTTGAGCCAATACGCTTCGATGGCTTCGACTGTTGCCGATTTAGTCGGCAAGACTTTTGATAGGTCTGTCATGATTATTTAGTATTATTATTTATTCCCTGCGCCCAAAAAGCCCGACTCTTTCGAGTCAGGCTGTTGAGGTTCAATGGTTGGCGAGTTAGTCGTTGATGACGAGGGCCACCTTGTCAATACGTTAATCAAATAAAACTCATTTATTTTTTTCGACGCAATCTGCCGACTGAATCGCGCTCGAATCGCTCTGGATACGCGATGCGCTCAAGCTCGTTGAGGCCGCGCTGAACTTCCTCGCGAAAAATCGGAACTCTCGACTCCGCTGCGTTATACAATGCCCGCAGGCTTTTCGTTTGTCGTGTTGTCAGTTGCATAGGCTCGCAAATTGAGCGAGTCACGCCCGCTTGTCAATACGCTGTATTAAGGTTTCGCCGCCCCTTGGCCAAAGTAGAAGGCGATGACGTGACCGAATCCAACAAGCAGAGTCGGCATGTGAACGAAGCCTTGAACGCTGACAAACTCCGTTCGTGTGCGCTCAGGTATCAAACCGAATAGAAAACCGCCCGAAGTTTTGACTGTCTCGATCACGCTTGGCTTATCTAAGAAGCCAGGCACAAATACCAGAGCGACGACTGCGCCGACGAGAATCAGCGCGACAAGTCGCCGCGTTGCTTTGCCCGTTGATCCGTCGCGCTTAGATGCGCGGTCTGATGCTTCCATCGTCTCACCCATGCCGACTTTGAAGGCGTCGAGAGTGTAGAGTCGTTCTTCGGATTGCCGAGCCGCCTCTAGCGCCTTGAGCTTCATGATAAAACCAGCGACGGCAGAGACGCCCATCGTGACAGCAGGATTTGTTAGTAATTCGATCATTTGATTATTCCTTTCGATTTCCACTTTTTAAACTGTGACTTTACTATCATTAGTTGTTGGCGCAACTCCCGTTACACTTCTGTTCAATGTCGGTGAGTCGCTTGTCCATGTTGTCTAGCCTGTCTGCTGCCCTTGTGACCGCGCTAGAGAGTCGCCACGCTGCACCAACTAATACTGTCGCTGCTACAATAAAGATGCCCAACGGAATCAGTGTCCCCTCGTTAATGACGGACGCTGCGCCGCTTGCTGCTGCTATGGCTGTTACGCCTGCGGATTTAATTGGAACCTCATACATAACTATTTCTTTTTGGTCTTGAACTTGGCAACCTTCGGCTGCTTGGCTTTGGTGATTGTATCGGAAAATTCTGTGTCCTTGATCTTGGACTTCTTGGCCTCGGCGTTAATGAGCCAGTTTGCGAAGTGTTGATCCATGTTATTAGACGAGCGATTCGGGGCTTTCCCCAGTTGCTAGGTAGTGCTGAATGTCGGAGTGACCGAGCCACACTTCGCGATAGGGAACCCCTGCGGCAGTTGCTAGGCCAATGACAATCTCGTCAAAATTAGCTGATGTATTGTTGAGCGGTTTGATCCAGTCTGTAACGGTATTGATATCCTCGCCGCGTAACGGTGCTTGCCCGTCGCGCTCCTCGATAGCGAAAGCAGGGGCAGAACCAAGGCTGGCTTGCTCAAAGGCTTCCTGTGGCGTGTAGTTGATCGCCACAGGGTCGCTGTCGTCCTCTGGAGGCGTGACAATGGGCAGACCTAGATAGACTGCTAGATTGTCGGGAATTGTGTAGCCCGTATAGGTTGCGTTTGAAATAATTGCGTATCTGTGAGCCATGATTTTATAGTCCGTAGGAGGGTGAAAATGCCGTGGAGTTTTGAAGCTGGTCGGCGAGTGTTAGCGCATTTGGATCGTAGGCGAGAAGGTTGCCAGATGTCGCGACGATCTTACCGCCACTCAAATCTTTTGCCGCGTCGAATGTGATGCCGACAATGTTCCAACCTGCCGCAAGGGTAGTCGTTGCCACTCCGCCGACGTAGTAAGCGTGTGTGCCTGACTGATCGGTCTGCAATACATTGGCCGCAATGTCTACGAATGATGCGCCTGCGGCTGCTTGCAATATGTCTTTAGTCGTGCCGTCGTTGTAGACTGCGAGCGTAATGGATCGCACGTCCTCAAGGCTGGCTACGTCTGGCAGTTCTACAAATTCGCCTTCTTCAAAAAGGTTGAGCACCTTGTTATTCGGGCGAGGGATGGCAATCGCGTCACCCAATGCGTCGATGGTTGGGTCGGCGTCGGAGACTGGAACTAAGACCGTTGTGGCGTAGTCCGCGGTGTTCTTATTCCAGTCCATCCCCGCCGTTTGCAGGATCGTCTCGCGCTTCTGACCTACGGTGAGCGACGTTCCACCAACCGTCCAACCCTGTGCGATTGCATCGGCTTGAGTCCCATCCCACGAAAGAAGGGTTCCACTGTCGTCAGTTAGAGTGAAAGATTTGAAATATCCTTTTAAGAACTGCCCAGGAAGTCTAGTAGCTATCTTCGCTAGATCACATGAAAAGGAGGTAGGGATGGTTATCTGCGCAGTATAAGCTACCCCATTTACTCTCGCCACGATTCTCGTTGAGCTTTCTCGGAGAAATTCGACGGTCATCAGTGTGCCGTAAGTGATTTTACTTTGCGAGGTATTTTTCGTATAGAAAAGACCATCGATATCACGAACCTGAAGCTGGTTATTGCCTCCGTTATATTTAATAACAGCGGCGAATTTATTACCCCCTGAGTCGGAGCATATATTAATATCCCCGCTCGTTATGAATACTTTTGCCGATATGTTCCACAGTCCAGTCCCAAGGCTTATTGAAGGCGATACATTGATCACCGTGCCCACCCCATTGAACCACTGAGCATCATCATAACCCACGATCCCAGCAACGTCAGGATCTATGCCCTCGCCAGTAGCCCCCGTGCATCCGACATGCGAGCCGTTGTATCCGTTGCCACTGGAGTCGATGCAGGGCTTTGCGTTGAGTCCGTCAGTCGTATCGTCGCTGTGGTCGTTGAGTTGCCAGCGCGGGATTACAGTCTCGCTACGTGCTGTATCAATCAATCTGACTTCTGACCAATCTGCGCCCGTAAACGTTGACGTGCCATCCCAACCGACAATGACTGCCGAAGGTGTAACGCTGGTTGTCACTGAGGTCTCGAAGTCCTCCCACGCATTCGCAGCTAATACCGTGTAGCTGATTGCCTGACCGCCGATAGTGGCAACCTTTGCCCCTGTTGACGTCGAGCGAATCTTGCCAGTAAGTTTATACGTTGATGCCCCTAATGCCGAGCAGTTCGCGTTGATCGCCTTGTCGTTGCTGCCGTCCGTATATACGTAGCGACCCGTGTAGGGGATAGCGTCGTTGCCCTCGCCCGACTGGTCTGCGATGGAAGTGTCCGAACTGAAAAAGTTCGTAAACAGATCGATCACGCGGCCGACCTTGAAATAGTTCGCAAATGCAGCGATGGACGTGCGCAGCGACAAGCCAAGCCCGATGCCGATTGATGGAGCGTAACGCCTCATGCTAGTAAAGCGCGACGATGGACGTTGCAGTGGTTCCGGTCGCATTGACGCGAGCCGTTTGCACTGGCAGAATCGAGCCGGCAGTGACGCCGACAAATACGACTGATTCGCCATCCGCTTCGCCCGTCAGATCGTCAATTGAAATGTCGCCTGCCGCGCCGACGTAAAGAGCGCGGCACGTGCCGAGTGCTAAATCAGTGGAGTCGTTCGGAGTGACTGCGCGAGTTGCGCCGCTTGAGTGTGTTGATGTTTGGATTGGCATAATGTTGTATTAGGTTATTGGATACGTTTTGTAAAGATTAGAGCATGCCCGAAGAAACGACGCGGCAAGGCACGCGTGCTATCTGATCATTATCGACGCGAACCTCTAGCATGAAGCACTGCCCTTGATCCGCTTGGATTGATTGCGCGACAAGTGCGCCGCTCGCGTCCAGCGTGCCGTTAAAGCCGCTGGTGATCGTTGACCATGTGCTAGTATAGATCGCGGGCTGGCGTCGCACCTCGACGACTTGCTGCGCTCTTGTCGTGGCTGTGCCTGTGACTGATGCGCTCGGCGTGACTGTTGACTCTGGAACTAAATCGATTGAAGTGCCCGTGAGCGTGGGCATTGCGCCGATTGTTCGAGCGACGGCCGAATAAAAGGAATCGTTTTGTTTTTTTACATCAACGAGCGACGCATCTCCTAGAACTCCTGCTCCTCCTGTACCGCCTACGTGTGTGCCGTCGTAGCCGTTGCCGCTCATGTCCACTGCGGTCACTCCGTCAAGAGAGCCGCTTCCTTGCTCGTCGAGTTTCCAGTGCCCTACGACTACATCATCGCTCGCCCTGTGGAGCTTTACGTCCGACCAGTCGCAGGTTCCGCCACCAGTTAGATACACACTGCTAGGGGTAACACCAACTACAGTATCTGACGTGAAATCCTGCCATACGTCAGCTATTTCTAGGATTATAAATACAGGGGAATCTGAAGGAGCTATCTTTGAACTCTTTGGAAGAATGGTGCTTGAGCGGATCTTACCAGTCAGATAGTAATCACCCGCCCCAGCCGCCGAACAATCCGCGCTAATAAGTTGATCATCCACCCCGTCAGAGGTTGCGAAGTTGGATAATTGAGCTACGCCAGTTCCGCTATTCAGCCCATTCAAAGCATCCTCGACCGCGCTCGCGCTTGCGCCGTAAGCCAGCGCAGAAGTCACCGCGCCGCTTGCATCAGTCAGCGTAAACGAGCCGCTTGACGGCTTTGCGCCGGGCTTCGTAATTGAAACTTTGACCGACGCCGCCCCTGATCCACTGAGCGAGTCATATGTGCCGTCGCTTTTAACGAGGTAGAGGTTTATGTCTTGCGTCTCGCCTTCGACGATTGTCCACATTGGGACAGGTTGCCGTGGTCGATTTAGACCCGCAACGACCGCAGTTTCGATGCTGCCCGAGTCAGTATTGATAAATAAGTCGCGTGCCATTTGTATTCAGATTGTCGATACGTTGCTCAGATTGTCAATTTGATTTATAGTGGGAGTCCGGTGGTTTCGCTATACATTGGCGTGCCGTCTTCTTTGGCGTAGGGCCACCATTTCGTGGCCTTGATGACAAATGGCACAATGTTAATGACAGAATAATCGACCGAGATATACAGCGGACAACTCACTGCGAGGACTCCAGATGTGCCGAAATTTAGTTCAACGGTCGTGGTCGCATTATATACGCCCGACGGAGCTAACCCATCTAAATTTGTTGAAGCATGGGGCGCAAAATAACCATCGTAGCCGATTATCGAAATTTCCATGCCCACGAATAGCCGATTAGTGGGGTCGAATGGATTGCCATTGCCTGCTACATCAATAAAGGCGACCCTGCCCGTAAAAGCGATATTAATAGCACCTTCACCATAATTAGGAGTTCCGTCATCAGACCCATCGCCAGTCATGCGGTAGCCCGATGTAGCATCTCCGCTGGCTTCTGAAGTGAGTGAAAACCCGGTCTTAAAACTGCCAGCTCCGTAGCTCTCATGGTTTGCGATGATAAATTTTAAATTGTAATAAGGCAGGATGTATTCGTAAAAATTATCAAAGTCATCTTCTTTGTAGCCAACATCAAAGTGACCGAGCGGGCTAGTGATTGTCTCAGGGCCATAGATCAATCTGTCGTAATTTAGCCGTAACGCGAACTCGGCGACTGCGTCTCGAACCGCTAAAGGCGCACTACTGACACCACCCACCGAGGATGCTTGTAAGTAGTAGGTGTCACCGAGTAAGTCGCTGCCGTAGTTACTCATCGGCACATCTGGCGATACACCTCCAATGAAAGTGCAATAAGAGCGCAGAGTGTAATATTCATCTGCTGATTCCCCAAAAGCGTCAGCGGGATCGTCTGAACTCATGGTAAGGGTTTGAAAATACGGGACTAGGGGGTCGCCGAAGGAAGCATCATGAGTAAAAGCTCCATCCGTCACCTTGGAATCTTTAACACCGTGGAAAATGGCTTCTAATTGCTCGACCGTCACCTCAAGCGGGTAGGCTGTTCCATCGCCACACTCTACGCTGCCGTCTTCTGGGTC
>Ga0307935_1000393_pt1 | contig 19983 bp, 20 predicted proteins | sample OrgLakmetageno92_FD_201827 | JGI IMG/M metagenome (GOLD analysis project Ga0307935, IMG submission 201827) | Saline water microbial communities from Organic Lake, Antarctica - #92 | ecosystem: Environmental > Aquatic > Non-marine Saline and Alkaline > Saline | place: Antarctica: Organic Lake...
GCTGGGAACATACAAAAGAAATGAGTGACGAAAACAGGGATAACTTTGAAAAGTGTATTACCCACCTATTCAATAGCTTAAGCAGGTTTAGAAATGTGGAATTCCACTCCGAAGACTGGCTCATTGATGATAAACAAGAAGCGTTCTATTTTATAACCATCATTAGTATGGCCTTGGATATTTTAGACAAATACCTTGTTGCCGAGGTAAAAAACTAGCCTTCAAAATCGTTGAGTATCTTCAAGAAACTGTCCTGTGTTTCTTTTGGAATCTGTGGGTGGTCCAACAAAGCAATCTTACCTCCCTGTTCAACCAACTTCTTTACATCACCAAAGTAAAATCCGTCTTCACTGGCAATGAATAGATACGAAGGGTTCCATCTCTCGCTCATGCGTTCTGCAATACGCAGTATATCGTTGTCTGAAAACTCCCTCCGGTACTTCACTTCAATCAGGTGCACTTCTTTAGTCTTCGTATTAATAACAGCAAAATCTGGTGCGGTCCGTAGCGCTTCTACCATTTCATCATTCTGTCCGCTCCCCCGACCTACCAGTTCTGGGATAATTTTCTCGTAGCCAAATTCTAGTACAGTAAATTCACCGGTGGACCGCAGCATCTGGGCAAATACTGTCTCGGCTATCTTCCCTTTCACTAAGTTGCGTGCAAATTTCACCTCGTTGTTTTTCATAGACTTATTGTATCAGCCTACTTGGCTCAGAATAGTTATACACAGGTTTATCCCCATTTTTCTTATCGTTGTATTTTCGGATTGTAGAGTAGTTGTAGAGTAGTTGTAGAGTAGAAAGCCTTATTTTAAGCCTCCAAATAAACTAGGGGTATCGCTTTCAGGTTCCCTTTCGACCTCTAGAACGATATCTTCCTCTCCCTCTAAGAAGAGCGTGTTGATAACAAAAAATGCTTTAGGGTCGGTCTTACTTTTACCAACTCTAACTAAAACTGCAGGGTCAAAACTGGATAAGTCCCGCAATACTGACCTTGCTGTACCTATCGACATACCAATGATTTCAGCCACTTCTGCTGGTGATACCTTCTCATTCTCTAAGACATAAACCACTACTTTTTGTTCATTTAGTGTCAACTCTCTCTTTGAAATAATAGACTCGAGCTTATTCTGGGACTCTCTCTGCGCACTTAATTCTCGACCGTCAACGTCATTCACAAAGGTAAGTATCACCTGTCCATTACCACTAATGTAGTCTGGTGGCGGCAACTCGAGCTTTGCCATTTCTTGAAAGATTCGGTCCACTCCTTCCCCATACTCCTTGACGTAACCCATATCACGCAGAGCAGCTGCGATTTTAGGATTACGTGAAAAGTGTTTTTCTAAAATATTCTCAACCCTAATATCTCTTGGGAAATTACCTGGGCTAATAAACTCGATTCTGTCTTCAAAAATTTTAATTTGTATATCAGCACCAGTACTGGTTCCATAGTCTCTGTGAGTCACAGCATTAACAATTGCCTCCAGCACAGCAAACGGTGGATACTCGGGTATTGATTCGAATTTTCCATCTTTACCCAATCGAGTAAATTCACGCAACTTGGCCCCGACCAGAATCTCCACTTCATCAATTTGACTAGCGAGAGTACCTCTGACCGTCTCATCCTTAATTATATTTAGGTCTACCCCTGACTTCTGTTCCCTGCCATCAATCCACATAATACGCACCACAGCTCTATCTAATACCGATTCAGGATTATCACTAAACAAAAGGAGTCCAGCCACATTAAGCTGAATACTTCCATCATCCTTACTTAGTGCAAAATCTTTCATCACCAGAATATCTGAAGCATCGTCGCTTTGAATATTTGTCTTTTCAGCGTATTCAAGCACTTTAGCTACACTAATTTTTTCCATCCCAGCAGGAACCAACGTAGTTTCAAATGACTGTAGTCCTTTTGCTCGCTCCAAGTCCTGCCTTTCCTGAAACTTCAATACTCTTGTGTCGTCCCCCTCTCTGGTATGAACCTTGTCATCGCCGGTAACGTGACAAAACTGACTTGGTTCCACCTTAATCTCCAAAATGAAATCTTCGTATCCGTCTTCATGTTCAAAAGTAATCTTTGTTACTGTCACTGGTAAAGTAGGGGTTACCCACCCAGATAGCACTTTACGTATTCTATTTTCTGCCTTGGGATAGTTACGGAAACCGGTAACATCACCGTTGTTCTCTATACCTACAGCTGTAACACCGCCATCCACGTTTGCAAAAGAACACACCTCGTGAGCTATGTCTTTTGGGTCTGTTTTTACAGACTTCCTGTCAAAAAGCTGGTCTTCAGCTTGCTGACTGTACGTAATTATTTGTTCGTTTAGATTTGGCATAAACTTTGGTGTACAGGGCATCGGCCTCCAAATTCGTAACGGTTGAGTATGTGAGTGCGATGAGATTCCAAACACATTGATTCATATGTTCAATATACTTAACGATAGCTTGTAAAAGTATCAGTGACACCATAACCTCTATTGCAACTTGTGGACTCGAACCACACACATGCCCTGCAAACCAAAACTTACGCTACCTCTATAATACATCAATTACTAATTAGCTGCATAAACCTCCCTACCGACCCAGTGGAACCATTTTTACTATCATCACCTGAAACAAATCCTTGCATCACCTAACCAATCAAGGCACATCTCTTCCAATTGGTTCCACCCGAGGTCCAGGAGCCGCACTAAATTCACAAAACACCTTTAAACTGTTTGTTTAAAGGTGTTTTTGGTTCCACTCTAGCCTACCTAGGGTTTATTCTATACTTGGACCTATGGTTACTTCACTTCAAAATTAAACATCATGCCTGAGTGCAAGTGCTCGGCAATATGGCAGTGTGCCATCCAGAGTCCTGGGTTACTCATGTCGACCATAATGTCATACGTTCGTCCCGTTGGAATCAATACTGAGTCTTTCCATTGTAGGTTGGCGTTTGCTTCACCGTCTACGGCAAGAATCACAAACTTCTGACCGTGGAAGTGAATTGGGTGTTGCATTGGATGCATACCTTTTTCGTCGTTGTAGATACGGACCTTTACCATATCACCCTGCGAGAACGTCCAATCAATGTCTCCATTACGAGCCATGGTGTCCGTGTCTTCTATAACCCATTCAATGTTTTCATCTGTACTCATGTTGTTCATCATAGCCATATCGTCTTCCCATTCGATACCGTCTTCTCCGTGAGGCTCATCTGATTCGTCCATACCCATTGAGTCTTCACCCCCAAGGAAAGGTTCGCAACCAGCCATGTTTGGCATCATCTGACAGTGCTCTACCGCACCAGCTCTATCCATCTGCATACCCATCAGCGTGACCATACCGTCAGCATCTGCTTCACTTTCCATATCTGCCATCATGTTGCCCATCATACCCTTCATCTCAACGTCTAGACGAAGGTTCTTGTCTGGTGCTCGGGCAAGTAGTGATGCAAAGCCACTACGCACTTCAGCATAATCAGCTGCATTAGAACGCAGTACGGCAAAGTCTGCCTGACGACTGGTGTCTGAAGCTTCTACTGTCACGGTTCCCATGTTTTCTCCTCGATGCACAATTGGGTACACCCCTGGTGTGTCGTAGTACAGCTCAATCACATACCGTTCTGATGTACCGATGATTTGGTGGTCAATAATTTCTTCAGTTTCGATTCGACCAGTATCACCACCAACTAGCTTCATTTCAGCTCCTTCAAACTCTAACTTGAACGTACGAGTATTTGCTACGTTCGTGATAAAAGTCCGAGTGATTTCGCCTTGCTTCACGTTTAGATTAAAGTTCTCCTGGTCGTTAATGAGCAATGTGTCACCAAAGCGGCCCATGAGTGTATTGGTAACCTCTTTGCTACTGTATTCACCATTTTCCAGGATGTCGTCAACGATAAGATACGCTTCTTGGTCCACCTCATTCCAGTAGCCGTCCTCGGTTACGATAAAGTTTCCGTAGAGCCCCATGTCTTGCTGATAGTCTTCTCTCACGTGCGGGTGATACCAGAATACTCCAGTGTCTGGGAATTCCAGCTCATAAATGAATGTGCCTCCAACCGGGATTGGGTCTTGTGTTAGCGGTGCAGCTCCATCCATCAGATAGTCACCTCGCAAACCATGTGAGTGGAGTGCGGTTTCCATATCCAGATTGTTTACAAAGTTCACAGTTACCTTCGAACCTTTTTCGGCTTTGAGTACTGGTCCAGGAATCTGACCATTGTATGCCAGTCTTTTGACCATACGATTTCCGACCTCTTGTTTAACGATTGAGGCGACTAATTCAAACGTGTCGCCATCTTTTAGCTCTACTACTTCAGTTGGTCGTACTGTTGGTACGTTTTCGTCGTGCAGAATCGAGAGATTGTCGGCTTCTTTCACTTCATTACCCATCATCATGCCGTCCATGTTCATAGACATCCCCATGTGGTCAGATTGTGTGTACCAGAATCCACCTCCAACAATAAGAGCCAGAGCGGCTATTCCTAAGATATATTTCATATTCTGTATTAATTTAAGGTTAAATACTCACGTACGGTGACATTTCACCAGCGGCTGATAGTTGGTATACCTCATACGATGAGGTCTTTCGTCCGGGCATTCCTGGAGTACCAATTGGCATACCTGGCAATCCGATGCCTGCAATATCAGGTCGTTCTGTTAGTAATTTTTCAATTGCTTCTAGCGGTACGTGACCTTCGACAATGTAGTCACCAACTACCGAAGTGTGGCAACTCTCGCCACCAGCGGGGATGTTGTGTGTCTGCTTTACCAAATCTAGATTGTCAGTCTCTTCAATCGTCACGGTAAAGCCTGCCGATTCAAGCGCTTTGGCGTGGCCACTACAGCAGCCACAGTTTGGACTTTTGTATAAAGTAATTGATTGGCCCGCTCCGAAGTCAGCCACCGCTAGCATTGGTTCTGCTACGCTAGTGACCTGATTATACGATGCGGCACCAGTGACCAGTGCCACTGCTAGAACTAGAGACGGAATAATCGTGAATATTTTCTGCTTGGTTGACAAACCATACGCCACTGCACTGATTGCGATTACTGCCACAATTAGACTGACCAAGGTCAACGTATCGTGATACCACGAAGCGACTGTGTGACCAGCATCCGCTAAGGCAAAGACTGGGGTGGTTAGTAGTACACCTAAAAGGTATGTAGATTTCATGTGTTTATTTTAACGTTAGTAATGAAACGACCGTAGCCGTAGTGTTACTCCATTAAAAAAGTTTGGGGTGAAGAATGCCGTTTGAAAATAACTCTTGTAGAGGTCGGTATGAAAAATTGTATGTTTTATACCGCAGTAATCTGTGCCGAGGTGATGAACTATACGATATACGTCGCAATAGATTAGGTGCAACCGAGGCCACAAACACTGCCATACCTGCAGCAGCTAGAAGCAAGGTTAGGGTCGGAACCACCGAAAGAAACACTGATTTCCAGGCTTCCATATGGTCTGTTAGATTCATAGGACAAATGACTTCGCCGTGCTCCATAAATGGACAGTCGGTCATACCACCGGACATATCCATCCCCATCGACATATGGAATAAACTGATGAACATTACTCCTAGAAGCAAAGTAAGTGTAATAGCTGCAATCAATTTCATAGTTAAATTATATCGCATATTTTATTCTTTTGAGCCTGCTAGCTTAAAAAACGACCAGGCTTGTAGTCCAATGACACTTAGCAGTGCCCATAGGTACCAGTATCGTAGAGGATTTTCTGGATACTCTGTTGGGAGGCCTAGGACCACTCGATTCAGTGACGGGTCAAAGTGCACAAAAGCATAATAGACGACATGTACAGCACTCAAGAAGAAAATTACATAAACGAACATATGTAGCCACTTCCAAGAACGAATACCAATTCTATCAATCACTCTTTGGAAAGATGTAGCTGCCAACAGAAAAGCGAAGAATAAAGCAATCGTTCCAGCGAGGTTGGCAACTCCAAACCCAGACTCTACTCGTAAGTACATATCAACTTCTGCAAAATATTGATACCCAAAGAATTCCCACAGGCTCCATCGTACCCACCCATCAAGAACTAAGTATCCATGCACAGCTGACAGAAGAAAGAACCATATACCAATTTCTCGTCGTAGCGGTAAAAGTTTAGTAGCAAAAGTAAACAGTACAGCCAGTGGACCCAGCACTAAAGCAAACCAAAGTAAGAAAAATGAAGCGCCACCAAAGGCTTTCCAGAGCCGCATATCTGGACTCCATGTTTCATTCACCTGCCAGACTATTACCAACAATATAAGAGTAACGATAGCAACTAGACCATGTTTTGCGAGAATGATTTTCATACTATGTTTCTATCGCCTGACTCATAACCTTCTCTAATGCATCGTTAAATCCTCCGGTAGTGAGGGAAGCTCCTCCGATACGAGAAAATGGGACATCAGTTATTTCTGCACCAATCACCTGGGTTTTATAGACAGCTGAAAAATCACGTTGGTGGTACTCAGAATGAATATCTTGAGTATCAAAGGCTACGCTAGCATCAGTTATTACCCCGTCAGCAAGCGTAACTGTTGTCCTCATTGGTTCAGATAAACCTGCCATGACAAAATACGCATCTTCTACTGTATAAGTACCATCCTTAAACGATACGTCTTCTAAACTACCTACAGCTGAGTTGTGCTCGTATACATTTACTTCCAAGGGAACAATTTCAGGGGTCACTATTTCCTGACCACTGGCTTCTGCTTTTGCAGCTGCCAGGGCTACGTCAAAGGCTTTATTGGTAAGTGACGCTCCTCCGACTCGGGCCAGAGATACTACGTCAATCAATTGGCCTACCACTTCATCTTTATAATATTCTAAGAACCAGTTTTGGTATTCCTCTGACGTAAAATTCTCTGCTTCTAGTAACACCTCAGCCTCAGTGATGACTCCGTCCTTGAAAACAAGTGAGACTTCCATCGGCTCTATCTGTTTGTATGGTATCTCGTAGGCGAATGACGTTGTATATGTACCGTCAGCAAACACTGGTGTATTCATTTCCATCCGGGCACCAGTCTCTATCTGTATAGTTTCTTTGGTAGCAACTGAAACCTCTTCTACTACAATTGTTTCTGGACGCTGGATGGCTTGCGAGGCGAAAGAAAGACCACCTAGCAAAACAACAACCCCAAGAATAGAAATATATATCCGCATACTAATTCAGCATTAATACCAGCATCCACACCGCCATACCAACCATCATGAGATTCTCAGTCAATGACACAAACCCTAGTGGCACATTAGTATCGCCACCAACACAGGCACACTTTAACTCTCTCTTTTCAATGTAAACCGCTTTGAACACCGACCAGGTACCGATACCGCCGATAAATAGAGCTAGTGGAATTGATATGTATGAAAATATCCCAGCAAACATCAATAGGCCAGCGGTCAGCTCAGCGTACGGATAGATGTACCCATAAGGCACCCATTGTTTGGCCAGAACGTCATAGTTGAGAAACATGGTTGAGAAGCTTTCCACATCACGCAGTTTCATTAAGGCTAAAAGCACCATGGTGATAGAAATAAAGTGTGGCAATACCACCACATATCCCATAGACCAATTAGTGAGCACGCCGACTGCGACGGCTAACAGCAATCCGACTGCAAAGATAGCCAGTACTGGTTTGTAGGTAGTGTCGCCAGCTTCAAGCACGTTCTGTCCAAAATGTTTCCGCAATTCTGTGTGACCACCAATTCTTTGTTCACCGATAAACGATTGAGGAGTAGTCTCGACGCTATACTCTGCCTTGAATGCGTCAGTCTCAGCCCGAGTTGTCAGGTGATTATCCGACACTTCATACCCGTGTTTCTTAAGTAAATACAATGACTTCACACCGTACGGACACGTGTGTCCCGGCATCACCATTCGATAGAGACTCGCTTGTTTTTTGTTTTGCATACTATTTTCTCTTTGCAAGTTTATAGACCGACAAAATTTCCTTGATGGCTTTGTCTTGACCCTTTCCCTTCATTTGTTTGACTGCACAGGTACTCAGGTGGCTTTCGAGCATCTTTTCTTCCACTGAACCAAGCGAGTTACGGATAGCAGAGGTCTGAGTAATCACATCAATACAATACTTATCTTCCGCCACCATTTTTTGCAAACCTCGTACTTGCCCTTCAATGACTTTTAGTTGTCGTTCGATTTTAGTTTTGAGTTCTTTTTTCACAGTGAAGGTAGTATACCCCCAGGGGGTCTACTCTGCAACTTGTAGTATACTTCAACTATAACAACTTAATTATTCTCTATGTCACAATCCTACAAAACATTTTTTACAATGATTGGTACGTCTTCGGTGCTCATGTACCTAGCAATGTATTTGAACAACTATTCATGGGACCATATTTTCTTTAGTGAGATGAGGTTGTACATGAACCTACTCATGACAGCAATTATGGCGGTAGTAATGCTGTGGTTTATGCGACACATGTATACCAACAAGCGAACCAACCAATACATTGTTGGTGGAAGCATCGCTCTGTTTGTAGTTGCACTTTTCTTAATTCGTAGCCAGACTCTAGTGGATGACGTTGATTACATGGAAGCTATGATTCCACACCACTCAATTGCTATTCTCACTAGTGAGCGAGCTCAGATTGAAGACCCACGGGTGCGAGCATTGGCTGATGATATTATCGCCGCACAAAAGAAAGAGATTGAAGAAATGAAACGACTGATTGAAGAACTAGACTAAGCTACGCTCCTATTTCGGCTTTCCGTGTCATAAAACCTTGTTATATAAGGCTGGAATGTAGATTGTAGTGTCGTTGGTTCGCTCGAAAATAGTTCGAACATCCTCTACTACCTGGCCCAGCATTTTGTTTTATGTTTAATAAGTGTTTTCTAACCACCCTACCTAGACGTTCGAACTAAAAAACACCTAGCAGGTGTTTCTTAGTTTTAACAATCTTTGAGAACTATAAACTCTTTAATAAATCTCTCATTAACTCAATTTCAGCTGTCTGAGTTTCAACAATTGCCTGGCTGAGCACTTCAATTTCTTGGTGCTCGATATGAGGCTGTACACTGCGTGCCATCATGATTGCTCCCATATGGTGCATGACCATATCTTCCAAGAATCGCTGATCTAGCTCAACACCAGACAAGCCCGCTAGTTCACGCATCATTGGTTGATATGAACCTTCTTCTACATACTCTTCCCCGTACCAAGCCAAGTACCATTGTTTCATTTCCGCTATTTCTAGCTCTTGGGCAATGATAATATTCTCCGCTAAGGTTTTAATCTCAGGAGTACTGCCGCCCCGCTCGACCACCTCGGTGGCTGTATCTACCGCCTCTTGATGATGAGGGATCATACCAGTGAGAAACTCTCGCTCGCTACTGACCATCATAGCTGAATGATCCATCCCCATCATTCCACCCATCGGCATATCGTCCATGTCTTGGTTACTGTCGTCAGACATCATCATTGAATGATCCATTCCTCTCATTCCATAGTCACCTCTATCGGCGATGATATACCCGCCAATTCCTCCAATCAGTAATGCGATAACGGCAATTAACATTGTATTTTGTTTCATATTCATTTTTCTAGTTAGTTAGTATTTTGATTCTAAATGTTCACGTACGGCGTCATCTCCCCTACTTCTGATAACTGATACACCTCATAAGGTGCGGTTTTTCTACCCGGCATACCAGGGGTACCTATAGGCATACCTGGCAATCCGATGCCTGCAACGTCTGGCTTTTCAGTTAGTAATTTTTCAATTGCTTCTAGTGGTACATGACCCTCAACAACGTAGTCACCAATCACCGATGTGTGACAACTCGCGCCGCCTACAGGGATGTTGTGTGTCTGTTTTATTAAGTCCAGATTATCAGTCTCTTCAATGGTTACCGTAAAGCCAGCTTCTTCAAGCGCTTTGGCATGACCACTACAGCAGCCACAGTTTGGACTTTTGTATAGGGTAATTGATTGACCAGCTCCAAAGTCAGCCACAGCTAGCATTGGTTCTGATACGCTAGTGACCTGATTGTACGAAGAGACACCAGTGATCAGTGACCCCGCTAGAACTAGAGATGGAATAACGGCAAATGCTTTTTGTTTGGTGAATACACCATACGCCACTGCACTAATTGCAATCACGGCCACAATCAAACTGACCAAGGTCAATGTATCGTGATACCACGAAGCGACTGTGTGACCAGCATCCGCGAGGGCAAAGACTGGTGTGATTAGTACTACACCTAAAAGGTATGTAGATTTCATGTGTTTATTTTAATGTTAGTAATGGAACGACAGTAGTCGTGATGTTAATACGTCAGTACAGCTTAGGATTTAGAATACCGTTTGAAAATAACTCTTGGAGTGGTCGATAAGGAAAAGTGTATGTTCTGACTTGATGCCATCTATACATTGGTGGCGAAGCGTATTGTATTTTTCGTAGTAAGTTTGGAGCTATTGAAGCAATAAATACTGCTACCCCAGCAACAGCTAGAAGCAGTGTAAGTGTTGGGGCTATTGAAGTAAATACTGATTTCCATGCTCCAATGTGATCGGCAAGGTTCATTGGGCAAATCACTTCGGCGTGGGTCATAAATGGACAATCAGTCATGCCGCCAGACATATCCATTCCCATCGACATATGGAACAGACTGAAAAACATTGTGCCCAGCAAGAAGAGTAAAATTGTACCAGCGATTAGTTTCATACTTAATAGACCAGCATAAACAGCATCCACACTGCCATTGCGACCATCATTACGTTCTCAGTCAGTGACACAAAGCCCAACGGGACATTGGTATCACCACCAACGCAGGCGCATTTTAGTTCTCGCTTCTCAAGGTAAACCGCTTTAAATACCGACCAAGTACCAATACCGCCAATAAATAAAGCAAGTGGAATCGATACGTATGAGAATATGCCGGCAAACATCAACAAACCAGCTGTCAACTCGGCATACGGATAGATATACCCATATGGTACCCATCGTTTTGCCAGCACGTCGTAGTTCAGGAACATGGTCGAGAACGACTCTACGTCACGCAGCTTTTGAAGTGCCAACAACACCATCGTAATAGAAATGAAATGCGGAATGACCATGAAATACCCCATAGACCAACCTGTCAGTGCACCAACTGCAACTGCAAGCAACAGACCAACTGCAAAAATAGCCAATACTGGCTTGTACGTTGTGTCGCCAGACTCAAGTACGTTCTGACCAAAGTGCTTGCGCAACTTTTCATGTCCACCAACCCTCTCTTCACCAATAAAAGCTTGCGGAGTGGTTTCTACATTGTATTCAGCCTTAAACGCATCAGTCTCGGCGCGAGTGGTAAGAGGATTGTCACTCACCTGGTAGCCTTGTTTTTTCAGTAGATGCAAAGACTTTAAACCGTACGGACACGTATGCCCCGGCATTACCATTCGATACAATGTTGCTTGTTTTTGATTTTGCATACTATTTTCGCTTAGCGAGTTTATAGACTGACAAAATTTCTTTAATTGCTGTGTCCTGATTCTTCCCTTTCATTTGTTTAACCGCGCAGGTACCCAGGTGATTTTCCAGTATTTTTTCTTCAATCGACCCAAGTGAATTACGAATTGCTGAAGCTTGCGTAATCACATCAATACAATATTTATCTTCAGCTACCATTTTTTGCAACCCACGCACCTGCCCCTCAATGACTTTGAGCTGGCGTTCGATTTTACTTTTGAGTTCTTTTTTCACTGTAGCTCTAGTATACCCCCAGGGGGTCTACCTGACAACTGTGTTGTATACTGCATTTATAGTAATTTAAATATCTTAGGTATGTCACAATCTTACAAAACATTTTTTATGATGATTGGTATGTCATCAGTACTCATGTACGTAGCCATGTACTTAAACACTTATTCATGGGACCACGTTTTCTTTAGCGAGATGCGATTGTATATGAACTTACTCATGACAGCCATTATGGCAGTAGTCATGTTGTGGTTCATGCGTCACATGTACAACAACAAACGAACCAATCAATACATTGTTGGTGGCAGTATCGCTCTATTTGCAGTCGCACTTTTTTTAGTTCGAAGTCAGGTGTTAGTGGATGACGTTGATTATATGAAGGCAATGATTCCCCATCACTCAATCGCCATCCTCACTAGTGAACGAGCTCAAATTGAAGACTCGCGAGTGCGAGCATTAGCTGATGACATTATTGCTGCCCAGAAGAGAGAGATCGAAGAAATGAAGAAACTAATTGATGAGTTCGACTAGGCTGCGTTATTGGGTGGCTGCGTGTATTAAAATACCTTGTTAGATTAGGCTGGAATGTAAATTGTAGTGTCGTTGATCCGCTCGAATATAGTTCGCACCACAGGAGTATTTCTAAATTCATAGTCGCAAACCCCTTGAATTCTAGCTCTACTCCATCCACAACGTGGTCCAGCACTTGATGAGTTATTTTATATGGATTTGCTGATGCTTTGAGGTGAGTGTTATATACTGAGGGTTGTGAGAATGCGCAAAAAAATACCCTTATTTCTTTCCTCCTTATTTTTAATTGTAGTCCTATTGGGATTATTTTTGGCTTTCATTACAACGGACTATTTTAATACCAAACCCACTATGTCTATACCTTCTGATGCTCCCTACCTGGATCCAGAACTAGCGATTGCGGCTCGGGTGGAGAACCTTTTGTCATACATGACACTAGAAGAAAAAATTGGTCAGATGACCCTGGTAGAAAAAGGCAGTATCAAAGAATTACGCGACGTCAGTGACTACCATCTAGGTGCCCTTTTAAGTGGTTCGGGTGCAAAGCCAGAAGATAATACTGCACAAGGATGGAGTCGCATGATTGCAGCGTACCAAGTGCAAGCCACCAAATCTCGACCAGGTATTCCGTTACTGTATGGTTCTGATGCTATTCATGGCCACGCCCACGTACCTGAGGCAACGGTTTTCCCTCATATGATTGGACTGGGTGCCACAAGTAATCCTGACTTAGTACAAAAAGTAGCCGCCGCGACAGCAAAAGAAATGTTGCCAACTGGTGTGAACTGGAATTTCTCGCCTAACCTTGACGCCCCACAAGATATTCGTTGGGGTCGAGTGTATGAGACATTTTCTGATGACACAGCTTTAGTTTCAGAACTAGGAGCTGCCTATTTGCAAGGTCTACAATCTGGTGAAGAAGCCGACAACAACCATATTAAAATACTAGCTACCCCAAAGCACTTTGTTGGTCTTGGAAGTATGGGCTGGGACACATCGCTAAACGAAAACTTTAGAATTGACCAAGGAGTAACACCCGCTAACGAAGAACTCTTGCAAGAAGTGTATCTTCCACCCTTTGCTGCCGCGGTTGACGCCGGAGCCCTAAGTATCATGGTCGGCCTGAACACGTGGGGTAGCGACCGAACCGTGCGTAACAACTATTTGGTAACCGATGTACTTAAACAAGAATTAAACTTCAAGGGTTTTGTTGTATCTGACTGGTACGGAGTTCATGAAGGGACGAGTAACACTTTTTTGGCTACCGTACGAGCAGTACGGGCTGGAGTAGATATGGTCATGCTTCCCTTTGAATACAAAGAGTTCACCACCCATATGAAGTGGGCAAATCGTCTAGGGATGATTTCTGATGACAGGATCGACGATGCGGTGAGTAGGATTTTGTACGCCAAGTTTTCTCTTGGACTGTTTGATAAGGACAATTCTGCTGTGACATCTACCACCATCGCAAACCAAGACCACCGTGCCTTAGCCCGCGCAGCTGTGGCCCAGTCATTAGTGCTTCTCAAGAACGAACAGAACCTACTACCGCTCAAAGCAACAGATAGAAAAATATACGTGGCAGGCAGTGCTGCAGATAACGTCGGTACACAAATGGGTGGTTGGAGTATTGAATGGCAAGGTGTCGATGGTAATTGGCCACCAAATTCTACTTCGATACTTACAGGTATCAAAGAAGTGGCCGGACCAAGTGTTCAGATTGAATATAACGAACAAGGGCAATTTGCAACCAGCTCACCAACAGCGGATGTTGGGATTGCAATAGTTGGCGAGTCGCCGTATGCCGAAGGTTGGGGTGACAATCCTAACCCTTCTTTAAGTGATCAAGACATCGAGACAATTAAAAACCTACAGCAGGTTAGTGACACGGTAGTAGTAATTCTCGTCACCGGGCGACCACTGATTATTACTGACCAAATTGAAGATTGGGACGCACTAGTGGTAGCTTGGCTACCAGGTAGCGAAGGAGCCGGGGTGGCTGATGTACTGTTTGGAAATACACCATTTACCGGAACCCTACCCCTACCGTGGCCAGCGCACGTAGAACAGCTACCTATCTCTACCTATGGCGACACATACGATGGTAGTGCGGTTCTCTTTCCTAGAAACTATAGACTTCAATAGTTGTGTCGAATAAAACCAAACGAGGAAACCATCGAGTACACACTGATGGATTATGTACGAGAGGTTCGCTTTCGAGAGCCGTGTTTTTTATATACCTTGGCGGCTGCCTTCTTACTAACTGGAGATTTCTTAATCGAGTATAGTGCATCTTTCATAATTTTAGTCTCTTCTTTAAAATTAATGATCGGTGCAATGTACCCGGCCAATGGTTCTTTGTGATGATTGATAATGTCAGCTGCGCTATAGGGTGATAGCTCTGTGATATTAGCTTGCACAAAGTGACAATTTGGATCCTGGTCTTCTAGTTGTTTTTGTGGTGAATATACTCGGATAGTATTTATCCCAGTGACTCCCGCCTGCATTTGCACCTGACTGACATGAATACCCGGTACATAGTCGTGCATCAACTTGGCTAACTCATACACAATCGTCTGCCACGGGAGACGTAGTGCATGGCACGCAAAACTAGTGATCATAGCTCGACTGCGAAATGTCAGCCAGCCATGAATCTGGTAGTACCGCATGGCGGCATCTACGGCTGGAAACCCGGTCTGCCCGGTAAGCCACGCTTGTAGTCTTTTTTCATGTTCTACCCCACCGACCACGGGTAGCCCTTGAGTAAACGCTCGGTTCACCGGCAACGTTTCCATATCTACCTGATCTTCGAGCTTTTGGACAAAGTGGCTATGCCAGTACAGTCGTGACTGAAACTTTTGTAGGCTGCGTCGCCATTTGGCATCAGCTGCATCAGTACTTCCCTTTAGTTGTTGTATACGCTTTGTTGTTTTGTGCATAATAGTTGCAAGCGACAACGTGCCCCAGGCTAGATGTACCGACAAACGTGAACAAGCAGTGGGTGCTGTATTCATTGAACTAATACCACCAGAGTACGCGTGCCCGCGAACTCGCAAAAATTCATCAAGCGTTGTCAGTGCAGCTCGTTCGGTGACGGCTCGTAAATTTGGATTATGTGTTACTGCGAACTTGGAGAGTGCTGGAATCCGACCCTTGGGCACACCCTGACACACACTCTGTTTTAAATACTGTTTTGGAACTGGTAACAATGACTCATCAATTGCTTGCTGGAATAGGCGTTGCCACTGATCCCGATTAGTAAGGCCTCGCGTCACGCCATTTGTTTGCACTTCTATAAACTCAATCCCCTTTTCCTTGCACCAAGTAGCGACTGCTATGTCACGCAAAAATGTATGATTCAGGCCAGTTTCTTCGTGAGCATATATAGCGGTGAATTTTATCTGCCGGTGCAGGCCCTCAAGCGCAGTGATTACAATATCTTGACGAACACATAATGTCTGACCGTAGTGCTCTAGGTTTTTGCGCAGACTACTTACCCCGTCATGCACCGCTTGCAGGTGTGACACTCCCCAATCTGGACCCTGTAGCACCAAAGGTTCAAACACATACAACGGTACAACTTTTTTTGATTCACTCAGCGCCCGACAAAGAGCAGCATTATCAAACAGCCGAAAGTCACGCTTTACCCACCAAATGCTACTTTTGTGCTTCATAGTGGCTATTGTACTGTCAGATGCTGTAGATTCAACTTACCTATATAAATACTTCTTACTGATACTAGTAGAGCGGTCTCTTGTAGTACACTGTATGGCGCTTCAATATGAATCAAAAATATCTACCAATTATCCTACTGACGTTTGTAAATATTTTAGGGTTTACCATTCTCATTCCTGTCCTCCCTGCAGTAGTTGGCCAGTACGTTGCGCCGCAATACATCGGATTTGCCTATGGCGCACTACTCTCTACCTATGCCGGATTTCAATTTTTGGCCGCTCCTGTGCTTGGCTCATTAAGTGACCGGTACGGGCGCAAGCCAATATTATTTGTTAGCCAGTTTGGCACTACGTTTAGTTGGGTTTTATTTGGTGCGGCGTACTTTATACCGCAAACAATACTACTATTTGGTTTGCCGGCTGCGTTTGTACTTATTATTATATCTAGGATCCTTGATGGTATAACCGGTGGTAATATCTCTGTCGCCAACGCCTGGGTTTCTGATGTCACCGCCCCAGAAAACCGTACAAAAATTTATGGACTCTTGGGTGGAGTATTTGGAATTGGGTTTGTTATTGGTCCAGCAATTGGCGGACTTTCAATCAGTACTGACATTGGTTTTTTACTAACCGCAATTCTTAAAGTCATTCTTTCGGTAGTCACCTTGCTATACATTGCCTACCGATTACCAGAAACGCTCAAGCCTGAAGATAGACAATTAAATCTGACGTTTAATATTTTGCGTGACATTAATATCATTAGACAAATACGCAGCTTTACAAACAGTACTTTTTTAGAAAATGTCAGCCTACTAAAAATTGCTTTTGCGATTATATTTGCGACGTATACGTCTCTGATTGTATTAGTCTTTGAAAACGATTTTGGACTATCACCTTTGGGAGTTGGATTGGTACTGAGTTTTATTGGGGTAAGTATCGGCATCAATCAATCACTCATTACGCCCTGGGTAGCCCGCAGAGTCGGTGATCAGTCGACGCTATTTTTAGGAACGGTACTTTTAATAATTGGACTGATACTTTTGTCGTTCACTATAGGAGGCGCGGTTATGTCTGGAGCGTTTGCGTTTATGCTGTTCATCAATTACCTTTTGACACTCGCTGCATCACTTTGCACACCAACGTTTAAGTCAATTTACACCAATGCTGTCTCACAAAGAGAGCAAGGAAAAATAACTGGTATTGATGAATCACTCAATTCATTAGGAAACGCTCTGTCGCCAATCATCTCCGGCATTATATTTGTCGCGATTGCTAAGGGTACATTTTTATTAGCGGCTGGCTTGCTAGCTGTAGTGTTGCTTATACTCATGCTGCGTACCAAGAAAGTATTTTCTTTTTCAGCTTCTTAAGATCAAGTCTTATTGCGGCTGAAACAATCAATCAACTACTTGCATTTTACGCACCTGCTTTAAAACTACTTTTTTTGGTAGCAGTGGCAATAGTTTCATGGTAATTTTCTGCCCTACACTCAGCCCCGCAATCACGTCCACCTTGCCATCGAGCATCCCCTGGTAGCCAGCTGCAGCGACAGACCGTGCACTTGCCGGATTTTTAAATAATGCAGTTTTGTCCATTCCAGACACTTCACCAAACTTTGTAGCGGTAGCACCGGGCATCAAATTAGTCACAGTGACGTTGGTGTCGTGCAGCTCTTCATGCAGCGCATTACTAAACGAAGTTACATACGCCTTAGTTGCGTAATAGACCGCTTGCCCAGGTCCTGGTAACAAACTTGCGGTAGATGAGACATTGAGAATTTTCCCCGCATCACGCGCAACAAAATCTTGTAGGAAATAATGTGTCAGTTCGGTCAAGGCTGTGACATTTAAATTAATCATCGCTACATCTTGCCCGATATCTCGCTCGTTAAATTTTCCTAAACCGCCAAACCCGGCGTTATTTATTAAGTAGTCCACTGTTATACCTGCGTCACTCACCTGTTGATACACTTCTGCTACTGCTTCGGGTTTTGATAGATCTTTTTCGATCACGGTAACCTGGATACCGTGTGTAGATTCTAGGTCTTTTTTAAGTTCTTGTAGTGTGTCACTGCTACGGGCAACAATGACCAGGTCCCCACCCTTCTCTGCGTGAATGTGTGCGAGCTGCTCTCCAATACCACTAGTGGCTCCGGTAATTAATGCGGTTTTTTTCATGATTTTAGTATAACAAACAAAACTGATGAGGGAGTTTTTTGGTACTATACCTTCACCTATGGAAGCCTACACAGAAATTTTAAAGAAACACTTCGGCTACACAGCCTTTCGGCCACAGCAGGAAGAAGTCATTGCGGAATTTTGTGCTGGCCACGATACCGTAGTGCTGATGCCAACCGGTGGTGGAAAATCCTTGTGTTACCAAATTCCAGCCCTGATGTTTGGCGGAACTATGATTGTGATTTCGCCACTTATTTCATTAATGAAAGATCAGGTCGACGCGCTCACGGCTAACGGGATAAAAGCCACTTTTTTAAATTCGTCGGTTGATGGATCAGAGCTACGAACACGAATGGATGATACAGTCGCTGGTGCATACCAGCTGGTGTACATGGCACCTGAACGACTATCGGTACCAGGTATGACTACCTGGCTCGAGACCTGCAACATTACGGCACTCGCAATTGACGAAGCACACTGCATTTCGCAGTGGGGTCATGATTTTAGACCAGACTACCGGAACTTGAAATCCTTCCGAGCAGCCTTCCCTACTATTCCGATCATCGCTCTGACGGCCACCGCTACTCCGCAGGTCAAAGTCGATATCATTAACGAACTGAACCTGAAGAACCCCAAGACATTTATCTCTAGTTTCTACCGTCAAAACCTAGAAATAAAAGTTCTACCAAAAAAGAATGAGGTACAGAAAATCATTTCTCTTTTGGCTAAACACCCTGATCAATCTTGTATCGTGTATTGCTTTTCGCGTAAAGATACCGAGTCACTCGCTGAAGCACTGATTGACGCTGGTTTATCTGCTGGTGCCTATCATGCTGGGTTAGAGTCGGATGCACGTGCACAAATGCAGGATGATTTTATCCACGATCGTATCAATGTGATTGCAGCTACCACTGCTTTTGGTATGGGGATCGATAAACCAGATGTGCGATTGGTAATCCATCGTACCTTCCCCAAGACCCTCGAGGGCTACTACCAAGAAATCGGTCGCGCTGGCCGAGATGGTCTGCCAAGCGAGTGTGTATTGCTGTATTCCGCTGGAGATAAAATCAAACTCGACTATTTTCTGAACATGGTTACTAACGAAGTAGAAAAACAAAAAGAACTCGACGGCATCATCGAGGTCATGAACTTTGCCGAAGGGCGCTCGTGTCGCTGGGTGAATTTGATCAGTTACTTTGGTGAAGAGCCGACCATTACAGCCTGTGCTACGTGTGATGTTTGCCGATCAAACAGTACGCTAGTCGACGCTACCGAAATTACCCAAAAGATCCTATCAGGAATTATTAAAACCGGTGGACGGTTTGGACGAGCTCATGTGGTCAAGGTGTTGCGTGGGTCAAAAGAAAAAAAGGTTATCGAATATGGCCACGATACCCTATCCGTTTGGGGTATTTGCGCCGATAGTTCTGAAAGTGTTTTAAACGAAGTGTTTATGCAATTACTCGCAACTGGATATATACGTAAAAACGTAGGTGATTACCCCACCTTTGCGGTAAGTAAACTAGGTACAGCATTTTTGATCAATAAATCCACCCTCAAGCTTCCTCAAGTACATGACGACATGCTACTTACTACAGCTGACTCGGCACCGGCTACAGCGCGTAAGCCACGCAAGTTTGCCAAACAATCCCTTGGAGTCACCAACATCGAAACCGACGAAAAGTGTTTTGCTATGTTGCGCGATCTACGTAAAGAAATCGCTGACAAGCGCGGCGTACCAGCCTTCGTTATTTTTGGTGATGCTTCCCTACACGAAATGGCTTATCAGCAACCTCAAACCAAAGCGCAGTTTTCCACTATTACCGGAGTCGGCCAAAAGAAACTCACGGAGTACGCTGATATATTTATTACAGCGATTGCAAAATACCAG
>Ga0307935_1000396_pt1 | contig 19879 bp, 22 predicted proteins | sample OrgLakmetageno92_FD_201827 | JGI IMG/M metagenome (GOLD analysis project Ga0307935, IMG submission 201827) | Saline water microbial communities from Organic Lake, Antarctica - #92 | ecosystem: Environmental > Aquatic > Non-marine Saline and Alkaline > Saline | place: Antarctica: Organic Lake...
CATAAGACAAAATCAAAAACGGGAGTCAGACTATGCGGAAAATATTAGAATTATCGAAGGTCAGGAAAACGGTAACGCTTGCGTTAATAGCCCCGCTGTTATTGAGTCTTTGCGCTTGCGGGTCGAACGGCGTACCGCCCGTAGCTTACGAAACCAGTAATTTAACGGTCCCTTCTATCCTTATAGAACCGACGCCAGGGCCTAAAATCGTCCCGCTGGATACCATGACCGATATAGACCTGGGCGTTCTTACCCAGAACGACGAAAAGGCCTTAGAAGCCTGTAACGCCGATAAAGCTAAAATAAAAACGTTATTAGAAAAATCGTCTACGCCTGAATAGCAGTAAGATAGGCCGCGTCATAAGAAGACTGCAGTCCCTCTAAAGTTTCTATCTTGGAAAGGTCTATAAAACTTTCGGCAATAAAACAGGCTTGAACATGGGCTAAAACCGCGTCCGCTATTGCTACAATGGTTCTGGCGTTTAGGTCTACAAAACCGGCGCGCGTCTTCCATTTAACTGAATAGCTAGAGTCTTCCTTCGCCATAATCCGAATAGCCATTAAGCGAGTCTGGGTTACGTCGTCGGTTTCTACGGTAATTCCGTCCATACTAAGGCCAGCTTTAAGTTTTTCGTTTCGAACTTTTTTAAGTTCTTCATCAAAATCATAAACAACCGAAGGGGCCTTAAATTTTTTGGTTTTCGAATTGTAAATATATCCCGTAACAACTTCGCCAGGGGCTTCTATAAAGCCTTCCTCTGCGTTTGGTTGTTTTTGGGCTACTTTACCGCTTTCAATTTTGACAAAACATTTTTTCATTATCCGACCTTCCATATCATTATGTCTGAATATACTTCAGTCCCGTAACTTGACTGCGAACCAAAATTATTCCCAGCGGACGAACGACCCTGTAATTCAAACGTTTTTGTAGAACCTATATTTATTTTCCCCTTAACAAAACTAGATAATTGAGTCGCGTCGCCGGTTCTGATTGACGCGCCCGGTATTTCTTCACTCGAATCCGTTACGTTATATAATCGGGTCTTCATAAAAAAGGTGTCTTCGGAACCTGTTTGAAAAGGAACGGAACCTATAATTATATATTCCCCGGCGGGCAAAATTATTTGTTCTGAACTTAAACTAGCCCCTGCAATTTCATTAGTTAGAACGGTGTTTAAGGCTACATTATTAAACGCCGTCCCGCCGCCATTACCGGAAGAAACGCCGGAACTTTGTTGTTCTTGTATGTGTAATAATTGGCTTTCAAACGCGGGCGTCGAAGATTCATTTTGTGAAAACTTAAAAACGTCGTTTGTTTCATCGTAATAAAGTTCCGTCATGACATTGGCTGTTATACGGTCCGCGCTAGGGTTTGTTCCTGCGCCCGCGCCCTGCTTTATGTTTTTAATCGCTTGCGCGCCTACGCGGACAGTCGCCGCGCCGGTGTTATTATTATCAGGAAGGAAACGAACGCGCATACCGTCGAAGTATGTAGGCTCGGTATTTTTTTCTTCCGCCGCGCCGGTAACGGATAGAACGTAAGCGTCCGCCGCGCCGGTATCGTTATAAAAGTCCAGGCCGGCAACGTGTACCGCCAAGGCTTCCGCTACTTGGTTATTTAAAACGTCGCCTTCGGTCGCGGTGTCCAGCGTTAAGCCCGCCATTTCGACGACTTTAACCATTTCGACTTGAGTCATATTCATAAACCAAGCCGGAAGAGTTGTAGCCGGTGTCGGAACTGCTGGGTCGCCGTCTGTAAAAAGGTTATCTACGGTAGCGGTGCTATTATCAATTTTTTTCATGTTGTGGCCCTTCGGTCTTAATATTAAGTCTAAATTATCTTTTAAACAAGGTTAGGTTTCTGTCTTAATCACTATAGGCGAATAAAACGTATGTATGGGCGGGTTTAACCGCGGAAATTACGCATTCTAAAATCTCGTTCCCCCATACGCGAAGGGGTTCGCCGACCGCATTACGGCCCGTTTTAAAATCTCTTATCGTTTCTTCTGGCGCGTTAACTTGCCAAGCGTAGGCCCAGTCGTCGCCGTTTAATGGGTCGCCGGTCTTTGACCCTCCAACTTTAAAAGGGCTGTATTCCGTAATAGTTACTTCGAACCCAATTTTCGCCGCTAAGTCCATATAGAATTGTTTAGATTGTCCGCCCGTCGTCGCTAATTTTTGGTCCACGGCTTCGCGCCTGAATTGTAAAGTATCCGGCGCGCCCGTACAGGCTTCGGGAAGACCTGTAATACGTTCCCAGTCTGTCAAAAGTTCCGAAGCTGTTAACGGATAAGACTCCCTTAACATATCTTCGACTCGTATAGCGACTCGATTCGGTTCTTCCGCGACCGCCGTAATTAGGTTATCTAAATTCGTTCCTTTTTCCCTGGGCCATGCCAGGCCGACCGGAAGAAGTCCTAATAGCGTGTTTTTATAATTGATTAGGCCCATGTAATAACCCCGAATGTCGCTATGTCTGCGCTGGCGTGTGTTACGTCTGCAGTCGGTGAAGTTATAACGTTATCAGATTCCCCAGCGGCAATACTGACCGCTTCCCGTAATTGAGAAATAAGGATAGTTCCGCCCGGTTCCGCTTCTCTGCGAATTAAATCTTTTACTGAATTTTCGACGGCGGCCTGGACTTCCGCGGTATTAGGCGTAAGGGTAATATCCAAGTCCAAAGGGACTGCAGTCGGCGCGAAGACGGTTAAAGTAGCCGTAACCGGAATACGCGTATCGTCGTCGATATATGCCTGGACTTCCGCGACCTTCCCAGCGTCCGGGATAATTTCGGCTTCGTCGTCTAAAACAAACGTAAGGGTAACGGTTCCCGCGCCCATAGCCAGGGGATAAACCCAGGCGCGCGTTACGCCGCTTACTTCTTTCGCCCATTTAATATAATCAAAAGCCGCGCCGCCGTGTGGCGGCTGTTTAATACGGTCTAAAAGTCTTTCGCGAAGGGAATCGTCGCTTTCCGAATCGGCCCCGCCGGTAATTCCGCCGGTCGCCGTCGTCGCGCTAGTATCAATACCAGCGATAGACGTAACTAATTCTAAAAGGGTTCCTTCTTCCGTATCCCCGGTAATACCAGCGTTAACAGGCGTTACGGCTATATCTACGGTCCCGCCGGCTATTGCGCCGCTGGCGTCGGTTCTAAAAAATACGCCGTCAGAACGCTTTAATCGTGTAGCGGTGGGGATAACCGTCCCGTCCGTAGGGCCTGTAAACGTTACGGACCCAGCGGCATAAACCGCGGACGTTCTGCTTACTCCCCATATAGACGCCCAGCGCGCTAAAAATTCGGCTTCGGCGGTATCTGGGAAAAGCTGTTTTATTCCCCATTCAATATGACCATGCAAAAGGTGAACCGCGCCGGCGTAGGCCGTGGCGATAATAGACAGAAAACCAGAAACCAAAAGGCGACCGGTGGAAAGTCTTGTTTCTATGTCGCCCTTAATTCGGCTAACAATTTCTGATAATGTAGGTCGTTTAAATGCCATTTTTTTAGCCCTTTATTCTAAAAATTCTATACTAATTCCCGTATTTTGTACGGTAATAGATTCATAGTTTACTATCGCGTCCCATAAATAGGAATAGCGGCGGGAAGTTCCACGGTAAATTTTAATAACTATTTCCAAGCCCGAAGGCTTAATAATTTCCGCGGTAATTTCTACCTTTTCCGCTATTTCGTCTTCGCGTAACCAGGCCAGCGCGTCTATACACGCTTCCCGCGCGCGCGCCGCGACTTCGGGAAGAGTCTTTTCCCGCTTTATAAGCCATAGAAGCGACCCCGTTTTAAATTCGTCTATGTCGCCCCACCAGCCGCGAACCTCATTTTCCCCAGCGGGCAATAGTGTTAAATCGACGGCGCGGGCGTCCGTAAACAGGCTAATCATAACGGCGGTCGCTAAACCGTTATCCGCGGACAAGTCCCCATTACTTATATTTATATCGGCCCCAAACGGGAACCATACTAAGGCGGCGTCGCTCATTATTTTAATTCCTTTACATTTGTTGATTCGGGTCGTCCGTCGGACCGCCGCTATCATTTTCAGGGTGAACATGAACGTTAAATATATCGCGCATATCGCCCAGGTTATTAAAGTTCGTCGGATAGTTATCTATCATATCATTAGAAGCCCGGACCAGCGGCGTATTAAACGTAACTTTATTCGACGCGTTAACTTCATAATCTTGACAGTTTACTTTATATTTATTGGTAGTAACTTCTATTTCGTTACCGCGCTTTAAAACAATTTTGTCGCCTTCGTCGGTATATATAGCGACCTCGCCAGAAACTAAACTTTTCAATCGATAACGGCGGTCTTCTACGCCTACTATAATTCCGTGGTCGCGCATACCGCCCAGGAACATAATAGCCGCTTCCGCGCCTGGTTTTGGGTTAGACGTAAAGCCGTATTCCTGGAAACGTTCCAGCGCGCTTCGAACTTCGTTTTTTAATAACGAAACCTGCATTTTTTGGATACCTTCGTTATCCAGGACCAGGCGAACTATTCCCCGGCCTAACATAAGGCGAACGCGCTTAATAATTGGTCCTAGCGGGTTACTCATTATCGAACCCCGCGGCGTCTTCTTCTATTTCTGGTTTTGAAAGATAAGCGTCCGGGCGAACCAGGACTAGAGTCGTTTTTTCGCCTCCGTCATTTGAAAGGACGTAATTAACTTCTTTTATTAGCATATCGCCCGTAATTCCTATTTCTGCCATTTCACAAGGGACGATTCTATTCTCGCGCCATATTTCCCCAGCGGAGTCCCGCCAACCTTGAACCGTAGCGTCTGCGCTGGTCGCGCGCGCGGCACGAACCGCGGCTTCCCATTCTGCGCGTTTTTGCGCTATGGCGGAGTCTACGGAACCTTCCGCCAAAACTATTAAAGGCCTATAACGCCCTACGCCTTTGTCTTCTGCGAACCCTTCCGGTTCTGCGCTGGCGGTCGCGCTAATTGTATCGCTTCCGGCTTGCTGACCGAAAACGCGGTATTCCGAAAATCGGGTTTTCTCTGTAAGGTCCGACGAAGCGGCGATAACGTTCTTACCTATAACCAGCCCAGTATTAGCGCGGATAGTCCCGTATTCCTGAATAACAACTTCGCCCAGTTCGTTAGAAGACGCGAAGACCGCCCGTAAGCGACAAGCGCGTTCTATGGCTTCAAAAACCGACTCTTCCTGAAAAGAAAACTTCGGGAATTTTTCGGCTGGGTCCACTTCAAAAATAGCGGTAAAGCCGAAAGGCTCTAACAAGGTTTCGACTATTTCTTTTAGCGTAACGTTTAAAAGTTCCTGGCTTTCTACCATAGCCGAACAGTCGACCAGGTCCCCGGATTTATCCCGGCCCGTCGTCTGCAGTCGATATTCTTCCGGCGCGACCGACGCGCGTATAGTATCGCTGAATCCTGTAATAATTGTCTGTCCATATAAAAGAAGTTCCACGGCCCCGCCGCGCGGGATAGGGATAGGCTTAGAATTTGTAAGGGACAAGTCGAAACGACCGGCTAAAGTTTCGATAGAACGGTTAATTCTTACGTCTATCCAGCCGCTATATGTTTTTTGATCTATTTTTAAAGCTACGTTATTATTCATATTCTAAAACGGTGACTTCGCCCCCCGGAATAAAACAGGGATTACGAACGTTATTACGCGCGATAATATCCGCTTCCTTAGAAACGTCGCCGTAGACGTCGTAAGCTAATACAAGGCTAGGGGTGTCTTGTTTTGTTTTTATAATGGTAATGCGCGGAAGACTCACTTCGTCCGCTGGGATAGCTATAGCGACCGTCTGACGGACCGCGCGGAATTGTTCGTAAACCGTGTCATTTGTTGTTTCGCCGGCTAGAACGTCGATTTTATCTAACAAAACCTTGCGGGCTGTTATGGCTTCCGTATAAGACGTAAATTCTTGTTCGGTCGCGGCCTTCGCTTCGTTCGCCAGAGCCACGGTTTTAATAAAAGTTTCTGTTACCGCGCTATTTGAATTACTAACGGTAGCCTGGGCCGTAATTGACGGGCTTCTATCTATTGCATACGTCGAAAACTGGTCTAGGTTCGCGCCGCTATCGTTCGCGCTAGGGGCAAGGTCCCGAAGACCCTTAAAGGTCGTTATTAGCTTGTCCGCGGTCGCTTGTATGTCGCCGATAAGTGATAAAGACGGAATTTTTAAATCCGCTACGTTTGCGACCCAGTCCGCGGCCTGATTTATTAGGGCCGTCGTTCCCTGGCTGTTTATTCCGCCCAGGTTTTGAATATCGTTAAAAATGTCGGACGCTTGGGTAAGCCCGCCAGAATATGAATCCCGGACCCACTCCGCGACGGCGTCGACTTGAATATTATTTATAAAATCAGTTCGGACCACGTCTATAAGGGCGTCGGCTTCTAAACTTACTAAGGCGGAAGGCAAGGGCGCGCCGTCAGGAAATATATTTTCGCCTGGTTCGACGAATCCTATAGAAAAACTAACGTAGCCGCCTTCGGTTTGTGATTCTTTAAAACGCCATTCCCCGGCGATAGCGTTAACAGTTCCATAATAAGGGTGTATTAAACTACCGGTCCCGCCATTTTCGACGGCGTCTATAAGCGCGTCGCGGTCCTGCATATAATCAGGGCCAACAATATAGCCAGAAATAGACCATTTTTTTTCATTACGGCCTAGGTCTTCGGTAAACGGAATATCGCGGAACGGGTATTTATTAATAACCAGCCGGCGCGACCCTTCGCGGTCGCTATCCTGGACCTTAAACGGGATACCTTTAAAACTTCCACTTCTCAAATTATCGCGCCATGTCATTAGTAATTTTCCCCCATGCTTACGCCCTGGTCTATGCTTACGTTCGCGTTACTTTGTGTAGCGACGTCGGTCCGCGCGCCCTTTGGCAAATTGTCGAATTTAACGTTAATATCCGCCTGGCTATTCGCTGGAACGGAGGCGACGCTTTGTACTTTAATCGCGTTATTCGCGCCTATTGGTTCTTGCTGTCCAGCTACGGCCCTGTCCGCCGCGGCCTGACCGAATGAATAATTTATAATTCCGTCCAGGCCCGAAACGTCCATTTTTAAGAACTTGCCGACCTTCGATAGGGCAATTAAAACCAGCTTAAACGGTGTAAGAATAAAATCTAATATAACCCCGCCGACGACCATTAACGCATTACCAAAGCCGCCCGCCATCATTTGAAGTTTAGTAAAGACCGCCGCAAGGCCTACCAGCATAGCGACCAGGGCAAGCCAGGGGGCTATAGCTAGAATAGCACCCCATATAACGGCTAACTGCGCACTAAGGGCTATCATAGCCGCGATTCCTATTAGAATTTGTCCGACTCCGAATATAACAGGGCCAAGACCGGCGGCAAAAATTGCCGACCATACCGCTATTTCCTGGACGATAGGCGGAAGGCCGTTAAACCATACTGTAAAGTCCTGTAAGGCCCCCGTTAGGGACGTAATACGTTCCTGGAATTTTGTCGTCTTAACGATAGAAGCCCCGATAGAAGCGGTCGCAAGTTTAAAGTTATCTGATAACGTGGATAAAAGGCCCTTAATCGTAACGGACTGTTTAGCCATCATGTCTTCAAAAACGCCGCCTTCTTCGCGTAACGTTCGCATGGCTCTATAGAGAACGTCGAAGCTGATTTTCCCGGACGAAACCATTTTTTCCAAGGCCTTGCCCTGCTTTCCGGTTTCGCGTTCTAGCGCGCCCATAATAGGAATACCGCGTTCTAGGAACATATTTAGAATTTCCATGTCTGCGCGGCCTTTAGAAGCCGCCTTAGACATTACAAAAGCTATCTCGCTAATTTGTGCCTTAGAACCCGCCGCAATGTCCCCAGCTACCGTTAAGGCGTCCTGTAGTTCTTCTACACTTATCTTTTCGGTCGCTAATAACATACGCGCCGCGTCAGAAATAGACTTTAGCTGGAAAGGTGTCGACGCGGAAAAGGCCATTAACTTTTCCATTAACTTAGCGGCACCCTCCGCGCCCCCTGCCATACCTTCTAGGGCTACGGTCATTTGTTCAATATCGGCGGCGGATTTAATAGAGAACGCGCCCAGGGCTACAATAGGTAGCGTTACGGCGGTCGTCATTTTCTTACCTAATTGAACCGCCTTTTTTCCCAGGCGATTCATTTTATTAGATAGTTTCGCGAACGTTTTAGTAAAGTCGTCTAGCGCGCCGATTTTAATATTTAGCGGGAATACTTTCATAATATTAAGAGTCCTTAGTTTCTGTTTTTACCCGTTCAATCGCGCATTGTGTCCAAAATATAATATCATGGTCCGTAAATTGGTCCAACTCCGACGGTGAAATATTAAACGGCTTCCCCGCTAATAATATTATGCATTCCCGCCAGTCGCCGGGCCATCGGGCAAAAAATCGCCTAATACCTCCCCGATTACCTGTATATCTGCCATATCTATGCAGTCAATATATACCCTGGGTTCGCCTATCAGTTTTTGAATTAACTTAAACACTTCGTCCATGTCGCCATTTTCTAAGGCCTTGCCGTTAATTCCTCGCATGTGCATAGCTTTAATACGCGGGACCTTAATACTTGTAACCGTGTCCGCGTCTTCGCCCTTGCCCCACTTAAACGGGTGTAATAATTCGACCTGTTTAGAACCGTCGTCATTTTCGGTAACATTTTCGTTAATCTCTTTTAAGTCGCTTAGTTCGCTTTCTAGTGATTTATCATTTTTCATTTGTCTAATTCCTTTTGTTAAAAAACCGCGGAAATTACCCCCGCGGTTTAATACTATTCTTTTTTGATTATTTTATAAAGAAGGGATTAAGTAATTTCTTTAGCCGGTGAAATTCCAGCCGTAAACCTTACCGCTACGTTTCCTTCTTCGGATTGAACCGTTCCGTCGCCAGAATAAAAGGCTTCTTCCAGGACTATAACCTTCCCGTTAGCCAGTTCTAACGTAATGTTAGCCCCTGCCAACGCTAGAACGTCGTTTTTAAGGTTCATGTCTAACGAATCGGTAATTTCGCCGGAAATATAGGATTCCTGGGGAAGTTCCTTATAACCGTGTGTTCCGTCATGGCCTATAATTGGTTCGCGTTTTGGATAGCCTAAATTATATTCAAACTGTCCCTTAACGTCGAATTGTTTCCCGTCGGCTTTGACGAATATAACCCCGCCGCGTCTATTGCTCATTTTTTAAAACTCCTTTTTATACTCTGAATTGAATTTGAATAGCTATAATACGAAGCTGATTAACCAAGTCCGGCGGAAGTAGAATATCCAGGCGGTTTTTATCGTCTATATTACGTTCGACTATAAGCAATTCGGCGAAAGAGTCGGCGTCTTCTACAAGACCCTTTAGTTCCCATTGTGAAAATAGGCTAATAAGTTCGGCTTTCATAACTTTAGGAGTCATAATTGCTTGACCTAGACCGAATTTAGTCCCGTCGTTCGCCAATTTATGACGCGGGTATTTAAGAAGTAAGCGCGTACGGACGGACCAGCGAATATAAGATAGCGTCGCCAGCGTATTAACGTCCAGGTAGGCCGTATCGTCTGCGCCCGCGGCGTTTTCCTTATAGAATGTAATAGCGCGCTGTATGCGAACATTACCGGAAGAGTCTACGGTCCCCGTCGCGATACCATCAAACAAAAGAAGGTTTTGTTCCGCTTGTGTAAAGCGGTTATCTTTTGCCGGTGGCTTAACGTGTGATAGTTCCAACGTCTGAGTCGGACGTGCTGGGTCTATCGCTAATTGTTCCGCTTCAATAGCCGCGTAAGACGCGCCAATTTCAAAAGCTGGGGTAGGTGATTCGTTTCCGCCTGGATTAAAGACCGAAATAAACGGGCTATTCTGGGCGTCGCCAAAAGTTCCAAGGTTAGAATGCGTATCAATCATAGCCGCAAACGCTAACGCTTCTATTTGACGGTCAGGATCCGCGCGGGCTTCTAGTTCGTCAGAAACCGCGGACAATGAAGCCGAGTCAGTGTAGGGCATAGCCCAGATATTATAATGTATGTCGCCCAGGGCCGCGAATAATGACGCAAAATCTGGGACTCCAGTCCCGCCAGCCATTGCGGTAATAGTCGCGCCAACGCCCGCCGGTGTTTCTTCACTATCAAAATAATTAAATCGAATGTCTATGTCGTTTCCTAAAGTACCCTTACAACGGGCCGTAAAGTTAACTTGTGTATCGTCCGAACCATCTACCGCGGCGGTTACTGGTAAATCAGAAACCAAGGCGATAGCCGCTACAACGGCGGCGGCGATTGCTGTCGCATTATCCGAAGAAGTTACCCCGGTTTGTATGCGTGTACCACCAATGTAAAGGGAAAGAGTCCCGGTTGCTGTCGCTGGGCCTGTAAATACAATATCGGCGGAAGCGGCGGCGGAACCTGCCGGGTCGTCAAAAGCGACGGCCCATAATTCCGTTAGGCTGTTTTCTGCGAACCAGGCTACGGCCTGGCGGTGTGAAATTGAACCTTCGCCGAATAGCGTCTTAGCTTGCGCCGCGCTTGTAATACGAATCGGGGTTTCCGCGGCTTGTGTTCCTGCGGCTACTTTTTGACCAATGGCAAGGGCTAAGTAGGGCTGTACGCCTGGGCCGCTTGTCGCTTGGCTTGAGTCATATTCAGTAAAAACGCCCGGCGTTCTAAGGTTTACGGCTACTTTATTAAAACTAATTGGCATTATTCGGCCCCTTTATTATTTGAATCTTTATCTTTTTTAATGGTCTTTTTAGTGACTTTAACGGCGGAAGCTATTAGGTCGCCGTCGTTAACCCGGCGCGTTAAATAAGTAGAAACCACCCTTACGCAACCTTCCGCCGGAATATGTCCGCCGGTTTGTAGGTCCCGAACCTTAATGCCTGTTTTTGGTGTGTATCTCTTTTTCATGTCTTAAATATTCGCATAAGTTTAACCCTGCGACAAGTCTATAGTATCAGAAGCTATTATTCTAGTGTCCTCGGTCGCCCCATGGGGTTTAATTTCGACAAACGCCGTATTAAAGTCTTCAAAGTCTAAAGTATGTTTTGTATAATAGGTAACGTCGAATTTCATCTTAACCGCGGCTACGCTTACTTCGCCCTTCTCATACTGGGACGTCCAGCCAGTGTATTTAAGCATATCAAATAAAGAATAAAGGCTTTCGGGGTCTTCGTTATTGTTATGGTCGCGAATCATAAAATCGCTTATAACTTCCTCGACTTTTTCTAAAGTTTCCTGTAAAGAATCGTTTTCGCGCGCTATATAGGCAATAACTAACCGGTCTTCGCGCTTGTATTCTATCTTATTATTAAATTCTTCCGCGCGACCATCTTCAAAGCCGATTTTAATACACGGCAATTCTTCCGCGTCTATTTCTCGGAAGGGGTTAGTAACGACCGTAATAGGCGTCGCGCCGGCGGGATTAAGGACGACAAGAGTCCGAAGACGTTCTTCTATTTTATTCCGTATATCTGTCTTTTTAATAGCCATTTAAACGACCTTTTCTAAAAGTATGGTAACGCCGCCTTCGCCGTCTGGTTCTAGCGCGCGGGCGCGATATTCTACGGCACCTTTATAAAATATATCATGTTTTACCGGCGGGGTTAAAAAATCTATTAAGCGCGCGCCTATATTTGGTTCACTACTCATAATTTGAATACCGGTTTCGGGTTCTACCGCTAAATAAGTGTCGGCCCATATACCTTTAAAAATTTGGTCCGCCGCGCCGCATTTCGGACTATGCGTAAGGTTCTGACCGAAGGCCCCGGAACTTGTGCAAATTCCTAATACATTATTTACTTTATCGCCCCAGGACATTTATAAACCTCTTGAAATTTTTCTTTATATTAACAAAAAAGCGGGACGCATGATACGCCCCGCTTAAATAATACTTATTAAGCTACTCTAATTAGGCTTCGGCTACCGCTGAAACGCCATCTAAGCGAACCGCCGCTAATACGTCCGTTCCGGTTGCTACAACGTCCGCCGCTACGCCAGCTTTAAACAAGCCAGTAGCGGAAGTCTTAGTAAATGCGCCCGTCGCGTTATCGAAGTATAGAACGTCGCCTTCGGCCCATGTTTCCCCTGTCTTTTTGTCTAGCGTAAATACGCCAGTCGTATGACCGGAAAAAGTTTTAGTTTGGTCCGCGTCTGCGGCTGGAACTACGACAAGGCCGCCGATTTTAAGGGCGGTTCCGCCAGTTACGCCGCCGGTAGGGGCTGTAAAGTCCATTACTTTACCAGGTTGAATAAAGTTTTTCATAATTTTAAAGTCCTTCTTTTAAATTAAATGTTGCATTTGGTAGAAAGTCAGGGGGCAAAAGCCCCCTAAACTGTGTTTATTTAAGACGCGTCGTTAGTAGACTTAGTCATTCCGCGGAAGTCGATAGGAGTGGTCGCGAAGTCGTGACCAATTTTAATTTCCATGCCGTCGCGGTTAAACATATCTCTGCTTTCGATACGTGGCCCTTCTTGTCCTTCAAGATACGCATATTCGATTGTATCTACTTCATTCGGGTTCGCGATAGTGTAGTAATTCAACGCTGAATCCGCGTCTAGCTGACCTTCTACGATAAGTTCGAAAGAACTTGCATACGGGTTAACGTTATCGGCTCTATCCGCCGTAACTTGCGCTTGCAATTTCGCCGCTTGTGTTTCTAAAGCCGCTGGGACTACCAAGAAACTAGGCGTAATATTTAGAATGTCTTCGCCTGACGGGTCAGTTTGTACGCGCATCATGGCGCGATTTGCGCCTAATCCGTCTACGTCTAAAAGTGCGTCGGTAAGGTTGTTATGGCCCGCCGCGAACAAGTTAACGCCGTCCGCCATTACCGGATTAGCGGTAAGGTTTGCGTAAACCATACGATTTTCCAAACGTGCCGCCGTTCCGCCTAGTTTTTGCGGTAAGCGTGTTAGCGCGTCCATATCGTCGTTAATAATCATCTGGCGAGAAATACCGATAATTCGACCGTATGTAGAAAGGCTAATAGCTTCTGCACCTTCGCCGAATGTACCGCGTTTGTATTCCCCGTCTTCAACAACTTCGACCAAGCTAGAAATATTACTTAGCGCGACGCGTTTCATTTCCTTAAAGTCCGGCAAAGTAATTTGACGGGCAAAAGGAAGGAAAGTACGACGGGTGTTTTCGTACCCTTGGCGTAAAGATTTTCCGGCGGTGTTAGCCAATAGTTCCGGGAAGTCGCTAGTCGTGTGTAAAGCACGCTGAACAAGGTCCATTTTATTAAGACCTTTAGACTCGCGTTCGCCAAGGCAAAAACGGGCCATATCCAAAAGACTACAACCCATAAATTCGCGGGCCTGGTCGTCTAATTTATGCTGACTAGGATTAGAACGATTAAGCAAATAATTTTGCATTGCGTCAACGCGTGATAGCTGACCGTCTGGCGTAGAAACGCGAATAGACGGGTTAACGTCTGACTTATCAGAACGGGCGGCTAATTCGTCGATAACTGCGGCGCGGGCTTTATCCTGCGTTAAGTCTTCTTCGATAAAGCGCGTTGCAACGTCAGAACCTAGACCGGCCTTACGGACCATGTCTTTAATTGATTCTTGGCGTTCTTTTTCCAGCTTACGGCCCGCTTCTACGTGTTCGGAATTGTCCGCTACTGGAACGACTTCTTCTTTACGCGCTTCCGCTTTATGTGCTTCGGCTGGTACTTCGACTGCTGGCGTAGCTGGTTTAATTTCTGCTTCGCGCTGGCCTTTTTCTGTTTTTGGCTTCATGGTTTTAGTTTCCTCTAATTGGTTAAGATTGGCCCCGCGGTCTTTTATAACGCACCGGTTAGTTTTTATTTCGCTTCGGACTCCTGCCCCGCCGTCCGCTGGTACTGCGACAAAAGAAACTTCTAAGGGTTCCCAGTCTATCGCACGTAGAGTGCGAATCTCGTCTTCGTCTTCCGTTACGTCCTCGTATTCGTGGACTCTGTAACCGACCGAAATATTTCTTATGACTCCGTCCTTAATATCCTGGACTATGTCTTTTACGTCGTCGCGCCCGGAAAATTTAACGGTCGCGTGTGTTTCATTACCTTTAATAACAGTCCCTAGAATACTTCTAAGGCTATAACTAGAATGGCTATCTAAAGCGGGAACGCTTCCGGCTTGCATACGCTCTAAACGAACGTCGCCGGCCTTAGTAGAAAGTTCCTCAATATAAACGCCGTAAAAATCATCGAAAAAACCGAACCGTTTAACGCCGGCCCCGGTTGTATATTCTATTTGAATAGAATTTTCGGCTTCGTTATATGTTTCCGGCATTACGCGGGCGGACATATCTAAAGCCGGCATTTCGTTATTCTCGTAGCGTTCGTTTGTTGCTTCTGGTTTCATCGTTTTAAATCCTTGCGTAAATTATTACAGGTTTTTGTTAAAAGAACAAGCCCGCGCCTATTCTTCTTCCTTTTCGTTCTTTTCGTCCGAATCTGGTTCCGCAGTCCCGTCCTTGTGTTGCATTCCTTGTATATTGGTATTCCGCGGGTCTGCGTCCGAAATAATGCCTAAATCGTCCATTTTCTTGTTAAATTCGGCTATTTCTTCCAGTATTTCGTCTGAATTTTCGCCCATAGAAGCGTGTATTCGTGGAATAGAAGTAAGCCCGGCCCGCGCGCTTTTTATTAGTGCGGGTATCTCTTTTGTCGGGTCTATCATTTCCCGGCGTGGATAAGTCCATTTAATACTAGCCCCGTCTATATCTTCGCCGGCAAGTTCTAAACCGAAAAAGAACCATTCCGCTAAACGCTCTAAGAACTGCGCCCGCATTATAGAATTTTGCCATTTACTAACGTTCCGGGACATTTCCAGCCAGCCCATACGACCGGAAGAAAAATTAACATTACTGTAATCGCCCGTAAGTGATTCGTAAGTAATTCCATACGCCGCGGCGACGCCCATAAGATTAGCGCGACCATATTCGGCGTAATTACTGACCGGGGGCGGCGTAGAAAATTTAATGTCTTTCCCAGGGCCTAAGTGTTCGAACATACCGGGTTGAAAATTCTCTAACTTGTCTTCGTCGGTTTCCCCGCCAGCCGAAAGGCCGGTTTCCCCGCCTGATTCGTTTGTCGAGTCGTAAACAAAACCAACAAACGCCGCGGCTAATTTTTGGCGGACTAGCTGGGCGTCTTCGTAATCGTCGTAATCTTTTAAACGACGGATAGCCGCCGCGCACCATGGATAACCGCGAGTCTGGCCTGGGCGTGTCTTATCGAAAACATGAATAATTTCGTCCGCTGGATAACGGCTACTTTGAATACTATTAAACCAATTAGACCGCGTTTCGCCGGGGTGTTTATCGTAAAGCCAATAAGCTAAAACCTCGCCGCGCTTGTTAAATTCTATTCCGTCCTGAATATAAACGCCGTTCGCTAACGTGTCATTTTTGTAAGTGTCTATAAAATCAGGTTCTAAAACTTGAATTTTAAAGGGGATAACATTCTTCCCAGTGGGCTTTACTACGGCGCGGCGAATTAACGCTTCGCCTGATTCGGCTACGGTCGTAATAATTAAATTTTCTAAAGCAATTAAATCTAGCTTTTTATCTAAGTCCAGATTCCCGCCTTCGGTCCACGTCGTCCACTTCGACTGTAGTTTTTTCGCTTGTGTTTTATTACGGCCTACGACCTGGCCTTTAATGCCGGTTCCTACCGTGTTATTCGCGATAACTTTTAAAGCCTTACAAGCCCAGGGATTATTACGGGTGAGGTCCCGCGAACCGTTACGAAGGGCCGCAATACTTCCCGCCATGGCGGAGTCGGCGTTTGTGCCTGGTCTTTTCCATCCTGAAAAGCGGGAACCCTTACTAGCCCCGTCAAAACGTCGGGTATTTGTGCCGGCGAACAACTCTAAAGCCGCGCGCGCCTTAACTCTTGATAACGCCGCATTCGGCGCGATAGGGGCTAAAACTCTTTCAAATATATTTAATTTCATGTTTTTATAGCCCCGAACTATAGACGCCGACGGTACGCTTAACGCCGGTCCCAGTGTTAAGCCCTAAAGATTTGTCCATTCTTTCTTGCAAGGCTATCATATCTTTAAGACTCCGATATTCTACTTCTTTGTCCTGATATTTAACCTTATGCGCGCCCATTGCTATAGCTTCGGTTAGGGCGTTATATTGTTCTATTGTATAAGCTGACATTATAAAAAACGTTCCGGTTAAATTTGTTTATGCGTGTACGGGTTAACGCGACCCTTTTTACGAACTTTCCTTTTTGTATTGTGCGTTATTTCGGAATTTTCGGCAAGGCGCGATTCTAATTGTTTAAATTGTTCGTCTTGAAAACGGTCTAAACCGTAGACATAAGCCGCGGCGCGCGCGTAAACTCTGCAGTCTAGGGCTTCGTTCCGTTCGTATTTAACTTCCCAGGCATAGCGGACGCGACCGCGCGTTATACGTTTAACTTTTTCTTCCGCGGTAAGTGACCGGAAAAACTCTTTTTTGTATTGTGGAAATTCGCACCACCCCGGCGGAAATTCTTCGTCGTCCTCTAAAGGGGGCTCCAACCGAAGCCACCCGTATATTTCTTCTTTAATAATTGAAACTCCGACGGACCATAGATTAACCCCACGGGCAAATTTCCGCCCGTTAAAATCTATGTCCATGGGCTTAGGCGGTCCGACGGTTAAGGCTTGTGTATCACTACCCTTAATCGCCATAACGCGCGCGGCGGGCTGACTCCGTACTTCATTATAAACCATTTGAGTCTGGTCGGAACTATCAACCGCCATACGTTCTATAGGAATTTTACGTTCTGACCCTGTAACCTTCCAAGTCATTTCCAAAAAGGCCCATAACTGCGCCCATACTTCGGTGTCCGTCGTCTTGCCAGGTATAACTATATAATCGACGGACCAGGAACGCTTACTTCGGCCCCACCCTACTATTTCTATTTCTATCCGGTCGCGCTGTATGTCGACGCCAGCAGTCAGGAATAAAACGCCTTCGGGACAAACTCCAAAATCATAAGAAGAACGCCGCCGGTACAACCTTTCCCAGTCTGGCGCGTCGCCCTTCTCTTTCCATGTCTGCGCTAGAACGGTGTTAATAAATGTTTTCAGATTAGTAAGGTTTTCTGGGCCTTGCGCGTCCATCCAGTCCGCCGCAATTTGCGCCCAGGAATACCAGCCCAAGGGCGAATAAAGAGAATTTAAGAAGAAACCCTTACGGCGTTTAATATGCGGCTTCTTCGACCGCCATACGCCGCGGGATAACATTTTAGTTTTTTCGTATTCTGGTATAAGAACGCCGCATTCTTCGCATTGATATGTTACGTCTTCGGGAAGTTCTCCCCGGTCGCGCTTCATGCCGTCGCTATCAAACGTAAGGCTTTTAAATTTAAGCGTTTGGAAGTGCGCGCAGTCAGGACATGGAACGTAAAATTCCGCTTGGTCGGTTAAATCATATTCCGCCTGGACCCGGCTAGAACCTTCTGTAGTGGGCGTAGACGTAACCAATTCTTTAGAGTTACCGAACGTCCTAGTCCTGGCGCGGGCAAGGCTTACGGGGTCGCCTTCGTCGCCTACGTCTAAGGGATAACGGTCGACCTCGTCCATAAATAAATAGCGGACCGGCATAGAAGCCAGATTAGAAGCTGAATTAGCCCCGGATAACATAAGAGTCCCGCCGTCAAAGTCTTTTTGTTCCATGGAATTAGAACCGTCGCGACTTTTTTTTGTGGATACTTTACTAGCCAGGCGCGGCGAGTCTTTAATCGCTGGGTCTAATCGCTGGTTAACGACTTTATCGCTCATTTTATCGGTGGGCTGGACCATAAGCATAGGACCGGGGGCCAGGTCAATTATAGACCCTACCCAGTTTAACCCAGTTTCTGTTTTACCAAGCTGGGAACCAAAAAGAAGAACGACGACTTCGCAAGCGTCGGACGGACTAAGGGCGTCCATAGGCGCGCGTAAATATGGGGTTCTATCAGTAGACCAGCGACCAGGTTCCGCGGAAGCCTTAGACGATAGCATTCTATATTTGTCGGCCCATTGTGAAACGGTAAGGTGGATAGGGTCAGGGGCTAGGCCGCTTAAAAAAGCCCCCGCCATAACTTCTGCCGCTTGTGAAAACTCCGGCCCTGTATTACTTAGATTTTCCGACATTGTTTATACTATCTAGGTCCTTTAATGCGCCCGCTATTTGTTCTTTTAAATAAACCGATATTTCCCTGGGGTTTGTCATGTTAGCCAGTTCCGCCGCCAGGCGTTCTGGAAGTCCCAGCATAGAGTCCCGGACCCGCCGGCCCACTCTAAACGATTCCTTTTTTACGTGTTCGGCGTCTACCAGTGTCCCCGCCCGTTCTTCATAATTTAACCTAGCTATCTTAGCGTTAAAAAATTCCCGCGCCGCCTTCGACTTCTGATAGGCCGACGGTTCGTTTTCTTTATTATTTAATTCCCGCGCTTCGGCTTGCTTTGTATTGTCGCGCTTCTTCGCTGGGTCTATATGGGCTTCCCATTCCTTTAAGCCTTTTTTTTCGTGGACCTTATATAATTTCCTTTTAGTAGATTTATCTATAGTTATGGAATTAGATAGAACGCCGGTTTCTATCGCCTTTAATATTCGCTGGCGGGATACACCAACAAGTGTAGCAAAAGCAGGAACCGACAAAAGACCCGCGGGCTTTTTAGGCGCGGGGTCTTTTTTTTTAACTAACTTTTTCGGTTTTACTTTGGCTTTAGCCATTTATTCGTTTCCCATATAAAGCCCCGAACGTTTCGCCGGTGTCTTCTAAAATTGCTTTTTGCCCTGTAAATTCCTGCCATTTCATAACGGCATAGTCTACCGCGGCGGGTTCTATCTCTATTCCTCTATACGTTTTTTTTCTACTTTCCGCCGCAATTAAACCCCCGCCAAGCCCGGCGAACAATTCTAGGACCGGGGCTTTTTTAGGGTATCTACGATATAATTTTTCGTAAAATTCTGGTGGTTTTTGGTCTTCCATTTCTGGGCCGTCTTCGTCGACCTCCAACGCGCCCGCATACTTTGAACAAATTCCGCCGGGGATATTTGACCAGGCTAACTGTATGTCCGAAAAGTCCCCGCCTTTGCGGGTTTTATCCCATACAATATATTCATTCCCAGCCGGTAAATTTTTAAAGTGGTGGGCCAGGAACAAGAATAACCCCGCGGCTTTATAGGTTTTTTGTAAGGCTTTAACGTCCACGTTATTAACTTCTTCGATAGGCGTCGAAACTATAACCAGGTCCGGCGCGTCGCCTTGAACCAGTGTTTCTATATTTTCTTGTTTATTGGACGACCCGCACAAAAGCCGGTGTCTACCCATAACCCATATATCGCCAGGGCCAGAAATAACCGGGCCAGCCTTTGACGGAGTCGGGGCCGGCGGTTCCGAGTCGTCTTCGTCTTGTTCGTCCAGATAGTCGGCTAAAAGGTCGTCTACTTCCAACTGGTCGAAGCCAGTTAAAAGAAGGTTAAAGCCTTTGTCGTTAAGGTCTATCAGTTCTTTTATAAGAATTTTATCGTCGAAGCTGGACTCGTCCGTAAGTTTGTTATCCGCTATAACGTACGCCCGCGCCTGGTCTTCGCTAAGGTGGTCCGCGACGATAACGGGAATATCTGTATAGCCGTTTTCTATAGCCCCCAATAACCGACCATGACCAGCGATAACGGTCCCGTCGGCCCTGGCATAGATAGGCATAGTAAAACCAAATTCCGCCATAGACGCGGCGATTTGCTTAACTTGCGTTTTCGTATGGGTCCGCGAATTGCGGTCATAATTCTTTAACCACGATACCGGCTTAATAATAATATTCTGGCTAAAATTTTCTGGTAAAACCTTTTTCGCCTTTTCCTTCTTCGACATATAAGCAACCTTTCGACAACGCAAAAAAAATATTACAGACTAGAAAACAAACGCGCACGCGCGGCACC
>Ga0307935_1000399_pt1 | contig 19744 bp, 17 predicted proteins | sample OrgLakmetageno92_FD_201827 | JGI IMG/M metagenome (GOLD analysis project Ga0307935, IMG submission 201827) | Saline water microbial communities from Organic Lake, Antarctica - #92 | ecosystem: Environmental > Aquatic > Non-marine Saline and Alkaline > Saline | place: Antarctica: Organic Lake...
ATCGCATATACACATATAGTAGCAGAAGCGACGACCCAAATAACCGAGTTATACGTGATTTCCACAGCTTGTACACAAGTTGTACCCGTTTAGTACTCAGACCACTCTATTGTGCTTTTGGCTAGGATGTGGTATATATAGATTAGTGGAAACGAAGTCAACAAACGTTTTCCACACAGTTCCTGTGACTTAAGTCACACCCACCCGCGACAGAATATCGTCGCTAACCAAAGAAAGGAAAAAGCCATGAAAAAGCTTTTGACCTCCACCGTGTTGGCAGCCGCTCTTGCTGTCGCGCTCGCCCCTGCAGCTTTTGCGGAAGAGATGATGGACTCGCAGTTGCATCAAGCCGCAGCAGCAAAGCATGCTTTTGCTCGTTATTCGCGCAAAGCACCGGACGCAAGCTTCCGTAAGTTTCTGGAAGATAATAAACATTTGGTTCGTGAATTGGGAATAATAACTCCTGAAACTGAACTGCCTGCTGGCACCATTTACTACCTCCCATTGCACGTCAGGAACATCGAATCTTGACAATGCATTTCTGAGGAGTTAGTTTCAAAGACCTTATATAAGGTCTTTTTATTTTGGATGTATCCAAACCACCGCCATCCATAGAAATATTAGAGGAAACAAGTTTAAGATTGGAATTGCATAACCTATTCCAGCTAGTACAAACATAAGTCCTTTAATTCCTCCAGCTTTTCCTGATAATGATTTTATTCCCAATATACTGTATAGGAACCAAGTGAGTATTAGTTGAAATAGACCTAATAAAAATACTAAAGCAAATGGTGTAATAAATAATAATATTGGATCAAAATCTATTCCAAATAATGAAAGCGCCCATTCAATGACTGCACCAGCAAAACTAGAAGTACTTTCTACAATACCTTCTATCATTGGCAATAAAAATCTGCTTCCTGGCATAGATTGTATGGATACGTACACAACATAAGCCATCCCCAACCCAGCTGCGCTAATAACCGCTAATGGCAATTGAAACGTCAAATACCAAAACATCGCCCAAGCACCGATCCAGGTGTTGGCAGTGGTGACACGGACGCGGGCTAATAGCATTTTTCCGGTCGAGACTTTCTTCTTACGTTTTATTTTTGGGACTCGGCTTGGGTACGCTCTGGACACCCTGGGGATATTTGATGGTGCCTCGTAGGTGGTGCGAGCTTTACTGGTCTGGTCGGGTGCGCGGTTTAGGTTCGCTGGCTGCATCCCGGCTTTGGCGTAACTTTCGTTAAAAATTTCATCGTTTGACTGGGCACTGCGGACAGGCGCGTTACTGGCTTTATAGGTGGTTTGAGTTTTCCCCCACGGGCCGTTTACCACCCTATCCTGTTTAGGTGCGGCATTTGTGTTGTCGGCCGGTATCGGCTGGGGACGCTGCGCCGCCTTACTAAAGTATGGTTGGTCAGTAGATTCAACACTTACCCGCTGCCGACGCTGTACAACCTTATTTGAATTAGGCTGATCGGTGTATTCAATATTTGCCCGCTGGGTCACCATAGTACCTATAGTGTACTACAGCTTCAAGCGAGTAATCATATGTAAGCTTGCTTACATATGAATTGCGAGCGCAGAAGATGAAAGATTCTCTTACAGCCGTAAGTGAAGAAATGCGGATAGGTTTACTTTCCTATGATTTTAAAACGCGACAACTAGGCTCCTCCATTAGCCTGCAGTTCTTCGCGGGCTTTTTGGATTTCTAGGAGTTGGGCTGGGTCGGAAGTGATGATCTGGTCTTCGGTGTAACTAGCAATGATTTTAATCGCGACGTGCTTGAGGCCGGCAAAAAAGATCCCTTCCCCAACGTTTGACTCGAGCAGTAGGTATTTTTCCTCATCGGTGAGGTTGAAAGTTTTTTGAATGTTGTCGACCGCCGTTGGGGATTGTTTCATCAACAGTTGGATTGATGAGTTGGTGATCATTGGAACACCGTATGGTGAGCGCAAAAAGTCGTCCACGTCTTGGGTGATGGTGGCGATCCCGAGGTAGTATTTTCGACCACGCTTGGCCAGTGAAAACAGGAACGAGGCGGTGTCTTCACTTTTCATCATCCACCACGCCTCGTCGATAACCATCAGTCGCTTGGCGAGTCGTCGACGTACACTACCCCAAATAAAGTTGGTGATGATGTACATGGCGATGGTCTTCAGTTCGTCTTCCATATCCCGTAGACTAAATACCACAAACTTCTGGTTGATGTCGACATTGGTCGGCTGGTTCATAAATCCTGCCCAGGTACCGCTGGTGTACTTTTGGATGCGTGCAATTAAAGATGCACTCCCTTCCATTCCGGCGAGCACCATTTCAAAGTCTGAGAGTAGTGGTGGTTCCATTTCGCGGAAGTCTGTATCACCGGTGATGTCTTTCAGCGCGTAGGTTTCTTGTACTGCCAGATCGATGAGGGTTTCTTCTTCTGGCATCAGGCCACCTAACATTAAACGAAACAGCCCAATCAGCTCAATGATGTGAGTACGCAGTACGTCTCGTGGGTCTTCGTCTGGGGCTGGAGGTGGTAGGTCAAACGGGTTGACATGGTGGTTAGACGACAGTGAGATATTAAAGAATCGTCCACCGGTGGCTTCTGCTAGGTATTCGTATTCACGTTCGGGGTCGAGTACGATTACTTCAGTACCAAACATCAGTGACCGCAAGATCTCGAGCTTGAGTGCGTATGATTTACCGGCTCCAGAAGTTGCAAAGGTTACTGAGTTGTAGTTGGTGAGGCTGTAGCGATCAAACAGCACCAGTGAGTTGTTGTGGCGGTTAATACCATACAGGATACCGGTGTCAGACGTGAGGTCAAACGAGGTAAACGGAAAGAAACTTGATAGTGGTGAAGAGTTGAATTTGCTATGGACGCCCAAGATGTCATCGTTGAGCGGAAAGACACTCTTGATTCCCTGCTCTTGCTGGAAGAGTGCTGGCTTGATACTGATCAACTTGGAATCAAGCATTCCTTTGATGTCATTTTCTACTTTGTTGATATCTGCTTCGGTGTCACCGTAGATAGAGATATAAAACCCAACATCAAACAGCTTTTCTTCGGCTTGCATGAGTTTATCGCGCAGGTCTTCAAGGTTTCGGTATGAGGCCTCTAGTTGTGGGTCACGCACTTCGCCTCGTTCGGCTTTCATATTAATCTGACTCTGTACCTCAGCCACTTTCTTTTGGAATTTCTTGAGGGTATCAGCGGTGTCGACTGGATGGATAAAAATCGACACGTCGATTTCCTTAGCGAGGTTCAGCACAGGTTCGATCCAACCATCATTCAGGTACCGGGGGTATGATACCGCGTAATATGTACGTGCATTGATACCACTAATGCTAATCGTTCGAGGATTGATTTTAATTGCTGACGGTGCAATGACGTCTGTCAGGGTCAACAATTGGTCATCAATTGCGGGATTATCGTTATTTTGTTTTGGTTGTAAGAAGTCGAGTAGAGCCATAATTATGATTGCATTCGGGGTGCGGTCCCAGTTGGGTCACCCGGGTTATATAAATGGTAATAGAGCTCAACCAAGTCATCTTTTTGTAGTGTCATGGTTCGCACCCCTACCCCAGCGAGGCCTTGTACGACCATCGCTGCTCGCTGTTCTAGTTGGAGACGGTGTTCTTCGAACTGTTGGTCAGAGGTCGCCGGTGCTGAGCTAGAGCCACTAAAGAATTTTGAAAATCCTTTAGACATATTCAACTTAGTTGGTGAGTAAGGGATGATCACAAAGAAGCTTTTACTCATCACATCATATTCTCCAGTAAATTTAGTAATGAAGCCGATGTATTCCTGGAGTTGAATACGCATTAAGTCGTTGTCTTGTTCTTTATTTAAACCATTGAGAATTTCGATATAAGGCTCGATGTTGAGTTTACGTGATTGCACATAAATTTGCAGTGAGAAGTCGACTGTATTAAGAAAGTTTTGAAATTGTTGTAAAATCGCCCGCTGTTCATCGAGTGATTTTAAAGCAAAGTTCACCGATGAGGCAAGCACCACCATGAGCATTTCTCCGTTACGCTTAATCACGACGTTTTCACGGATATCTTTGATGGGAACGAAGTTTTGAGTTGCTGCTTTTTGGTTTGCCATATTATTCTTCTGGTTTTTGTAGTGCTTGTAACTCGAGCTTACGTGTCAGTGAGGTGATGCTTTTGTGATTAGTACCACGGTTGTTTGGAGTAATGACCGGATCTTGTTCCTTTTTTGCAGTTCTTGCATTGTAGACGACGTTGGTCTTTCGGTGCCAGAGATATAGTTTGTCTTTGGTGACGTAATTGTATACGGCTTCGAGAAAGTATGAGAAGGGGCGGTTGTTGATTGGGTAGAAGGACAACGCACCAGCTATAAGTGCTAACGGAATTCCTAGAATGATTGCCAGGATAGTCGGCAGGACTAAAAACATTACCACCGCTGCGCTGATTCCACCACCAAGATAGACAAACTGACGCCAGGTTAAAGGGCCAAATATTTTATTTTCAATTTCAATGAATTGTGGAACTTCAAACTTCATATACTTCTAGTATACACTGCAGCCTTTAGATACAAGCTACGTTTGTTCAGTTCCCCATCGCTGTGTCGAAGGTTCTGCTGGCTTGGTTTGAGTCTGCTTCAGTAAATCGTCCTGACTGGCTGCGGTGTGCGTCGGTTCGTCGGTTGGGGTACCCCGCATCACTTCCATGTCGTGTGACATAGTACGAATTGGCTGCATCGTCTTCATAGCAGCTTCAGCTTCAGCAATTTCTGATGCGAGCGAGTTGTCGTTTGTAGCTGCAGCATTGATGGGGATAGAAGTTTCACGCGCTGCAGGTTTGTCAAGTGGTGTCAAGAAATCAAGCACGTCCGCCGTGACCGCTCTGGCATCATCTTGTGTGATTCCCAGTCGTTCAACCAGCAGCTCGGGCAGCTTTTCTTGTGGCACAAGACCGAGGATGACGTCACCAACAGCTATGAGGAATTGCATCCGAACTTCCACATCAACTATTTCGTGGTTTTTTCCAATTTCGTACAAAGCTTGTCCACTTGTTGGTCCTTCGTACAGAGATTTCTGTACTTCAGATGATGCTTCGTATGCATCGTTACGTTGTTCGTCGGTAAAGTTCATAAATAAATTATATGATTATAGTAGGAAGTCCTCTTTTGCTTTTGTGGTATTGAGGTATGTGGCCATTTTCGAACTTGTGCCACTGTGTAATCTCACAGCTTTTGCTAGGTCAGATCTCTCATCAGCACTCATTGCGCCCTTACCTTGGTTTGCAACTCTCCCAATTGCTTTCATTGCATCAACAGTTATGTTTTTACCTGCGTCTGTCAAAGTCCCAGTTGATGTGTTAAAGAAGGCTTCATATGGTAGCTTACCGACGGTTTCTGCGTTGCCTTTGACAAGCTTGTCTCGTTGTTTAGTAATGAAGTCAGCTGCGTCAGGACCTGTAACGGTAGCAGTGGTAGCTCCAGTAACCTTACCCTTACTGTCTCTAGTTTCAGCATCAATACGACCGGTTGAAAGTACACTTTGAATACCAGCAGTCCGAGTTTTCTTTAATTCATCAAATTCTGATGAAGTCAAATTGCCTGAGTCTTTGATAGCGTCCATCGATTTTTCGGATAGTTGGCTAGCGATGACTTGTGAATTGAGGCGATCGAAGTCGATGTTGCTTTTTTCTTCGTCAGACATACTTTCAATTTCTTTAGATAGATCTTCGATTGCAGTTTTTAGCTCGGAAGCGGAAGCATTAGACTTCGCAAAGGTTTTTTCGATATCTTTAAATAGTGCATCGTCTCGCTTGGAGCCCATCTCTTTCATTTGAGCGTTAGAGAACTGTCCAGTACCGGCTAATTCTTTCATTTTTGTCCTGTTTACCAATCCAGATTCCATCAACGTCTTGAGTTCAGCTGGCGCAAGTTTTCGAAGTTCCTCGGTAGACATTTTGCCTGTAAGTTTTTTGATTTTGTTTTTAGCATCTTTTGTATCACCTGGAGTAGCTGCAGCAGCTAGCGCAGCTCTCGCTGCTGCGAGGTCTGTTGCCCGTTTGTTTTCGGTGTCGTACGTGTTGTAGGTTGCATTCTGTTCATCAACTCGTTTCTTCTTCTGATCCAGTGTTTCTGATCCAGCTATAGTAGCTTTCTCTGCACTGCGTAAAGCTGAACCATATGTTCGATCAATAGTACGTGCCCCCCACCTTTGGACGGCATTACCTTGGGACATTGTCCCCAATCTTCTGCGTAGAGCCGCGCTATCTTTTTTGGCTGCGTAGTTAAGCCCCTGCGCAGCGTATCCGGCTGTATTTCGGACACCAAACCTGCCGACACCAATTGCGCCATTCTTTATTCTTCTTTGTCCTCCTCGTACCATTCCTCCTCCCACCCGCATCACTCCACCAGCGCCGTCGGCGCTCATTTTGCCGGCGACGATGACTGCGGCGAGCATGAAGGCAGCCGAAAGAACAAATGGTCCGAGTACTTCGATTAGGTTGGATTGATTATTGGTAACGGCTGACAAAAGCCCACGTTTCCCGACTTCGACTCGACTCGATCCTCCGTCACCGAACATGTTATGCAGAATACTACCTGCAAAAAATAGTAAAACAATGTACACAGGTGCGTAGAATGCTCGACCCAGGAACCCTTTCCAGTATTTACTGGTCCAGCCGTGTAGCCCTGGAAATACCCATCCTAGGAACATGAATGGAGAAAGCACCATAAATATAGATAAGGCCACAAACCGAATGATCAGCATTACTCCTCCAGCCGCAAATACAAAAGCAGCAATCAGATAAAATATTGCACTCCCAAAGATAAAGGCCCACGGTTCAGCCCCGTCATTTGCTATTCCATCTGGCACTTGTAGGGTTTCTGATATACCAAGGTGTGCAAAAAAGGTGTCTGCAATCTCGACGGAGTCTCCGCCAGCGGCTGGGAAGGCAGCAACTGCGACTTCGGTTGCTAGTCGATTACTAAAATCAACTACAAACTTACTAATGAATAAACTGAAGTTGATCAATAGGGCGGCCATTATTAAGTAGACAAGAGTTTGTTTGGCCTTGGAGTTCCCGCTATTGAGGATCATCTGGAACCCAATCCAGATGAAACCAAAAATAAACAGGATATTAAAGAAGTCTCGAACGATGCTCCACAGATCATTGACAGCTACCCCTACCCCACTGGTGTTGAATTCAAGACCAAAATTGATGACAAAGTTGTTGACAGCAAAATCCAAAATATGGCCACCAGCAAAGACTAGGAAACCAAAGAAGTTAACGACAAATAGGTATAACCACTTCTTAAGCGGAGAATCAGCAAAAGCCCCTTCTGCTATCCGTTGGTTGGTTTCGTCGACACTTCTCTCGCCGCGTCCACCAGTTCTAGCTTCGACTCCTGGAGCAGCGCCACCCTCAATTTCAACCTCAGCGCCATAAAATCGTGCTTGTGCAGCAATATCTGCAGCCTCTTGTAATTCAGCTGGCGTTAGCAAGTCGTCATCAATCGTAGGGCCGGGTCCACCAAAAGGCTCTAAATCACTAACACGATTACCATCATCAGGCGGACCTTGTGCATTGGTAAAGAAAACTGGTACCAATAAAGCGACTGCAGCCAGCACCAAAACAATCTTGGTGATCCATGAAGTTTTGGTGAAGCGGGTAAACATAGGTGTATTATGGAAGGTTTAGTCTAAGGTTTTCTGCGAGGTTGATCCAGCTTTCGTCGGTCGGGTCCACTGTTATGGTCGGGTCAATGGCAGTGAGCAGATCGGTAAGGCTGCCTGTAGAGGTAATGGCCTGACCAGCCACAGTGTTATCACTTGCTATGTCCGCTAGCCGATCTGCTTCAGTTCCAATTTCGTAGTCAGTAATGCCTGGGAAGCTGGTGAAATCAAGCAAAATTTCTATCTGTTCATCAGGTCCTGCCTGGTCGTACTGATAGGCCATACTAGTAAGCGTCAATATGTCCTCATTATTTTGATCGATTAAGATATTGAGGTTTGAGAGTTCACTACGTATGTTTTGTCGGTATCTGAGTAAGTTTCTTCGTTCGGCTGGACTGATAGATCCTGAGGTTACGATTGTCGTTCCACCTTCACTACCAGCGGTCCTTGTTACCGTTGTGGCACCAGGTACTGGTCGTGCCAGGAAGTTGGTGAATGCTGTTTGGTACGCTACTAATAATTCACGGTACTCGATCTGGCGTCCTAGCTGTGGGGTGATGATATTCTTTGATCCTGTCTCTGCTGAATTAGTCGTGAGGTTGCTAGACTGTGCTACAGCTGCATCGAGATAAGAGCCAGAATAACCACCACTGCTGCTATAGCTGTATCCGGTACCGCCAGATAGCCCCAAGAGACCAGAGACCCCGGTGAGCGCTTTGTTCGCCAACTGACCAAGGAGGCCTGCGAGCAGCTCGTTGAGTTCATCAGCCTCAATGAGAGCATCTTGCCCCGCCCCGAGCGCTTTGTTGAGCTGGTCGGCGATGATTCGTCCTGGTTTCGAGATTGAACACTGTTGTCCTCCGCTAGTACCACCGACGGACTGACAGATTTTTTGGGAGAGGAATCCATCACCCCAACTTACCTCTTCAAGAACTTGACCTTCAGCATTGATTAATCGAGCGCGAGCTGCTACTTCGGCATTGAGTACGGCGCCGTATGGAGTGTAGGTTTGTGGGGTCGAGGTGATCTGTAGCCAGTCAGAAAGACCGTTGCCTGGGTCGGTACCAGCAATGAAGCCTTCGATATTACTGATTACTCCACTGAGCGTACATTCAGGGGCTGATTGTCCAGACGCTCGCCCTCTGGCGTATTGCGATTCCAGTGAAATTTGTACATCTAGTTTAAATGGTGAACAAATAAAAGAACCTAAGCCATCACTGCCACCTATTTCACTAATAACCCGTCCAAATTCCTCGTCGGCCACGTCCAACAGAAAGCCTTTAATATCAGTCACAAAGGCTGGGCTACCCTGAAAGCCGGAGTTGACCCAGTTGATCAGACTGCGCACCATACCTGATACGATTCGCTTCGCTATTGACCAGGCGATACCATCAAGAACATTTTCTTTGATCCAAAGATTGCCTGTAGCAAGAGAGGTAGCGGTGTTAATAGCATTGCCCGCTAGCGCACTGGCGTTTTGGACAACCTGCATACTACGACGCGCCTTCTGTGCTTCTGCGTGCGGGACCTGACTGGTTGGTAGTTGTGGCACATACGTCATTGAAAACCCAACAACTACAAACATCATTGCTACTAGACCTTTTTTGAGGGTGTTAAAAAATGCATCCATACAATTACGATTTATATTCTGAGCTAAAAACAACGAATAATGCCGCCGGGTCATTTGGCTGTATCAGTGATGCATACGGGTTTAATGACTGATACATGTTTTCCAGCGCGTACCCCAAGCCAGCTGCGTCATCCTCATAGCGCTTGAGTCGCATCAAGGCAAAGGCCGGGTCATTGATGGCAAGCGTCATGGCGTCGATGTCTTTGTGGATTGCGTGATAGGTATTGATCAGATCAAGGTGTTCTTTGACGAAAATAGCTGGGACAGGGATATTGAGCGACGTATCACGCATTTGTTGGTAAGTGTTGGCGAGCAGCTCCAGCTCTTCTATTCGGTCTACGTTGTCGTTTGTGACAATATCATGCAGTATAAACAGTTCACTTTCAGTGATTTGGGATTGGTTATTATTACTGATCGCTAGAGCCATGGTGTTGGCATAGGTGCGGATATCTTCATCATCCCATTCATTCATTATGGTGATATCTGGTGTGTCGTACAGTTCGTGAGCAGTTTGCGCGCTTAGAACCTCGACCGCGTTAGCAGTCACCTCTTCCCGGGAACTTCCAAAAGGTCCGTAGGTTTTAGACCGTAGATACCCTTCGATAAAGTTAACCCCCATTTGACCGGTAAGAGTGTCTGGTGGTTCATAGGTGGTGTCAGTCTGAGCTAAGACGATTGGTTCGTTGGTAACAAATTCATCTCGCCAATCCTCGATGCCGTTTTGGTCATTGTCTGTGACGGTGATTGCTACCCGGGGTGTCGTCTCGACCACAGCTACCGAGGCAGATTGTTGGGCTGCAAAGCGGCTAACACCAAAGTTACTGAGTGTGTATGCTCCAGCTACAAGTGCACATCCAATGATACACGCACCGATTATCCGGGGGTTAGTGATCCCTTTCATATACGCTTAGTATAGCAGTTGTAATGAGGTGACTGCTGAGCTTATATACCTTTTTTCACTGATCTGTGGACAAGCTGGGGAAATTACTGGGACAACGCCGTAATTAGTGTCATAAACTGGTCAATTGACAGGTCTTCGGCCCGAATGGTGGGGACAATACTCATGGTTGTTAAGGTAGACACCACTTCTTCCTTGTTGAATAACGTGCGAAGGTTCCCTGCTATTTGTTTTCGCTTTTGCCCAAAAGCTGCATGGAGGGCGGTAAAAAATGTAACGGCCGTTACGGATTGTAAGCGAGATTTATTTATATTGTGGACAGCAACGATAGCTGAGTCGACAGCTGGCGGTGGTGTAAAATGTCCACGTTTGATTGTACATACATAGGAAGGGTCTCCAAATACTTTGACTGACATTGATAGAATGGATTCTTTGGTGCTCCGCGCAATCCGCTCCGCCACCTCTTTTTGCACCAGAAACACTAGATCAGTTGGCTGGATATCTGATTCCAGACACTGACGAAAGAGTAACCCAGAAATATAGTAAGGAATGTTTGCGACCACCTTAAATTGCTGATCTTGTAAACCAAAAGCTGCCATATCAAGCTGGCGTGCGTCGTGATGAAAAATAGTCAGCTGCTGAGTAGCAATTTCAGCAGCGAAGGTGGTTTCTAATTCAGTAATCGCTCGGGCGTCTGCTTCGACCGCTACTACCTTGGCGCCTCTACCTAAAATCTCTCGGGTTAACACCCCGGTTCCAGGGCCAATTTCGAGCACGGTGTCCCCTGCTTGCACCGCGGCTGCATCGCACATTTTTTTCGGCACGTAGTCACTATTAAGAAAGTGTTGGCCAAGTGATTTTTTGTGTTGGAAGCTCATAGATAAGTCTGTACGAGTAACTTAGATTGTTTCACAAGAAAATACAATAGCTACTCAAGTAATGCTATAGTGCAGTTAACTGCACTACTATGACAAACGTTTCTAAAAAACCACTCGACGATAAGCTACGAAAACAATTATTTGAACAATTCTCGTCTTTATTTGCTTCAAGTTCACAACATAAAATGGCCTCCTTGTTTATTGAACTGTTTACCGAGGCAGAACAAATTATGTTTATTAAACGAGTTGGAATTATATTGATGTTAACAAAAGGTTACTCGGGGTATGCAATCTCAAACATGCTCGAAGTCAGTGCTGCAACCGTGCGGTCGACTAAACAAAAATATGAAGCTGGTGAATACGATCAATTATTTAAAACGACCAAGAAACGAAGTTTTGATGGTAAGAAATTTTGGTCAGTTCTCGGGCTTGTCATTACTGGCGGCCTGCCACCACGAGCTGGTGCCGGGCGCTGGAGTTTTATTTTCAACGAGTAATAGTGCAGTTAACCACACTATTATGGAGGTGAGGTTGTAATCGATCTAATTGGGATTGTCTAGTTTGCAATCGTATACTAGTACTGTTTAGGCATAGGAAAAAATATATAAAAAGGCCGCGGCGAAAGTATCGCAGCAGCCCAAGTGTCTCATGTATCTGGAATCCAGATACTGTTCTGATTCCATTGCCCCAAAGCAACTACCTTGCAGGTGTTGGTCGGCGCCGCGAGGAACCAAAATGTCTGAGTGTCTATGTCGTAGTCCATGCGCTGTCCGACATGGGCATCAACGTCCATTCTCTCAGCATATATTCGACAGGCCGTTGCCGCTGGAATGTCGGGAACCAACAACTTGAACTGTTCTCTTGGTTGCAAGATTTTTGCTGGATCAAAGGCTAGCATGCCCTTGTGCAGATCTGGCCCTATCTGATTTTCCCGGAAGCTTGAGCCCGGTTTTTCTGGTCCCCAGTTCCCATGCTCATGGCCAATGAAAACCTTGAAATCTTTTAGTCCGATTGCTGACGCGCAAATGAGTTGCAGTTCAGCTTTCAGTTGATCTTTTGTGCTCCCCATGGCGCACCTCCTTGTCTATGGTTATGTCCATGTCCACCTTAACCCTACAACAGGTAAGCGATCTTATCAAGGAACATTGCATTACCTTGTACCCATCAATCCAAATAGACTGTCGTTTCGTAGCCTGAGCTTTGGCCGCCACCTGGCTCGGCCGCGTCGACGTGCTCGGTGCTAATGTCGTTGATAAATGATGATGGGAGGTTTACTTTTTGCTGACCAAAGATAGTACGCATGTGGGCGTAGGTGAGGAAGATCTTTTTCTCGGCTCTGGTCAATGCAACGTAAAATAGCCGCCGCTCTTCTTCGTTGTCAGTTTTTCCATCGTCGATGCGTTCATGTGGGAAGAGTCCTTCTTCGAGGCCAGTGACAAACACGTAGGGAAACTCGAGTCCTTTGGCAGCGTGAATGGTCATCAGTCGCACGGCGTTTAGCTCTTCTTTATTTTTAATTTCGTCCTGGTCACTTTGCAGGGCAGCGGTTTCGATTAGCATCTCGATGGCTTCGTTAGGTTCAACCGTATCGAAGCGACTGGCCAAGGTGACCAGCTCGCGGAGGTTTTCGATTCGCTCCATTGCTTCTTCGGTTCCCTCTTCAATAAAGGTATCTTCGATCCCTGATCGCTTCATGATGAATTTAATAGTGTCCGAGAGTTTTTTCTCGGTAGCTGCTTTGGCAATATCCATCATAATGTCATCGAACTTTTGCACCTTGGCTTGGGCACCAGCGTTGAGTTGGTCGCGTGCACCGCTGATGACTTTGAGCATAGTGACTTTACCAATCCCCCGGGCTGGCGTGTTGATCACTCGGGTGAGGTCAGCGTTGCTACCGGGGTTCAGGGCCAAACGCAAGTACGATAATACATCCTTCACTTCGCGTCGCTCAAAGAATTTAGTCCCCAGTAGTTGGTACGGTACTTCAAAGTTCAAGAACGCTTCTTCAAGTGCACGGGATTGAAAGTTCGTCCGGTACAGTACGGCGATACCACTAGGGTCGGCTCCGTCTGCAATCAGGCTTTTGGCAGTCAACGCGATGTACTCGGCTTCATCATAGCCGGTCATACCAGCGTAGAGGGTAATTTTTTCACCTTCGTGATTGTTGGTGAACACATTTTTATCTACGCGATTTTTGTTTTTCTTGATGATGTCGTTACTGGCCGCAATGATGGTTTGCGTACTGCGGTAATTTTCCTCGAGTAAAATAGTGGTGCTGTTAGGAAAGTGGTTTTCAAACTGGAGCACGTTTTTTATTTCAGCCCCGCGCCAACTGTAGATGGAGTTGTGAGTTACTAGGTCGTTGGCTATAAAATTATGAGTTGGTGTGACCATTATGTCATAGACCTGCTTGGGAGGGCTATTGTGTGAAACCGTTTGGACAATGTCGTATGAACCATCAGCCGCAAACATGACCATGCCCGGTCGTATCGAGCCAGCTGGTAGTACCGGTAAAGAATTTTTATTTCTAGTGTTAGTTTGAGTACCGAGTCTCCCTTGTTCGATTACTATTGCATCAGGTAGTAGGGTTTGTAGTTGTCTAACTTGGTCAGAAATTTTTACATATGACTGATGACACGTTTCAAACCGCCAGCTGACTGATCCTGCTCGAGCGGGTCGAACACTGTAATTATTTTTTTGTAGTAGTTTTTTAGTTGTTTGGTTGCTACCAGCGACACTAATACGATGCATCGGTGTTGAACCGCGAGAGTCTCCACACAAGGTAACAAGGATATTTTGTCTATCACTATTACTCACCTGTGGCCGGTGGTGCGGATACCTCTCTTGGAGGTGAAATGATGCGAGGATTTTTTTTGCGCTGGTGTGGGTATCGAACTGTGCATGAAGTGTATCAAGCACAACCTGATCGTGTACATACCCGCCTGAACTCGATCCTTTTCTCGCCATAAACGGAATGGTCGGAATTTGATAGCGTAGTGATAACTCGTACTCAGTTGCGCGCGCTTGGTTGACTGTGCCGTACGTTGCAAGCACCCAGATAGCGTCGCCGTGCTCCTGATTGAGCTGTTGTACAAACCCGAGCATTGGTTTGGTTTGTCCTTTGGTGTAGACCGACGATGTTCCTAGCCGATATCCAACACCATCTTTTCGCATGAGGTATACATAAAATACTTGTGGCGAGGTATCCAATCGGTAGCCAGCAAAGTGTAGGTGATGAGGAGTACTTGTCAGCTGCTTGCCGGTGTTGGTGGTAATGGTAACTAACGGTGTGTCTGAAGTTTTCTTGGTAACGTGTGTAACGTTAGCTGGACGGTAGTCACCACTTCCGTAGTTTGATAGCACCTGATCACCGAGCTTTATTTGTTTAATCTGTTTTTGAGTACCGTCCCCCATAGTGACCAGCGTGTCCCCGGTAAGACACTGATCGATGTCCCCGACGACACATATATTGTGTGCGTCACCAGCGAGTAGCTCGGCAATCCGGAACTGTACTTTATTAGTGTCTTGATACTCATCAATGTGAATGTACTGATAGCGTTTTTGTAATTGTTTGCGGATGGACTGATTGTCTTCAAGCATCCGCAGCATCTTGACCAAGAGATCATCAAAATCAAGTGACTGTTCTTTATGTAAGATGTTCTCATACTTTTCCCAGACTTGTGCCACCACTTCTTCGAGAAACGACCCGGCTGCGTCGTTGTACGCTAGTCTGGTAATTGCGTCACCCTTGGCCCGTGAGATCATTGACAAGATCTTTCGCGGTTCAAATTCTTTTGGGTTGTAGCCAGCTTGCTCGATTGCCTGTTTCACAGCTTTTTGACTGTCGCTCCGGTCATAGATGGTGAAGTGACGACGTAGTCCAACCGCTTCGTGGAACTCCCGCAATAGTCGTACACCAAGCGCGTGAAAAGTTGTAACCACTGGTTGGCTGTCGAGTACCGCCCGATCAGAAGGGGGGTACTTTTGGGTTAGTGCGACCGCACGTTCACGCATTTCTTTGGCGGACTTGTTGGTAAAGGTCATCGCGAGAATATTGTGCGGTGCGGTGCCTTTATGAATCAAGTGCACAATCCGGTGCGTGATCACCCGCGTCTTGCCTGACCCGGCACCCGCGAGTACCATCAACGGTCCTTGCGTGTGTAACACCGCTTGTTTTTGTGGATCATTTAGTCCTTCGGTGTAGGGGAAGTTGGTTTCGGTGGAGTCAGAATTTGTCATGTGGGGACATTCTAGCATGGCTGGTATAATTGAGGATATGGAAGAAAAAATTATTCAGCATTTGAGAGAAGTGTATAAGCCGTTAGCAATTATTTTGCATGGTTCACGAGCGTCCGGGCATGAGCGAGAGCATAGTGATTGGGATTTTGTTTTACTTTACCCCAAGGAAAATGAATTACCTTCGAACGGCAGACTAGATGTAGATCGGCAAAATGTAGAATTCTCACATCACCATATACCTGCTGAAGATATAGAAAAAGAGTTTGGTGTAAAACTACAAAATTCGAGGGTAGTATTTGAAATGAACTCAGAAGGGTCAGGTTTATTAACTCAAGCACAACAGATTTATTCGCAGCCAGTAGGTTGGTCAGATAAAGATAAATACAATCACTCGCTTTGGATGCGCGGACGAATAGATGGTATGCATGACGCTGTTAACAATCCGATAGTTTTTGAGCGGTATGCAAGTGATTTCTTTGCACGGATTACTAACTATTGGTTTCTATCACTTCATGATAAAAATCCACAACCTATTTATTTGGCGCTGCAAGAAATCGCAGAAAAAGATCCTGAATACTTCATCTATATAGAAAAATTTGTTCATGGATCAAATGTGGAAAAAGTTAAAGCAGCAGAAGATGTGTATCAGAAATGTTTTGGAGGAAAATAATAAAAAGCCCGGCGCTTGCGCCGGGCTTTTGGTTTGCTTCAAAGATCTTGTTTGTACTGTTCCCACAACGGCAGCCAATCGTCACGAAAGACAACGTACTGTTCTTCGTCGATCCACTTTCCTTCACGGAAATGTTCTTGCTCGATAGTGGCCATGTGTCGGTAGCCACATTTTGTGGCGTAACTTTTACTGGCACCATTGAGCGAAAGAATCGAGGAGGTAACCTTGCGCAAGCCAAGCCAATTGAAGGCGTAGTCAAGCAACAACATCTTAGCGTCTGTTGCGTACCCTTGATTGTGGTGCGCCTTTGATCCGATCAGAGTGCCGGTCGCGGCAGAGCGTTTTCTGATATTGATATGCATTGCCATATTGCCAATCAACACTCCTTCTTTAGTGCAGACCGCCACCTGAATGTCGTCAGGATTGGCAGACGAAGCAGTTTCAAACCACTTACGTTGCCCGGTCATAGACATCGGCCAGGTGACCATCAGGTACTGGTTGATTTCAGGATCGTTAATCCAGCTTTGGTATGAAGAGAGATCCTCTTCTTGGTGAGGACGCAAGACTACTTTTTTACCAGTACGCCAGATGATTGAGGTTGGTTTTGTCATGGTGTGACTCCTATTGCTAAAGAATAGTTTGCTATATAAAAGCTCAGCTTTTGTATAGCTGGGGAGTTTGTATTTTGGTGGGTCTAAAAAAAGTTAGACAATAAAAGCGCCGCAGCTACACATAAGAATGATTTTTAGAATCATAAAATCGACCGCTAGAGGCGATCCGTTAGTCTTATGTGTAGTTTTGTGCGCGCTTACGTGCATGTAATTAAAATATAATAAATATTAAAAAGTGTCAATAGTAAAATAGGCTTATTATACTTGCTCATATAGCTTTTATATATAAGACCAAAAATGGGCATTACGTCAATTGCCCTTCTATTCGACTCTAGTACAATACTGCGCATACCAATTAGGGTGTGGTGAACGAACAATAATACTGGCGTTCCCAATTTCCAAGCACGACTGTAATGACCGAACTGCGGTGAGACTAAACCATAGACTTATTAAACACACACTTGAAGACGTTGAGGGACCAGGTAGATCAATTACCCATCAACTGATATATGGAGGAGTGGCTGTAGCAATTGCGGTTCCGTTGTTTGCGCACGCGTTTCTAGGCGGATTTGCTTCCGAACCACAAACAGCAAACGCTACCGCTACTTTTGTTAATGAACCTAGTGCTGCTCATATGGCGCTTTTGAGTGCAGCTGTTAATCCAGATACGGTCACCGCCCGTGGTGGAGCTAACATTTCAGTACAGGACAATGCGCTGCTGTCCACTGGCCCAATTGGAGCTAGCGAAGTCGCACCCCAAGACAGCACCCAAATTCGGGTGTATACCGTACGAGAAGGTGATTCCCTTTCGCAAGTAGCAGAGATGTTTGGTGTCACCACCAATACAATTTTATGGGCCAATGACCTACCACGAGCAACCCAGATCCGTCCCGGTGATACACTGGTGATTCTGCCAGTTGCTGGAGTGCAACATAAAATTGCTGCTGGTGAAACACTATCAAGTATCGCTAAAAAGTATGATGGCAATACTGACGAAATCCTTTCTTATAACCAAATGGACGACGCAAGTGAACTCAATGTTGGCGACACGTTGATCATTCCTGGGGGAACCGTACGGTCAGTCCAAGCACGTGCAGCGAGCGCCAAACCAGTGAAGATTTCTGGTTCAACGGCTGCTTCAAGTGCTGGATTTGTACACCCAGTTCCGGGCGGAGTTCGAACCCAAGGTATCCACGGCAATAACGGGGTCGACTTTGCTGCTGGACACGGTACTACCATTCGAGCGGCCGCAGCTGGTGAAGTGATTGTTTCTAAAAGTTCTGGTTGGAATGGAGGGTACGGACAGTACGTTGTAATCCGCCACAATAATGGATCACAGACTCTGTACGCTCACCTCTCACAAAACTATGTTGGAGTTGGAGCCTATGTCGCTCAAGGTGAAGCAGTCGGTGCGATGGGTAATACGGGGCGATCGACCGGGACCCACCTACACTTCGAAGTCCGCGGCGCCAGAAATCCATTTTAGGCGACCTACTTTGTTGACCTACGAAAAAAGACCTTCCCTGGGCACTTGCCCCGGTCAGGTCTTTTTTCTTGCTCGCCTCGTATCTCACTCTAAAATGAATCCCTGGCTATCAGGGTGACTTTCTATTATCGAAGCAATCAAGCGCTTATTATTACTCATATCTTTTAGCGTGATTAAGTACTCTTCCCTACTTAAGAAGACCAGAGATTCAATATCTGTGTCTTGATTGTAAACAAATCTTTTTTGCAGTTCTGAGCTTGATTTATCTAGTACGACGTTAAAGTAAAAGCCAAAATGTGAAGTCCCGCCGGTAAACATCGATTCTAGGTAACACTGTGTAATATCACTATTTGTAATTCCCGCCTCTTCTTCAAGCTCTTGATACAAGACATCAAACAAAAAGTTCTGATCAGAAAACTGAGTTTCTGTTTCCACCATTCCACCCAACATCTCAAGGGTGTTTAAATTCATGGAGGTACCCGAAAGTTTGACCATGATATATAAATTATCAGAAGTATGGACCGTTGCTCCAACAAAACAACCATTGTGGGGGTAGTCATATGAGCTGATTTCACCATTTTTGATCATTGTGATTAAGCCCAACCGATGTTTGTAGTCATAGAGTGATAGTTCAAGACCCAGTGTCTTCTGATCGTATGACCAATTATTTACGCGATATGAGACACCATTATAAATATCTGCTCCCCGCTCCTTTGATTCTACCTGTTTATCTTTCCATATTTCTTCAATACGAGCTCCAATCTCCAGCGTTAGGTTGAGGTTAGATTCACCAATAGTAATATTAAAATTTTCAGCTGTTAATTTGCCTGTCACTAGAGCTTTTGATTCTGGAAATTCCATCTAAATATCTTTACACACTCACTCGATATTGCAACGCTTCAAGTACGTGGGAGGTTTCGATGTCTGTTGCATCATCTAAGTCAGCAATAGTGCGAGCTACTTTGATTAGCCGGTGGTATGCTCGCGGCGAGAGGTTGAGTCGTTCACTAGATAATTTTAATAAATCTTTCACCTCATCACTGAGTGTAATATGTTCTTCAATCTCCCGGGCTGATAGATTGGTGTTGGTGAATTCGCTGTGCTTTTGATAACGCTCTTGCTGTTTGGTTCGAGCAGATTGAATGGCTGCTCTAGCAAGATCTGTTTCTTTGATTTTACTTGGTAGCGAAGTGAGCGTGTCATACGGGACGTGTGGGACTTCGATCCAAAGATCAATCCGATCAAGAATCGGTCCAGATACTTTGTCGTTGTACGTGTCGCGCATGGCACCAGCCAGATCTTTGGTGCCGTCCTCACTTCCGCGGTAGGGATTGAGAGCAGCAACGAGGATGAAGTCAGCCGGAAATTCGGCGGTGCTTTGGACTCGGGAAATAGTCACTATCCGATCTTCAAGTGGTTGGCGCAGGGCGTCAATTGAGCGGCGATCGAATTCTGGAAACTCATCCATAAATAAAACGCCGTGGTGCGCAAGGGTCACTTCGCCAGGTTTTGGGTTAGCTCCCCCACCGACTAAACTGGTGTGACTGGCGGTATGGTGCGGTGCTCGAAAGGGTGCTTGGGTGCTGATGGTGTGGTCACTGCCTGAGATAGAATGAATAGCAGTGACGTTCAAGGCTGCTTCACGCGATAGTGGTGGCAGCAGTCCACGCAGCGCCC
>Ga0307935_1000401_pt1 | contig 19718 bp, 23 predicted proteins | sample OrgLakmetageno92_FD_201827 | JGI IMG/M metagenome (GOLD analysis project Ga0307935, IMG submission 201827) | Saline water microbial communities from Organic Lake, Antarctica - #92 | ecosystem: Environmental > Aquatic > Non-marine Saline and Alkaline > Saline | place: Antarctica: Organic Lake...
GGTGCCGCGCGTGCGCGTTTGTTGTCTAGTCTGTAATTATTTTTTTGCGTTGTCGAAAGGTTGCTTATATGTCGAAGAAGGAAAAGGCGAAAAAGGTTTTACCAGAAAACTTTAGCCAGAATATTATTATTAAACCTATATCGTGGTTATCCAATTATGACCGCAATTATCGAACGCACTCTAAAACCCAGGTAAGGCAAATAGCGGCGTCTATGCTGGAATTTGGTTTTACTATGCCTGTCTACGTTCGGGCCGACGGAACCGTTATCGCTGGTCATGGTAGATTATTAGGGGCTATAGAAAATGGTTATACGGATATTCCGGTAATTATCGCCGACCACCTTAGCGAAACCCAGGCCCGCGCCTATGTTATAACTGATAACAAATTAAGCGACGAAGCCGGTACCAATGAAAAAATATTAATAGACGAACTTATAGACTTAGAATCTTTAGGTTATGACATTATTAAAACTGGATTCGACCAGTTAGAAATAGACGACCTTTTAGCGGATTATCATATAGACGACGCCGAAGACGAATCGGAACCGCCCGCGCCTACACCGTCAAAGTCTGGCCCCGTTGTTTCTGGGCCTGGTAATATTTGGGTTATGGGCCGTCATAGGCTTTTATGCGGTTCGTCTAATAAAGCCGGTAATATAGAAATGTTAGTTCAAGGCGACGCGCCGGACCTGGTTATAATATCTACGCCTATCGAAGAAATTAATAATTTAGATATTGTAGGATTACAAAAAACGTATAAGTCCAGCGGGTTATTTTTGTTCCAGGCTAACCACTTTAAAAACCTACCCGCTGGGAATGAATATATAGTATGGGATAAGAACCGCAAAGGCGCGGATTTTAGCGACGTACAATTAGCTTGGTCAAATATTAAAGGTGGTATTTGTTCTAAGTATTCGGGCGCGCTAGAAGTAGACGACGACGCGCCGGACATAGACGACCAGAAGCCAGCGGAATTTTACGAAAAGTTATATCGTCGTTATCCTAACAAACCGCCGGTATTAGAATTATTTTCCGGTCTTGGCGGCGGCTTACTTGCGGCGGAAAACAGAAAGAAAGCCTATAGGGGGATTGAGTTAGACCCCGCCGCCGTAGATTATGCGGTAATGAAATGGCAGGAATTAACCGGTCAGAAAGCTATTTTAGAAGACACTAACGAAACATTCGGGTCTTTATATGGGAAACGTGTAAATGGCTAAAGCCAAGGTAAAACCAAAACCGACAGTTAAAAAAAAAGCCAGCGCGCCCAGAAAGCCCGCGGGTTTATTGTCGGTTCCTGATTTTGCTAAACGTGTAAACGTATCCCGTCAGAGAATATTAAAAGCAATAGAATCAGGCGTTCTAGTAAATTCCATAACTATAGATAATTCTACAAAAAGGAAATTATTTAAGGTCGACGAAAAGAAGGGCTTAAAGGAATGGGAAGCCCATATAGACCCAGCTAAAAAGCGGGACAATCTAAAGCAAGAAGAAGCGCGGGAAATAAATAAACCTGATAACGAACCAAGCGCCTACCAAAAATCTAAGGCGGCGCGGGAGTTTTTTAACGCTAAGATAGCCAGGCTAAATTATGAAGAACGCGCGGGGACTTTGGTAGACGCGGAACAAGTAAAAAAAGAATCGTTTAAAGTCGGTCGCCGCGTAAGGGATTCTATGCTGGGATTGCCGGAACGTTTAGCCGCGGAACTTGCTAATATGACCGAGCCTAGAGAAATAGCAGTTTACTTAAAAGAGCAAATAGCGGGGGCCTTAAAGGACCTAGATAGTATAAATCATGTCGGCAAATCTAAGTAATACAGGACCCGAATTTTCACAAGCCAGCGTCGTAATGTCGCGGGCGTTTTATGGCGGACTATCGCCGGACCCTATTCATTTAACCGTTTCCCAGTGGGCCGATAAATATAGAATGTTATCGTCTAAAGCTTCCGCGGAGCCTGGGCGGTGGTCTACTGACAGAACCCCCTATTTGCGCGCCCCTATGGACGCCCTTAGCCCGTCGGATACTTGCGAAGTCGTAGTTCTTCTTTTTGGTTCCCAGCTTGGAAAGACTGAAACCGGTTTAAATTGGGTAGGGTCTATTATCGACCTAGCCCCCGGCCCTATGCTTATGGTTAATCCCACTGATAAAATGAGCGACAAAGTCGTTAATCAGAGGTTAGACCCAGCGATTAAAGAATCCCCGCGACTGGCTAATAAAGTTTCGACCAAGAAAAGCCGCGACGGGGCTAACTCTATGGAACAAAAAGACTTTGACGGGGGGACTCTTATGTTAGCCGGCGCAAATAGCCCCGCTAATTTGGCGTCTATGCCGGTTCGTTATTTATTTATGGACGAAGTGGACCGCTATCCTTTGGACGTCGGCGACGAAGGCGACCCCGTTAGCCTTGCGCGCGCCAGGACTAGAACTTTCGGAAACTCTAAAGAATTAGTTACGTCTACGCCCACTATAGAAGGTTCTAGCCGGGTCCAGTCCGAATATGACTTAACGGACCAGCAAAGCTATTACGTCCCTTGTCCTGAATGTGACCATTTTCAAACGTTAGACTTTAAGCGCCTTATTTTTGATACTGACGATATGAAGCGAAGCCCCGGCGAACTTCCTAAAGACGTTAGTTTTCAATGTGAAGAATGCGGCGTTTTAATTCCTGAATTTGAAAAAACTAAAATGTTATCGCGCGGGGAATGGCGCGGCAAGAAACCCCATATTACACGCCGGAAAGGGTTCTTTTTAAATTCTCTTTATTCCCCGTTAGGCTGGTATTCCTGGGCGCAAATAGCCGCGGACTGGCTGGACGCGCAAGGCAAGGGGAAAACGACAGAGTTAAAAACATTTATTAACACCGTCCTAGCCCAAACATGGAAAGAAAAGGGCGACGCGCCAGACTGGGAAAGACTTTACCGCCGCCGTTCTTCTTATGACTTTGGTATATGTCCCGAAGGCGTTCTATTCCTAACGGCGGGCGTCGATATACAGCGCGACCGAATCGAGTTGGAAATAGTGGGCTGGGGTAGAAATAAGCGTTCCTGGTCAGTTGATTATATTGTTATCCCCGGCAAAACTACGGACCCTAAAGTTTGGGCGCAGTTATGGGCGTTCTTAGAAATGACGTGGAAAGTAAACGGGTCTATAATGCAGATTCCTATAGAGCGTATGGCGGTCGATAGTTCCGACCAGACTCAAATGTGTTATAACGAAATTCGTAAGCAACCCGCGAGTCGCGTCATGGCGATTAAGGGTAGCGATACGCAAGCCCTAACCGTCGGCCCGCCTAAGCCTATGGACGTCGATTTTAACGGTCGCAAGTTTGCCAGGGGGGTTAACTTATGGTCCGTCGGCGTTTCAATTATTAAAGAAGAAATATATTCATGGCTTCGTTTAGAGTCACCACTTGAAGAAGGCGAAGACTTCCCGCCGGGGTGGTGCGAATTTCCACAATACAAAAAAGAATTTTTTAGGTCGTTAACAGCGGAAGAAAAAGTAAAGCGTATCGTTCGCGGTCGTTATAAATATTCATGGGAAGTAAAATACGAACGTAACGAAGCCTTAGACTGTAGAGTCTACGCCCGCGCCGCGGCCTATGTCTATGGTTTAGACCGTTTTCAAGACGTTCAATTTAAACAATTAGAATCCCGCCTTGCCGAAAACCCCGAAATAAAGCACAATAAAAAAAGGAAAGTTCGTAAAAAGGGTAGAGTTAATCCCTATACGCAAAAAGAAATTTAACCGGAATTTATGATATGTCAGCTTACACACTAGAACAATATAACGCCTTAACCGAAGCTATAGCCATGGGCGCGCATAAAGTGAAGTATCAGGATAAAGAAGTAGAATATCGCGGGCTTAAAGATATGCTAGCATTGCAAGAAAGAATGGAAAAGGCTTTAGGGCTTAACACTGGTACCGGCGTTAAACGTACGGTCGCCGTATACAGTTCGGGATTATAGAACATGAAATTAAATTTATTTGAAAGAGTTATAGGACCTATCGCCCCGCGCTATGCCCTCAATAGGGTTAAGTCCCGCGCGGCCCTAGAAATGTTCGCTAATACGCGGCGCTTCGACGGCGCTAGCAAGACTTCCCGCTTTTCTGGCTGGAAACGCCCCGGAACAAACGCCGACTCAGCTATGGCGGGTAGTATTTCCGCCCTTCGTAATGGTTCCCGCGACCTTACACGTAATAACCCCTGGGCTTCTAAAGCTTTAAAAGTTATTGCTAATAATACAGTAGGTACTGGGATTAAAGGCCAGGTAGTAGGCCGGAATAAAACCCAGTCTAAAAAGTTACAAGAAAAATGGAAAATATGGACCGAAGGCGGGAATATAGACCTAGATAATAAATTAGATTTAGTAGCCTTAGAAAGCTTAATTATAACTGCCGTCGCCGAATCGGGCGAAGCGTTAATTCGTCGCGCGGTCGTAAAACCTACGGGGCCGAATGTTATACCGTTTAAAGTTCAAGTTTTAGAACCGGACTTTATAGACACAACCAAAAACGACCATTTAAGCCAAGGCGTTTATATTCAGGACGGAATAGAATTTAATAACCGCGGCGAAGTTTTAGCTTACTGGCTATACGATAAACACCCCGGCGAAATGCGGACATATTGGTTTAATAAAATAGAATCAACACGCTACCCCGCCGACGAAATAATTCACGTATTTGATAAAACGCGTCCCGGACAAACTAGGGGTTATCCTTGGGTTTCCGCCGCTATTAGACGCTTAAAAGATTACGACGATTACGAAGACGCGCAATTAGTCCGCCAGAAAATCGCGGCGGCTTTTGTTGGTTTTGTTTACGATTCTACTAAAGAAAGCGGCGGGGATACAGGCTTAGAAGCGGGCGGCGAAACGGACGAAGATAAATTAGAGAATTTCCAGCCGGGAATGTTCGAACACTTAGGGCCAGGGAAGGACGTAAAGTTTTCCAGCCCGCCGACAGTCAGTAATTACGCCGAATACGCCCGGTCTAACCTTATGGGCGTCGCCGCGGCGTACGGAATAACATACGAATCACTTACGGGCGATTATAGTAACGTTAACTTTTCTTCTGGTCGTATGGGCTGGCTAGAAATGTCGCGGAACGTTAATAAATGGCAAGCTTCCATTATGCGCGCGCAATTCTTAGAGCGTTTAGCGTCGTGGTTCTTCTTTGGTTTAGAACTTGCCGGCGAAGACGTTAAAGGCGCTTCTATTAAGTGGGTATATCCAAAACGGGAAATGATAGACCCTACGAAAGAAATACCGGCGCTAATTAAAAGCGCGCGGGCTGGGCTTACTTCTATTCCGCGGATTCATGCTTCTATGGGCGAAAATTCCGACGAAATATTAGAAGAAATAGCCGAATTTAACGAAAAAATGGACAAATTAGGTATTATTTCGGACGCGGACCCGCGAAATACTAATATACAAGGAATGCAACACAAAGACGGGACCGCAGAACCAGAACCGGACAATACAGACGAAGAATAATCGTAGACTTGTTCTTTTAATAAAAACCTGTAATATTTATGCAAGGATTTAAAACCATGAAACCAAACGATAAAAAAAACCGCTTTGAAAATACCGAAATGCCCGCCTTAGATATGGCGGCGCGCGTTATGCCAGAAACGTATAACGAATCTGATAATACTATTCAGATTGAATATACGACGGGCGCGGGAGTTAAACGTTTTGGTTTTTTTGATGATTTTTACGGTATTTATATCGAAGAACTATCTACTAAGGCGGGCGACGTTAGACTAGAACGTTTAAAAAACGGTAATGTTAACGCTTTAGACTCTCATGCAAGCCTGCGACTCCGTAATATTATGGGCGTTTGTATTGCAGGAAACGAAACACACGCGACCGTTAAATTTTCGGGCCGCGAAGAAATACAAGACTTAATAGAAGATATTAAGGACGGTATTATAAGAAATATTTCGGTCGGTTATCGTGTCCATGAATATGAGGACGTAACCGAAGACGAAGCAGAAATTCGCACTCTACGTGCGATAGACTGGGAGCCTTTAGAGGTTTCTTTTGTTGCAGTACCAGCGGACGGCGGGGCAGGAGTCCGAAGCGAAATTAAAACTAACCATTGCGTTATTAAAGGCGCCAGGGACCTAGCTAAAACAAAAAAAGAAGGACTAAATACTATGAAAACAGATAAAAACAAGGGCCAAGGCGAAAACGAAGTAGTAGACGCAAGCCGTACAGTAGAAACACCAGCACCGTCGCCCGTAGCGGCACCAGTAGAAGCCCGCGCCGCCGAAGTTGCGGCGGTTGATAATACGGAACACGTAGAAGCGGGCCGTAAGCTGGAAAAAGACCGTCAAGACGATATTAAAGACATGGTCCGTAAAGCCGGCTTAGGCGAAGACGTTGCAAAACGCTTTATTGATGAAGACCTGACGCAGGATAAAGCCCGCGCCGCGGTTATCGATGAGCTAGCGGAACGTTCCGCTAAAGCAGACGTAAACCCTTCTATTCGCGTATCTACGCCAGAAGGTCAGCTTACACGCGTCGACGCTATGCAAGGTTATTTATTGCACCGTTCAAACCCTGGACAGCACAAATTAGACGACCAAAGTCGCGAATTTATGGGTTGTTCTCTTTTGGATATGGCGCGCTTTTGTTTAGGCGAACGCGAGTCTAAAGGTCTTAACAAAATGGACCTTGTACAACGTGCTTTACACACGACTAGCGACTTCCCGGAACTTTTGGCTAATACCGCCGGTAGATCACTTCGTCAAGGTTACGAAAATACAAAACGTACTTTCCTTCCTTTCGCCCGTCAAATTACTTTGCCGGACTTTAAGGAAATGAAACGCGTAGCACTTAGTAACGTTTCTAGCCTTGTAGAAGTTGTCGAAGACGGCGAATATAAGCGTGGCACGTTCGGCGAAGGCGCGGAAAGAATTAGCTTGTCTACTTATGGTCGTGTTATCGGGCTTTCTCGCCAGATGATTATTAACGACGATATGGACGCGCTTACACGTTTACCGCAAAAATTAGGCGGTACCGCGGCACGTCTTGAGAATCGAATGGTTTACGCAAATCTAACAGCTAATCCGGTTATGGAAGACGGCGTTAATTTATTCGCCGCCGGTCATAAAAACTTAACGGACGCATTGTTAGACGTAAACGGTCTAGGCGTTAATCGTGCAATGATGCGCGTACAAACGGACCCTTCCGGAGAAGACATTTTAAATCTTGAGTCTGCTTTCTTGGTAGTTCCGGCGGCGTTAGAAACGCAAGCGGCGAAGTTACAAGCGCAAGTTACCGCGGATAAAGCGGATAACATTAACCCGTTTTCTAATTCGTTCCAGCTTATTGTAGACGGTCAGTTAGACGCCCATTCGACGACTAATTACTATACAATCGCAAACCCTAACGAAATAGATACAATCGAATATGCGTATCTTGAAGGGCAAGAAGGGCCACGTATCGAAAGTAGAGATATGTTTAACCGCGATGGTATGGAGATTAAAATCGGTCACGACTTCGCGACTGCTCCGATCGACTTCCGCGGAATGACAAAGTCTACGAACGACGCGACTTAATCAATACGGTTTAGGGGGCTTTGGCCCCCTGAATTACTAAAAAATCATTTTCATTTAAAAAGAAGGACTTAAAAACATGAAAAACTTTATCAGCCCAGGGCTAGTATTAACTCTTTCGGCTATTACCGGCGGCGTGACTGCTGGCGTAGCGGTAATGGTCGGCGGTATTTGCGTTGTTCCAGCAACGGACGCGGACGAAGCGACAAGTTTTGCGGCGCATACTATGGGCGTATTTACGCTAGACAAAAAAGCCGGCGAAACGTGGGCGCAAGGCGATGTTTTATACTTAGATAATTCTACGGGCGCGTTTACGAAAACTTCCGATACTGGTTTATTTAAAGCTGGCGTAGCCGCCGAAGCCGTAACGACTGCAGGGGATACAGAAGGCGCTATTCGTTTAGATGGCGTTTCGACGGTCGCCGAAGCTTAATTAGAGTAACAATAAGTAATAATTTAAAGCGGGGCGTATCATACGTCCCGCTTTTTTGATACTATAAAGAGAATTTTAAAAGAGGTTTTTAATGTCTTGGGATAAAATGGCTAATAATTTAATGGGGGCTTGTACTGACGCGTTCAAGACGGACGACTCCATTATACACCGCCCGGAGTGCGGCGAAGACCAGGTTATTAAAGGAATATGGTCCGATGTTTATTTATCGGTAGAACCCGAATCAGGGATTCAGGTTATGAGTAGTGACCCCAATATAGGCGCCAGGCTATCAGACTTTGACGTTAAACCCCGCCGCGGCGATATGTTTATTAAAGCTGGGATTAAGTACCGCGCGCGCGCCCCCGAAGAAGACGGCGAAGCGGGCGTAGTTATTGTCTTAGAGAAGGTCGAATAATGACTATTAAAAAAACAGATATTCGTAAGAAAATAGAAGAACGTCTTCGGACACTTGTAGCACTTAACCCCGCCGGGGCCACGCCGATAAAAATAATTCATAACCCTTTTCGCGAAATACACGCGGACGAATTACCATGTATAAAAGTAGGCTTTCAAGAGGGCCGCGCGGAAGAATTTAATACTAAAATAGAGTATAAGCGCGAAGACCGCTTAGTTATTGCCTATATAGCAAAGGATAACGACTTATTACAGGACACTTTAGAAAAGGCCGAAGAAATAATTAGCGATTTTATGATTCGGGACCATAACAATAATGAGGATACAAAAAGTTTATATTCTGTCTTTGATAGGCTAAAATATACGGGCTGGACTTCACAGTATGACACCGGCGAAGTAAGCGTAGGCGCGGTTAGTTTAAAGTTTGATATTACTTATTATACAGAACATACCCTAGATTTTGAAGACTGGAATACCGCTTTCGTCGAAATAAAGCCGCTTGGAGCGTCCGAGGACACTAGAATAATAGCTTCTGATACTATAGACTTGTCGGAGAGTTAAAGTTATGCGATTATTCAAGACATGAAAAAAAGATATATACCAAAAACGGGCGTTAAAGTAAGGGACCTACAAACTGGCGCGCATTTTCCCGCCGAAGGTTCTATTAGAGTGATTAATTCTTATTTAACGCGCCGCGTTAATGACGGGGACTTAATCGCCGAAGACGTTAAGGTAACTAAAAAATCAACCGTTAAAAAAACTAAAGATTCAAATAAAGAAGGGGCCCAATAATGCCAATTAGCTTTAATAAAGTAGCCGTAAACCTAAGAACGCCAGGCGTTTTTACGGAGTATGATTCAAGTCAGGCAACAAGCGGCCCAGGCGTCCAGCCATATTTAGCCCTTGTTATTGGTCAAAAACTAGCCGCCGGAACACAGCCGGCAGTTACGCCGATTCGCATTACAAGCGCGGCTAAGGCTAAAATCTTATTCGGCGAAGGTTCAATTCTGCACCGCCAGGCTATAGCATGGTTCGCGGAAAACAGTTTAACGGAACTATGGGCCGTCGCTTTTGACGACCCGGCAGGTTCCGCCGCGGCGACTGCAGAAATAGCATTTACAGGCCCCGCAACCGCGACCGGCACCCTTTCCCTTTATATTGGTGGGACTCGTGTCCAAACTGGAATTACTTCCGGCGATAACGCGACAGCCGTTGCCGCCGCCGTCGTAGCGGCTATCGCTTTGGTTTCTGATTTACCGGTTTCCGCCGCCGTAGACGGTTCCGCCGATACACAGGTTAACTTTACCGCGCTTAATAAAGGCACGTTAGGAAATGACATAGATATTCGCTTTAATTACTTTGATAGCGAAGAAACACCGGCAGGGCTTGGCGCTACTATTACCGCAATGGCTGGCGGTTCTGGCGTTCCTGATTTTGCCCCACTATTCGCGGCGCTTGGCGACGAACATTATAATATTTGGGCTATGCCTTACACTGACGCGGCTAGTTTATCCGCCGTCGATAATGAATTAGAGGGCCGCGCCGACCCGGACCGTCAAATAGAAGCTATAGCGTTCGCGGCTAATGTTGATACTCATACAAATTTAGGAACATTCGGCGACGCCCAGAATAGCCCGTTTATTTCGTGCTTTAATCCAGGCGGTAACGAATCACCTACCCCAGCTTTTGAAATTGGCGCTTCTTATGCGGCAGTCGAAGCGGAACAATTAGCAATAGACCCAGCGCGACCGACTCAAACGTTAGAATTATCGCACGTTAAGGCCCCTGCTAAGGAAAACCGCTTTACACAAGCGGAACAAAACCTTCTTTTATTTGATGGTATCGCGACCGGCATAATCGACTCTTCTGGTAATGTCCGTATCCAGCGCGCTATTACTTTCTATAAGGAAAACGCAGTAGGCGCCGACGATACGGCTTACCTAGACGTTAATACGCTTGCTACTCTATCTTATATCCGTTGGTCAGTTCGTACGCGCCTTCTTTTGAAGTACCCGCGTCATAAACTGGCGAATGACGGTACAAAATTCGGCTTAGGGCAAGCAATTATGACCCCTAAAGTTATGAAGGCGGAACTTATTAGCCTGTTTTCACAATGGGAATTAAAAGGCCTTGTAGAAGACGCGGATTCTTTCGCGGAACTTCTTATAGTTGAGCGTAATATAGACGACCGTAACCGTTTGGATATTCTACTTCCGCCGGACCTGGTTAATCAGCTTCGTATTATCGCTATTAACATTCAATTCAGAGTATAAAAGGGAGTTTAAGACATGAGTAATAGACGCGGCGGAGTTATCTTCGTAAAGGCCGACGGTAAGCAGTTCGACGTTAAAGGTCAGTTTGAATATAATTTAGGCTACCCAAAACGCGAACCCATTATAGGGCATGACTCGACACACGGTTATAAAGAACTTCCCCAGGAAGCTTATATTTCCGGTGAAATTACCGACTCGGTAGACATGAATTTAAAAAATGACCTTTTATCATTGCAGGGCGCTAACATTACGCTAGAACTTGCAAACGGTAAGGTCGTCGTTTTAGAAGAAGCTTTTTATTCTGGCGACGGAACGGTTCAATCCGAAGAAGGTAATATTATGGTAAGATTTACGGCGGGAATTAGCCCAGCTAAAGAAATTACTTAATCCCTTCTTTATAAAATAATCAAAACAGAATAGTATAAAACCGCGGGGGTAGTTTCCGCGGTTTTTTAACATAAAGGAATCAGAAAAATGACAGGCGATAATTTAGAAAAAGAACTAAGCGAATTAAAAGAAATTAACCCAGCGATAACAGAAAATGAAGACGGGTCTAAGAATGTAGCCCTAGAATTTCCGTTTAAATGGGGTAAGGGCGACGACGCGGACACAATTACAAGCGTTAAGGTCCCGCGTATTAAGGCTTTTCACATGAGGGGTATTAACGGTAAAGCTTTAGAAAATGGAAACATGGACGAAGTTTTAAAGTTAATTCAGAAACTTTTAGGGGAATCAGTAACCTTTATTAATGCTATAGATATGGCGGATATTCAGGTAATCGGCGGGGTACTTAGTGATTTTTTGCCCGATGGCCCGGCGACTGGCGGGACTGTATAATATTATTAGCGGGACTTCCTTTTAATATTTCGCCTTCCGAGTTGGACCAATTTACGGACCGTGATATTATATTTTGGTCTAAGTGTGCTATCGAACGGGTAGAAAAAGAAAAGAAGGAAACCTAAAATTATGAAAGTATTCCCGCTAAATATTAAAATCGGCGCGCTAGATGATTTTACGCATACTTTCGCGAAGCTATCTAACAAAATGAATCGTCTTGGAAAAAAGGCGAGTCGTTTAGGTAAAAAAATGACGACCGCCGTTACGCTTCCTATCGTAGCCCTTGGCGCTTTCTCTATTAAATCCGCGGCAGATATTGAACAAATGACCGTAGCCCTGGAAGGTATGGCAGGGGGCGCGGAAGGCGCCGCGCGGTTAATGAAGGAACTTATGGAGTTTTCCGCTTCGACCCCGTTCCAATTACAAGGAATTTCCGACGCCGCGCGTATGCTTTTAGCGACAGAAAAGATTAGCGTAGAGGAGTTACAGGACGCTTTAACGGTCGCCGGGGACATTGCGGCGGGTTCTAAGTCACAAATTAGCGAAATAGCTTTTGTAATGTCTAAGGCGGCTTCTAAGGGCCGCGCGGACATGGAAATTCTTAATATGTTCCTAGAACGCGGTATTCCAATTATGGGCGCGTTAGAACGTCAAACCGGTAAACAGGGTAAAGCCCTAGAAAAAATGGTTTCCGGCGGTAAGATTAGCTTCGACCTTCTTTATAGGGCTATGAGAACGTTACGCGAAGAAGGCGGCGTTTTTGAAGACATGATGTCTAAACAGTCCGTTACGATTAAAGGGCTATTATCCACGCTATCAGATAACTTTAAACTTGCGACGGCGTCTATCGGTATGTCTATCGTTAAAACGACAAAATTCCAGGAACGAATTACGTCGTTAACGGGGACTATTCAAGGTTTTACAAAGTGGTTCGAGGGCCTACCGCCTATCGTACAAGAAATAGCGGTATGGTCGGCAATTTTTGCCGCTGGATTAGGCCCTATTATATTCGGTATTGGTCAAATCCTTATAGGTATCGCGGCTATGATAGCCCTTAGCTCCCAGTTAGCCGTAATATGGAGGGCTATTTTGGTAGTCGCGCCCTGGCTTGCTTTGGCCGCCATGTTGGTCGGTCTTGCCGCCGTATTTACAAAATTACAAACTATGGCGGGCGGCTTTGGAAATGCTTTAATGGTCGTCGGCGGGGTTATTTTAGATTTTATTCTTTCGCCCTTAAAGCTTGTACTAATTGCGCTTTCTAAAGTTGGTAAATTCTTAAAAATGGACGTATCCGGGTTAGACGGGATTATTAATTATTCCTTCGGTCAGGCCGCGGCGGACCGGGCTATAATGGGTAAACAGGAACCTATAGGCGCTAATAATGCCATAACGTCGGCGGCGGCTTTAGTCGCGCCGGAAGCAACAAAAGCAGAAGTTAACGTTAAATTTGATAATTTGCCTAAAGGTGCGCGGACCGAAGTCGTTACACAAAGTAACGCGAACGTAAGCGTAGACCAAGGCGTTAGCATGGGGGATAATTACTAATGGCATGGCGAGACGAATTAAGACAAGCAAGCTTTAAAGGCGTATCGTTCAAGGTCCAGGATAGCGACCGCGAAGGTTCCCGCCGTCTGGTTATAAATAAATATCCTTTCCGCGATATACCGTTTACCGAAGACTTAGGCCGTAATGAAAAGAAATGGTCTATTTCTGGCTATATTGTTGGCCCTGATTATATGCAGGACCGGAATGCATTATTAGACGCCGTAGAAAATAGCGGCGCCGGGATACTTATACACCCCTACTATGGTACGATTAACGCTATCGCCGGCGAATGGCGGTTTCAAGAGTCACAAACCGAAGGCGGGTACGTTAGTTTTTCTATAGGCTTTGTAGAACCTGGCGAAAATATCTTTCCTGACGGCGCGCCGCTTCCCGCGGCTATGGTGGCCTTAGAAGCGGATGCGCTAATAGACGCGGTTCGTACTGATTATATAAATAATATTCAAGTTAACGCCGTAGCCGAATGGGTTAGGGATTCATATTCTGGCGGACTTACGCAAGCGTCTGAGGTTTTCGACAATATACAAAACTTAGGCGGAATAAATAGCCAGGGGACAGTAGCCCTTATAAACCAGGCCGCGGACTGGGTCGCGAACGTAGCGGACCTTAAAATTCCTTCGTTATCTTTAATTAGTGACATAGAAGCGACCGCGGATAAATTAATAACAACGTTTAAAGGCTTGCGGGACCTTGCGCCCAGCGCGAACGACAGCGGCGCTAACTTATCCCAGTTTACGGCCTACACGCTAGACCGTAGCCCTTCAAATACAGCACAAGCGAAAGTTAGTAACGCGAACGCGGGCGTAACAGAAACTTTTATTAAATCGGTGGCGCTTGCAAATGAAGCAAAGACCGCGACGGAACAAAAATTTACTTCTTATGGCGAAGCTATAACGGCCCGGAAGGTTTTGTTAGAAAAAATAGACGTCCTAGCCGGTGAAACTAAAAACGACACGGTTTACGAACAATTTCGCGCGGTCCGCCAGACGGTCGCTATAGCCATACCAGCGGACGAAGCCAGCCTTCCGCGCATAACAACCATAAAAACCAAACAGGACACCCCCAGCCTTGTATTAGCCTATGACGTTTACGGCGACGTTTCTAAAGAAGCGGATATAATAGCGCGGAATAACGTTCGGAATCCCTGCTTTGTTCCGGGGGGCGACGTAACCGTTTTAGAATATGAGTAAACCCGTAGCCCTTAAAATAGACCAGAAAACTTATACCGGCTGGACCAGTGTAAAAATTAATCGTTCCGTCGAAACTTTAGCGGGGCGTTTTGATTTACAGCTTACGAACGCCGACCCTATGCCTATTCCGCGCGGCGGTCCGGTAGAGGTTCTTTTATATGACCAGACTATTATTACAGGTTTTAGCGATAATATTAGGCCTTCAATAGCCCCAGAAGGATTTAGACTGCAGTCCGCTGGTCGTGATAAAACGGGCGACCTTGTCGATTGTTCCGCGCTGGTCGATAGCCAGGAACTTTTAAACGTTACACTAAGGGAAATAATAGAAACCCTATTAGAGCCGTTCGGCTTTATTGGAATATTTGAAGTAGACCCGCCAGAAAGATTTAAGAAATTTTCGTTTCAGGAAGAATCAGTTTTTGAAGCTATCGAGCGCGCTTGTCGCCTACGTGGGGTTTTCGCGTCTTCTAACGAACTGGGCGACGTTGTAATTCAAGAATACGGAAAACTTCGCGCAAATACAGGCTTAGTAATTGGTAAAAATGTTATTTCCGCGGGTTCTGATTTAAACGAAAAAACTAGATTTTCAGAATATAGGGTTTTTGGTCAGCAAGCCGGAAGCGATAATATTAGCGCAACAGCAAGCGCGGAACCGGAAGGCTTCGCCGCGGATAAAGGGGTTAAGCGATACCGGCCTTTAATTATTTTAGCGGAAGGGTCCGTAGATAGTGCTATAGCCCAAAAACGGGCAGAATGGGAAGCCGCGGTTCGTGCCGCGCGCGCGACCAGCGCCGAAGTAACCGTTCAAGGCTGGCGGGACTCTACCGGCGCTATATGGCGGGAAAATAGAATCGTACCTTGTGAAATGTCGGCGATAGGGATAACTGGCGATATGCTTATAAAGGAAATAAATTACGAACTGGATAACGACAGCGGCGAAAAGACTAATTTAGTCCTGGTCCGTCCAGACGCTTACCTAACAAAACCGGAAATAGAACAAGACGAAGCGGGCTATAATGAGTAATACCCTAAACCCTATTATTAAACGCGTCCGCCTTATGCTGGGCCGGGGAATCGTTCGCCTGGTATTGGATAATGAGGGTATCCAAAAAATGCAGGTTTCTTTATTGAAAAATGAAGTACGTAGCGCGCTGGAACGTTTTCAAGAATACGGATTTACTTCTAATCCCAGGGCCGGCGCGGAAGCCGCTATTATGTTTCTGGGCGGAATGAGGGACCACGGTATTATAGTAGGGGTAGAAGACCGCCGTTATCGTTTACAGGGCCTTACTTCCGGCGAAGTGGCAATATACACCGACGAAGGCGACAAAATCGTTTTAAAGCGTGGTAATGAAATAGAAGTTACTACAAATAAATATAAAGTTAATTGCCAGGACTACGAAGTTAACGCTTCAAATAAGGCGACCTTTAATACCCCATTATTACGCGCGTCCGGGGATATAATAGATAATTATACTACAAACTTTAACAGTATGGCGAACGGCAGAACTATATATAATCAGCACGTACACCCGGAAAACGATTCAGGCGGACCAACGGACGACCCGAATCAACAAATGTAAAGAGGAATAAAAAAAATGAGTGACGCCGCCTTAGTATGGTTTCCTTTCGGGGCCGATATAAATATAAGTAATGGGGATTTATCCGCCGATAACGGTTTAGCTACCGCGGTTATGATTAGCCTGTTTACGGACGCCCGCGTTCCTTATTTAACACTATTACCGGCGGGCGAAGAAGAACTTCGCGGTTGGTGGGGCGATATTGATACATTTAAAACCGGTTCGCTTTTATGGCTTATTAACCGCGAAAAGACACTTCCCGAAGTTGCTACCCGCGCGCGCGAAGCTTGCGACGACGCCCTTAAATGGTTATTAGACGACGAAATAGCCGGTAAAGTAGAAGTTACCGCTCAAATAATTAAGCCTATTGGTTTAGAAATTATTATTAAAATTTACCGCGGAAGTTCCCGCCGCTATAGTTATTTATGGGACGCTATAGTAAATTATGAATCTATTACCGTACAAAATACGGGAATTAGTATAGAATTTTTAGAATAAAGGGCTAAAAAATGGCATTTAAACGACCTACATTATCCGAAATTGTTAGCCGCGTTAAGGGCGACATAGAAACCAGACTTTCGACGGGTCGCCTTTTAGCGTCTAGTTTTTTATCTATTATAGCGACCGCGTACGCCGGCGCCGTACATTTATTACATGGTCATATTGAATGGGGAATAAAACAGCTTTTCCCAGACGCCGCCGAATCCGAATATCTAGCGCGCTGGGCTTCTATATGGGGAGTTAATCGAACTTCCGCGGTTTATTCCACTGGTTCAGTAACATTTACAGGAACGGACGGGGCGGTTATCCCGTCGGCTACACGATTAAGGCGTTCTGACGGCGTCTTTTATAGAACGGACGCCAGCGGCGCGATTACTGGCGGTACCATTGATATAGCAGTTACCCCGGTTAACGCTGGACTTTCCGCGGAAACCGAAGAAGGAGTCGTTTTAGAACTGGTTACGTCTATCGCTGGCGTAAATACAAGCGCCACGGTCGCCACTGGCGGGATTATTGGCGGCGCTAATTCAGAATCGGACGACTCGCTTCGTGAAAGACTTTTAGACCGTATAAAACAGCCACCACACGGCGGCGCGGCCTTTGATTATATTAAATGGGCTAAAGAGGTAAGCGGCGTAACGCGCGCCTGGGTTTATCCCCTGGCTATGGGCGCGGGAACCGTTAACCTTACTTTTGTTTTAGACGACGAAGCGGACATTATCCCCGACGCTGGGAAAGTGGCAGAAGTTCAGGCATATATAGACGCCGATACACTTATTCCCGTTACGGCTACTTTAACCGTCTTCGCGCCGACTGCAGTCCCTTTGGACTTGGATATTACTCTTACGCCTAACACCGCGGAAGTCCAGGCCGCCGTCGAAAATTCAGTAAAAGATTTAATTCGCAGACAAGCGGAACCGGGCGGAACTATCCTTATTTCTCAATTACGGGAAGCGGTCAGTATCGCCGCCGGGGAATTTGATAACGTTGTAACGTCGCCGACTGCAGACGTAACACACGCCAGCGCAGAAATTGCGACGTTTGGGGGTATTACATGGGCTTAAAAAATTATAAAAACACGCTATTAGGACTTCTTCCGGTCGGCCTGGCATGGCCCAGGGAAAAAGGAACGAATTTAGATAACCTAATTACGGCGGTCGCGGAAGAACCGAATCGCGTCGCTATCCGCGTCGCTGATATGCTTAAGGAATCCTATCCGCTAACGTCTTCGGAACTTTTAACAGACTGGGAACGAATAACAGGCCTTCCCGAAGCTTGTACGGGCGCCCCTGATACGTTACAGGCCCGCCGCGAAGCAGTAGACCAGAAATTAGGCTCAATAGGGGGTCAGTCTAAGCAGTTTTATATAGACCTAGCCGCTAAAATTGGTTTTGAAGTAACTATTACGGAATACAGTCCTTTTAAAGTAGGAAAGAACGCGACGGGCGACGCCTTAGCCGGCGACGACTGGGCTTACGCCTGGCAGATAAACGCGCCAGAAGAAACGATAAGAGAATTTAAAACGGGCCGTTCTTCCGTAGGGGAACCCCTTAGATATTGGGGGAATGAATTATTAGAATGCGTAATTTCGCGGGTTAAGCCCGCCCATACTTACCTTTTATTCGCTTATGGCGATTAAGATTCAAAATGCGAACTTGTTAAAACACCTATTTAGAATTACTATTAAGACCGAAGGGCCAGAAAATGAAAAAAATTGATAATAACACCGCTACGGAAACCGATACTTTTACAGACGGCGACCCGTCCGCGCCTACCCCGGCGACGACCTTACCAGCTTGGTATATGAATATGACTCAAGCGGAACTTGTAAAAGTTGTCGAAATGGCGGGCATTACATTAGACGCCGCGGAAGAAGGCGACGTTTTAAACAATCAAGTCGCCGAAGCCCTAGCGGTTCACGTCGCCGGCCTAAACTTTTATACTGACGACGGCGCCGCGGACGATTATACACTTTCCCCCGTTGGTACCGGCGCGGCGGAAAACACCGTTCCAGCGGCATATTTTGACGGAATGACTATTAGATTTATTCCTGATAACACAAACACCGGCGGCGCGGCGACCGTAAACGTAAACGGAATCGGCGACGCTGATATTAAGACCGGCGCGGGCGCTGGCGCTAATCCTGCCGCGGGCGCTTTAACCGCCGGCGTAAGTGTTCTTTTAGAATATGACTTAGCGAATACCGCCTTTAAAACGACGGCGTCTACAATATCGGCGGCCAGTAAAGCCGATATGATAGCGGAAACAAGCGCCGCTTTTCCTGACGCGGAAACCTTTAAGCATGGTAACGGCGTTTTTAAGGCTTTGGCTAAAGTTTATAGAACCGCTGGAACCCCCGCTATAGTAGGCGGCTATAACGCTTCGTCTATAGTAGATGACGGAGTCGGTATATTTACGCTTACCTGGGGTATTACTTTTGACGACGTCGACAATATGTTTATATTTATGGGAAATTCTCAATCGACCAGCGGCCAAGGTGGTAATGCGTCTACCGAAAGGAATACGGTACCGTCTATAACAGCCGTAAAAGTAAAAACAACAGATGAAGGAACGCCCGCCGCCGACGATGGAGTCGAGTTGGTATGGATTGGCGCAGTAGGGGAATTAGCATAATGAAATATTTAATTGAAAAATCAGACGGAACCGTTTCAATAATGATGTTAAGCGCAAAAGCTGACTCTGAAAAGGCCTTAAAATCATGGGAAGAATTAAACGAAAAAGCAGTTTCTTTTACAAAAGTTAAAGCTTCCGACATCCCTACCGATAGAACTTTCCGGGACGCTTGGAAAAAGGACGGTAAAAAAGTAAGAGTCGGCATGAAAAACGCGAGGAAGATTCACTTAAATAAAATTCGTCAAAAAAGAAATGAAAAATTAGCGGAACTGGACATAGAAACTATGAAAGGTAACGACGTCCAAAAAGATAAGCAGAAATTGCGCGACTTGCCGGATAACGTAGACCTAGAATCAGCAAAAACGCCAGAAGACCTTAAAAAGGTATGGCCCGCGGAACTGGCTTAGAAGATTTTTCTAACAGCGTTTTTATTTTAGCTTTATCGGCGTTACAGGCTTCTAAGGCCTTTTCGTCGTTCTGGGTGAGAACCCCCAGGTCTATATCTGTAATGGTATCCAGCGGGACGATTTTCGGCCCTGGCGTCGGTTCTGTAAGGATAGAAGGAACCGTTAAATTACTGGTTTCGTAAGCTACGGGCGTTACGCCTTTCGACCCGCAAGCGCAAAGACTCAATAACAGCGGGGCTATTAACGCAAGCGTTACCGTTTTCCTGACCTTCGATAATTCTAATATTTTCCGCATAGTCTGACTCCCGTTTTTGATTTTGTCTTATG
>Ga0307935_1000403_pt1 | contig 19649 bp, 38 predicted proteins | sample OrgLakmetageno92_FD_201827 | JGI IMG/M metagenome (GOLD analysis project Ga0307935, IMG submission 201827) | Saline water microbial communities from Organic Lake, Antarctica - #92 | ecosystem: Environmental > Aquatic > Non-marine Saline and Alkaline > Saline | place: Antarctica: Organic Lake...
CGTCGCCTTGGAAATCAAATTTGACGCCAACCAAAACTGTGGCGTTGCGGTTTCGTCACTCGCGTAACATGATGGGCCGGTATAACCGACCGGCCCATTTCAACCCACGGAGACAGACATGAAAATTAAAATTACAATGAAGGGCGCAAGTGGTCACAATGTTGGCGATGTTGTTGAGATTGACGGTAACGCAATCCCGTCATGGGCGATTAACAAATGTATCGTGGTCGGTAATGCCAAGACCGCAGTGACCAACCCCGCCAAGGGTGCAATGCCCAGCGCCCCAACACCAAAGGGCTAAACAATGACCGCGACCGTTGCAGGCTGGATCACATACGCGAGCGCACGCGGCGATACCGTGGCGGACAATGCCGCCAGTGCGTCTGCACTTGTCCGCGCAACGGATCACATCGCGTATCGGTATTTGAACCGCCTCCTGCCGGGGGTGGACGCAACGACACTGGCGGTGGTCGATCCGGCGACGTATGAGGCTGCAAAGCTGGAACTGGCAACGCCCGGATTTTTTACGGTCACGTTTAGCCCGGATCAGCAAAAGACACTGACTGGCGTGGGTGACATTAAATGGACGCCTGTCGTGGGTGGCAAAGGGGGCTTTGATGCTGCAACCCCCACCAGCACGCTGATCGCCGCCATGTTTGACCAATACGTAACAGACCGCGATGGACCTTACTTCGACTTTGCCACGCTTGGCAAAACGGCTGCACGATGATGGGACGCCTATTTATCGCACGGCAAGCTGCCGCAATTATCGGCACAAATGTCGCGTCTCTTAGAGACTGGCGGCGACGTGGGTTTCTTGATAGTGTCGGTGTTCTTGGCGGCAACGGTCGTGATTGGGAATATACTGAAAAAGAATGTCAGGCGATTGCGGAAGCATACCGCAAGTCAAAAATACCATCGCCGACAATCGGGGATTTTATCAAAGATGAACTGGACTCACAGTTATGAGTGGGGCCGCAATAGCCGCAGAAGTCGCTCTGGCCTACGCTGAGGCGGGGCGTGATGCGGGCGACGGGCTTGGGGCGGTGTCTGTCACGATCAGCCGCCCAGGCGAACCCACTGGCCCGGAATGGAACCCCACACCCGGCGCGCCAGTGGTTCACACCTTCACGGCCAAGCCCGTTTCCACAGCCTACGCAGATCGGGCTGGGATGGCATTGGGTGGTGGTGCGTTGGCCTATTCTCTGGTCAACTACGGCGTGACGATTACCCCTAGCACGTCCGATGTGCTGACAATTGACGGCGTGAATTGGCCCGTGCAAGAGGTTATCCCGATGGACTCTGCCGGATTTGTCATATCCTGGCTGGTGAAGGTGAGCAAATGACAGTTGTTCCGGCGCGCGTTGATCTGAAAATCTACCAAGGCTCTGACTTTTCGCAGGTCGTGACATTCCTGCAAACTGTGGGCGGCACGCCTGTTGATCTGACGGGGCTAACCGGGCGTATGCAAATTCGCCAGACTCTGCCATCCTCTGACATTATTATGGACCTGACCACTGCCAACGGGCGGCTGACATTCGGCGGCACCAATGGCGTTGTGACGATGACGCTGACCGCAGCGGAAACCGCAACGATCTTGACGGATGGCGTTTATGATCTGGAATTTGTGACAAGCGCGACCAGCGCCGCCCGTTGGCTTGAGGGTCTTGTGATTCTCAGCAAGGAGGTCACGCGATGACCGCCGTCGTAATCCAGCAGGTCGCGCCGACGCAGGTTGTCGTTTCGCTACCTGCGGCACCAAGGGCGGTCGTTGTGGGTATTCAGGGGCCGCCGGGTGCGGATGGCACATCTACGATCACAATCGACCCTCAGGCGGGTAATCTCCTAACCGCAAGCTCAGCGGGCCTTTTTGTAAACGGCGCGTTAGACCTTGGCACTTTTAACTAGATCGTAAAGGACTATCCCAATGCCATCAGTTCAGCAGAAACGCGGACTCTTCGCCAACCTACCTTCGTCGGCCCTCTTGCCTGGTCAGATATTTGTCACAACTGACCGTCAGACAGCACACTTCCCGACAGACGCCACAACAATGGTTCCAGTCGTTCCGGCGATTGATGCTTTAAGCGCGATTGGTACGGTTGCAGGTGCAGCTGACTTGCTAATCATGCATGATGCCAGTGCAACGGGTCTGAAGGAAAAAAAGATCACGTTCGATGCATTCAAAACTGCGCTGAACATTCCAGATGGTTCAACAGATGAGCTTGTGGCTGTTGTTGATGGTGGCACGGCAGGATTCATCTGGGGAACTGATGGAACGGACGGCATCTTTCGCATGAATACTTCAATGGCTTGGAGTAAGGACGCCGGAGACGCTTTTGTAACTCTAGCCGTTGGTGCGGTAGACTGCGGTACATTCTAAATGCCAGACGTTCAACACAAAAGAGGGTCACGCGCTGCTCTTGACACACTAGCCGCCGCTGATGGCCTTCTCGTTGGGCAGATTTATGTTATCACAGACGAAGACCGTTTGGCAGTTGCTTTGTCCATTGGTTCCTATCAAGCAATGGCAAAAAAGGGGGAGGCTGGCGGCGCCTTCTCATTCTGCCAAGTACGCAACACGGACACATCAACTAACATCAACCAAGCCACTGCTGCAAATATCCCGTTTGGCGGCACAAACGACGCGACAGATGCGGATTACACTTTGGCCAGTGACAGCATCACGGTCAACTTTGATGGGGTTGTAACTGTTCAGGCGCACATATCTCAGATTGGCACCGTAGAGCGATCAAACGTCGGTATCTGGATTACAAAGAATAATACTAAGGTCAGTGGTGTGGGACAGTCGGGTTACATCCGCCTGGCTAACCAGGACACGTCATCGTCGCATATGAGTGCTACATTCGCTGTGTCTGACGGAGATGTTATCCGCGTTCAAGGTGAGCAACTCGCGGTATCTGGAGCCGTTAGACAAATAGCAGGCGAAAGCCAAGTCACGGTGTACCGTTGTGATGGTGTAGCGGGACCAGCAGGTGCCGATGGTGCTACGGGCGCAACGGGCGCGACCGGACCCGCTGGCCCACAAGGGGACGCTGGAGCAACCGGACCAACGGGCGACACGGGGCCAACAGGGGCCGCTGGAGCTGACGGCAATGATGGCGCAGTAGGCGACACAGGTCCGCAGGGTATCCAGGGCGATACGGGCGCAGCAGGCGCGGATGGGGCCGATGGTGCTACGGGCGCAACCGGAGCCGCAGGATCAGACGCGACGGTAAACGCCACCAATGTTGCGGCAGCGGGTGGGGTTCTCAGTGATCCAACCGGCGTAACCGGCGCAGATGCGGTGACGAATATAATCAGCCTGACGCAAGCGGAATACGACGACATCACGCCAAACTCTTCGACACTCTACGCGATCACGGATTAAAAAGATGGCATTGAACCTCGGCGCAAATGCAATCGGAAAACTCTATCTGGGCAGCACGCAGATCAACAAGGCATATCTTGGCACGAATGTTTTGTTTTCGAGTGGATTCAACCCTGCGTCCCTATTCGGGGCCGATGATGACGGATGGTATCGGGAAGCGTCTCTTGCGACAACATTCACCGACTCAGCGCGAACAACATCGGCAACCGTTGGAAACCCGGTTGGCGGCGTAACTGATCTCAGCGGTAAAGGAAACCACGGCACGACTGACGATGATGCGGAGCGGGCGACACTAAGACAGGCCGCAAATGGAAGTTACTACTACGAGTTTGATACGCCCGACCGCCTAGCCGTAGGCTTGGATCTAATTAGCAAGCGCATGACATTTGCAATGGCGTTTAGGCCGCTGGCTCAAAAATTTGTATTCCTGGGAGATAGGAACAATTCCAATAGGTGGCTAGGAATTGGTGAAAGTGGTAGCACAGTGCCGCTTATAGCTTCCAACGCCACAATAAACTCAACATACTATGACAATGTTTTGTTGACCGATTTGACGCGAGGTGGTTCATACACTGCAGCCCAATCGGCCAAGTCCGTTGTCATTGACTTTACTGTAAGTGCGGTAAGTTGGGCAGAGCCTATCATTGGAAGGCGAGGCGAATCGAGTTTTCTGGGGGTAGGTGACACATTTGCTGACTTGGCAATCGACCGGGAATTAACCTCAACTGAGCGCGCCGATCTCACCACATATTTTATGTCACTAGTACCATGAAACTGACAAAGGCGCTGTTTGCCGCCGCCCATGCCGCCATGCCTATTGAGGCGCGTAAAGTGACGCTTCTTGCCGTAGTGCGCCGTTTGCATTATGATGCCAGCACCGAAGCGCTTTTTGCTGCGGCGCGTGGAATCGATGAGGATTGAATGACAACCCGTGACACCAGACGCGCTTTTCTCAGACTGCTGGACCAGACATGGCCTAGCGTCCGGTCGGAGTTTGTCGCAGCCATGCGTCAGGCGCGGGCGGGTGTTGATATGCATGCACTTGAAGCGGCGATCGGGCGCGGTGATGTGGACGCTGCGTTCATGGCATTGCGGTTCGACGCCGCCGATTTGTTCAAAACAGATACGGCAATTACCGCGGCGCTGGCGGCTGGCGGCAATTATCAGATGGGCGCGTTTCAGCACGCCACCCGCCGCGCGCCGATTGCCAGCCGTATTGTGCAGTCATTCGGGGGCCGGAATGAGCGGGCCGAACGGATTGCGCTGGAACTTGGATCGAAGCTGGTGACTGAGGTTGTGGACGATACCCGCGTGCTGATTGCCCAGACGATCAGGGTCGGGCTTGAGGCTGGCGCCGGGCCGCTGCGCACCGCACTGGACATTGGCGGGCGCGTAGTCAACGGCAAGCGTCAAGGCGGGCTGGTGGGGCTGCACAGCACGCAGGCTGAATACGTCCAGTCAATGCGGACCGCGCTGTCGCCCACAAACGGTGTTGGGGTTCGCCGGATCGTAACGGACCCTGTGACAGGCGCGCAGCGCGCGATCAAAGACTACTGGATAGGACGTGACGGCAATCTCAAAAGCACATTTACAGCGCGCAATCGCAGCTCGGACGGGGCTATTATGCGCGCTATTCGGGATGGAACAACCCTGCCCCAGACGGCCATTGACAGGGCCGCGCAGGGATATTCCAACAATTTGTTGCGGCAACGCGGCGAAACAATCGCCCGCACCGAAACGCTCAAGGCGTTGAATGCCGGGCGGCAAGAGGCACTGGACCAGTTGATCGAAAGCCCGAACAATGATGTTCAGGCGCAGGACGTTACCCGCAAGTGGGACGCGGCGGCAGATGCTAGAACGCGCGCCACCCACGCCGCAGCTGAGGGGCAGACTGTGCCATATGGTCAGCCATTTATCGTCGGGGGCGCAATGATGATGTATCCCGGTGACACGTCCACGGGCGCACCGGCTGGCGAAACCGTGAATTGCCGATGCTACGTCGAGTTGAGGACAACCTGATGGCCCAATACACTTTTGCCACACTCGGCAAAGCCGCTTTCAAGTACCAGAGGCGGATCGACTACATCCTACGTTATGCCGTGGAGCGCCTTATTTCTGCGGCGCAGTTGCACAACAAAAAAGGCGGGAGGATGCCGATTGATCTTGGCGCACTCAGGAACAGCCTATTGTCGGAATTGAACGGCATAGGTGGTGCAATAGGGGAAGCCAGCCACATTTTTGTTGCAGGTGCGATGAAAGGTGGAGATTTTGCAACATTCCGGTGGACAATGGAATATGCTGCAGCGGTAAACAACGGGAGCCAAGGCCGACCTGGCGCGCACTTTGTCCAGTGGGCCGCTGATCAATGGCAAAAGTTTGTCAGAGAAGGCACTGCTGCCGCGAAAGTGAGATACCCATGACCAAAGAACAGATTGCCACAGCCCAGCAAGGCCGCCCCGGCGCGCACTTTGTCGAGGGTGCCGTCGATCAATGGCCCGCGATTGTGCGGGCATCTATCCGCAAGGCGAAGGTATCAGTTGGATGAGCATGACCGAAGACCAGATCGCCACCGCCCTGCGCACCCGTCTTGCCGCCACAGCATCCGCGCCGCCTATCGTGTGGGGTGCCAATGCGCCCGGCGTATGGGATGCAGACGCGCTGGCATATGTGACGCCTGAGCCGCCGTTTTGGCTGGCGTATCAGGTCAAGACGCCACCGGAACGCATGGGGGTGGGTGATTGGCATATCTATGTCGGGCGGCTTGTCGTGGCGGTCATGGTGGAACCCGGCACGTTTGAAAACGAAGCGGCCACCCAAGCGCAGCGCATTATTGACCAATTCCCTCTGAATATGATACTGACGGCAGGAGATGGCCGGGTTCAAATAATGGCGGTTGGCTATGCAGATGATGGCGCAATGGATGGCGCTTATTTTCGGAGCAACGTTCATATTCGTTATCAGGCTCAGGAGTAAGGCATGAAGAAACCCAAACCCACGAAAGTCGTTTTGACCAACGGCAATCCGCTCAACGGCAAGATCGGCGCGATTGCTACCCCGTTTGAAACCGACGCTCACGAATGGCTGGCCAATGGTTGGCAGCGCAAGACTGAAACCCCAGCCCAAGGAGGCGACGACAAATGACACAGAACTTTATCGGCCAAACCATCTTTGTTGCGGAAGCATACCCGACCGCCAACACAGCCGCAGCTTTTGCCGCCCTGACTTGGGTAAAGGTCAACGGTCTGCAAACTCTGCCGCAACTTGGCGTCACGCATTCCATGATCGACGTGCCGGACCTGCAAACCGGGTTCACCAGCGCAGTCAAGGGTGCAGGGCAGGGCGTGGACACTACGGCGACATTCCGTGAGGTTGCTTCCGACGCAGGCCAAGAGGACATCAAGAACTCCGCCGACAGTCAGGCGGGTATTCTGTCCATCAAGATCGTGGACGGGTCCGGCGCTGCGCAAGCCCCTGTTAGTGGCGATCCGGTTCTTTACGCTCAGGGCATTGCACACAGTCACCAGCCCAATCAAGGTGATAACGCGTCTTATGAGGGGTTTTCTATCGGGTTCCGGCAAAACGCGCCGACGATTGTGGCAACCGAGCCAGCCTAATCCTGCTCCGGCAGGACGGGGGCGTGTGGCCTGGTTGACCCGCGCCCCCACTATCAACCACAACCCAAGGATTTGACCATGGATATGAACACCCGCAATTCCCGGCAACTGCAAGAGGATGGTGTTTTCGTGCCGCTTTGCGATCAATACACCGGCGACCCAATCGACCCCGGCCCGAAGGCACCAGGCTTTCTGGTGCGAGGCATTGCGGCCCGATCCGTCCAGATGCGATTTGCCGAGGCCGCACTTGCCGCAAAGCAGGCGAAAAAAGCGGGCCGGACCGACGATGAAGTTGCGCAAGCCGCGCTGGAAAAAATGCACGCTGCACAGATCGACGCGGCGATGAAATACATCATCGATGCGCGGAACATGACGATCGGCGTCGATCCAGTCACGACGCCGGAGCAAATCCGCGCCGTTCTGGACATGACGTTCCCCGATATGCAGCTTGCAAAAGACGACGCGGGCAAACCTGTTATGACTACAATGAAAGATGATGACGGCAACGATGTGACGGTGCCGAAATTTGAAATTGTCGGCATGACATACGCCGGGCAGGTTATTGAAGCTGCGGAGAACCAGCGTAATTTTTTGGGCAGACAGCCGACTGGCTGACACTGGCTGCACACCAAGCCGGATGGCTGTCGAGCGCGGTTGAACACAAGGACGGACGACCTATGATTTCACGCGCAAGACAGTATCAGGACATGGGCCGTGTGCCGCCTTTTGTCCCGATTGATGCGTGCGGGTATTTGCTTGAGGCATTGATTGAGGCTGGGCCGATAAAGTCGGACGTGATGGGCAACCGCGTGGCGCTGGATTGGACGGACCTGAAGGCATACGCCGACATGACAGGGGCCGTGACAGAGGCATGGGAAGCGTCTATGTTGCGGCGTATGAGCATGGCGTTCGCTACTGGGCTGCAAGAGGGTAAAAGCGCGTTCAGCATCGCGCCTGTGGATAGGGAGCCTATCACATGACGGATATGGCAACCGTTGGTCTTCGTGTAGACAGTCGGGACGTGCGGACGGCCACTGGCGACTTGGACCGCTTTGGGCGCGCTGGCGCTGGCGCGGAGCGTTCAGCAGGCAAGGCTAAAGGCGCGTTTGCGGGCATGGCTGGGGGCGCGCTTAGGATGGCGGCATCACTTGGCCTTGGCATTTCTGCGCTTACCGCTCTTACTGGTGCTTTTAGGGCTACGCAGCAATATGCTGTAATGACTAACTCACTGCGCGCAATTGGAATGTCTGGCAGCGAAGCTGCTGCGGCGCTTGAGCAGATTGGGGATATTGCAGCAAGAACACGTGCGCCGCTTGAGGCCACAGCGCAACTGTATCAGCGGATCAGCATTGCGGGCCGTGACCTTGGGGCATCATCTTCTGACGTGCTGCGGTTTACCGAAAACGTGGGACTGGCACTTGCTCAAGTTGGCGGCGGTGGTGCGGCGGCATCGGGCGCACTGTTGCAGCTATCCCAGGCCATGAGCGGCGGCATCGTGCGGGCTGAGGAGTTTAACAGCATCCTTGAAGGTGCGTTCCCGATTGCGCAAGCGGCGGCAAATGCCATTGAGGGTGCCGCTGGGTCAGTTGGCCAACTGCGCAATATGGTTATCGCGGGAGAGGTTTCCAGTCGAGAGTTCTTTGAGGCGGTTCTTTCGCAATCTGACGCGCTAGAAGCGACATTTGCCAATACGATCCCCACAGTATCTGGTGCCTTGCAGGTTTTCCGCGATCAAATGACACTTTCCCTTGGGTCGCTTGATTCTATGGTTGGCGGTAGCGAATCTTTCGCGCGAGCGATCATTCTAATGGCCGAAAACCTTGATGTTGTCGGCACAACATTGGGCGTTGCGGTTACGGCGTTTGGCGTTCGATACGTGGGCGCGCTGGCACTTTCCAAGATTGCCACGTTTACGTTTGCGGGCGCTCTTGCAGTCCTCAAAACAGCGCTTATTACAACGGGCATTGGCGCGTTGATTGTCGGGGCGGGGTACCTCGTAGCGATGTTTGGACGGCTTGTCACGGCATCTGGCAGCTTTGGCGCGGCCATGGCGGTGGTAAAAGATGTCGCGGTTGAGGCGTGGGAACGCATTGGCTACGCCAGCTTGGCGCTGGACTTCAAAGTCTCGGCAGCGTGGCAGGGTATTAAGGCGTCTGCGCTTGGATCGTTGGCTGGCATTGTTGGCGGATTGCCGGGCTTTGTAAACCCGACGATTGGCGCTTTTGTGGGCGCATATCAGGCTGTTGTCGCAGCTTGGGGCGCGTTGCCAGCGGCGTTCGCGCGCTTGGGCGCGCAGGCGATGAACGGTTTGATTGACGCGGTAGAGGCTGGCGTTGGCGGGCTTGTAACCGCGTTGAACGTGCTCCCCGGCATTGATATTGGCGCGCCTGATCTTTCTAATTTCCGAGTAGAGGTAGGCGAGGCCGAAGGTGTAGTTGAGGCGGCGGGCAGGGCGTTCGAGGAAGCCTTCAGCCGCGACTATACGGGCGAGATGTCCAACGGTTTGCGGGGGGCGGCGGATGAAGCGGCGAACGCATCTGAGGTCATGGGCAACTTTGGGCGCGTGTTCACGGAGGCGGCGGGCGCGCCGATGGAAAGCATTGCTGCGCTTAACACGGTTATGGACGAAAACGCATCGGCGACTGAGGTCGCGGCGGCAGAGACTGCGCGGCTGCGCGAGGAACTGGACGGCATCGGCGGAGGTGGCGGGTCCGCAGGCGCAGCGGCTGAGGCGATTGAGGAGGCCACTACTTTCACTGGGGGCCTCGCTGAGGCCTTTGAGGGTGCGCAGAAATCGGCGGCTGATATGGGCCGCGAGTTCGGTGGATCTGTTATCAGCGGCATCTCCAGCGTGTCGGATGCGTTCGGGCAGTTTGTCGTGAATGGGTTCCAAGATTTCAAGGGCTTTGTGTCGAGCATCCTCGACAGCTTCAAATCCATGTTGGCGCAGATGATCAGCATGGCAGTTCGCAATCGGATCATGCTGTCAATCGGGGCGTCTGGTGGGGGCATAGGGCAGGCCGTGGCGGGCGTAGCGGGCAAGGGCGGTCTGTTAGGCGGCGGCGGTGGCGCAGGGGGCGGTGGAGGCCTTCTGGGCGGCCTGCTGGGCAGCTTTGGCAGCGGTGGTGGCATACTTGGCATGGGCGGCTTAGGCGGCGGCGCTGGGCTGCTAGGTGGCCTTGGCAACGCAGTGTCTGGCGGCCTTGGCAACATCCTTAGCATCGGGGCAAACGCGGCGGCGGCTGGTGGCGGCATTCTGGCCACCTTGGGTGCAGCCGTCCCGGTCATTGGCGCGGTGGCGCTGGCGTTCAACTTCTTCCGCAAGAAAACCAAGACTCTCGACACAGGAATCATGGCCACGGTCAACGGCTTGGATACGCTGGTGGAGACCTTCAAAAAGGTTGAGACAAGCCGGTTCTTCGGACTCTCCAAAAAGGTGCGCACGTCCACCAGTGCAGCGGATCAGCAAACAACCGATGCGGTGACCAACATGGTCAATACGCTGCAAAGCGGCGTAATGGCGTCGGCTGACGCATTGGGCATCGCGGCGGATACATTCGACGGATTCGCCTACCAGATGAAGATCAGCACCAAGGGGTTGAGCGACGAAGCTGCGCAAAAAGCCGTTCTCGATGGATTGACGGGCATGGCTGACGCAATGGCGGGAATGGTGAGTGGGCTGGAAGGCTTCATGCGGGCGGGCGAGGGCGCGTCTGCAACGTTGGATCGTCTCGCGCAAAGTCTAACGTCTGTTAATTCGTGGATGGGTAATTTTCGGCTTAACGTCTACGATGTGAGCCTTGCGGGTGGTGCGGCGGCGGCGGCGTTCGTGGACCTGTTCGGGTCGCTGGAAAACTTCAACGAGATTGCGGCTAACTACTACCAAAATTTCTATACCGATGCAGAACGTATCGCGCGGGCTACCGAGTTGCTGTCGATTGAGATGCTGGCGCTGGGCATCGACGCATTGCCCTCCACACGGGCCGCATTCAGGGCACTGGTGGACGAGGCCGACGCTTTAGGCGATACGGACATGGTAGCGGCTCTTATGCAGCTATCTCCCGCGTTTGCCGAAATAAGCGCCGGGGCCGACGCGCTGGGGGACAGCCTGCGGTCGCTGGTCAATGAGGATCTGTTTTCGACGGGCCAGGACTACATCCGCGCGCTGTCACGGGCCGGGAACGATCAGGCATTCACGCCGCGCGAATCAGACGCTGAATTGCGCGCTGAGTTGCGGGCGCTTAACGTGTCGATGGAGCGGCTGATATCCTCATCGGAAATCACGGCGGGCAACACCGGACGCGGGGCCGACGCGGCAGATGACACGCTGGCCTTCCAACTGGAGCAGACCCTATGACCCTGCGGATCATTGAACCTTTCGCCATCACCGAGGGCAACATTGACAGCACAAACGTGGTGCTGGAAACGGCATGGACGGCAGGCACGTACACGCTGGGCACGGTGCGACGAGTAGGGGAGCGGCTGTTCGAGGTGTCAGCCGCCAGCACAACGCAACAGCCAGGGCTTGCCGCATCGACTGAGTGGTTTGACGCTGGACCGGCCAATCGTTACGCGGCGTTTGATCTGCAATTCGGCGCGGATCAGTTTCGCGTTGTTGACACCGTAACAAGTCGCGCGGACAGCATCACCTACACCCTGACCGGACTGCCACGGCTATCAGCTATGGTTTTCTTTGGATTGCGTGCCACACAGATTACAATCGTCGGCACGCTGGACACGACGGGCGATGTGGCGGACGTGACGTATAATTTGCAGGATGCCACGCCTTACCTTGGATCGTTATGGCGATGGTTTTTTGCGCCACAATCGCTTGAGCGGTCATATGTGACGTTCGGCCTGAATATCCCGATCGGCGCAACGGTGGTGGTGACAATCACGAACACGGGTTTCGATGCGGCGGTCAGCACGATTGCGATGGGCGCTGTCGATGAATACGGGACCGTAGAGACGCAATCAACGCGCGGCTTGCGCAGTCGATCGGTGAAGAAAACCGAAGGCACCCTGACATCGCTTTTGCGCCGCACTCCCGCATCCCGTGTCGGGTATCGTGTCCACCTGGACAGCTACACCGCCGCGCCGTTCTGGCGCACGATAAACGACTTGGACGGGGTGGCGGCAGTATTTGCCGGACCTGATGACAACCCCGAACTTATCGCGTATGGTTTTGTCAGTTCGTGCCAGACAGTCAGCGACATTCGGGGCATTACAAAAGTTCAGCTTGAAGTGGAGACGCTCTAATGACCGCACCAGTTATCAGACAATTTGTCGGAACTATCCCGGACAAGGGGCAATCCCAGACCGCGTTTGACACAAATGTGGACGCATTTCTTGACTGGCAGGCGCTGCAATTTGCGCCGGACCTTGTGGCGTTCGGGACGTTTGCGCAGAACACGGCGGCGGCACTGGTGGCCGCAAATCTGCCGTCACTGACAGGGCAGGCATTGGACGCGGTGCGGGTGAACGCGGCTGGGGATGACGTGGAATTTGCGGACGTGACGGCAGCAGGTTGGGCGTTGCTGGACGATGCGGATGCGGCGGCGCAGCGCACGACGCTTGGAGCGGCGGCACTTGCCAGCCCCACTTTCACGGGTGTTCCGGCTGCCCCCACGGCGGCAGCGGCAACAAACACAACGCAGCTTGCGACGACAGCTTACACACGAACAGCTATCCCAAACGTGCTTAATGCCTCTGGCGCTGCACCGATTTACGCCTGCCGAGCGTGGGTGAATTTTAACGGGACAGGAACAGTGGCAATTCGGGGCAGCGGGAATGTATCGAGCATCACGGACAACGGGACGGGTGATTATACGATCAACTTTGCGACTGCGCTACCCGATACGGATTACGCCGTGGCTTTTGCAATAAACTCTAGTACCACTAGTAGTGCGCTACGACAGGCCGTAATTAGAGCTAGCAGCAGTGGAGACAATCCCACAACAAAAACAGCTTCGGCGCTTAGAATAATTACCGCCGCGACAAATGCCCAGTCCCTCTTTGATATGAACCAAGTCAACGTCGTAATCTTCCGATGAAAGGACACCCCCATGAATAAACGCATCATATACAAAAACGACGAAGGCGGTGTTTCAATTCTTGTCCCGTGCGATTGCGGCCTAACGATTGAACAAATCGCAGCCAAAGATGTGCCAACAGGCTTACCATTTAAGATTGTAGACACCGCAGACATCCCGACGGGTCGTCAATGGCGCAATAGTTGGACAGTTGACGAAGCCGATTTGACCGATGGAGTGGGCGCATGATTATCAAGGTAAATCCCGCAGCCTCCACTGCCATGGTCACAGCAGAGCGCGACCGCAGGCTAGAGGCTATGGCCGGGGCGTACAGTCCATCCGAGCGCGAAACGTGGTCTGTGCAGATCGCGGAGGCCAAGGCGCTTGCCGATGATCCCGACGCACCTGCACCGCTTCTGCGCGCGCTGGTGTCTGACGATGCAACCGCGCTTGCCGCACTGGCCACCCGCGTTCTGGGCTTGGCGGATGCGTTCGCGGCTGCGTCGGGCGCAATCATGCGGGCGCACAACGTGCTGGTGGCGATGGACCCAATCCCCGCTGACTATGCCGATGATAAGCACTGGCCATGATGTTTGAGCGCGGCACGATACGTCGCTGGCGGCTAACGCAGGACATCACATGGCACGTAGGCCGCAAGGGCAACGGCTACCCGATCACGATCCACGCAGGGCGCGAGTTCGAGAGTAGTGTCCCGTTCTTTGCCCGCTGGTGGCTATCACGCGACGATCCGCGCTTCCTGCTGGCGGCTTTGGTCCACGACCACATGCTGGAGGTTGGCATCTATGGCCGTGGTCAGGCGGCGGCTGAGTGGTTCGACGGCGCTATTGCGGGCGGCGCTCCTGCGACCAAGGCAAAGATTGCAGCAGTTGGGATCTTCATTTGGGCGCTATTCAGGCCGGGGGCAGTATGACGGACCAACAACAAAACGATGGAGGCTGGCACTTGGATAAGCGCGTACCGATTGCGCTCATCATCGCCCTATGCGTCCAGACAGGCGGCGGCATTTGGTGGGCGTCCGGCATTAACATGCAGGTCATGCGCCATGACCGGGACTTGATCCGCGTTGAGGCGGTGGCAAACTCAAACCGCACGGCGGCGAATAGCCAGGAGGTGCAGGTTGCGCGCTTGACTGAGCAGATATCCGGGTTGCGCGAAGACATCGCCACCCTTGTGCAGGCGCTCAACCGAATCCCTTAACCCGGCCCGCGCGGGCTGACACGACACCCAGAATTTAGTTCCACAACACAGGAGACCGCTATGCGACCACTTAATGAAATCGTTGTGCATTGCACAGCGACCCGCCCCGCATGGTGGACAACCCGCACTGTGAACCAAAAAACAGCGGAGGTCCGGCGCTGGCATGTCGATGATCGAGGCTGGTCTGACATCGGCTACCATTACTTGATCGACCGAGACGGGAAGATTGCCACGGGGCGTCCACTGGAGCGCAAGGGCGCGCACGTCAAGGGCCGCAACACCGGGACGGTTGGGGTCGCACTATTCGGCGGCCATGGCGGCAATGAAAATGACCAGTTCTCGGACCACTTCACCCCAGCCCAAGACGTGGCGTTGCGAGGCCTAATCCGAAGACTGCAAAGCGATTACCCGACGATTGCCAAGATCAGCGGGCACCACGAATACGCCGCCAAGGCGTGCCCTTGCTTTCGCGTGGGGCCATGGTGGTCAAAAGACCAGCGCACCCCCGCCAGCAAGCCTCCTACGGCACCACGCGCACCCGTGACGCCCCAAGCCCCCAAGAAAGCGCCCACGGGTTTTGCTGCGCTGCTTTCGCGTATTTTCAGCTTCCTATCAAAAGGCGGACCAGCATGAAACTTGTTCCCAACGCACGCCGCGCATGGCGCTGGCTATCTATACAGGCCATGGCGTTCGCCGTCGCATTGCAGGGCGCGTGGATTTTCGTTCCCGAGGACCTGAAGGCCCGCGCAGGTGAAGACCTTGCCGCGTGGGTGACGGGCACGCTTTTGGTTCTCGGCATGATCGGGCGGCTAGTCAAGCAGCGGGAGCCGGAGGAATGATGCACCTTGCCGTTATGGTGTGCCTCTCCGCCGCGCCACATCCCATGCAATGCCGCGTCTATGTTGCGCCCTACGCCCTCACAAAGGCGGCGTGTGAGGGGCAGATAGAGGCGCGGCTGGACATGGTGCAGGCGGCGCTTGAAGTCGGAGGCTACGGCCCGCTCATCGGGCTTATCGAGGGCTGGTGTGAACCCGCCACCGATGCGCCGGGGGTGTCGATATGAGCATTCTAGAAATCATCATCGCGGCCCTCGCCTTTGCGGGCGGACTTGCCGTCTACGCGCTCACGGGCGGGCGCATTCAATTTGGGCGCGGAAAGCGCGCGGGAAAGCAGGAGGCGGAGCATGACGCACTATCAGACGCATTCGAGCGCGAAGAAGCTGGCAGGGACGCCGTCGAGGCTGGCCGCAATTCTGGCCTGTCTCCTTCTGAGCGCGTGCGGCGCAATGACAAGCGTTGACGCCGGGTGCCGTTCCTACGCAGAGGCCCGCCTTGCCATGCCTGACGCCGCTGCGTTGGACGCGATCGGCGCGTGGGGAGTTTGGGTTGCTGACCTCGACGACCGCATGATAGGGACGTGCTCATGATATCCCCGCCATAACGGCGGTGTGCGCGACTCCCGGCGCGCGTTATCCGGGGAGCCCTTCACCGGCTCAATTCAGATACTTGCCCGCGCTGTCCACATTGGGCGGCGCGGGCTTTTTGCGTTTTGGGCGGTTCAATTAGTTGAGGGTCATCACATCCACCCCATGCCAGCGAAGATCCACAAGAGCCCTGGCACTAATCCAAACAGGCACACGCACGCGATGATGTCGGTGATCCATTCGCGGATCAGGCCGGGGCGGATCATGTCGTGCTCCTACATTTGAAGGCGTAGTGGCCTTCCCGGTTGCGTTCTTCATCATACTCCCGAGCCGCGTCCAGATCAGCGGGCGGGGCGTCTTGGTACTGACTTGCAATCAATGACGCGGCGGTCAGGCTATCGGTCCGCATCACGGTCGCGCCGGTCCAGTCAGTCACGCGGTATCGCGGCTCGTCCAGAATTTCGCAGTGCTCGACTTCAATAACGCCGGGGGGCAGTTGGTTGGTCATGGTCGGTGTCTCCGGTTGGTGTGTCTTTCTGCGTCGTTATTGCCATCAATTACCGCCCGAGTCAACCCTAGAAAATCGTCAGCCGTGCAACAGAACCCACCGACACCGCCGAACCCCCGGACAGATTGCAGGAAAGCCGCCTGCGCCTGGCCGCGCTTGTCGCCGGGCGTCAGGCGCCATCCGGGTTTTTTGGTTTCAACCGCCAAGAACACGCCAAGCGTTTTGCCGACGTGTGACGGCTGCACCACGACGGGCAGGAGCCCGATCAGATCGGACGACTTCCACCGGGCATTCAGGGCGGGCGATTCATTGCCCAGCCCGAACCGGATCAGGCGGCCGGTCTGGTCGGTGCAGCCGCCCTGATTATTTCGCCAGATCGGCACACCGGACCTGCCCGCTGCCAAACGTATCTGTGCCGCCCCCGCAGCCTCACTGTGACGGGCCGTGGGGGTGGGCGAGGGCATGACGGGACTCAGGATAGCCGTGAGTTCGGCAATGGCCTGTGCGGGGATGATGTGGCCCCACCGCGCTTGCCAGTCTTTTAGGCTCATGCGCCCGTCCACCGCATCGGCATGAGCGTGCCGCGCAGGCGGTCCGACGCTGCAAAATCAACACGGATCGGATCGCCTTCGGATTGACCGCCTGTCAGCCGGATGCCTCTACCTTTGTCGATCACGTCGGCGGCCTTGATCAGCTTGCCCATCACGGCAGGATCGTAGCACATGCTGGCAGCGCCCCCGTCGCCCTTGGCCACCACGCGCCGCCAGTCGGGATAGGTTCCGTCGATCACGGTAAATTCCAGAACACCGACACGGCACATTACGCCGCCCTTGCCGTGGTTGATCACAAATTGCAGGATACCGGTTTCAATGTCACCGTAAACCCAAAGATCGTCGCCAGACGCCTTGGCTTTGAACGCCTTGTCGGTTGCGTCACAGGACAGGATAAACCCTGCGCCCGGAGGCGTGCCTGTGGCTCCGGGCATCCGTGGCGCGTCCATGCCTTGGGTAAAACATTCCGCGCCAACGTGGCAGCCGTCCGGCAATTCAATCGTCAGCATCTGGTGGCCGTCCAGCGCGACCAGCTTGTCAGCCTCGATCAGCACGCCGCACAAATAATAGCGGGTCTGTTCGGTGCTGATACACTGGAACGCGGCGCGCAGGTCATCAGCGGGCAGGAAAAACGTGGTCGGGGTCGGTGTGGGTGTGATGGTTTTCATTTGGTTTGCTCCGGTTGTGGGTTACAGTGAGGGCATTTATGGGATTTCAGATGCACAAAATAGCAATGTGGGCAAATTCTAATCTTTGGAAGTTTTATGGTTGGGTTGCTCCGGTTGGCGTGTCGTGCAGCCCCGAAGGGCTGCCAGTGGCGATTATTCGGCGTCCCATTCTGTGTCGCCATCAAGCGCCAGTTCAGAGTTGACGTTGCGCACGCCGCGCCAGAAGGAAGCGCGCAGTCCATTGTCGCGAAACTCGCAAGTGACCGGATCGCCATACCCTGCTGCGTTGCGCCCGGCGTAGTATGCAAATGTTTCTGCGCTCATGTGAGGTGTGGCTTCGTGGCGGGCTTGTGCTTGTGCGTCGTTCATGTCGGTTTCTCCGGTTGGTTGGTGGGCGGGGCTGTTACGCCGCCGCCTGTGCTGCAAATGCGCATACCATGTGAAAAAGAATGTCTTGGTGGTTGGTCAAAACCTCAAGGACGCTGATGTTCATTTCTGCGGAAAGAGTATGGGCTGCAATTTCAGTGGTCTGCTGCATCTGGGCTTGGGTTGGGTTTGTCATTGTGTGGCTCCTTGCCGGTGTGTTTCTCTACACCCTTATTGCCACCTATTACCTACCGTGTCAACAGGTATTCGCGCGCCCATTCAAGCGCTGCGTCGATTTGTTCGGGCATGGGATGCGGTGCAGGGCGGGCCGGTGTAGCAGCGCAAGCGTCCTGGGGCCGGACCGCTTTGAACCGCGCCCACAATTCCGCCTCACTGTTCCGGTCCATCCGGCGCGCGTTGTGGCATAGCTGATAGAGGTGTGTCATTTGCCATCCCCAGACTTAATACCGGAATAAACCGCCGAGTGCATCGCGCTGATGACGGTTCCAATCGCAGGCTTTGCCCCTTGCGAGTAGTAAAACCATTGTGCATCAAGATCCGATTCGTCATCGTTCCACAAAAACAAAACGTGCATCCAGAATATCTGAAAATCGGCTTTGTTCAGGTTTGAGAATTGTTCTGCCAGTTCGTCAGGTGTGAGTTTCATGGCGGTGTCTCCTATCTGGTTGGTTTAAATATAGAGCCTATAATCCGGCCCGTGATCTTCCCGGCGATACGGCGACCGGTGTGGTTCATGGTGGTGGGCGGGGCTGTTACGCGCCTGCCTGTGTGTGTTATGCGGCGGCAATGAGCGCCAAAAGCGTGTCACGCTGGCGAAGTCGGGCAGCTTCGGCGGCATAGGCTGCATAGGTGACAGCTTCGGCGGCATAGGCTGCATAGGCGGCAGCTTCGGCGGCATAGGCTGCATAGGCGGCAGCTTCGGCGGCATAGGCTGCATAGGCGGCGGCTTTGGCGGCACGGGCGGCGAGTTTGGCGGCACGGGCGGCGGCTTTGGCGGTACGGGCAGCGGCATAGGCATCGGCGGCATCGGCGGCGGCTTTGGCGGCACGGGCGGCGGTCCATTGTTGGCCGCTAAAAAGTAAATCCACACCATCGATGACCGGATCAATGAGTGCCTGTGCGGCATCCGTTGTCTGGGGCATTGCCCGCAATTCAGCGGCCAGAAACCCCCAGTGCACGCGGCTCAAATCTTTTCCGTCGCGCCCAACTGCGTCTGGCAAGGCGGCAAAAAATGCTATTCCATCATCGTAGGGCAATGCCTCATAGATATTTTCGGCAATGCGTAGGACCGCAACGGGCAGGCCAAACCGCTCAAAGGCTGGCGTGGGGTCGTTGGAGTGCGTCAGGCATGAGATGAAACAGCCCTGTCCCCCAACGGCGTTTTTGCTGGGCTTCCAATACGATCCGCGCACCAGAGCATCGGCGGCGATGTGCGCTGCAACCTCGGCGCGGAGGGTTTCGGTGTTTTTCGTAAGTGTCATTGTGGTGTTCTCCTATCGGTGTGGTGTTCCCCGGCGCGTGGCCGGGGGTTGGGGTTAGTGTGGGTCATACCGTCACCTTCTCATAAAGCCCTGTCTGGGCGTTCCATATTTCCAGCCGATTGATTGACGCCACACCGTCGGTCAGGGACCGGTCCGCTTCGTTCAAGGCGTCCTGCGTGCTGGTCGCGCCGATCATAATGCTGCCGTAGCGGTAGGATGTCAGCCCTGCGGCGGCGCAGGGGCGTTCGGTGTGGTGGTTCATGTCAGACCGTGTGCAAGAAGGTTGACCGAAGCTGCGCCAATGCGCGTTGCGTTCTTGCGATTTGGCTTTTTGTAGTTTGGATTTTCCGCATGAAAGAGGGCGGTCATTTCAGCGTAT
>Ga0307935_1000405_pt1 | contig 19591 bp, 20 predicted proteins | sample OrgLakmetageno92_FD_201827 | JGI IMG/M metagenome (GOLD analysis project Ga0307935, IMG submission 201827) | Saline water microbial communities from Organic Lake, Antarctica - #92 | ecosystem: Environmental > Aquatic > Non-marine Saline and Alkaline > Saline | place: Antarctica: Organic Lake...
CGGTCAGCAGCGAAACGGTCAGCGACGAAACGGTCAGCAGCGAAACGGTCAGCGACGAAACGGTCAGCTGCGAAACGGCCAGCGACGAAACGGTCAGCGACGAAACGGTCAGCTGCGAAACGGCCAGCTGCGAAACGGCCAGCTGCGAAACGGTCAGCTGCGAAACGGCCAGCTGCGAAACGGTCAGCTGCGAAACGGTCAGCTGCGAAACGGTCAGCGACGAAACGGTCAGCTGCGAAGCGGTCGTCTGTGAAAGCCTCCGGGGCATTGGACAAGATTAAAAAGATTTGCAAAAACGTCAAGTAAACGTCAAGTAAACGTCAAGTAAACGTTTTTTTATTGGTTTGACTTTCGTCTGTGAAAGTTTTTTTATTGGTTTGACTTTCGTCTGTGAAAGTTTTTTTATTGGTTTGACTTTCGTCTGTGAAAGTTTTTTTATTGGTTTGACTTTCGTCTGTGAAAGTTTTTTTATTGGTTTGACTTATAAATGAACTTTAATATTGTAAGAAATTTTGACAGTAAACTTCAAGACATGCTCGACAAGTATGTTACAAAGAGTACATTTGTAAATGCTTTTATATACCTCTTTTTGATCTTGTATGCGTCTAAATTGGCACCTGAACCTAGCCCGGCGATTTTGGTCCTGTTCAACAATTACATTTTCAGAATTGTTGTATTTAGTTTCATTCTGTGGAGTGCCCGTGTAAGTCCAGGGATGTCTATTTTGATGTCTATTACCTTTATGGTCATTGTGACCAGCGCGGAATCTTGGCGTACGCGTGCTCTATTGTACGAGAAAATGGAAAACGTGCCAGTACCCGCGCCAGCACCAGCACCAGCTCCCGCGCCAGCACCAGCACCAGCCCCGCGCCGCCCCCGCCCCGTGCCAGGGTTAAAAGACGAAGACCCAGATGTCGATTTCCCTTCAGCTGGAATCCCAAAGGAACAAATGAAAATAGCTGAAAAACAATTGTTTTGCTACGCCCCTCCTCCAATTAAAGGACGTTCTTGAATTTCTCTGCTTTTTAAAAAAAATTTTTTTTAAAAAAAAAAAAAAAAAAAAAAAAAAAAGTCACGTGTTACTCCGAGAGCTCAAGGTAATTTTGAATTTCCCATTTACCAAAGCGCGTGTTAAATTTTAGATTTGTTTTTAGATCCGTATTTTTTTTGAAATAGTCGTACAATTTTAGAGAATCAGTTCGAGTTTTTATGTACAAGAGTTCTTTTCCAACCGCGTAAACGTGCGGTATTTCCGTCTTAGACACAACTCCTTTTTTAGATTTTTCAGTGTGTCGTTTGATGACACTATTTTTAACAAGTGTAACATTCCCATTTTCTTGAGCGGGAATGACCGTGTACCTTGTCAATTCAGATCCGAATTTAAATTTAGGATTCTTTGTAAACAAGTAATAATATTTTTCAACACAGTCAAGATTGCACTTTATACTGGGATGGATTCCCACAATTGTCTCTGGAGTGTCAATTTGAAAAGGCACCTTTGACATTCTGTCAGCGTAACCGTACAAAACTTGCCCGTTCAAGACTAAAAAGTCTGAAATCAAAAAGTGTTGCTTTTCAGAAATGTTTTCTGTTTGGTTGTAAATGTAACCTTCAAATAGACACTCGCTTTTGCAAAGGACGTCGTGTTCGATTTCGACACACCAATTGTTGCAACGTGTATTGTTTTGGAAAAAGTAACACGTGACATAATTTTTGTACCCCTTGGGAGCAGTAAACAAGTACCAAGTGTTGCCATTATTTGGAACGACAAAAACAGAATCCTCGGAATTCAAGAAATCGGTCGTTTTTTCAATGGCTTTATTGTACTCTGAGAATGTTTTTGTTAAACGAGATTCGATAGACATGACGACTTTGTGTTTTTGTTCGAATTTTCACTTTTTTTTGTAAAGTAAATGTAGCATGAAACAAGGTACCATTGCAAAGACGCTTTTATCATTTTCGACTCTTTCAAGTTTAAACATTACACCCAAGCAAGAATACGTCCCACTCCGGTCTTTTGACAAGATCGCGCCGCGAATTTTCCTGGGAAATGAAGATGCATCAAAGGACGCTTCTTTTTTCAAGAAAAATAGGATCAAGGCCGTGTTGAATTGCTCACGTGACTTGGATATGCCATTCAAGGAAAATCCCAAGATCGAGTATCTCAGGATTCCGATAGACGACTCTCTTAAACAAGCCGACATCAAAAAAGCAGAAGAGTTAATACCTATCGCCGTGGCCTTTATTCACAAACACGTCGTCATTGAAAAAAGTTGCGTGCTAGTTCATTGTTACGCCGGTAGACAAAGGTCCGCTATTATGCTAGCGGCTTACCTTGTAAGTAAAGGCAAGAGTCCTATAGAAGCCTGCAAGCTTATTTTAAAGAAGCGCCCAGAGGCATTTCATTTCGGTACGAGTTTGAATTTCGAAAAGACACTTGAAGCTTACGCTCGAAAGCAAAAGTAATTTGTATCGTAATAGTAATGAGCGCATTAACGACACTTTTTTTAAATGACTACCAACCCAGGTTGAAATTTTTTATTGTATGTGTAGGCGTGTTCCTTGCTGTAATGTTGACAAAGGTCAACAGTACCAGTAAAAGTATTCTCATAATTCTCGCTGGTGGGGCAGTACTTTGGTCACTTGAATTCTTTGTACAGCGTGTCAATAGTTCAAATGCCACCGTTAATGCAGAAACGCTGAAAAAATTACGTGCCCTAGAAGCCCTTTACGGTAAAGAACTGGGGTACTTTTACATTGATCCCAGAATGATCATCTTTTTACACAGTGTCAGTACGCTTTACAAGTACAACGCCCAGGAATTCAAACGATTACTTCAAGGTACAAATTCTTTTTTGAGAATACGTACAGAAATCCAAGTATTTACAGAGTCGAATTCTGGACCCGTTGAAAGTGAGCCGCTCAGGCCTTCTTTCAAAGTAAGGTCTCCTGCGGCTCCCCGTAGAAAGTATCTAGAGAATCTTCCAGAAATGTACCAAATAGCAACAGGGTTAAAGGTCAAGTGTGTCAATAATTTGCACAATTTTGTTTACAGTGTACCTTACACAAAAGAAACCGCAGATTACTTGGGGGATGTCATTAAAAATTACATCAAACTTTGCAATGCGAACCTGGACGTTGTCAAGATTTACCATCAAGACAAAATTAAACACGAAGGAATCAATTCGCAGACTGTCTTTTTTGACCACTCTGCAGTTCCAGGAGGGAGTACCGATTCCGTAACTGAAAACTTTTTTTAGATCGGGTTGTTTGTTACGATGTCATCGTCAAACTTTGCAATGCGAACCTGGACGTTGTCAAGACAAAATTAAACACGAAGGAATCAATTCGCAGACTGTCTTTTTTGACCACTCTGCAGTTCCAGGAGGGAGTACCGATTCCGTAACTGAAAACTTTTTTTAGATCGGGTTGTTTGTTACGATAGCAGCGATGTCATCGTAGATTTCATTGATTTTTTGTTTGTCTGCCTTGGTTATTCTCTTCATGCCCACTTTTTCCTTTATTGTATTAATTTCTACAGGCTCGTTCTTCAATACACACTCCAGTATGGTTTCATTGACTGCCTTTTCTGTTTCCTTGGAAATGACACTTTTTGCAATGGATCTCTTTACAGGTCCCCTTTCTTGTAAATCTTCTTTCAAGCAAGTTCTCGACAACTTGCAAGAAACTCCGTCAAATTTTAACGTCTTTACTTTGTTTATACAGCCAGTTTTCACAGAGTACACAATTTCGTTTTTTGACAACGCCCCGGGGTACAGTTCTTCGAATTGTGCCAAAGCGGCGGGTTCGTCGTGTACCAGCCCAGTGTGTACCAGCATATTCCTGACATAGCACCTTATAAAGGAATTCTTTCTATCTAATTGCTGTTCGGTATTTAACGCTTTGTAAGGGGTCCCTGGAAAAGGTTTCGTTTGTGTAAATTTTTCAGGACGGTAGTTTTCAAGATAGTCGTATAGTTCCTTTCTCAACACTTTTTCCGTGTTGAAATTATTCTTTTTTAAAATAGCCGTTTCTGAATTTAATTTAACAAACCTTTTAGACACAACGTCGCTTGGAGGATCTCCCAAAAAGATGGCCAACAAGTTCACGCCTTCTTTTTCAAGGTACTTTTGATAGTAAATGATTACCTCTTTTCTCATTTCCTTGCTGGCTTTTGTTCTCGTATTGGTTTCTTTGTAAATACCGACCTTTTCAAAGAATTCGGGGTGATCCTTGAACCTTTCTTGGATCCCCTCGAGTACCTTTTCCTTTTCGGAAATGTATTCTTCCAATTTCGTTTTTGAAATGTACTTTTCGTAAAGGTCTTGGTAGTCCTTTTCGGCACCTGAATTCTTTAACCAATTTCTAACAGCGGCGTCGTCTATTTCTAGTGGTTTTATTTCAGGACAAACCCCGTATTTTTCTACAAATTTTCGTTCCATAAACAGCCATGAATGAAAATCAGAAGGAATACTTTGGTGAGCGTCTTCGAGCGTCTTGCGATCATTGTAGACACGCCTTGCCTCTTGCATACTACCCATTCTTGCCGTTTCGAATACAATTTTTTTCAAAAGTAATACAAATGAAAACAGGGTTATTCGGAATCTGTATCGCTACGAGAATTGGTATTGCTTGGTTGAGTCGACGCCCCGAGTTCCAATTTCCAATTGGTGTCACAGCTGCGCTTATTTCCATTGGATTTGCCGTGATTTACATATTCGGCCTGAGAAAGACTGGTGTAGAAACCTTTGGTAAACCCATTTGGTGGAACGAGATGAGGCCTATTCACTCTGTGTTTTACGGTATATTTGCTATTTACACGTTGAATGGCATAGACGCCTCTGGATTAATTTTATTCGACACGTTACTTGGGATGATCGCGAGGGACACTTTGACCTCGTGAGGGCCCCGTGTCCCTTTTTACAAAACGGTTTGTAAAAAGGTGTAAAAAAGCGCTTATTCACTCTGTGTTTTACGTAGTAAATCATTGCGGTTTTCTGTTGGTAAAACGCGCTTTACGGAAACTGCGCCAAAGTGGCTAGAGTTTACCCCCTTTGTTCTCCCCGCGGCCCCGAAAAAGTAGTCGATGTCTTTTGCAATGGAATCTTGCTTGACTTGGACACTTCCTTGTTGGTTTTCACCCACCGTGAAATTGGCGTTTCCACCACCAGGAGTGTACCCCGTAACGCCACTTTTGTTTACATAACGAAGCTCTGGTTCAGAAATAACGTAACCTGCACCTTTTCCTTGGAAAGCGTTACCGGTTTGCTTTCGATTCAAGAGTGATTTTAACGTATTAGAAACTTTGACATTTCGTACACCTTGGCGTCCAACAAGTTGCCTAGTATTTCCGGATCCGTTGTTTGAGTAAAGCACGGTTTGTTTCAAGGTTGTCTTGTCTGCGTTTTTCAAGTCTGCCATTTTTCCGATGGGTGCACTCGGGTTAAGAGAGTGCATACCGACCTTGTAAGTGTCTCGTTCTTGTCCCGGCGCGGTAGTATTTTCGATACCGCGTTTAGGTATTTGACTGCGCGCGTTGCCATCGTGATCGATAGAGTACACGTTTTTCTCGGAAATAGCAAAGGCTCCGGGGGTGATTTCACCAAGGGCGCCTTTGGCGATACCGTGGTAACTAGAGTCTCTTTTTTGCCTTTCGGTTTCCTTTGCGTCTACATTTTCGTTTAGTTTCTGAGAAATGATGTACCCTCCCGGAGTGGTTCCTGTATTGCGATTTCCGAGCTTTGTACGGGAAATGAATTTCCCCAGGACACCGGCAATGTCTCCTCGTTGCCCGGGTAACACAGTACCCTTGTAAAGCCCTTTTTGATTCGACAAGGGTCTGAGTTCGTCGATATTTTTCGTGTACCGGGCCGCATCGGAAATAGGACCAGGTGTGCCTGTAATAGGCGCTGCTACACGTTGCGGTTCAAAGGGTTTTTCGTTTTGTTTGAAGCGACTGAGCTGAGTCCGATCGAGGTCAATTTGCGTTGTCGCGGCCGCCCTTTCGAGATTAGGGTCCTTGAAATTCGGTTTGGCAAAGGGGGCGAGTTCTTGCCTTTCTGGACGAGTGTCAACTCCTGTAAAGTTGTCAAAGGTTTCTTGGTGAGCATCAGGGATCACACTTTGCTTGACTGAGCTTCCGAAAAAGGGCTTCATATTAGTGTGAGGTTTCATTTCGGGCCCAGTGTACCCCGGGTCGTAATAGGCAAATTTGCTTGTATCTTCTACACCTGGTAGCGCCTTTTCCACGGTCGCGTCGACCGACGCCCTTCGAGAATTACCCACTTTGGTTTCCCCGATCTTTGTGATTTCCCCTGTAGTACTAGGGGTGTAAAAGGACTGTTCGCGGTCAACCGACGTTGAAGCACCGGGGGCACCAGGGGCGCTGAATTCGTCGGTGCCCCCGGGAGCACCGAGGGCGCCTAACGTTTCGCGGTGCCCGGCTGGCGAATTGGTGATAGGAAGCAAAACGCGGGCCCCAGGTTCGTTTGCGAGTCTGTAAAGTTCATTCGCTTGTTTTAATTCATTGTCGAATGCTTTGCCGACTTGATTACCTTGATAAATGGATATCCCATTTCTTATTTCTTTTGGAGGAACGTCTTTTATTTCCCTATTTTCGAATATTTTGTCATCTGACAAACTGTATCCCAACAGACCTGTAGCAAATATAATGAGTAGTGTCTCCATGATTTTACAATTGAAATTAATTTTTTCCAAAGTAATAAATAGATGTCCATTCAGAAGAAATACACCGTCTTTCCTATTGAGCACCCTGAATTGTGGTCCTTTTACAAGAGACACCTTGCTTCTTTTTGGACAGTGGAAGAAGTGTTTCTCGTAGATGACCTAGTGGATTGGGAAAATTTGGAACCAAATGAGCAATTCTTTATCAAGAACGTGCTGGCGTTTTTTGCCGCAAGTGACGGGATCGTTAACGAAAATCTCGTAGAAAACTTTTACAAGGAAGTAAATTTCACAGAGGCAAAGCAATTTTACGCTGTCCAGATTATGATGGAAGCGATTCATTCTGAGCAGTATTCTCTTTTAATAGACACGTACATTCGCGACACGGCCGAAAAGAACCAGTTATTTAACGCCGTCCAAACGAATCCGGCCATTCGCGAAAAGGCCGAGTGGTGTCTCCGGTACGCAAATTCGGATAAAAGTTTATCCGAGCGCTTAATTGCGTTTGTTTGCGTAGAAGGTATCTTTTTCAGTGGATCCTTTTGTGCGATTTACTGGCTGAAAAGCCGAGGTGTCCTGCCTGGACTGTGCACGGCGAATGAATTCATTGCACGTGACGAAAGTTTACATGCGGAATTTGCCATACAGCTCGTCAAGGTACTTGGTAAAAACGTTTCTAAATCTGTTGTACACGCGGTGTTCAAGGACGCTGTTGAAATCGAAACCAAATTCATCACAGTGTCGTTGCCCGTTTCCTTGCTCGGTATGAATTCGGAATTGATGACAAGGTACATTGAATTTGTGGCTGACCGATGGCTAGTCCAATTGGGGTACCCCAAGCTTTACAATTCTGAAAACCCTTTTAATTTCATGGAATTAATTAGTCTCAATACAAAGACAAGTTTCTTTGAAGCCAGGGTCACAGAGTACAATAGAGCGAATGTCAATGTCGGCACTGAAGAAAACGAAATCGGGTTTGATTCAGAGTTCTGAAGGTACGTACTATTTTTACAAAACTTTTTGTAAAAAACACGTGTTCAACTCGCCCCGGACTTGATCTGTGACATTATCTCTTTGGCGCGATCTCTTAATTGGTCCGCTGAAACGCCCGGGGTGGGCCCAGGCCCATCGCCACCAGACCCACCGCCACCAGTTGCAGCGGACGACGAACTGAAACTACAAATTACGAGCACGACACACGCGACACACGGGAGTAAAAATGACCCCATGCTCGCCATGCTCGCAAAGGCGTCAACACCCTCGACTTCTGCAGAAGTCTCTTGGGCAAATTCCGCTGCAGATTCATTGACGACGTCATTAAAAGAAGTATTTTCACCTAAACAATTCGCCACAGCACCCTTGACAACCCTTTGAGAAATATTCGACACACGCATATTGCAATTTTTTTCCATTGCCTCAATTTGATAGGGTTCGGGATTTGGATTGTTGCAAAATGCAGGACATCCCCCTTTGATATTGGAAATAGACATGTCTTGTGTATTCAGTGTCTTTTGGACGCACTCTGTAATAGATTTCATGTCGATATTGTTTTCTATTTTCGTCGTTGTATTCGCTAAAGCTTTCGCTCGACTCTCTGAATTTCCAATGGTGATACCAGAATTGGTCGCGTTGGCGAGTTGTTCCAGTTTCAACTTGAGATCATTTGCTATTGACGTCTGGCTCTCGTTTTTCTGAGCGCAATCTAGTTTGAATTCCGCAAAAACTTCTTGGGTTACATCGTCTATAATTAAATTACACCCAGTCCCAGAGAGATCAATGTCGGAAATATTAATTGTTTGCTGCGTGGAGCCGGATTGTTCACACTTTTGAGAACTTTCTAGTAAAACAGAGGTAATAGCTTCTGTTGTCACATTGGTAATTGTCTCTGATGTACTCTGTTGATTGCCCATTTGATTTAACCAGGGAAAATAAATTACAAAAGTGCAAAGGCGCCATTGGCAATCGTAAGGACTCTATAAGAAATCGCGTAAAGAAAGAGTTTTGCAGTGGGTACACCCGAGACATTCAATACCAAGTGCGTGTCTTCAATTGACTTTAGATCAATAGCACCCGAAGGTTGAACGTGGTTTTCTGGACAAAGCGAAAAGGACAAGTTGTAAATGTACTTGTCTGTGCCAGTCCTGAAAATACTTTCAGGTAAAAGTCCATTGTTGAATCTATGCTTGCCGTCAATTGTGAGACCTACTTGTGTGACACCTGAACTGTATGCAAAGTAATTGTTGTTTTCGAGGTTTTCCTCAGATACAATTCCAAATAAAAGTTCCTTGCAGGAATTGTCAAAGGAAACTGGTACTGAAAAGGGGCCATTTTCGTTCGTTGTGTCGACTTCATTGAATAATTGTTGTTCTATAATGAACCTGTGTTCCTTTTTGTTAAACTGTTCGAGAATGCATTCGTCTAAAAAGACTTGTTCTGAAACGAGTTCCATGGAAATCGGCTCTACAAAGACAGGGGGGTCTCCGTCGTAATGTACGAGATCCTGAAAGTCACGTGTTTCAAAAACGACGGAAATATCCGCCCCACTTGTCGGTAATCCAAGCTCTGGGGCTCTACAGAACCAAAAGGGTAGCGGTATCTTTAATATATTTTCTTGCTCGGCGTTTGTGTAAATAGAAGTAAAGACACGTGACTTTAAAACAGACGTGTCATTGTCGCTAGCCAGTTCATGAAGCATGTCCATACACCTTGGATACAATTTGTCGATGGTGATACCATTGATTTGCAAGTCGATGGTGTCCTTGAACAAGGCGTAACCGAGGCTGTCACACCAAGAAGCGTAGGTTCCATTGACGCGTTCAAGAGGGGGTAATTTTACCAAGAGGTAAATATTTGTCAACAGCTCGCCTTGGGTAGAAATATTGACAGTGTTCTTTGAACCGAATTCTGGATTAGGAACGGTATTGTTCACTATTTCTGTGGCATAATTGAGGTACCTGTTAAAAGCGTATTTAAAGAAATTTACTTGAGGGTTCACAGTCAAGCAAGACTCGTACTTGCTTTGATACTGTAATTGTAAAACGGCACCTGTCATGTAAATACTAATTAAATAAAAAAGCATTCTTTGACGCCAGCGGTTGTGTACCTGTTAAATTTACTTGAGGGTTCACAGTCAAGCAAGACTCGTACTTGCTTTGACGCCAGCGGTTGTAAATAAAAAGCATTCTTTGACGCCGGCGGTTGTGTACCTGTTAAATTTTATTTTGTTTCTAGATTGTATAAAATGAATATCAAGTTAATATTTACAGCCATTTTCCTACTCGTTATAGGAGTATTCAACATTGCGGTTTCTGCCATTGCGACAGAGTGCTACAACCAAGACACTGAATCCGGTCGTAATTTCAAGGCGTCAAAGGAATCCAACTTTAACTTTTTAATTACCAATTTGGTGTCTGCTTCTATTGGCATCATTGCTGCGGTGGTTTCTATTGTCTTGGCTATCCGATATTAAACCGGTCTTTTTACAAAAAAGTTTTGTAAAAAGGGGAAAAGGAGAAAAGGGGGGGAGGTGACGTCGGTTTACTTGTGCCAGTCCAACAAGGCCGGGATTTCTTCAGGAGAAGTTAATAGTATCCCGGTTACAAATGGAATCGTGACGTCGGTTTTACTATTTTTGTAGTGGTAGTGTACTTTTTTTAGAATTTTATGTAATTTGTGAGAATGAAAAATTTTGTATTTGTTTTCTAAATGCGTGTCAATGTAGGCTTGTCTGACTATTTCGTACAATTTTTCCAATTGTTGGTCTATGACACTGAAAAGCAATTTGTGTTCAGGAAAAGCAATTTTGAATTGTTCTGCTAAATCTTGGTCGTAAAGCAATTGGAGATACCTTTCTTTTGGATCCTTGAAATTGCCAATGATTTCTTGGGAATTTTTGTATTCCTTGAAATCGTAACGGTACTCGACGTTTCCTTTTTTGAAAAGGATGCCTCTTTTGCCTGGTACTCCAGACAAGTCGGTCAAAACTTTTAGTCTCTCAAAGCCTTCCAAAATGTCGGAAGTGTCACCGGTTTCGTTGTTGATACCCTTTACGTAAATGAGCTTGTTTTCTTTTTGTTTTACAACAATTCGGTTTTCCTTGTGTAACAATATGAAAATGTACGTGACTGCCTTGTCCAAAAGTGCCAAGTCGTAATTAAATATTCCCCAAAAGAGTTCATCAAAAGAAACAGTAGACCAAAAGCTTTGACGCGCGTCGGGGCACTTGTTTGTTGCTGTATTCCAACGGTCTTGGTCGTAGTAAAGTCGAATGACAGTGCCATCTTCGCAATACACGCCGCTTTCGAGATCGTCAGGAAGTTCGTCCACTTGCTGAATCACGTTTTGAGACTGACAAACAATCTTTTTTGTTTCAGTGTCAATGACAATTCCGTTTAATTCACTGGCTAAAATCGGGTCACATCCATGCTTTGGCGTTAGTAACGCTCTCGGGTGTTCTGGGACTTTTTTGTAAATAATGTAGTTGTCTTTGCAATTTTGGAAAAGGTCACCTTCAAGTGCCAAAAAGTTTTCGAGTGCTGGTTTCATCATACAACCCCCCGATCTTGACATTTTTTCAATTTTAAGTGTACTTGATAAACTTGTCCATTGTATTCGTTGAACAAATTGTATTGTTTACATTTTTCCGTATTTGGTCTATCTTGGTCTTGTCAATCAGATTAGTCAACGTGCTTCTCGAATTTAAATTCTTGACGTTTTTGATGTCGATTGACTCTACATAAGATCTGGATACATGGAATGGGTAATCAAGTACCCTGTAAACCTTGTTTTCTTTAGAAGCTGATCTAAAGGTTTCAATGTCGAGAGGTCCTCCAAACATTCTCAACGTGTACCTGTCAGGGGCGCATTCCATTGACTGACAAGAAAGTTCCAACATGGCATTAATGTAATCTGGGGTTTCCTTGAACTTTGTTTCGAGGGCCTTTTTGTAAGAAGCCTTGTCTGGTACAGTAATTGTACCTGTCAGCTTCTTGTACATTAATTTTATCAAAGACTTTGTTTCGAGACTGGTTTCCTTTTTGTTGAACGCCAAAACGCAAGCAAAACTGCAAAAAACGCCTTTTACGGTAAATTTGCCCGCCTTGTATTTGATAGGCAAACCCAAGGGGACTGATACAAAGGGGTGGCAGCACCACCAGCAGTTGACATTCGTGTGCGCTTTCCACCTAGGGTACATTTCCTCAAGGAGAATATCTACATTTTGGTCTTGCGGTTTGTCTTTCGGGTCATCTGATACGTAACCGAAAGGTGCTGTCTCAGGGCTCACAGGTACGTTAATGTGCATGATACCCTTTTCGTTGTCTACGATTTCATTTGACGTACCGCTGAATACTTTTCGCTTTGACATTTGAAGTGCCCTGTACGATCCTCTTTTTCATTTTTATTTTCAAAAGGTTACCTATGGAAGGTTGTCCTAGTTTACTCGATACACTTGGCTTTTTAACAATTGTCCCGGATAAAACCATCGTGGAAACAATTATCTACAATGAACAATTACCCGAAACTGCTAGAAATTACATGAACGACTACGTAGCGGAAAACCCAGACATTCTCGACATGCCTAGAGACCTCGCCATGGAAAAGTTGATATCCGTGTTTGAACAAGAAGTTCGCAATCCGGCCGACACTACCATTTACGAAAAAACTGTAAAGCAACTTGGCGGAGGGCGCCGGGGAGAAAAAGAAGCCGGGGATATAGCGCAACTTTACCCATTAATGTACAAGAGAGTCTTTAATTACGCAATGGACCTTGTTGATTCTGGAGTGCCACTTGAACATGGTTACTTTACGGGAATAAACGCGCTTCACGAAAAAGCACAAGAAGCTGCACGTGACCACCCTACGGGTTCAGACGAGTACTTTCGGATTTACACAAAGGTCGTTAATCGGTCAACTTGAAAGCGCACTTTTCTCCGAACCAGGCGCACGTTACATTCGCTGTGATGTCAATCTTTTGACCTACATAGTAATTCTTTTCAGTGTGAATCTTTACAAAGATCCTTGAATTGCGCCCAATGTAATAAATACTAGGACTCCTGGTTTCATTGTAACCGAGGGCTTCCATGTACGCTCTTGTAATTTTTTGAAAGTGTCTATTTGCGGGTTTTAGTACCAATTCAAAGAATTCCGGATTCGAATTGTCTAGTAAAATAGATATCACCTTTCCTTTTTTCCAAGTGACCTTGGCACCGTGAAAAGTAATTTTGGGAATGGGTGTAAAGTAATACGCAAAGACCCCTTTTGAAAAGGTTTTCCTGGCAACGCGACTATTGAAAATGTTTGAATTCAAATGAAAGGACATAATATTACATACAAAGTTTTTTTTTGAAACGATCAAAAAGGAACGCAAAAACGCCCTAAGAACCTCCTTGGTGCAGGGTTCTTAGGGCAAAGTTTTTTGTGTCACGTCCAAGACGTCGGGTGGGAAGACTTAGTGTACGTGAGGTTTTTTGGATTTCTTTGGTTTAGCTAACTCTGGTGCGTCGTCCAAGACGTCCTTGTCGTCCAAGACGTCCTTGTCGTCCAAGACGTCGAGGTCTTTAAACTCTTCCACGGTGTCTGCGACGTCGTCTTCAAATACATTTGTGTCAATTCTCATGCCTCTGTTGCGAGAAATCTTGGCTTGGATTAATTTCCATTTTGGATAAACCTTGTCACCAACAATGTTAATGTTTACAAATTGGATCAACAAATTACCAGTTGTACCTTTCGGAATGACACTTTCGCAGTTTTCTTCTGTAATGTCTAAATTGTTGTTTTCTTGATCAAATACCATCACTCTGGTGCGCTCTCGGTTGTTACTGGAAAAGTACCCAGTGTACGTGTCGCCAACACGTTCGCGATCGAGCTTGATTTTGATTTTTTCATTGTACTCGAGAATGTTTCCATCACTGTCACGCGGGACTCTTACAATAGGATTGGGATAGTAAGACTCCTCAATCATCTCCATGCTCGTCTTGGACTTGCCGATCCAGTCCTTTGGGTTTTTCAAGATTTCGTTCTTGATCATTTCGTCAAGTGCTTTCATCTTTTCATGAAAGTCTTTGATCTCGAGTTCGTTTTGAGGATCTTTGGGATCGTCTCCAAAAGAAGCTTCTAATTCAAAAGAATCAGCGTAAGCATCAGATTTCCAATGTTTCAAACCATTGGGAAAGTACATCTTGGGCGTCTTGATCAAGACGGCTTTCTTGTCGTGATTTACGAAAAACATTTTGCGCTTCGTGGTCTTGTCAACGTTCATGCTAAAAGTCACCGCGTTGCTGTCAAAGTTGTTGGTCTTGATAATGCTATTCATGCTTGTCTATTACCGACAAAATTCCAATTTCAATTTTTAGTTCTGAGGCGCTCGAATTTCTTTTTGAGGTCAAATAATTCCTTGGAACTCTTGACAGAAGTATTCTTGTACTTGTGAATCAATTTCACATTGGCGTCTAGTTTTTCCTGCTGTAAGGAAATCGTTTTATTCAAGTCACTGACGGTCTTTTTCAACGTGCATTGTTCTTGCGACGCGGTTTTTTTCATTAGATCTGAACAAGTCATTTCGACATTCCACTTTTCGTTTTGGATTTTCGTGATTTCGTTCTTTAATTTGGAAATGGTCGTGTCTTTTTGGACACATACCCCCTTTAGAATTTCCAATTGGGCATCCGATTCTGGGTTTTTTACGTACACTACTTTTTCCCTGAAAACGGGCCTCGTCGGTCCTGTAAGCGTGCCTTTTTCCGTCACTGTCGGTACCGACTCCGCGACTGTTTGAGAGGCAGCGTGCCTTTTCTTTTGAATGTACTTTTTGAAAAACATACCATTACGGTGTAAAATAAAAACAAATACTAAGCGACGCGGTGTGGTCACCTTTTTTTTATCTAAGAAATTGTAATGTCTAAAAAGAGCTACAATGCAAAACCACTTAGTGGCAATTTGTTTACAGGGGTGGGCGACTTCAGCTCCCTTTCAACAGATGCCCTTAATTTGCCACAAATTGTCGTTGAAGGACTCGTTAGTGGGAGTATCTTTGACGACGTAAATATTACAAACAGTAATATTTCCAATACTATTATAGGCGTCGACGGCGCCAATGAAGGGTATTTCACGACACTTGACATTAGAGACGACGTGACATTTTTGGCCATTGATCTCGTTGACTTCTTCAACTGGGACGCCAGGAATGGTGTTCTAGGTGTCAGGGGGGTCTTTCAATTGCAAGGCTGTGCAACAATTAGCAATTTGAGCTTGTGTCAAAACAAGATCAACGCTATTACCCCCGGGGCGGCGCTGGTACTTGAACCAGGCGTCCTTGGTAACGTTGAAATAAACGGCCCTATCAGGAATGTCACTTCTTATGGAAACTTTTTGACAGAATCAGAAAGTGTCATTTTACGCGCCGAGGACTCTGTCGTCGTCGTGGCGACCACCGGGAACGTTAATGTGAGCGCTTTTGACGACGTCAAATTCGACATTGTAAATGGCGACTTTCAAGTGGAGCTCGCTGAAATTCTTACAAAAGACTTTTCAGAGTTGCTGACCACCAATGGAAACACGGTCGTTGCAGGAAATGGCATCAACTTGAAAATAGGAGACACTGTCAGGCTCGAAACGGTAGGGTTTACTCAAGACAACTTGCTCGTTACCTTTGTTTCTGAAAACGCTTTCTTTGTTGACGACTTTTTAATAAGCACCGCAGTGACAGCTGGTACATTTACCAGGACGAATGTTTCCAAGATAAACTTGCTAGGAGACACATTTGTAAGAGATACCCTTTTAATCGGGGACACGGAGTTTACCGCCACAACCGGTTCCCTTGTTATCGAAAACGATTCCCTTGTTTTGAATACTGAAACGACAGTTAGGGATAAATTTAACATAGCCCAATCGCAATTCGTTAGTACCCAAGGTACACTTACACTTGACACTGAGGAATTTATCCTCGATGCGAGTTCCACGACGTTTTCGACAGATCTTTTTGTAGATGGTAACTTTGCAACGTCAGACCCCAATGTGACACTCGGTATCGGGAGTGCGAACGGCACATTCGACAAGGGTGTGCAATTCTTTGATGCCAACGGGGACTTGGGGTGGTTTGGTTACAAACAAGACACTGGGTCCTTTGCTTTTTACACTAATGCTACAAATTCAGGAGAAATCATCACCGGTACTCTTGGTACCTTTGAGATAGGGCAACTTTCTACTACGAATGTCACAGTGAATCAAGGAGGTATCGTTGACCTCGATTGTGGACAATTGTTGAACGCTTCTCGTATTACGGGTTGCACTGGGTTGTTGGAGATAAATTCTCAGACTGGGATTGACTTGGTGACAAACCTTGTAACGACGAATGTAGTGACACTTGAAACCTTGAACATTGGCTCTGCGGGGTCAGTAAGTAGTTCTACAAGCGGTATCGTGGTGTCTTCTCCGGAAATAAACTTTGACACGGCTACCACCCGCTTTCAAAACACGGACATCATTTACTTTTCAGACGAAACGGCACTGGTAATCCAAGGAACCGCTGGCGCAACGTTGGAGTCCCCCGCGTTCACAATAACAAGCGATACACTAGAAATCAATTCGGTTGTCGTCTTGGACGACACAAGCCTTTTTTCTTCCCAGGGTAACTTTTACATTGAAAACGAGACGGGTGTCGCCATTGAAACCAATGTGTTCGTAACGACCGCGGCGAACACCACGTTCGTTTCAGACACAGTCCTTTTAGACGCGGCTGTCGTCACGGTAAACAGGACATTGAACGTCGGGGCACTCGAATTGACGGTCGACCCTGGCACGGCCACTTTTGCCATCCAGGGTGACATTGTGCTTAATAGCGACGCCCTTGTGGTCAATTCTGGGGTACGTGTCACTGACGCCGTGACGATAGGAAACAGTGTGCTTTCTGATACCGCTGGCGACTTTTCAGTGCTCGCTTCAACGGTGAACATTGACGCTGGTAAAGTCGACATTGCTTCCGACGTCGGTATTACCGGTACAGTTTCTTCTGGGTCAATTCACGTGTCAGGAGACCTTACGGTCAGCTCCGAGGTCACGTTTCAGGACCCTGTTATTTCCATTGGTGCAATTTCGCCAGCTGGTCACACTGGGTTCTTTTTCGATTCTCGATTCTTTGGTGCCACAGAAACAGAATTTGTATATTACAAAGAAGCGGTTTTGTCAGGAAATGACGTCGTCGGTACCGTAGGGAACATTAGAACCCAAGCGTTGCTCGCAAATGAAATTAATATCCCCGGGGGTGTTATTGACCTTGCTGGAGGAACGATTGAAGGTGTCTCGTACATCACCGGGGACGGTGATGTCACCGTTACCCCAGGCGTCATCGTACAAGGTAACGTTCAAGCTGAAACGGTCACACTAGACGCGCTGCAATTCCCAAATGGGGTCATTAATTCGAATTTGGCAGAGTTAACCATTTCCTCCGACACGATCGTACTGGACGGTAATGTGCAAATTACAGGAGACACTCAAAATGTATTCAGTACAGTCACGAATATACAAGATCCTATTATTTCCATTGGTGGTGTCACCGGGCCTGTTTTGAACGATCTCAAGGACCGCGGTATAGAATTCAAGTGGTACAACGGTGCAAGTCAAACTGGCTTTTTCGGATTTGACAACAATTTAAACGTTTTTACGTTCGTACCCCAGGCTACAAACGCAAGCGAAATTATCACAGGGGCTCCAGGGAATGTCCTTTTTGGCAATGGGAGTTTTACGGGGGTGAATCTCAATTGTGGGGTGCTCGGTGATGTCGGGCGATTGACAGGCTGCAACGGAGAACTCACAGTCGTGGCAGATGTCACCTTGGATGGAGGGCTCTCCCTTGGCGTAAACGAAACATTGACCCTAGGAGACACGTTTGTTACCAATTCCGTGGGTAATTTGACATTCCAGGGAACCCTTGTGGAATTCGATTCACAGGTCCAAGTCGACGAGACCCTTTTAATAGGTGGCGGTCAGATTTCATTTACAGATTCTAATTTGGTCATTAATGGCGGGGACACCGTCGTACTTGAACCAGCAGGGTTCTTGGACACGGGGAATCCAGTGATCTTTTCAAATGCGGCGAATAGGATAGAATCAGACGGTTCAGGGTTGCAACTTTATGGCCTTGACATAAAACTTGACACGGGTACGCTTACTATTACAGGCGACGTCAATATTACGGGAAATATTCTTGGAAATTCCATTCAAGTAGACACATTTGATTACATTTTAGACCTGGGGACGTCTCAGATACTACCCATTTCACAAGTTCTCCCCGGGGCCGAGGCGGTCGTTGTTACAACGGGTCCAGGGTACTACACGGTCGGTGACACGGTCAGGATAAAGGACACTAATACCGTTCCTGTACTCGACGGGACGTACATTGTCACAAGTGTAATCGACCCATCGACCTTTACAATTGACGCAGCCGTGAATTCCCCCGGGGATCGTGGTACAGTGACTGGGGTACTGACGGTTTATCAAGACAAAGACGTGGGTATCCAGGTCAATTATTGGTCCACTGTTGGAAACACGTCCGTTACGGCAGGTTCTGTTAATTACAAGACGGGTTTCTTTGGTTGGAAAACGGACACGCAGCGCTTTTCCTTTTACAATGACGCTGTCATTACAGACAATGTCGTCGACGGAGACCTTGGTGACATTCAGACGGCGAAACTATTTACCGAAAAGATTTCCGGGTTCACTTTAGATGGTAGCCTTCAGGCAGGAAGCTTTATCGTGGCTGGCAACAATTTTCAAATACAAGGTGGGCTAGTAGACAACACGATTATCGGGTCAGTGACACCTTCGAGGGGGGCTTTTACCGACTTTTCGGCACGTGACACGGTGCTTTTCAACACGTTGCGTTACGACGCGGACCGACTGGTGTTGAGTACTCCTACAAGCTCGGCGGTGTCACTGGACACCATTGTCACATTTATTACCGTCACAGGGGTCTCGTTGAATACATTTGGAACGTTAGCGCCTGGAAGTCAAGACGGGCAAATCAAGAAAATCGTTTGCTCGAGAATGGGGGCGAATTGTACATTCGAACTGGCGTTACCCCTTATTTCTCCCAATGCCTTTGGAGAAACACCTACGGGGTTACTCTTTAAACGTCAAGGTCAGTCTTGTACACTTGTTTATGACGCTATCGAATCAAAATGGATTATTGAATCTGGCGGGGTGTACGTTGTGTAACGACGACGTAACTTTTTTTTGTAGTGTTACTGTATCAAAATGTATTCTTTCAATACTAGTCTTTTACTTGCCGGTGGTATTATATTCGTTATCGGGTGGTACTATAACACAAAGGATGAGCTCGATTCCAGTAAAAAGATTGGGATGGTTTATTTCGGACTCGCTTTAACATTGGTCGCCGTGGCGGCTTACAAGACTTACAAAGGTCCCCGTTCCGGGTTGACAGTTTAAAGTTTTTTTTTGTATACTGATATTAGACCCAATGTCACACTCTGCTAAACAAATTACTTACTTTGAACGCCTGCAAGTCGGAAGTCAAAACCTTCAAGTTACACCTGCCGGTGCCGAAATTACACTCGGTGCAACAGAATCAGGTGAAACAATCTTGTTGAATAGTACTTCTGGATCCGCTGTGGCACTCCCCGTTGCAACCAGTGGGATGAAATTTGATTTCATTGTCTCTGCGCTCGGAGATCACGTAATTACCGCTCCCGAAGACACCATTTACGGGTCCATTTCAGCGTCCATTTCCGCAACTGACGGAAGTGCCTTGTTGACTTCTGATGGAACAACGACCATTAGTACAACTGAAGGAAGTGCTCTTGGAGACTCTTTCACCCTGGTTTCAGATGGAACAAATTACTTTGTTTCCGGAACCGCCAAGGACTTTAACGGAGTCGTTTTTGCGTGATTTACC
>Ga0307935_1000407_pt1 | contig 19498 bp, 23 predicted proteins | sample OrgLakmetageno92_FD_201827 | JGI IMG/M metagenome (GOLD analysis project Ga0307935, IMG submission 201827) | Saline water microbial communities from Organic Lake, Antarctica - #92 | ecosystem: Environmental > Aquatic > Non-marine Saline and Alkaline > Saline | place: Antarctica: Organic Lake...
TAAACGAGGCATTAAACTAAAAAATAAACTAGAAAAACAAATCAAAAACTAAAAACGACTATGGAAAATTCTATCGATCAACTCAACAAAGTACTTTTTGAAACTTTGGAGCAAGCCAAAAACAAAAGTCACCAAAAATGCCAAGGGGCAAACGGTGATCAAGAAGGATAAGTCTAGCGAAAAGCTACCTCTTAAGCAGCTGCCTATGTATTCCACCAACTATTCTGATGGGTTTAAATACTTGCTTTACAGAAAAAACTGGGTGAAGATTAGCAACGGTCGGAGCATTTACCAGACCAGTGATCCAGAGGTTTATTAGTTTTTAATGTTAAATATTCTTAAATAGTCTAATATATTAGAATATTAGACTTATATTTGAGTAACCTTAAAAACAAGAACTTATGCAAACTGTTAAAAAAATTACAAGAATCAAGAAATCTTATAAAGATTTATTTTTTGAAGCGAATTCACATCGTGATATTAATGATGTAAATTATGTTTGGGAAAATGCAAACTTTAAAGCATTACAAGATTTAACAACAGAAAAGGCAAACTTACAAGCTTTATTTTCTTTGTTAAATAGTAACAGGACATTGCCTTTAACAATAGACTCCCATATTACTTGCTATGCCTCTGGTGGATATGGAGATGCTGGTTCTTTTATTAACGCTAAGGGAACTATTTTTTCTTTAAATACAAAGGTTCCAGAAGAGTTTATAAAAACTAATGCTGTAGAAACTAAAAATTACAAAAACATTACTGTTAATTATAAAAGTTTTCCAGCTCTTTATTTCTTTAAAAAACCATCTAAATTAAAGTATGATAAGCCTATTTCTAAACTTAAATTTGATTTAAAAAAAGGAGATATAGTTACATTAATGGAATGCGATACAATTCAAGAAACCTTTACTTCATCTAAGGAACAAGATTTAGTATTAATTGGTAAAATTAATGAAGCTTATGCAGATGGTTATCATAACGTTTACGATTATAAGTTGCTATTTGATGATATAGATGTAGAAAGTCATTACAAAACTTATACAGATATTGGTGGTAAATGGTTATGTGTTAATGATAAAAAAGTAGCGCATTTAGGAAATGGATTTGGAGACGGTACTTATACTATGCGTTTTTCAAAAGGTAAGCTAGTAAGATAATGCCTAAGTGCATATCTGTAAGGTTAGATAGTTTTTATAGCATTTCTAGTAAATGCTATAAAGCTAGAGCCTTCGATGGATCAGAAGCTTTAATACCTGCTAGTCAATTTTACGGCCAAGACATGGATGTAAGTAAAAGTGGAGCTTTTTGGATAACAGAATGGATTTTGAGCAAAGTAGATCTTCAACATAGCTCAAAGAAATGGTCTATTTTTTCTAAAGATGGGAAAAATATTGGCCAAATAGAATTTAAACACCATAAGCCTAAAAAGCTAAATCCTTTAGAAATCACTTACGATGAAACCCTTAATAGACCAAATAAAAAGTAAAGAAAAGCTTTCTACTAAAAAAGTAGGTGCTTTCTTTATGGAGGCCGGCACTGGAAAGACAAGACCAGTAATTGAGTTGGTAAATGAATTAAAGCCTACTTATGTTTTGTATCTAGCCCCTTACCAATGTATAAACACAGATAATTACCAAGAAAGCACAAAACACGAAATTGAAAAGTGGGGTGGTTTTAATTGTGATTTCGATTTGATCGGTATTGAAAGTATTTCCATGTCGGATAGGATTTATTTACAGATTTTTAAAAAAATATCAACTTCTTGGAAGCCTGTTATTATTGTAGATGAAAGCCTAAAGATTAAGAATGAAAATGCAAAACGAACCCAACGCATACATACATTGGGTAAAATGGTGCAATACAAATATATTTTGAACGGAACACCGCTGAGTAGAAACTTACTTGATCTTAAAGCTCAAATGGATTTCCTTTCTCCTACTATTTTAAACATGAGTTTGCCAGAATTTAAAAATAACTTTTGCGAGTATAAGCAAATGACTATTAAGAAGCCAGGCACTTATAAAGGCATTACAAAAGAATGGATTATTGCTTATCATAATATGGATTATCTACATAAATTAATTGAGCCTTACATCTTTAGAGCTGATTTAAGAATAGACGTAGGGATAGACTTTATAGATATTGAATACGAGCTTCAGGAAGATGAAAAAACAGAACATAAAAGAATTATGGAGGAAGTCCTTTCAGAAGATTGGCTTATGGCTAAACCTAACTTTTTTTTAATGTTGACTCAAAAGCTTCAACATAATTATTCTTTAAGCGATGAGAAACTTCAAGTTGTTTTTGAGGTATTAAAAGATAATCCTCAAACTTTAATTGTCGCTAAGTTTGTGAATACACAACAAGAATTAAAACGAAGGTTTCCTAAAGCAAGAATATTAAGTTGGCAAAAACATGGTCATGGGTTAAATCTCCAGTACGATTTTAATGAAATGCTTTTGTTTGATCAGCATTGGGATTTTGGTTTGTTCGACCAGATCATAAAAAGAATTTACCGTACCGGGCAAACCAAAAGTTGTACTATACGTAGATTGATAGGCAATGTAGGTCTTGAAAATATGATGTATAAAAATGTAGATAAAAAGGCAAATTTCTTGAACGAGTTTAAAAAATTGACTCTAGAGCAATTTAAAAAAATAGCAGAATGAAAAAGTATTTAGACACTAATGTTTATGAAGCTTTCATGGAAAGAATAAATTTCATTTTTGATGAATTTGAATTGGTTTATTTTTCTTTTTCTGGGGGTAAAGATTCTTCTGTAATGCTTCAGCTTGCTAATAGTGAAGCTGAAAAAAGAAAAAGAACTTTTGATGTGTTTTATGTAGATTATGAAGCGCAGTATAAAGCAACGATAGATCATGTTTATGAGCTTAAAGAGCTTTCACAAATACGTGATTTTTATCATTTATGCTTGCCTTTCAATTCTCATAACGCTAGTAGTGTATTCCAGCCCAACTGGCAACCTTGGTTACAAAAAGATAAAGATAAGTGGGTGCGTGAAATGCCTAATGATTGTATAAATGAATTTAATCATCCTTTTGGCAACTTATTTGTTCCTGGAGAAGAAGTTGAAGATTTCATGTATAAATTTCCTCTTTGGTTAATGAAAAAGCACAATTCCAAAAAGGTAGGTTGTTTTGTAGGAATAAGAACAGATGAGTCTATGAATAGGTTTAGGGCTATCGCTTTTGGAAAGAATTTGTATAAAGGGTTAAACTGGACTACGAAAATAAAAGAAAACGTATTTAACATTTATCCTATCTACGATTGGAGGACAGAAGATGTATGGCATGCTGTAAGTAAATTTAATTTGAAATTTAATAAATCCTATGAAATGATGTATAAAAACGGCATGGGAATACACGAACAGCGTATTTGCCAGCCCTATGGAGCAGATCAAAGGGTTTCACTTAATCAATGGGCTTCTCTAGAACCTGAAACTTGGCATAAGGTGGTGAATAGAGTAAGTGGTGCAAATTTTGGAAATATTTATTGCAAGACCGATTTACTAGGCCATAACGGCACTTCAAAGCCAAATCATTTGAATTGGGAACAATATGCAGTTTTTTTGCTGGAATCTTTAGGAATGTACTCTCCAGAGCTTCGAGATCATTACGTAAGAAAAATAAAAATTTTTTTTGCTTTTTTTGAAAAAGAAGAAGGTGTAAATATTTCTAAAATAAAGGATGAAATGTCTCCAAAAGAAATCATTAAAAAATTTGGTGATCACACAAGTGGCAAATGGATACATTGGAAGCGTATTGCTAAAGCAATAGAAAAAAATGATTTTGCTTGTCGTTCACTTTCTTATGGAATTACAAAAGCGGATAGAGAAGATATGGTTTTACTAAAAGAAAAATGGGGTAAATTACTAGGCATACAGGAAAGCACCAAAGAAATGAGAAATCTTAAAAAAGAGTTAGAAAATGAAAAAAATTAAATTCCCAGTATTAGATGTTAAGCTTGTTGATATTAATTTACTTCAAGCAAACGATTATAATCCAAATAGTGTAGCTCCTCCAGAAATGAAGCTTTTAAGATTAAGTATAGAAGAAGATGGTTATACTCAGCCAATAGTTACATATTTTGATGGCTCAAAATATGTTATTGTTGATGGATTTCATAGATATAGATGTGCTAAAGAATATTTCAAAATCAAGGAAGTACCAGTAGTGGTTATAAATAAAAACATAGATGAGCGAATGGCTTCAACTATTCGTCATAACAGAGCTAGAGGAACACATGCTATTAAAGGAATGAGTGATATTGTTTTATCTCTTACTAAAGCAGGCTGGGCAGATCTAGAAGTTGCAAAACATCTAGGCATGGATGCTGAAGAAGTTTTAAGACTTAAACAAATAACAGGGCTGAAAGAAGCTTTCGCCAATCATGAGTTTAGTAAAAGTTGGAATGAATTTGAAAGTAAATTAAAATAATTATGCAACTAAAAACAAACCATCAATTTCTGGAAGAGATCAAAAACACAGCTGCGAAAAAAAGGATTTCCCTTATAGAACTTCCTAAGATAATAGGGATGAAACAATCTACCTTTTATAGGAATATGAGCGGCAAAGGTTTATTTTCTCTTCACCATTCTATTCTATTGGCAAATGCTTTGGACCTCAAGCTTCATTTGGAAGTTTAGAGGTTGAAGCTTTTAGAAATAGGGTTGTTAACACCCGTATAAAAAAACGTTTTAATGTTTTTTATACACTGTTAGCAAAATTTTAAAAACTCCAACAAAGGAAACATTGTTGGAGTTTTTAATTAGATAGCTCCCATATTTTTGAAGCAGATAAAAGAAATATGTCTGTTTTTCAAAATGCGTTAAGATCAGTTGTAAGTGCTCAAACATTTGTTGGAGGCTTTCCTGGTTTTGCTTATGGCCTAACCGAATCTTCAAAGAAGGTAAACGTCCGCACCTCATTAACGCTTTCCGCTTTTTATAGCGGAATAGACATGATAGCAAATTCCATAGCAATACTTCCACATGCTGTAGTACAAAAAACAGATAACAATATTACTTATCTTAAGGACCATCCGGTCAATAAGTTAATTAACAATAGACCCAATCATCACCAGTCGCCTTTTGGCTTTAAGCATTTAATCGCTCTCACTGTTTTATTGAGGGGTAATTACTTTGCTGGTATCGTAACCGATGAATCTGGAAACAAAATATCCTTAGACTTTTGGGATTCCAGTCTAGTCACGGTTATAGATCATGAAGGTAAATTATTTTATCAATACAAAAGTGAGATGTACAGTGCTTACGAAGTCTTTCACGTTTCGGGTTTTTCATTTGATGGAAAGCTTGGAAAATCTGTTTTAGAATTTGCAGCAGATAACCTTGGTGTTACATTAAATGCACAAAAATTTGGCTCTATGTCTCTAGAAGATCAAGGCCTAAGCTATGGTGTAATTGAATCTGACAAAAAAATAGACAGTACTGCAAAAGACGCTTTAGGTACAGCCTTCGAAAAAAGGCTTACATCTATGAATAAGCATAGAGCAGCCGTACTGGATGAAGGGATGAAATATAAAAGCATAGGTCTTAATCCTGAAGAATCAAAATTTATTGAAACCTACGCCAGTGGTACAGAAGATATCGCCAGGTGGTTACACATACCGAATCACAAATTAAGAATAAAGGGTGAAGGTGGTTATAACTCTATGGTGCAAATGGAACAGGATTATTTGCAGTCTGCTGTAAAACCTTTAGCCCAAAAGATAAAAGAAGAAATCGAATTTAAGCTTTTCACAGATCCTGAAAAAGCTAATTCGATAGCGATAGATCAAAACTTTAAAATACTACTACAGGTAGATCCTAAGTCCAGAGCAGAATATTACAAGTCTATGGTATTCCTTAAGGCTATGACTCCCAACGAAATTAGAGTTTTAGAAAGTCTAAACCCATATCCAGATGGTGATCAATTTTTACAAATGTCTAATCTTCTTAACGAAGAACAAATGAAAAAACTATTAGCTGATGAAAGCAAAGGATAAAATACAAGTAAGAAATGCACAAGTGCGTGCAGACAGTATAAACGAAGCAGAAAGAACTATTGACTTTGTAATTTCTAGTGAAGCTGTAGATACTTATGATACTGTTTTTAAAAGTAATGGATGGCTGCTTGATCGCTACGAAACAAATCCTATTGTATGTTTTAACCATAATCACACCGATGCTGATAGTGTAATTGGAACTTCAGTAGTTTTTATAGAAGATGGTTTAGTTATAGGTCGCGCAAAATTTGAAGCTGCAGAAAACAATCCTCTAGCAGAGAAGATTTTTAACAAGGTTAAGAATGGAATAATTCGTGGAGCCTCTATAAGGGCCGAAATATTAGACGGTAGATATGGACTAGAAGATCTTAATGAAGATCCCGATGTTTTGTATTTTACACAGCAGAGGCTAGTCGAGTGGTCTATTGTTTCTCTTAACTCCAATCCAGATGCATTGGCTAGAAATACAAATGACCTAAATGAGATTCGAAAAGAATTTACACCAGATACATCTGCAGACTCTGCCGAGGATGATACAGATGAAGAAAAAAGAACTTCAGAATTTGATGTTTTTGAAGCTCAATTATTAATCAATAAAAATAATACCCATGCTTAAAATTGCACAGTTACAACAAGAGAGAGCTTCAAAAACTAAAGCTCAAGAAGATCTGGTCAAGGCCAGAAAAGAAGGTGATGGAAAATTCACCGATGAACAAAGAACCCAATTTGCAACTCTCCAAACTGAAATCGAGGCACTAGATGCTGACATTGCAGAAGAGAGACAAATTGAAGACTTCGAAAAAAGAGCTGCAGCCCAAAAAGGTGAGCGCAAAAGTGGTGCTAAACCAAAAGGTGAAGAAGCTGAAAAGCGTGAAATCACGGAGCGTGCATCCATTACCAAAGCTTTTAGAAGTAAAGGCATTTTGGAAGGTGCAGAAAAAGAACTTAATGAAATTGGAATCGAGGCCAATAGAGCTGCAGGAGTAGAAACTCCAGATAATGCAAGATTTACCATCCCTATGTCTGCTTTACGGGCTCAATCTGTCACCGGTGATAGTGGTGAAAAGGGAGGTCAATTGGTTGTAGATCAAACTCCAAGAGTGCAAATGCCTTTTCAACCAGCAACTTTCTTGGAGTCTCTTGGAGCTACAAGATTAAGCGGTTTAACTGGAGGATCTATTCCCCTTCCTGTTGGACAAAAGTACACCATGCAATGGTTAGCAGAAAATGCTGCTATTACTCCACAAGATAAGAACTTTACTGGCCCAGAACTTTCTCCAGAACGTTTGGGTGGCGCAGTAGATGTTTCTAGAAGACTTATTCTACAGTCTAGTCCAGATGTAGAAAGCCTTGTAAGACAAATGATTTTGCGAGCTTATGAGACTTCTCTAAATGCTGCAGCAATCAACGGAGCTGGATCTGGCAACGAGCCAGAAGGAATTTTGAACAAGGCTGGAACAGTCCTTTCTTCTGTAACATCAGCGGAAGCTGCAAAATGGGAGCATGTCACTGAGCTTATGGGCTTAATAGATGCAGAAGATGCAACTGAACTTTCTAGAGCTTACCTAATGTCTCCCCAGCTTAGAGCTGCTTTCATGAGTACCAAGAAAGATGCTGGTTCTGGTCGATTCGTTATGGAAACTAGAAATGAGTTAAATGGTAGTAATGCCGCTGCAACTTCTCTTGTGCCTACACTTACAGATAACGAGGCCTTAATTTACGGAGACTTTAGTAAATTGTTTATTGGAGAATGGGGCGCAGTGTCTTTATTGGAAGATCCTTATTCTGCTTCTTTGAGTAATGCCATTAGATTGGTAATTAACTCTCACGCAGGTGTAGAGATAGCTCAGGAAAATGCATTCTCTGCCAACAAATTTATCACCATATAATCATTTATTGTGTTGCTCTGGGTCTTTCAGGCTCAGAGTGATATAATATTAAAAATTTAAAAATTATGTCTGAAGAAAATAAAAGCACAGAAAAGGTGGAGCAATCTACTGGTGAGGCCAAAAAAGCTGCAGATCAAGAAAAGTCTAAAGCTAAGAAAGCAAAATCTAAAAAGCCAGAAAAGCAAAAGGATGTAAAGGTGAAGATCCTTTGTCACAATGCAGCTGGAAAATACGGTCTTCCACAACATAAAGGGATGACTGTTGTCTTAAAAGAAAAACAGGCTGACGAGTTAGTGAAAAACAAAGATGGCGAAATAGTTAAATAATTTATGAACACTTTCAGTCTTACATACGGTGCTCCAGAAGCAACAGAAAGTATAGTTACTCTTGCCCAGGCAAAAGCGAATTCTAAAATAGATTTTGATGATGAAGATGCATTGTTACAATTATTTATAGATTCAGCCACTACCGAGATAGAAAACTATCTGGAATATCCTGTGCTAAAACGACAGGGATCTACCGTAAAAGTTGAAGGTTGGTTCGATAGATTTCAACTTAAATTTCCCATTATAGAAGATGGCATCACAGCTCTTAAGTATGAAGATGAAAATGGTACTCTGAAAGATATCCAAGATAATAATTGGAATTACGAAAGTAAGATCCTCTACTTAGACATGGATATCCCTTCAGATTTTGGCTATAGAATCTTTATCACTGCAGATCTTGGTTATAGTGTTGCGGACATTCCTGCGGACATAAAGAGAGCTTGTCTTTTGCTATTCGCTCACAACGACACCTACAGGGAAAATATGCCCATTAAATTTAATCAGGCAGCGCACAACGTATTGCGACCTTACAGAAAAACATTTTGATGAATAAATCTGCATACATACACGCTGGACAATTAAATAGAAAAGTATCTCTATTCAAAAATACAGCGACCAAAACCGACACCGGAGAATCCACTCAAGAAGATGAGTTGGTGAAAGAGGTGGTGTATGCAAAGCGTGAAGATTTTACAGGAAGTGAAGATGATGACGATGGTAGAGTCATTGGAATTGGAGTGGTGGCCTTCATTGTAAGATTTAGCTCAGATCTATTTGTGAATGGACAAAAGTATTTCGTTAAGGACTTTGATGGGATCTACCAGATCAACTCCATAGAATTATCTGGCCAACAAAAAAATAGATTTCTTAAACTTAAATGCACAAGACGTGGACATTGATGTAGAAGGATTTGCAGAGCTTATAAAAAAGCTTAAAAAGCTAGACGATAAAATGACCAGGCGCGAAGTGCTTAAGATACAAAGGAAACTAGCAAAACCTTTTGTACCAGCTTATTCTAATGAGTTGCCAAAAAGTAGCAGGGATGTAAAACGCTTTGAAACTATCTACCCAGCTGGTACTTTGAGAGATTCTGTGGCAATTGAAACAGTACCAGCTCGCAAAGTAGGTGGTAATCCACAAGTAGTGGTTCGTCCGTCCATAAAAGGCAATAAACAGGGTTGGTACAGGCATATGGTTGTAGACAAAGGAACTAAGATAGGGTCTAATAAGCTTGGATCTAGAGTAGGAATAAACACTGTAGTCGATAAGGCTAAAGACAAAGTTTGGTCAAGTAGAAGTTCTATAGTTACTGCCAAGTATAAAAAGGAAATGCAAAGACTGGTACAAAGGCAAATTAATAAACTAAGCAAATGATTATTGAAGCAGCAAAACATGTGAATGAAGTGATGAGTTTGCAAGCAATTAAGGATGTGATAGAAACCAATGTATTCTGGGATCTAGCTACAGAAGAAAAAGAACTTCCATTTGTCAATTTTAAACTCAGCAATACTGGAACTCTTACAAAAGATGGAATTGCACAGTATGCAGTAGAGATGTTTGTATTTGCCAACTCTCTTAACCAAGGTGGTTCAATAGCAGATGCTATTGAAACTGCTATAAAAGAATCAAGTTACAACTGGAAGTTCAAAGGGAACGAAACAGGTTACAACTATAGCGATGGCCGTGAAGGTCTTTGCACAATTAATTATGAATTTAAATTTTAAATCTTAGAAATTATGGCTGGAGAAAAAGTAATGAATGGTAACCTAAGGATGACCTTAGATGACAAAACAGTATATCATTCTACAGAATGTAGCGTAACTCTTACAAGAGAAATCAGAGAGCGATCTACAAAAGACACAGATGGTGTAGAAAGGGCTAAAGGCCAGAAGTCTTTCAGCGGTTCTGCATCAGCATTGGCGGTTTATCTTTCGGATGGTGAAGATGCTCACGATTTTGGAGCCTTGTTCGATCTTTACAATGACGATACTGATACTGCTATCCCTATTGAATTTGTTCCCTCAGAAGGAGATGCATCCTTTATGTTCAAAGGTGAATGTATTATCGAAAGTTTAGAACTTAATCTAGCAGTAGAAGAAGATGGTACAGCTTCTATATCCTTTTCTGGATCTAAGAAATTAGAGAAAGTAGATCTTCCAAATATATAAGCTTATGAAATCAATCACGATAGAGGGTGTATCTCACCCTATAAAGTTTGGTTATGGGGCTTTTAGACATCTTGGTGTGCTTTGGGAACAAGAAGGAATCCAAGGTGTGATTAAGGTATTTGAAAAAACCTTTAGCAATATAAGTGCAGATCCCAAATTTGATGCCTTGGAAAAAATAGGAGATCTTGTAAATGCTGGAGTTATAAATGCTGGTGGCGAGTCTTTGAATACAGATGACATCTTAAATGATTTAGTCTTTCAGGATTCTGGTAAATTGCAAACGGTGGTCGATGCTTTCATGAAAAGCATTCCAGGCGCAGAAAACGGAAAAAAAAAGGTGAGCCAGAAGAAAGCTCCAAAACCGAAACCGAAAGCAAAGAAATAACATGGGATGAACTGGAAGAAATTGCCTTTGGTATCTTACAAATGCGTGAGGATGATTTCTACCAGACTACTCCTAGAGCCTTTAAGAATAAAATAAAAGGCTTTGAACGTTATGAGGAAAATCTATTTAAGGAGCGATGGGAAATGCACCGGGAACTTATAGTCACTGTTCTTTCTCCACACTTAGATAAGAAGCATAAAAAGAAATCTATGCATGATCTCTATCCTTTAGCCTGGGATAATTCAAAATTAAAAAGTCTCAAAAAAATAGATCCTAAAGAATTGTGGTCTAAGATAGATGAGGCAAAGAAAAGTAAGAATTCTAAAATCTAGTTTGTTGTTTTTTTCATAGTTCGGAAAAACCTCTGAATCGTTCAGAGGTTTTTTTGTAGCATAAAGGAAACAATGTTGGAGTCAATCATAAATGTATAGCTATAGTTTTATGGTTTTAATATAAACCTTAATAAATTAAGTCATGAAATCTATTTATTTATTGTTAACAATGCTTACTCTTTTATTGAGTGCATCAATGCCAGCAAGTGTATTTGTAGAAACTGATAGTTTCAGTTTTGAAAATGTATCTGAAATACCCATTGAAAGTGATTCAACAATTGATTTTGCAAAATCTAAATTTGAAATGAAAAACGTCGACAAGCTTAAAGAAAACTATCCAGAATTGGTAAAAGAATATTCCGAAATGGATAAGGAACAATTGCTAGATCAAATATGTGCCGAAGTTCTCGACTTGAACCTTATGCAAGAAAGGGTTTATTTGTTTATGCATGAATGCACTGAAAACTATAGCAAAAAAAACTACTCAATTGAATCTATTAAAACAATGATAAGTTCTAAACAAGAAAATGACATCAATGTTTTTTGTAAAGATTTGCTAGATGATTTTGAAACTGATGCAGAAAGAATCGAAGACTTGAGGTCCAGGGCAGAACAAGCTTAAATTTTTCCTACTTAAATTAAAAAACCTCTGAATAGCTCAGAGGTTTTTTTGTGGGATAAAGGAAACAATGTTGGAGTCCAGCAGACGAATTCACTTCTATTTTTGAAGCTATTCACAAAGTCACTTCATGAGTAGTTTAGCCAACATATCGATAAGATTTAAAGCGGACCTTAAGCAGTTTTCTTCCCAGATGCAGAATGTCGATAGAAGGATGAAGAAAGTCGGCAAACGCCTATCTAGTATAGGCAGTAGCATGAGCATGAATTTTACTGCTCCTGTAGTTGCTGGACTTGCATTAGTGACTAAAGGTACTGAAGAGCTAAGATCCGATCTTGGTAGATTGGAAACCAACGCTTTATTGGCTGGCGAAGGTCTTAATTTTATTCGCGATCAGCTCAAAGAAGTACAAGCCATCACTGGTGAAACAGATTCTTCTGTTGAAGGTTTATCGAACTTACTAGCTGCTGGATTTAAAGGCGAAAATCTTACTAGGGCTTTAGATAATATTTCTGGTGCTGCCGTTAAGTTTTCTGATACTTTAAAGTTTGAAGGTATTGCAGATGGACTGCAAGAAACTTTAGCCACTGGTAAAGCTATTGGTCCATTTTCTGAACTTTTAGAAAGGTCTGGCATAAACCTAGATGATTTTAATGCTGGTCTAGCGGAGGCTACCAAACTAGGTGAAGAACAAAACTTTATTTTAAACAAATTAGCCAGTACTGGCTTAGAAGAAGTTAATAAAAAATACAGGGAAAATAACAAAGATGTAACTGAAGCCAGAAAATCGCAGTTAGCCTTCCAGTTAGCTATAGCAGATCTAGCTAAAACTTTGCAACCTATCGTTACTAGAATCATGGAATTTGTATCTAGATTGGTCACAGCTTTTAACGATCTAGATCCTACTATAAAAAACAACGCCTTGGTCGTTATAGGTCTAGTTGCTGCACTAGGACCATTACTTACAGGCTTAGGATTCCTAATGACTACAGTTATTCCCGGATTAATTACTGCCTTTGGAATTTTAAAAGTGGCAATGTTGGCCACACCTTTTGGACTAATTGCTGCAGGAATTGGCGTTGCTGTATCCGCATTTTATTTATTTAATAAAGAAACTGAAAAAGTAGTTGAAAGTCAAGATCAACTTACAGAGGTTACTAATAGAGCTACAGATGCCATCGCTAAAGAAAAGGCAAAAGTCGAAGAGCTTTTATTTACAGCTCGTGATGAAAATGTAAGTAAGCAACAAAGGATAAAAGCTATACAAGAGCTCAATAGAATCTCTCCAAAATATTTGGGGAATCTAAAGCTCGAGACTATAAATACAGATGAAGCGACTACTGCTGTAAATAAATATAATGAAGCCTTACTAAAAACTGCAAAGGCAAAAGCAGCACAAGAAAAGCTGCAGGAGATCCAGGCAAAAATTATAGAAAAGGAACTGGAATTATCAGCAAGAAGAAAAGCAGTGACAGATGCACAAGCAGCATCTTTTAATGGTGTAGCTGATAATGCACAAGCAGCTGCAGCACAAAAAGCACAACTCGCTCTGGCAGAAAAATTACTAGCTCTAGAAACTGCCAACGGAACTAAAGAACTAGAGGCGCAAGCTGAGGAACTTTTAAAAATAATTAATCTTAACGATACATTAATTAGTAACCCAACTCCGACAGGCCAAGGTGGACGACCTCAAATACAATCTGTAGGCACATTACAGTCTGGTGGATTAATGTCTACTGGGATAGGCGATCAACTTAGAGCAGATGGTGATATAATAGATGAAGAAACGACTAAGATAAATGAAAACTTAGCCTTTTTTAAAAACCGATCTAGGGAAATACTAGAACAAGCTTCACTAGGTTTTGCTGAAGGCTTTGGTAAAATTATTGGTAACATTGCTACTGGTAATGTAGGAATGGAAGCTCTTTTAGGCTTAGTACTAAATACTTTTGGAAACATAGCTATAAGGCTAGGAAAACTTGCTCTTGGTATTGGTACTACAATTGAAGCGATTAAAAAATCACTAATTGATCTATCAGGTATTAGTGCTATTGTTGCCGGTATTGCATTAATTGCTTTAGGAACGATAGCAAAATCTGCAGCTGCAAACATTGCAGAAAGTGGTGGTGGTGGCCAAGTAGCTTTTGCAGATGGTGGTATAGTCAGCGGACCTGTAAATGCTTTGGTAGGTGAATATGCTGGTGCAAACCGTGGAAATCCGGAAGTCATAACACCTCTTAATAAACTTAAATCCATGCTTGGAGATAGCATGGGCGGTGACATGAGCCAACTAGAAGTAGTTAATAAAATAAGCGGTCAGGACTTAATTTTAATTATTTCGCGAGCGCAAAATTACAGAAACCGACGTGGCTAACTACGAGATACACATACAAGACGTGGAGAATCTAGAGAATGAACTCTTGCTGAAATATGCAGAGCGTAATTCTGTACAACTCAATTGGATAGGTGGTGACTCCAAGACTCAACCTATTGTAGGTAGTGAGCTTAATTTTACCCTAGAAGCTACAGATGCAAGAGATGCTGCCTATGTTGAGCTGTTTACAGCAGACGAACACAAATGGCTGGTAACCAAAAGAATATCGACTACTCAAGAAATCGTTTGGCAAGGCTACTTGCTTCCAGAATCTTACGAAGAACCATATAGACGTGGTATATTTTACGTCAACTTTTCTGCAGTTGATGGTTTGGGATTGCTCAAAGGACTTAAGCTTTCTCCTGACTTTTACAATGAAGAAAAAACGGTTATTGAAGTGCTTTGTGCTATCTTAAAACTGACTAAGGTAGATTTAGAATTATACTTCTCCCCTGCTCTCATCAACATTAATGAGCCAAACTGGTCTAAGATTCTAGTAGATACAATGCTCTGGGATTTCAATAAAGATAATGCCTACCAACTCCTTAAAGATTTACTGGAGTCGATGCGTTGCCAAGTTTACCAGTGCCAGGGGAAATGGTTTATTGAAGGTTTCAACAAAAGACAATTGATAAATGTGAGCTACCAGGTGTTCGATCTAGAAGCTAACTTCTTACGTGATGAATCTTACGAAAGAACGGTAAAGCAAATTACATTACTAGCAGATCCTAGTGTAAGAATGGTACCCTCTATAAGAGAAGCTGTTGTGACATACGAACGGAATAAATTTCAGTTTCCTAAAGATATTATACAAGAAAATGAAGTACCCTGGGTAATTTACAGAGGTCAAGTTGATGCTTTATGGCGCCCAAAAAATTGGAATTATAAATTTGTTTCAGCTGATAGTGAAGACATTAATATAAGACCACCTGAATTTTATTTAGTGTACAGACGGATTGATGCAGAATTAGACACTAGCAAATTTATAACACTTAGAGAAAAACTTTTTGTAAAGAAGAATTCAACACTAAAAATTATACTTAAAATAGAAAGATTATTTTATGATCTTCTTTCTGATGAAGATTTAGCAGGGGCCGATTTTACCTTATGGTCCAAAAGTCAAGTCTACGAAGTAAAGCTAAATGGTGAAGTGATTGTTACCAATCTTAATGTAAGTCGAAACGACCAGGCTTATCTAAAGTTTGAAAACGGTGAAGCTTCTGTAGAGCTTATTATAAAACCTGAAGAAGATGGTCTATTAGATCTTAAATTCTATAAGCCTTTTTCAGTCTTTAATTCTTCTTCATCTGGTTCATACTATCCAGGCAGTAGATTTAAGGAATTAAGTATTGAAGTGGTGCCAGAAATACAAGATGAAATCTACATTATAGAAAATGGTCAAGTAGGATCTAATATTTCTGAAATAGATTTAAGGTTTGGTGATGATCCTACCCTATTTACAGAGGCGTTTTACCTTGAAAGGACTAGGCAATTGGTTGGTAATAATGAAGCGAATAGATTTTTCTTACCTGTAAAATACTACACCGTAAAAGACGGTATTACTTATGCCATAGTCTTATTACAGGCTGCAGTGATGGCTTATAGACTTAGGTTTTCAGAAAATAAAATATTTCATGTTAACGGGCCTAATGTTTTAACTGGAGAAATTCTTAATGATCCTAATATCATATTCAATTATGAAGATGGGGAATCTGCAGCTATAGAAGTGAATCAATCTTTAACCGATGGTCATATATTGGTTAATTACTCTAGGTATAAAGACGAAATAAGATCTAGAAATGAGATCACTAGCTGGTCCGATGCTATTTTTGTAGTGGAGGACAAACGTTTTGGCCAGATAGTGGGCGAAATAGAAAAGAAGATCTATGAAACGCCACACTTTAGTTTTGAAGGTGCTACAGATTCTCCTTTAAAGTATAACGATATTCTTAAAATTCAGTACAACGATGAGCAAAGATATTTTACTCTGAGCAATTGCACATGGATGCCAGACGATAATACTTCAGAATTTATCGCAAATGAAATGCTTTATCAAGGAGCAAATTCAGAATTGATTCCACCATTTGTAGATGCTGGACCAGATATTATTATTGGAGTAAATGACAGCGCTTCCTTTTTGAGTGCGGTGGCCAATGCTCCTTCTGGTACTATAGAAATTATACAATGGGAACAAGTTTCTGAAGCTGGTAATGCGATTATAGATACACCAAACAATTTGCAGACTGAAGTTGACCAGCTTTCTATAGACTACTATAAGTTTAGGATTACGGTCACAGATAGTAATGGCCTAAGTGCCTTTGACGAAGTAAACGTGATAAGAGTTTCGAATTCAACACTTACTCTTGTAGAGATAGAGAGAGGTGGAGATGAGAGCGATGATGGTAGAGAAATGACAGAGTTCTTTACTTATGGTGTTAACTTGAATCCAAATCTTACTGGCAATGAAAGTGTATCTGTAACCTTCGATATGCTTCTAGATATCTTTTCTACAAACTATCAAAGCTCTACACTTTTTGCCTCTATAGAAATTATTAAAAATGGCATTTCTATTTTTGAATCTATAATTAGACAATCGGACATGAATTCTGATTCGCTCACCTCATTAATAGAAGATTCTGTCTTCTCTATAAATGCAACAGATACTGTTATTATAAAGCTTTTTGCTCAAGCAAAAGTAGTAGGGCAAAGCGATAACGAGCAAGCACAGGCTTTTGCAAAAATTACACTTAAATCTGCGGTGTTTGCAAATGCAGAAAAACAAATAACTAATCTACCCATAAGTGAAGAGGTAAGAGCAATAGTATTCTCATGAGTCTAAATAAAAAAATATTATATGGCGATAATTATGGAGGTACCATAAATGATGACATAGTAATTGTGGATCCAGGAGATCTACTAGCTTTTAGATTTGATTCTACCTTGGTCACTATGGATTCTACACTACTAACTTTTGATTACAGCGAATAATGAGCATACAAAATATAAACAGAGGCACAACACCAAACGATGGAACAGGAGATACAGCAAGAGCCGGCGCCCTTAAGATAAATGAAAATTTTGCTTACTTGCTTAATGCTGAAGCTGATTTCAAAACTATTATAGGCCCTCAAGTTTCATCTACAAATCTAAGCGGTGATGTTGCTGAAGAAATAAACGATGGTAATCCATTTACTTTTCAATTTGCAAATTTTGGATATATTAAATATGTTGAATTTGTAAATGGAGATATTAATAACATTTACTTTTTTAAATTAACCAAAATAGGAGGTGGTACTAAAACCTTTGGCAATGGAGGAAATACTACTTTAGGAGCTACAAATCTTTTTTTAACCAGTCAAAAGCTAAAATCTGTCGAGGACTTTGAAGAAATAAACACGACGGTCACCGAAGATTTTGGAGATATAGGAATTACAAGCCTTATCGATTATGTGAATGGAATATCACCAGCAATAACTATACAAGCTACAAGCGTAGGAGCAACCATCCTTAAGGCTATAGTAGATGATATTGCAGAAAGTTACCTCTTTAAAGGCGATGCTGGCGATTATGGCCAAGGTGAATTGCAGCTAGATGCAGAGGATCTAGAAGCTTTGGCAGAAAACACACAGGTACTTCTTGTTATAGATAGAAGTCTTAATCCCTTTTCCTTTAATCCTGTGTCTAATAATGCACTGGCGATTAGATTTATTGAGATTGTTGCTCTTATAGAAGCTTCTATAATTACTGAAACTTCAGAACTTATCAATGATGGTGCAGATGGGATTCACCCCTTTATAGATGAAGTAGAGCAAGAAGTAATTATAGGAGGTGTGTACGACAACTTTCAAGTAGAAGGAAATATAATAGTAGCTACAAATACAGATGGAAAAGCTGTATTCACTGGGTTTAATATTTCGGAAGATTACAAAATTATATACCTTATCAACAACTCAAATTTTGAAATTCAAATTGATAATGAAAATTCTAGTTCTTTAGAAGAAAATCAAATTTCATTACCAAACAATACCGCAAATGTTGGTCTTCAAGGGACTACCAAATTTGCATATATTACTAAGGGAGGCTTAAACAAATGGCAAATTATAGATGTCTTTGGTTCTAGGTATATGCCAGAGCATCAAGGTCTAGACCAAGATGCAGCAGTTGTAGTAGGTGAAGGCTCTGTGAGTAGATCCAAACAGATAGTAAATCTGTATGAGTCAGACCCATCTATTACCTCTTCTACTCTAACAGATGCAGAGCTTAACATTCGTGTTCCTGGAAGGGTTATTGGATTTGAACTTATTTGTGAAAATGCTGGTGACAACGGAATCGTATATAAGCTAGTAAACGATACAACAGGACTTTGGAAAAAATTCATTTTAATATAAAAAAATATGTCAACATACACAGCAGATGATGTTCTTTTTGGATATCGATTTAATAATTTGGCGTTTACAGTACCTACACCAGAAATAACAGACACAACTCAAGACCCTTCTGTTACTGGTAGATTCTTTAGCGGTAACACTTTTCGAGATAATGATGTTGTTAACGAAATGAGGATTAGTATCACATTTCGTATTTTTAGTTTACAAACTCAAAAACTAACAATAGGCTGGGGGGATGGTACTTTTAGTGAAAAAAATCTAAGTGTAGCTAATAATGATATTGCTAGAAATGAGCACGAATACACGGATGGACTAGATGAGCACACTGTCGTATTTACTTTTGAGAAGCCTAAACAAATAGAGAGCATAAACACAGTAAATGTTAATGTAGGCGAAATAATTCCTGAAGACATTAAAAAATTTACCTCTCTAAGATCACTTATATTTAGAGTAGAAAGTGGAATAAAGTCGTTTCCTGAAGATTTAAGTTCTTTAAATCTTCTAGATACTCTTCAAATTGAAAATGCAGAATTACCAAAAATTGATAGTAGTTTATTTTCATTACCACTTAAAAATTTAAGTTTTTTAGGTTCAATTGATTTCAGCACATCCGAAGCCTTAGAAAGTCTATCAAGGCTTCCTGAATTTGTATTTTTAGAATCGCTTAATTTTACCAGTACAAGTCTAACAGAGTTCCCTCTTAGCTTTATAAATAGAAACCTTTTAAAGGAACTATTTATTGGTGGTGATAACTCCTTTACTACTCTCCCGCAAAATATACCAACTTCTTTAGAAAATTTAGAATTAACAAATAAATCTCCTAAGCTAACTTCTTATGTTAATTTCGATAGACTAGTAAATCTTATAAGTGTAGATTTTACTAATACTTTTGATAATCAAAATCTTTTAATTGGAGATGAAATTTCTTTTTTACACAAATTAAAAAAAGTAACACACAAAGCTACTAATACACAAATTCAAACTGATTCTGTC
>Ga0307935_1000413_pt1 | contig 19306 bp, 17 predicted proteins | sample OrgLakmetageno92_FD_201827 | JGI IMG/M metagenome (GOLD analysis project Ga0307935, IMG submission 201827) | Saline water microbial communities from Organic Lake, Antarctica - #92 | ecosystem: Environmental > Aquatic > Non-marine Saline and Alkaline > Saline | place: Antarctica: Organic Lake...
ATAGATGAAGATTATAATTATATATATTTTAAAGATGTAAAATATGAAAAAGTAATATAATCACAATAAGTATTACAAATTAGATTATATATAAATAATTAATTTAGGTAATTATTTATATATATAAATAAAATTTCACAATGCATCATTATTAAATTATAATATCTTTATTATTTTTATCAGTATAACTTATATTTTTATAAACATCGTGAATTTTGTCAATATTATTACTATAAGAAAATTCATTTTGAAAATGTTCTCTAAATAGACTTTGAAGTACATATTTTAAATTAGAAGTATCATACATAATATGATTAACGACTCCTTTAATACTTTGTGTTCTGCAAACATCAATATTTAATTTTTCAAAATTATAATATTTAGAACGAATACGTATAGGCATATATTTATCAAATTGAATTGATTTTTGTTTAATATTGACACTATGATCAGAATATTTAAAATCAATATCTTCTTGAAAAATTCTAGTATTATCAATATGTTTAGCAGTATCCTGATCCATATCATTTACCATCTTATTTACATGTTTAGGAAATGAATTATTAGCATTATTAAAATACGTCCTCATAATATTTCCATGAGAAATAATACATATTTTAACATCATCAGCTTGATCGTTAATTATATTATTATTATATAATTCTGGTAAAATTTTAGTATAAAATTTATGAAATTGACTAGGCTGTTTAGCAGAATATTCATTAAAATCATATTTTTTTAATATTGATAAATCAACAACAGGTCCTCTATGAAATTTACGATATAAATTAATTTGAGCTTGAAGAAAATCTTTAGTTTGTTTATCAGTAGAATTTGGATTTTTATTTTTTAATTCTTTAGTAAGATCAATAGTATTTTTTTTATTATATTTAATAGTTCTAAAAAAATTCAGGATATTTAATAAATTATTAACAAGTTTCTTATTTGGATTTTCACTTGGATTTAAATCATTAACCAAAATTTGCAATTGGGCATATAATTCAGTAAATATATTTAAATTATCTGTATCTTCATAGTTATTATATAATTCCATAGTAGATTTTATATTCATTGGAAGTAAATTGGGTTTTGGATGATTTGATGGATTCCATGATTTTGTAGGAGTTGAATATTTTGGATATAAACCAAGTCTAATATATTCATATAATTCATCAATATCTGGAACATTATCACTCATTGTAATATGAGTATCATGATAATTTTCAACCATTTTCTTTTTTCTTGTATTTAATAATTTATTAAGCAATAATCGTATATTTTCAAAATTATTATAATTGGATAAATATTTACGGTATTTATCTTGTTTAATAAATAAATATTCTAATTTTAACAAATTATCAATGATTTCAATGTCATCATAATAGCTAAACCAATTAAATTCAAGCCATGCTTTTATAACTTTTACACTTTTATATATTTGTTCACATGTTAAAGGAAAATTCTGATAGTCCATATTCAATTTACTGGTGTGATTATATTTCTCATGTATAAATGGAACAATATATATTTTGGCAATATTATTATTACTTCTAAAAGCCAATAAAGCAGTCATAATAGCTCTTAAAGTAGGAGAAACACAAACAACATCAACATGATTTTTTTTATAAAAGTCAGTTCCTAATTTAATTGCATGTTGCATTCCTATAAATGATAGATTAGGATGATATAGCCATGGCGCTTTAAAAGCCGTCATGGCATCAGCTTTATTATCCCATTCATCAAGTATTTTTTTAACATTATTATCAATGTCAATATCTTCATTTAACTCATTTTTTATTTTACCATATCCAACACGACCATTGTAATTTTTTGGTTCAATATCTTGGACGCTTGCAGGATTAGACTTTCTCTGATCAAAATTACTACATGATTCAGCATGTCTAGTCCAATATATAGTAATTTTATGAGTTTTTATAACAGGCATATGATTAGAAACTACTCTATTTAAAATATTATAATTAGATAAATCGTGTGTTTCTTCAAGTTCTAATTTGTCGTAAAAATTATCAATAACATGTGAATTCAAGTTATAATCTGAGTTTGACATATATATTATATATTGTATATAATAAAATTGAAAAATTTAATAAATAAGTAATCATATTATTTATAATAAATAACAATAATAAACAAAAATAACAAAAATAATAAATAAAAATAATAAATAAAAATAATAAATAAAAATAATAAATAAAAATAATAAATAAAAATGAATAATTTATGTAAAATACTATATAATTCACGTGATGAATATTCATTATATTCAATAATAAAATTAAGTTTTATAAATAATGATAAAATATTTAATATACATGAATTTATATTAAAAGAATACTTTATAAATTATCAAGTATTAATAAATGATGCAGTTGTAAATACAGAATTCAAAAATTTATTATTTGATGAAAGTATCATTGATATTGACTATTTTATATCTTATGAATCATTTATTGCAATAATAAAATATTTATATGGTCTTGTAGATGAATTTATAGAAACAATTAAAAAATACAATCTAAATGAATTATTTAAAATACATGCATTTATAAACAAATACATCATTAATGATGAATTAAATCATCTTATCGAAAAAATAATAAATAATAAAATAATAAATATACCATTTATATATCTAAATAGTATAAATAATGTATTTCTAGATAATACTTATATTATAATAAAATTAATAAATGGAATAAAAAAGGAATATTTTAAAATAACTGAAGAAAATGAAGAATATTTTGTAAATAAAATATTAAAACCAATAATTCCAATAAATGGAATGATGAATAATTTATCAATATTATCTCTAGATTTTGAACTTTTAGAAGACAATGTATTGAAATTAACAATAAAAGCTAATAAATATAAAATAAATAGTGAATTATTAGAAAAATACCAAGAATATTTATTAGATGATGAAATATATAATTATGTATTAGATTATTATATAAATTACAGTGGATTAAAAAAAGTGCAAAATAATATTTATAATGAAATTATTAATATAAGAAAAAAAGAGTATAAAATTAATGAATTTGAAGATTATTATAAATTAGATAATCTAATAACACTTGGAAGATATTATACATTAACATTTATGAATACAAAATTTGCAAATGAAGAATACATCAATAATATTGTGAATAATTATGAAGAGAAAATAAAACAACACTTACAATGCAATAAATAAATAAAGTATTCAATCTAATTTTTTTTATTAATATTGATTAGATTAAATTAAAAATAAAATTGAAAAAAATAATATTTGATAGCACTATTAAATTAGAGAAATAATAAATTTTAATTAATATTATTTACAACATCATAAAAACAAATATAACAAAATGAACAAAATAGAAATAAATCATGAACATAAGAATGAAATAAAATTATGCAATAATAAAATGAATCATAAATATGAGAATAAAATAAGACAAAGAATTGCGACAGAAAATGGAAAAAATACTATTCGTATTATAAGATTGATCAATAAATCGATACAAAATTATAAACGAGAAGAAAAAGAAGAAATTTATATAAAAATTCTAATAAAAATATTTGAAAAGTGTGATAGTTTGATTTTTATAACTAATAAACCTGATTTATATAATAAATTTACAAAAAGTCATTGGCATGTTCCATTTTATAAAAACTATGTATTTTATGGCAGTTATTTATATGGAATTGATCTAACTATTGAAATTTTAGAAGAAGTTGATAAATATTTAAAATATTTTGGAATTTTTAAATAATTAATAAATAAGAATTAAATAAAATATTATTATAATTGTAATAATTGTAATAATATTTTATTTAATTTAATTAATTGAATTGGTTTACAATTATTTGAATATTAAACAATTTCAAAACTGATATTACTATCGCCAGCACCATTAATAAAAGTAAAACCATTAATTTTGTCAGATGATGTAATATGTAAATGTCCATGTGCAATGAATAATATATTTTTTTTATAATCTTCAATAATATTAAAGAAAATTTGTTTATCTTTATTTGACCAAAAGTCAGAGTAAGGTCCAATAAAATTATAATGTTGCATAATTATAATTTGTTTATCTTTATTTAATTTTAGACTATTTTCCAAAAATAATTTTCTATTTTTATTGAATGTTTTGCCTAAACATATTAATGTAATATTGTTATTTAATTGTTTTGTATAATAAGTAGCACCGTGTTTTTTTCTTACAAAATTTAATACAGGTTTTATTGGATATGCTATTTCATCATGATTTCCATGACATATAAATACTTGACCATCAAATAATTTATACATAGGATTATATACATTTTTAATAAAAATAGACAATTGATCATCAAAATTTGTTACATTACTTAAATTAAAACAAGATTTTAATTTTTCAAAAGCTTTATTAATAAAATGAGTATTGCTACCATCATTAGTTAAATCACCAGGAATTAATAAAACATCTCCTTTTTGAACAACCTTATGTAGATCCAGTATTTTTTTTTGAGTTCTTAATTCTTGTTCAACATTATTAATTTGAGTATCTCCAAGTATATAAAACCGCATGTTATATAATATGAATTTTGATAATATTAAAAATCTATATTATATAATTGATTCTTTTTTTAAATTATATCTATTAATATTTTAATTGTGTATCTATTAAAATATTATAATTAATTTATCCAAGAAATAAAATGAGTATAAAATAACAATATATATTATCATATTTATATAATGAATAGAAAATCAATTTTTTATAATGGCGGAACCTTAGTCATATTTGGAAATAATGGAAATCCTGATATTGATGATCCTAATGGTAATCAAAATGGTAATCAAAATGGTAATCCTAACCAAATAGTATTAAGACCAAAAAGAATTGATGTTGGAGTAATGGGTCCACAAGGCCCGATGGGTCCACCAGGATTACCAGGATTAGATGGAGAAGATGGAGAAGATGGAGAAGATGGTTTACCTGGAGCAACTGGATTGCCTGGTCCATTTGGTCCTGAAGATCCACAAGGTCCACCTGGTCCACAAGGTCTGCCTGGTCCACAAGGGATACAGGGACCTCCTGGGATAAATGGAGAAGATGGTCTGAATGGAACTGATGGATCAATAGGTCCACAAGGTCCAACTGGACCACAAGGTTTTCCTGGTCCACAAGGAATACAAGGACCTCCTGGAATAAATGGAGAAGATGGACTCAATGGGACTGATGGTTCAATAGGTCCACAAGGTCCAACTGGACCACAAGGTTTCCCTGGTCCACAAGGAATACAAGGACCTCCTGGAATAAATGGTGAAGATGGACTTAATGGAACTGATGGTATACAAGGACCACAAGGGCCTCAAGGACCTCAAGGATTACAAGGTATTCCAGGTGAAGATGGAGTTGATGGTATTCAAGGAATTCAAGGTCCAACTGGTCCGACTGGTCTAACAGGTCCAATAGGTCCAACTGGTCCAATTGGTATAACTGGTCCACAAGGATTACCAGGAATAAACGGAGAAGATGGGTTGGATGGTATACAAGGACCACAAGGATTACCGGGAATAAATGGAGAAGATGGACTGGATGGTATACAAGGACCAACAGGAGATACTGGAGCAACAGGTCCTCAAGGGATACAAGGTATTCAAGGCGAAACAGGACCAATAGGACCACAAGGTTTGCAAGGTATTCCAGGAGAAGATGGACTTGATGGTATTCAAGGACTTGATGGAGATACTGGTCCAACTGGACCTCAAGGATTGCAAGGTATTCAAGGAGAAATAGGTCCAACAGGTGCAACAGGTTCAACAGGTCCTCAAGGATTAAATGGAGAAGATGGTCTTGATGGAATACAAGGACCAATTGGTCCACAAGGTATACAAGGAAATACCGGTCCAACTGGTTCAATTGGTCCAATTGGTCCAACAGGTCCACAAGGATTAAATGGAGAAGATGGTATTGATGGAATACAAGGTCCACAAGGAGAAATTGGTTTAACAGGTCCAACTGGTCCGCAAGGAATAAATGGAGAAGATGGTCTTGATGGAATACAAGGACCAACTGGACCTCAAGGAAATATAGGACCCCAAGGATTACAAGGAGAAATAGGTCCAATAGGTCTAACTGGTCCAACTGGTGCTCAAGGTTTACAAGGAGAAACAGGACCAACAGGATCTCAAGGACCACAGGGATTAAATGGAGAAGATGGACTTGATGGCATACAAGGACCAATAGGTCCAACAGGTCCTCAAGGTATACAAGGTATCCAAGGTGAAACAGGTTTAACAGGTGAAATAGGTCCAACAGGTCCTCAAGGTTTGCCGGGAATAAATGGAGAAGATGGTCTTGATGGAATTCAAGGTCCAACTGGTCCTCAAGGTATTCAAGGAGAAATTGGTTTGACTGGTTCAATAGGTCCAACTGGTGCCCAAGGTATACAAGGTATACAAGGCATTCAAGGAGAAATCGGACAACAAGGATTACAAGGTATACAAGGAGAAACAGGTTCAACGGGTCCAACTGGTATCCAGGGAGAACAAGGTATTCAAGGTGAAAATGGTTTGACTGGTGCCCAAGGAGATACAGGTCCAACTGGTCCTCAAGGATTACAAGGTATTCAAGGTGAAATAGGTTTAACTGGACCAATAGGTTTAACAGGACCAATAGGTTTAACAGGACCAACTGGTCCTCAGGGTTTACAAGGAGAAACAGGACCAATTGGTCTAACTGGTCCACAAGGTCTGCAGGGAATACAAGGAGATACAGGTCCTCAAGGATTACAAGGAATACAGGGAGAAATAGGTTTAACGGGTCCAACAGGTCCTCAAGGTTTACAAGGTATTCAAGGAGAAACCGGATTAATAGGACCTCAAGGAATACAAGGAGAAATAGGTTTAACGGGTCCAACTGGACCTCAAGGTTTACAAGGCATACAAGGAGAAATTGGATTAACTGGTCCAACTGGTATCCAGGGAGAACAAGGTATTCAAGGTGAAAATGGTTTAACTGGTCCAACTGGTGCTCAAGGTATTCAAGGTGAAACAGGATTAACTGGTCCCCAAGGATTACAAGGTATTCAAGGAGAAATTGGATTAACTGGTCCAACTGGATCCCAAGGAATACAAGGAGAAATAGGTTTAATAGGTCCAACTGGTCCTCAGGGTATTCAAGGTGGAACAGGTTTAATAGGTCCAACTGGTCCTCAGGGTATTCAAGGTGAAACAGGTTTAACAGGTCCGACAGGTTCACAAGGAATACAAGGAGAAATAGGTTTGACTGGTCCTCAGGGTGAAATAGGTCTAACAGGTCCGATTGGTCCTCAGGGAGAACAAGGTTTACAGGGAATACAAGGACACACTGGTTCAACAGGTCCCCAAGGATTACAAGGGAATCAAGGAATACAAGGAGTAACTGGTCCAACTGGTGCTCAAGGAATACAAGGAGAAATAGGTTTAACAGGACCAATTGGTCCCCAAGGTTTAACTGGTCTGACTGGACCTCAAGGTTTACAGGGTATTCAAGGAGAAATAGGTTTGACGGGACCAAATGGTCCTCAGGGAGAACAAGGTATTCAAGGAGAAATAGGTCTAACGGGTCCAACAGGCCCTCAAGGATCGCAAGGATTACAGGGAATTCAAGGAGAAACAGGCTTGACTGGTCCAACTGGTGCTCAAGGAATACAAGGTATTCAAGGATTACAGGGAATTCAAGGAGAGATAGGTTTGACAGGTCCAACTGGTGCTCAAGGTTTACAAGGTATTCAAGGAGAAATAGGTTTAACGGGTCTAACTGGCCCTCAAGGTATTCAAGGTGAAACAGGATTGACGGGTCCATCAGGTCCTCAAGGTTTACAGGGAATACAAGGAGAAGTAGGTCTAACGGGTCCAACTGGTGCATTTGGTCCTCAAGGTATACAAGGAGAAACTGGTCCAATAGGTCCTCAAGGTTTGCAAGGAGAAACTGGTCCAATAGGTGCTCAAGGTTTACAAGGTATTCAAGGAGAAACAGGATTAACAGGACCAACTGGTGCTCAAGGTTTACAAGGTAATCAAGGAGAAACAGGTTTAACAGGACCAACTGGTGCTCAAGGTTTGCAGGGTATTCAAGGAGAAATTGGTTTAACTGGTGCAACAGGTCCTCAAGGTTTGCAAGGAGAAACTGGTCCAATAGGTGCTCAAGGTTTACAAGGCATTCAAGGAGAAACAGGATTAACAGGACCAACTGGTGCACAAGGATTGCAAGGTATTCAAGGAGAAATAGGTTTAACAGGACCAACTGGTGCTCAAGGTTTGCAGGGTATTCAAGGAGAAATTGGTTTAACTGGTGCAACAGGTCCTCAAGGTATTCAAGGAGAAATTGGTTTGACGGGTCCAACTGGTGCTCAAGGAATACAAGGAGAAAACGGATTAACTGGTCCAACGGGTCCCCAAGGATTGCAAGGTATTCAAGGAGAAATAGGTATAACTGGACCAACTGGATCGCAAGGTTTACAAGGTGAAATAGGTCTGACAGGTCCAACTGGTTCTCAAGGTATATAGGGTGAAACAGGTTTAACTGGTCCACAAGGTCCTCAAGGATTACAAGGTATACAAGGAGAGATAGGTTTGACAGGTCAAACTGGTGCTCAAGGATTACAAGGTATACAAGGAGAGATAGGTTTGACAGGTCCAACTGGTGCTCAAGGATTACAAGGTATACAAGGAGAGATAGGTTTAACAGGTCCAACTGGTGCACAAGGATTACAAGGTATTCAAGGAGAGATAGGTTTAACAGGTCCAACTGGTGCACAAGGATTGCAAGGAATTCAAGGAGAAATAGGTTTAACAGGACCAACTGGTGCTCAAGGTGAAATTGGTCCTCAGGGTTTGCAAGGTATTCAAGGAGAAATAGGACCAACAGGTGCCCAAGGTTTACAGGGTATTCAAGGAGAAATAGGACCAACAGGTGCCCAAGGTTTACAAGGAGAAATAGGGCTAACTGGTCCAACTGGTCCTCAAGGATCACAAGGCATACAAGGAATACAGGGAGAAATAGGTTTAACGGGTCCAACTGGTGCTCAAGGTTTACAGGGAGAAACAGGTTTAACAGGCGCCCAAGGTTTACAAGGAGAAATAGGTTTAACTGGACCAACAGGACCACAAGGTTTGCAAGGTCCGACAGGTGCACAGGGAATACAAGGAGAAATAGGTTTAACTGGACCAACAGGACCACAAGGTTTGCAAGGTCCAACAGGTGCACAGGGAATACAAGGAGAAATAGGTTTAACTGGACCAACAGGACCACAAGGTTTGCAAGGTCCAACAGGTGCACAGGGAATACAAGGAGAAATAGGTTTAACTGGTCCAACAGGTCCACAAGGTCCGACAGGTGCACAGGGGATTCAAGGAGAAATTGGTCCAATAGGTCCAACAGGACCAGTAAATATTATAAGAGCAAGGAATTGGACATTTGATATAACCAATTCAAGAAAAATTCCTAATTCATTTGCAACAATTACTAAATTTATATTTGGTGGCACCAATAATGGAGATTCAATGATAAGTTTGATATCATTATTCACTGCAACAAAAACATGTGCAGCATCAATAAGAATATTTGATTGCACAAACGCAAATCAAATAGCAATAAGTGAAAATATTGCGATACCTGGAGATGTATGTGGCACTGCGACAACAACAACAACAATAACAAATCTACCAGTAGATTCAGCAATATTTGATATACAAATTAGAGCAGACTCTGGAAAAGATGCAGTACTTAGTCAAGTAATAATAGAATAAATAAATATATAGATATTATATTATATATGTCCGACAAAACAGTATATTTATACAAAGTATATGTTACAAGTGAAGCAGTTTTCAAAACAATTTGGTCTCAAATAGAACCAACAGAGGGACCAAAAGGTGAAGTTATTGACACAACTAAAACATCAATAATAGATCAAGTGTCATCATCAAGTTTTCGAGTAGAAGAACCAACAAGTAATTACTATCGGGTGTTTTTTTTTCCGGTAGATATTCCAGCATCAACACCAGGAACAATAAGTCATACAGATATTAGTTTTCCGATGGATATATTGTTATGGATCACTGAATTAAGAATAAATGATAAATTATTAGATGACGAAATAAATATTGTTGTAGCGCCAGACTCGGCAATTGGAATATTAACGGCAGATGCATTAATTAATGATAACACGATACAAGTCAGTAGCACAGTTATAGAAAATGTATTTGGTGGTGTTAATATAACAATAAATGATGGTGTAAATATTTTTGACTGTGGAATGGTGACTAATATTGATAATGCAACAAATACATTAACAATAGAAAAACCATTGATATATGATTATTTAGCTATTGATGCACCAGTAATATTACTAAATATTATTGTGGTTCAGAATTTAATAATTGACAAGGTCGAAAATATAGTTATTGGTGAAAAAGGATTCAGAGGGAAACCAATACCTGCAAATATGATACTCAGAATATTTCATAAAAATAATGATGGATTAGAAAAAAAATATTATTGGAGAATTGAATATTATTATGGACTATTGAATGATTTAACATAATATATAATTTTTTTTACAAATATATAATATATAATTCATATAATGCAAATTAATAAATATGTAGAATTAGTAGGTGGCGTTCTTGGAGAAAATAATTTATACAACCAAGATTGTCCTGTATGTCATGATGATTATGAAGATGGATTAACTCATTTATATTCAATTGGTGATTGTAAACATGGAATATGTCGCAGTTGTGGAATTTTATCAGTTCGTCAACATTTTTTATAATCAATCTAGATCTTTATCTCCTGAAACAATTAAGATGACTTGTCCAGTGTGTAGAGATGAAATAGATCCATTGGAATTTTTACAAACATTAGGACAAGACGATCAAGCTATTGAAATTGAAAATCCATTGCCAAATAATCCTCCACCAATTAATTCACAACCAAATATACCACTTCCACTTAATTCATCACCAAGTAATCTTTCGCCAATTAATTCACCAAATAATCAATTTCTTATTAATCCACCAAATAATCAATTTCTTATTAATCCACCAAATAATCAATTTGTTATTAATCCACCATATAATAATAATTTAAATAATCCATATAATAATAATTTAAATAATCCATATAATAATAATTTAAATAATCCATATAATAATAATAATAATAATATAAATAATCCATATAATAATAATTTAAATAATCCATATAATAACAATTTAAATTCATCATATAATAATAATAATTTAAATTCACCATATAATAATAATGTTTCATCAAATAATGCTCAAAATGATCTAATTAGACAATTTTATGATCAATTTAAAAAATGATATCATTTAAAATGAATCATAATAAAATGATTATATTTAATAAAATTTATTTAATATTATTAAATATATAAAATTAAATAAATAAAAATGTTATTTCTTGGCTTTCTTATAATTTTTTAGGAAACTTTTTAATTGTTTCATCCTGTGTTTATTGTATGCCGCATCATCAGTATGAATATAAAGTCCTTCTAAATGACCTCGTGCAACTTTTCTTACATAAAATATAGAACCATATTACATATATTCTTCTACGTATGCTTTAACTCCATAATTTGGAAGTTTTTTTAATCTTTTTGCGGCTCTTGTAAATGATCCATCATATAATTCATTATTTGTTTTAGTATATTGAATTATCTTGCCTGAACTTGGAAATGACATTGTGTCTTGTTGAATATATTGTTTAAAATTGATTGTTAGTGTTTAATTGGTGTTATTAATATTAATTTTTGATGTGTGTTATATAATTATTATTAATAAATTTGTTTGTAATATACTCATTTTTATTCCTTTATGATAGATCTTGCAAGCATATTTAAAATCAATTTTTTTTTTCTAAAAAAAATAATAAAGAATACAAATATCATAATCCAATAAATAATTGTTCATCTTATTTTGAATAATTTACGATAAAATAATATGAATTATTCATATGTTTCATAAAATTTATTTAAAATTATTAAATATATAAAATTAAATAAATAAAATATTACTCCTTGGTTTTATTATAACCTTTCAAGAAATTGGATAATTATTTCTACTCCATAATTTGGAAGCTTTTTAAATCATTCTTTTTTTTCTTTTTCCAAAAAATTTAATAAAGAATATGAACAAGATGCTAATATACTTCCAATAAATAATATAGCTAATCCAAGGGGAAACCCACCAAATGGAAGAAACGCAATACTTATAGTAATAGATAAAAACAATGCACAACAAGAAATAATTGATGACACAATTGATGACGGTTTTTTTAATGAATCAATATTTGAAAAATCCATAATTATATAATATAAATTTATATAAAAAATATTAAGGCTATATTTTTTTTACATGAATGAAAAAAATATCTAATTTAAAAATAAAATTGAGTCTTCAACCTAATTTTATTTTTAATTAACCTAATAAATTAGGTTAATTAAAAATAAAATTGAGTCTTCAACCTAATTTTATTTTTAATTAACCTAATAAATTAGGTTAATTAAAAATAAAATTGAAAAAATAAGAATTTATAATACTATATAATGAATTGAATAGCAAAATATAATTAAAATAAAAATATAATAATTTAAAAATAAATAAGACCAAATATTCAAAACAAAATAACAAATAACAAAACAAAAACAATGAATATAATAAATAAAAATATATTAAATCATGCAATCATGTCATACCTTCCAACAAAAGATTCACATAAAATGTTGCTGATGGATAAAGAATCTTTTAACGAAAAAAAAGTTAGACATCTACAAGTTACAAATATAGATGATAGTTTTATAAATAATGAAAATCAGGATCAAGAAGAGAATAATTCGAATTCAAGGTATGAATTATTGATATCATATGAATTGCCAAAATATGCTTCAAAAGATAAATTTAAATTATTTTCATTTAAAATAGGGATCCAATTCGAAAATATAACATATTTAAATTGTAAAAATGCTTACTACATGACAACAGAAATATTGAAACAATTCAAAAATATAATAAAATTAAATTGTATAAACTGTCATAATATAACAGAAATATCTGGATTAGATAAATTGAAAATTTTGAATTGTAGTAGTTGTAGAAGCTTAAAATTATTGACAGGAAAAGAACTAAAGATTTTAAAATGTCAAAATCTAAAATGGATAACATTTGAAATCTTGTCACAATTTATCAATTTGGAGGAACTTGATTGTTCGTGGTGTGAAGAAGTTAAAAAAATATCGGGATTTAATAAATTAAAAATTTTGAATTGTAGTAATTGCAAAGGATTAGAACTATTAACAGAATTAAAAGAACTAATGATTTTAAAATGCGAAAACATAAAATATATAACATATGAAATATTATCACAATTTATCAATTTGAAGGAGCTTGACTGTTCAAGATGTCTAGGTGTTAAAAAAATATCGGGATTTAATAAATTAAAAATTTTGAATTGTAGTAATTGCAAAGGATTAGAACTATTAACAGAATTAAAAGAACTAGTGATTTTAAAATGTGAAAACATAAAATATATAACAGATGAAATATTATCACAATTTATCAATTTGAAGGAGCTTGACTGTTCAAGATGTCTAGGTGTTAAAAAAATAGAAAATTTTAATCAACTTGAAAATTTAACTTGTTGTTATAACGAGGAATTAACATCATTATTAAATATTGAAAATTTAATAACATTAGATTGTCATTCAACAGGCATAACTACAATATCTTTAAAATTAATAAATATAAAAGCAATTAATTGTGATTTTTGTTCAAGTTTAAAAACTATAGAAAACTATTCAACTCTGGAAAAACTAAGTTGTTCTTCTTGTAATGAATTAAAAATTTTGCCTAATGGAAAAAATTTAAAAGACTTACATTGTTGTTATTGTAAAAAATTGAAAATTATTCCAGAATATGAAAATTTGGAAAATTTAGATTGTAATAATTGTGAGGAATTAAAAGCTATAATGCCGTCAAAAAAATTAATAAAAATAAATTGTTCTGGACCTAATGAATTACAATATCTGTCAGGTTTTACTAATTTAGAAATATTAATTTGTAAAGACAATGTAAATCTGGAATCAATAAATAATATGAATAAATTAATTTTGTTGGATTGTGAAAAATGTGATAAAATTGTATCATTATTAGGATTTAATAATTTAATTATATTAGATTGTCAAGATTGTAAAGGATTAAAAACAATAAATGGTATGAATAGTTTAATGAATTTGAAAATAATAGGGTCAAAAATATCATTACCAAGGTTAAATAAATTAGTGTCATTGGAATGTGAATATGATAGCTTCAAAGAATGTAAATACACATTTTATAATTTGTTATATTGCAAATTTGCAACAAATAAATCACATAATTTATTGCAAATGCCAAAGTATTATAAATCAATTTATATTAAATATGAAAATAAATTTTATCGACAATATTATAAGAAAAAAAGAATAAATGCACAATTTGAGATAAATAAATTGATTAAAAAAAAAATTAAATTAATTAATTCAAATAATGACAAACTAACAAATATAAAATTATATCTGCCATATATAATGAAAATTTAATTTATTTATTGTTAATTATTAAATTGATATTTTTAATTTAATGGTTCTTTAATTATTAAATTGATATTTTTAATTTAATTGTTCTTTAATTGAATGTTTAGTTCTGATTTTAACAACAAAATAATTTAAAAATTTATTTTAATTTTTTTAGATAACTTTAAGATAATAAAAATATTTTATTTATATACAATTAATAATATTTTTAATATATTATAATCAATATATCATAATATATTTAAATATATTGAACAAATCACTCAAAGAGTTACGAATAAGTCGCCTTTATTAAATACTTTCAATTATTCCAAGCTTATATTGATTTTTATTTTTATTTTTTGTTTGTAATAAAATAAGCAAAAAATAAAAAAATATTGAAATAATAACAAATAATACAATATATTGCAATATATTACATAAATATATATTTGATCGATTATAAACAATGGTAGATAATATTTTTAATAAAATTGATAATAATGTAACTAATTTACGATTAATAGATAATGTAGTGCAAATAAATAGAGAAAATTATGAAACATATCAATTAAATAACAATAATTTTAAATATTTCGTAAAAGCAATGAAAGAAAATAAGTCAATTACAAATATTTCATTTGATGATAAAGTGGATGAAAGAATGATTGAATTTTTAATAAATATATTAAAAATAAATACTACAATACAATATATAACATTTGAAAATTATACAAATAAATTTATTAAATATTTATGTGATGTAATGAAAGAAAACAAAACAGTTAGAAATTTATATATATATTCTAAAACTTATCTAATTGAAAATAAAACAAATGAAGAAAAAAAGGCAGAATTGGAAATGATAATATATATAAGTGAAATGTTGAAAATAAATAAAATATTAAAAACATTAGTTTTTGACAAATATTGAGATAAATAATAAAGGCGGTCACTTAGGTTAGACATTTTTTTAAAAATTATGCATTTAATATATTGATGTAGAATAATTATTGATTAATCTATTAATTCATTAATGGTTATTATTTTCAATTTTTTTTTATATTCTACTAACTGAAAATATTTTAATAAAGATATTATTAAAATTTTACATTTTTTAAAATTTTAATAAATTAATTTGAATATTTTATTATTTCCAATACGAATCATTTGATTTATTGTTTTCACATTCTTGTTTAAATATTGCCATATTTTTGTTATCCTCTAATAATTTATTAAAACGTTGCATCAAACTAGTTTCTGATTTATCATTTAAAATTATATCTGTTATTATTGTGTTATCTTTCAATATTTCGCTTAAATATTTAATCTCATTGCTATTTATTTTACATCTAAAATGTAATTTATTTATTGATGTATTATATTTCAATAATTCATTCAAATATTTCATTGAATTAATACCAATTTTAACACCAAATATTAAATCAGTTATTGATGTGTTATATTTCAATGATTCATTCAAGTATTTCATAAAATTAGTTTCATTATCATATAATAATAAATATTTTATTGATGTATTTTCTTTTAATGATTCACTTAATAATTTCATTGAATTATCATCAAGATTATGATGCCTCGAAAATATTAAAAATAACAGTTTTTTGTGCTTTTTTATTATTTCACTTAATTGTATAATTGAGTTGTTAGTAACTCTTTTATCTATATAAAAAAGTGTATGACAATCTGACAATCTTATATTTTCTACTTCACAAATATTTTGCTGACCCATATTTATTTATTATTTTCATACAAAAATTAATGTATCTAATTCTTATATAATTAATATCAATTTTTTTTAATTAGACAAATTATTTTACATTACAAATGTCCTTTGCATAACCTATATCATATATTACATTTATTTAATAGTTAATCATTATCTTGTTTGTGAATACAAATACATATTAACAAAAGAAATAATATAAAAGTATATAAATGAAAAAAATTGATATTATTAGTATATTTTAAATAGCTAAATATAAATAAATAATAAACGAGTCATGACAATAATAATAATAAAAAATAAAGAAGATGTGGTCAATTTTAAAGACGAATATACAAGTTACACATCTATGGTTGAATATTTATGGTATGGATAGTGAAACAATATTATATTTAAGTGATGCATTGACTGCGTAGTAGAAACAACACATATTGAATATTTATGGATCAATTGTGATATTGAAATTGATGCAATGAAATATTTATTTGATGCTTTAAAAATTAATAAATCAATAAAACAATTAAATTTAACTTTTGTAAATTTAAATAAGAAAATAATGGAATACTTTATTGACATGTTAAAGATTAATAAAACAATAACATGTTTATATTTGGAAGATATAAGTATGGATGATATGAAAATAAAAATGCTGTGTAAAATATTAAAAATTAATAAAAATATATTACATTTACAATTGTCTGATGTTAACATAAATAACAAGAGAGTAAAATATTTAAGTGATATGTTTAGCTGAAAATTTATTTTCAACCTTGTTGTTCAAAGAACAACTGGCCTTTTGGCTTGAGAAGCTTTGCTTCTTAAGCTGAAAATTTATTTTCAACCTTGTTTGTTAAAACAAACTGGCCTTTTGGCTTGAGAAGCTTTGCTTCTTAAGCGAAGCGAAACTTCTTAGTAAAAGTTAATAAAACAATAAAACAACTTGATATACGAAGTAGTTATAGTATTATTGAAAGTGATGATGAATCTGACAACATGAATAATTATGATAAAAATGGTGTAAAATACTTACTTAAAAGTTGTGAAATAAATGATACAATAACATTATTACAAATTGACAATAATTCAGACACTAAATCAGACAAATTAATGAAAAAATACAAATCAAAAATGATTAAAAAAAATAAAAAAAATAGTTTTGAAATAAAATACGTTCATAATGTATTTGGTTATTAAATAAAACGTATTAATTAAGTCATAACTTGTTTGTATTTGTTAATATGTTGAAAGAAAATACAACAATTGATAACCAATATATAAAATGTCAATGAATACTTGAATTTTTTTATCACAATTATATCATTCTAAATAAAATATGGATTAAATAATTATATTATTTCATATAATATGATGAAATTTGTGTCAAGTATATGATAAAAAGTTTAGAAATTAATAAAACAATAACAGATATATCTATGGAGGTATGAATGGAAGTATGGATATATATTGAATAGAATAATAGCTTATAGCTATATAAAAAAAATGAATAAATAATATAAAAGGAACTATTTTTATAATAAAATAATATAAAAATGGCTGGAAAAAATAATAAAATTTATGAATATGATATAGTAAATGATATCAAAAGTATCAAAACACTTATTTTAACACACAGAAGTTATGGTGGACCTAAATCATATAGAATAGAAAAAGGAGGAAAATTTTATTTAAAATTGCATCAAATACATGATGTAAGAATTAAATATTTAAGCGAGATATTAAAAACTAATAAAACGATAACAACATTGTATTTAAACAGTAGTCAAATAAGTGACGTTGGAATGAAATATTTAAGTAATGGATTAAAAACAAATCAAGCAATTACAAAAATTGAAATAATTGGAAATGGTATGGATACTGAACAAATAAAATATTTATGTGGAGGATTAAAAAATAATAAAACAATTTCACATTTAAAAATACAAGATAATAGTATAAATAACGACGGATTAAAATATTTAGTTGAAACATTTGAGAACAATTCAATAATGCATTTAGAAATTGATTACAATAATAATCATGATGTTGAGTTATTAAAGAGAATGGAAAATTTAAATTTGCAAAAAATGGATTAAAATATTATTAATTAATTTAATATTTCATTACATGAGTATTTTAATCGATCAATAATTAAATCATTTTTTAATGATTTAATTATTTTCAGTTTAAATATAATTTATGATTATTTCTTTATTTGCGCATAGTGGTTAATTGTAATTTAAGCTGCAATAGTTCAATCCTTATCTTTCATTTGATTTTTATATTATTGTTGGGTTTTAAATTATTATTGGAGTTTTAAATTAAATTATTGTTGGAGTCAAATATTAAATTATTGTTGGAGTTTTATATAGCAATTTATTTAAATATGATTCTTATATAATTATTTATTCAATTTTTATTTTGTTCATAAAAATAAAATTAGATTCAAGTCTCAATTAAAATAAATAATTATATATAATGCATTTTGTCTTACCTAGTTTGTTAAATAAATAAATTGTTGTATGATATATAATATTAACCAAGTTTAATCATCACGAGGAATGCCATTTAAATAATTGGTATCAGTTATTAATTGATGGTCATTATCAAACACTCTGAAATTAAGATTTATCATTAGTTGGCAAAAATCATCATAAACTAGATAGAAATATTTTTTATGTAACAAAACTAGTAATTGAACTTTATCATTTGATAATGAATATTCTGCTATTTCTTCTTCTATAATGTTATTTCTAAAATATTCAATCTCTGTTATTCCATAATTAATTAATTCGTCAGGTGTGTAAGGATTTTCGTAGTGATGATCAATTAAACAATCAAATTCTTGTTTGTATGAAAAACGATAATCGCCGTTATTTAAAACTTGATATTTCTTTATACTTTCATAGTTAATGAATAATTGAGTATAATGAAATATAATATAAAGCAGCC
>Ga0307935_1000416_pt1 | contig 19209 bp, 12 predicted proteins | sample OrgLakmetageno92_FD_201827 | JGI IMG/M metagenome (GOLD analysis project Ga0307935, IMG submission 201827) | Saline water microbial communities from Organic Lake, Antarctica - #92 | ecosystem: Environmental > Aquatic > Non-marine Saline and Alkaline > Saline | place: Antarctica: Organic Lake...
GGGTGGTTGTTTCAGCAGCTGGCTGAGGTTGTGTTTCTGTTTTCGCAGGTGGTTCCGGTGTGCGAAGTGTCTTTAATTTTGGCGGTCCGGGAGGGGTGCTTTCGGGCTCTTGCGTCGGAGCTTGGGGTTGGGTGGCTGTTTCAGCAGCTGGCTGAGGTTGTGTTTCTGTTTTCGCAGGTGGTTCCGGTGTGCGAAGTGTCCTTAATTTAGGCGGTCCGGGAGGGGTGGTCTCGGGCTCTTGTGTCGGAGCTTGGGGTTGGGTGGCTGTTTCAGCAGTTGGCTGAGGTTGTGTTTCTGTTTTCGCAGGCGGTTCCGGTGTGCGAAGTGTCCTTAATTTAGGCGGTTCGGGAGGGGCGGTCTCAGCCTCTTGTGTAGGGGCTTGTGGTTGGGTGGCTGTCTCAGGAGCGGGCGGTGTAGGTGAGGTAGCTAGCTGAGGTGGAGTGGCTACCGCTGAAGTGGCGGTTCTGTGCGGTGCAGTTACTGAGGTGTTTTGGAGAGAAGTTTTTGAGCCGAAGCTGGAGGTCTCTGGGGGTATTAACGCCCTGGGCTCTGTTGCCGTCTTAACGGTTTGAGTTGGATTCTTATCTTCGATAATCTCCGGTTCTGGGGTAGAGCCTGGAATAAGCAGTTTGGGTTTATTTGGCTTTTGCCAAGCTGCGTTTTTAGAACCCGTGCTCAGCTCGGGAGAGCTATACCCAGCATCGTTTTCGTAAAATACCTGTAAAGCTTCGCGAGCGTTCTCCGGGCGGTCCGACGGTTGGCGATTTACCATCCACATGATCCAGTCGCAGGCCCAGACAGGGATACCTCGCCTAACCTCTTGTAGCGGAGTGACGTGGTGTTGAAGATGAGAGCCCATTACCTGTGCTGGATTATCTCCATCGAATGGATAGATACCGGCGAGCGCGTAATAAAATACGCAACCGATGGCGTATATATCTACTCTGCAATCGAGAGGTATGCGTTCGAATTGCTCTGGAGCCATGAAGAAAATGGAGCCAAATACACCATCTGATTGATCGATGGTTTGGAGCGAGGGTTTCGCAGAAAATTTCGCCAGACCAAAATCGACGATTTTAACCTGAAACTTTCCCGATGGGAGCCAAGAAAGCATTATGTTGCTTGGTTTAAGGTCCCGGTGAAGAAGGTGTAGCTCCTGAGCGGCGATTAACGCTTCTATCGTCTGTATGGCTAGCCGTCTGAAGTCTTCCCATATAAATGAGCCATGCGATATGATGTCCTCGAGTGTTTCGCCGCTGAGGAGTTCCATCACGACGAAGGCACCGTCATCATCGACGCCTACATCGTAAACAGTGACAATATTTGGGTGCTGTACGGATGCGAGAGCACCAGCCTCTTGAAGAAGTTTCTGCGTTTCTTTGTCCGATTCAGGACCTTCGACGGTGGTGAGTCGCTTGATCGCGACATCCCGGTTCATGCGTTTGTCCCGAGCCCGGTAAACGGATCCGATTCCTCCTTGACCTATTTTCCCGTTAATTTGATAGCGGTCTTCCATGAGCTCTCGATTTTGGTGCGAATGTCTGGTTGAACTGGGAACAATTAAAGTTTGGTGTCGATCATAGCCCTTTTGCGCCGTGATTCTATCCAACTCTCATACTGAACTGAGGTTTTATTACGAGTCACCCGTTGCTCAACCATGGAGCGGACTTCGGAGAGAGCCGGCGCTGCGCCAAGATTTTTGTCTAGGACTTTGACGATGGTAAAGCCGAGTGGATCGAGCAATGGGCCTACTACGGAGTTCTCTTCAGCTTTAAAAATGACTGCTGCAAAATTCGCTGAGAGATCAGTTCTCGGTAGGTCTTCTTGCAGGCCGCCTTCTGTCGCAAACGCGTCAGCGGAATGTTGTTTCGCTATTTCGGCGAAATCGGCACCCTCTTTAATTTGTTTGGTGAGATTCTCCGCAAGCTCAAGTTGTGTCTCCGGGGTGCTCGTTGCGTCTTGTGGGTCGCTGGCGGGTATGAAGATTTTACGGAAAGTGATCTTATCTTCGGAAGTGTCTCGGAGAGAAGATTTGATTTTATTGTATTCGTTGCGAACTTCGTTCGGTAACGGGGGAGCCGATTCCGAAAAATGCTCGGCACGCATTGCCTGAACGATCATTTTTTCACGGGTCATTTCGCGATACCCTTCCATGGTGAGACGTGATTTCTTTAGCTCTTCGCGGAAGGTTTTCTCGCTGCCATTATAGAGCTCGCGGATTTGGCGATCGACTTCCTTATCGATGACATTGGGATTGATCGAAGCGCCGAGTTGTTTGAATTCATCAAGTATGATTTGGCGATCGATAAGTTCCTGTAGGATGCGTTGCTGAGCTTCTAGGAATTGCTTTTCAAACTCAGAACCGCGTCTGGGAAATTCGGTGACGAGCTGCGAGTATACCGGCGCGAGGAGGAAGGAAACCTCGTTCTTAGTGATTACCTTGCCGTTGACTTTTGCAGCGATTCCATTGACCTCGACGGCTTTTGAAAAAGCGAACGTAGTAAACAGTAAAGGAATGGTGAGTATGGTGAGAAATCGGATCATTTTCGGAAGAAGGTATTCAGGCAGGTATTAAAGCGTGAGCAAAGATCGTGCCGTAGAGAGCTTCGAGTGACTGGCATAAGATTGCAAGCGGCGAAACGCCCGAGTGAGAAGTCTTGCGGTTACGTCCTTTGTCGGGGAATTAATAAAGCTCGCTACCTTTGTGTTTGCGGTGGCTATAAGGTTAGCTTTGCTCGCACCGGATTTACGCGTCAAGCCTTAGCGCTGCTTTTTGCGCAGCGGACTTACTTTCTGCTTTCGGATCGTCTGAGGAGTTGGTGAGGCGCATGCCTACGGGCTTGGATACTCCAAATTCCTCCATGGTTACGCCATACATCACGTCGGCGCGTGCCATGGTGCGTTTGGAGTGAGTGACGATGATGAATTGGGATCTGTCGATGAAGCGATCGAGGACTTTGACGAAACGGTTGATATTCGACTCGTCGAGTGGTGCATCGAGTTCGTCGAGCACACAGAATGGCGAGGGCTTGATCATGTAGATTGAAAATAGCAGGGCGACGGCGGTCATGGAGCGTTCGCCGCCTGAGAGTAGGGTGATTGACTGGAGTTTCTTGCCAGGTGGTTTTGCGATGACTTCGATACCGGATTCGAGTGGGTCGTTTTCATCAATCAGAGTGAGGTCAGCTTGGCCTTTTTCACCGAAGAGTTCTTTGAACATGTCACGGAAGTTGATTCGCACTTGAGCGAAGGTTTCGGAGAAGCGGCGCTGGGTCTCCTCGTTGATACGTTCGATCACGGTTAGTAGCTCGGCTTTCGAAGAGACCAGATCGTCGTGTTGATTACGGAGGAAGTTGTGACGTTCTTCGAGTTCGTCATATTCCTCGATGGCGTCGACATTGACCGGTCCCATGGATTCTATCTTGCGCTTGATGCCTTGAACCAGTGTTTCGACTTCTTTCCAATCCGGCTCACCGGGGATGTCTTGGATTTCAACAGACTCTTCCGAGGCAGATGGTTGTTCTGGTGTTTCTGGGTCGGTATCGTCTGCTCCTGATTTGTTCCGAGCGGTACGTGAATGGATGGTGGTGAGCAGGAGGTGTGCATCCGGTTCAAACGAAGCCAGAGTAATCTGATGTCTATCTTCTGTGGAGGACAGCAAGCTCTCGAGATGAAGATCGAGTTTCGTTGCGGCGATTTCCTCTTTGCCTTTTTGTTCATTAACTCCGGCGAGCTCTTTCCGGATCTTGGAGAGTTCAGCCTCTGCTTCTTCGATTTTTTGGATCAACTCGTTACGACCTTGAGCGCGTGTCGAGAGCTCTTGTTGAAGATCTTCTGACTCGATTTTGTGGTCTTCAACTTGGGAGCTGAGAGAGGTGTTTTCATCGACGGAGGATTGAATGCGTTGCTGGAAATTTTCGATCTCCGTTTCCCGACGAATGGCCAATTCGCGGAGTTCCGAAAGCCTTGCTTCCATTGGGCGTTGTTGTTCTTCTGCGGCCTGCTTGGCGCGTTTTTCAACAGCGAGATTGGTGCGCAATTCGTTGAGAGCAGTTGTAAATTCCTGCTCGGCGGAGATCGCGGAATCGGATTGTGATTGTAACGCTCGGGTTTGATCCTCGATCGCTTCGAGACGTTCGCGTGTGGCCACGAGTTCGGATTCCAGAGACTGACGTGAATCGGAGGCCGCGGTTTCGCGCTGTGAAAGTTCAGAGCGTTCCCAGCGAACATTTTCGATACGAGTATTGAAGTTTTCGACTTCGCGAGTGGCAAGAGTAAGCTGTCCTTGAAGAGTGGATAACTCGACTTTTTGACGCTGCAGGCGTTCGCGCGAGGATTCGACTGCTTCGCGTTGCGATTCTAAGTTTTTCTCAAGTTCGGCGACGCGTGCTTTGGCCTGTTCGTCTGTCTTGCGGAGTTCTTTAACTTCTTTTTCAAGCGCTCGGACTTCATTCTGACGTTCAAGAAGGGAAGTGGATGTGCCGGATGTAGCGCCACCTTGGATGGTTCCTTCCGGAGAGACCATTTCACCATTAGTGGTGACGAAGGTAAGATTGGAGTAGTCCGGGCGGAGCTTGAGAGCTGTCGCGAGATCGGGAACGATAAGGGTGGTTTCAAGCAGTTGCTCGACGATAGCAGCGACCTGTGGCTCGGATGTGACTTTGTCCAAGGCCCAAGCAGTTGCGCCAGCGGGAACGGTTTCCATCTGCGTTCCGGAAGCTGCAGAAATGAGGTTTTTGGGAATCACTGCCGCTTGGCCGAGTTTTTTCTCAGTAAGGCGCTGAATCAGGCTTTCAGCTATATCTGAATCGGAAACCAAAACAGTCTGAAGTTTTGCGCCGAGTGCGGCTTCGATTGCGCGAGCGGCTGTTTCATCGGCACGGATAAAATTGGCAAGAACACCTTCGATGGAAGATTTGAACTCATCGGGAGAATCCAGCCCCTTGAGTAAGTTCTGCGTGCCCTTGGCAAAACCTTCACCTGAGGCAACGAGTTGCTTCACCGCGTCGAGCCTAGCGCTGCGCTTGGCAAGTGTCTCGTTGGAATCGATGGAGGCCTTACGAGCAGAGTCGAGGTCACCACGTGTGTGCTGATAGGTGCGTTCGGCCGTCTGAAAGGCTTCTTCGAGTTCCGATAGTTTTTCTCCGGTTTCTGAAACTGATGCGTTAATTTGAGTTTGTTGAGCGACGTGCTCCTCAACTCCGAGACTGAGTCGCTGTTCTTCCTCCGCGAGCTGCCGTGCGCGATCGCGATTGCCGTCGAGTTGTGCGAGGGCTGATTCGATCTTCGCCTGCATCGAGGCGATGAGTGTTTGAGTTTTATTGGCCTCGCCTCGTGAGGAGCGAAGTGAAGTTTCGAGATTGGCACGCTTTTCACGAGCCGCGACGGTTTGCTCTTCTTGCTTGTTGAGCTCCATCTCTTGCTCGGCAATGCGTCGGTTGAGTTGGTCCAGTGCTTCGTTGGCAGCTGTGAAATCGAATTCTTGTTGCGTGAGTTTTTCGCGAGTAGCGGAGATATCAGAGTGGTTCTGAGAAATTCGTCCCTCGAGTTCGGCTTTACGTTCGTTGTTGAAGGCGATTCGCGCTTCGGCGGATGCTAGTGCGTTCTGATGCCCGTTAAGTTGTTGGCGCAGCTCTGCAAGTTCGGACTCGAATTGGCGAGCGGCGGTTCGTGCTTCTGCTACGAGCTCCTCTTTTTCCGGAAGTTGTCTTTCGAGGTGTGAGTCTTGAGCGTCAAGCGAGCGAATGGACGTGGTTAGTTCAGCTCTTTCCGCAGTGATCTCTGTAAAACGCTTGTGAGCAAAATGTGTATCGAGGACGTGGTAGTCATTGGAGAGCGCTTGGAACCGTCGTGCTTTTGCGACTTGGCGTTTGAGTGAGTTCATCCGTCGTTCCTGTTCGGCGAGAACATCTGATACGCGAAGCAGGTTCGCCTCGGTATATTCAAGCTTACGAAGGGCATCTTTCTTTTCACGTTTGAACTTGGTGATTCCGGCAGCTTCTTCAAATACCGCACGGCGTTCCTCGGGCTTCGATGAAAGAATTTGGTCGATCTGGCCTTGAGCCATGATTGAGTAAGCGGTGCGGCCAATACCGGTATCCATGAGAAGGTCGACGATGTCTTTGAGGCGGCACAGAGTGTTATTCAGGCGATATTCGGAGCGTCCATCGCGGAATACGCGACGGGTGATTGAGACTTCATTGAAATCGACCTTCAGAGATTCTTCACAATCCGCCATGGTGAGCGTGACTTCAGCCATGCCCAGTGGTTTCCGCTTTTCTGTGCCGTTAAATATGACGTCTGCCATCTCACCTCCGCGGAGGGCTTTCGCGGAAGTTTCACCGAGAACCCAGCGAATTGCGTCGACCACGTTGGATTTACCGCATCCGTTGGGACCAACGATACCGGTCACGCCCTCGGCGAATTCAAACACGGTTTTGTCGGCGAAGGATTTGAATCCCTGGATTTCGAGCGTTTTAAGATACATGAGTGTCGCTAGGCGGATGGTTTGGAAACTGATCATAGAAAAGGTTTCCTAGATCGGTTGCAGCCTAGGATATTTTATACCAAAGACAAGAAGTGAGTATTGAAAAACTCAACATATAGCATATAAAACGTTGTTAATAACCTATATGTTGTGCCTTCCGGTATTTCACGTAACTTAATTAAATTGCGTTAGATGGGCTGAAAATTGAAAATATTGAGGAGTTTTTAGCTGATCGGAGTATCGAGTTTGCGCTTGCGAAAGAAGACCTGACTGTTACTCATAAGCCTTATGGCTCTTATGGAATCTCGCACCAAGACATGTTTCGCATGGGCAATGGTGCTTGGCATATTTTTCAGCCTACCTGCGATGCTTGTTGCGCAGGGACCAACAGACCCACGTTTCGATCCATCCGATGTGTATTTTCAAGCTTACTTGGAAATCCGTTCTGGCGAGCAGTTAGAGAAAGAGAAAGACTTTGTCGGAGCGCTTGAGAAATATCAGAGGGCATCTGAGTTATTTGGTTCCGTGAGGCAATTTTATCCCGATTGGAAGACCAAGATGGTGAGGAACCGTAGCGAACTCACAAGTAAGGCTCTTGCCAAAGTGAAGGATCGTGCTGGAAAGCAGATGGATAAGGACCTTGATGTGATTGCCGAGTTTGAAGGCGGAGTAAAGTCAGGGACGGAGGCATTTTATCCCGGTAAAGGTGCAGTTCCTTTGGACCCGAAAATTGTAGAGGTTGATCCCTTGCAGGCGAAGCGTTTACGGGAGGCAGAGGCTGAACTAGCGCGTCTGCGCGAGTTAGTCTCCAAGGCCGATCCAAAGACTCAGGAGGCAATACGTAATGCTTCGCGGGTTGGAGATTTGCGCAAACAGAACCAGAGCCTCGCGGCGAAGCTGAATGCGGCAGAAGATCAGGTCAGATCTTTGAAGGCACGAATGGCTGCGACTCCAGTTGAAAGCGAATTAAAGGCACTCAACGGAAAGATAAGTAAGCTTGAGCAGGAGCGCGATGTGATGGGCAGAGCGCTGCGATCGAGTCGTGAAGATCATACCGAGGCTTTGGCGAAGCTTCAGATTCTTTCAATGGATATAGAAATTCTGACGAAACAAGCGACTGAGCTGCGGCAGAATCAGGCGAACTTGCAGCGCGATCTTGCGACAGAACGGGAGATTTCAAATCAGGTCGTTTCAGGTCAGAGAGAACAATTGAACAAGCTTGAGCAAGCTCTGGAGAAAAAAGCGGATCAGCTGCAGCTTGCGCATTCGCAGATTTCTGGGCTGAGAGGCGAATTGGAGGAAAGTAGAGCTGCCTTTTCGGAACTTCGGGAGGAGCGGGATGGTTTGCTGCAGGAACGTGAGCAAATGTCTGCTCTGCTGAAAATTAACGAGTCCGGAAGAATCGAGCTGCTGATCGAACAGAATATGGGATTGGCAAAAAACCTCCGAGAGGCCGAGGAAAAGATCGATAGTTTGAATCGAGACAATAACGCATCCAAAGATGATGTAGTCAGTGCGCTAAGAGATCTCGCAATCGCCAAATCCCGAATCAATCGGTTGCAGTATGAAAAACGCGAGCAGGATAGGCGACTTACTGAGTTGAACGAGAAGTTACAGGAGGAAGAGCGCGCATTGGTTAAAGGTGATGTGAACGCGGATCCGGAAGAGGTAAAAATGTTACGTGACGTGATTCGGCGGCAGTTACGAATCCAAGGGCGCCAGCGTGAATCGGCAAAACTCTTAATCGAAGCGGCTAAGGATTTAGGTGAAGATGATGCGCGCCTCAAAGATGCTATCAAGCTGTTCACGGGCTCCAAGCTACAGCTGACTCCTGAGGAGCAACGCTTGGTAGCGAATCAGGAGGTAGATGGTGAATTCATCTCGCCCTACGCTCGTGACAGAGAAACCGTTGGGAGAGCTACAGCAAGTCTTGAGTTAGAGTTAGATGCGTATGAAAGAGCTGCGACCAAGGCGTATCTTAGTGGGCGTTTCTCGCCGACTCGTGAACTTCTGGAAATGATGATTGAAGAGCATCCGGGGCACGTGCCGGCGCTTTGCAAATTGGGAGTTGTGCAGCTGAAGTTGAAAGAGCCCTTGGCTGCATCGGAGAGTTTTCAGAAGGCTGTTGAGCTAGATAACGATAATCCATACGCCAGTCGAATGCTGGGGTATTCTTATCTGGAAATGAACCAACTTTCCTCCGCACGAAAATATCTCAAACGAGCTGTTAAGTTAGCGCCAGACGATGCGAAAAGTTATCTTCTGTTAGGTATGGTTTGTTTTCGTTTGGGAGAAGCGGAGGAGGCGGAAGCTCAGTTCAAGGGTGCGATTGCAGCTGACCCCATTCCCAGTGAACCGTATTTCAATCTCGCCCTTCTAACTGCGCGTGACGGCCGCCTCGAGAATGCGCGTGAGTATTATCACAAGGCGCTGCAACGGGGTGCGGTTCCCAACCAGAATTTTGAAGCGAAAATAGCCAACTAATGAAATCCGGATTCCGATCTATCTGCAGGTGGCTACCACTCTTACTGGGATTGTTGGTAATCGGATGTGCGGAAGAAAAAGTCGACCATTCTAGGCCGACTAGGAAAGATAAGAAAACGCTTTCTCAAAGGCTTTCAGAGAATCAGGGATACACTCAAGATTCCGACGGAAACTGGTCTCCTACCTCTGATAAGCGGAGCTCCTACGACAGCAAGCGTAGTTCGCCTTTCGGTCAGGATGAGGTTAAGAAAAAAGCATACTCCGCTGAAAGCTATGCAAAGAAATCTTGGTGGGGTTCGAAATCTTACGAAACAAGTAAGTATCAGGGTGATACCGATGGTTCACGATTCCAAACTGAAGCGCGTCAAGCTGGGAAGGTGGCGCTGCAGGACGGGCAACGCTCTAGTTTAAGAAATTCGTTTGAAACAAATACGCTGGAATCGAAAGCGGCTCGCGAAACAAATGCTTCGAATGTGCTTCGGCCGCGAAACGATTATACTGAATCGCAAAGGAGAACTTACAAAGCGCCCTCCGTGATCGATTGGCGAGAGCAGCGCGATTTGAGTATTGAGGAATCTAAGGGAATTCTTGGGCGTTAATTTCCAACGGTTGTTTTGATGAGCGAAAGAGCTGCTTTGACAGTTGAGAAACACAAGCCATGTTCAAATTCGTGAAAGGTGTTTTTTGTATCTTGCTGGGTGTGCTTGTTTTGCCAACTTTGGCGAATGATCCCGGTAACGCGGCTATAGCATTTCTGGAGAAAGTTCGGCTTGGTGAGGTGGATCTCGAGTCCGCTACGGATACAGCCTTGAAGGCCCAGACAAGCGAGGGGAAGCGCGATGTTATCGCGGAGTCATTGGAGAGGCTCGCTATACAGATCGGAGGCTCGAAATTGGAGCTAGGTGAAGTTCGGCGTGACGGCGACTACGCAGCGGTGATGATCCACCAGGGAACCGTTTTTGATAAGTCTGAGATTCGAGTTTTTCCCGTTGCGGTAATAAAAGAGAAGGGCGGATGGATCGCCGCTCCGGTATTGGCCTCATTCGAGAACGCCGTCCTTAATTATACGGTTTCTGGACGTAAAAAGCTCGCGAGGTTGGAAGAATGGATGATGCGTCAACGAGTTCTCGAGTTGGAAGAACTTGCTGGGTCTGCGGAGCGACGGGCGCGGGCGATGATCACGAATGCGTTACCACCAGATCAGTTAAAGCAAGGCGATTTGGTTGCCCTAATTGAAGAACTTCGCGATGCCTGCTTTGAGCGTAACCAGGCGAAATTTCTAGCTCTTCTCGGTGGGTTTTCAGAGCCATGGCCGGAAGATTGGGATGCACGCTTGGCCACTTCCCAGTTCGCAGTATCTAAAAATAATAGAGATGACTATCCGTGGCGATTGTTAGTGTCGCCGCAGGTTGTGCGAGTTCCTATTGAGGTTGAAAAGACTGCGGAGGAAGGATTCGTTTCGATCGCGTGCCTTGATCCTGCGTTAAGCGCTGGAGACGCATCGGCAAAAGGTATTCACATACTGAATTTTCGTTTTAAAAAAAGTGAATCTGGATTTTGGCGAATTGAGCTTCCCTCAGCTCTGACGAATTCTAGTGATGGAGCCCCAGTCCTGTTAGATGCAGATCTGGATTCGCACCTGTTAAAGAAATTTGGGCAGGCGCTTCTTGAGGCTGAGCCATTCGTTGCAGTGGACACAGCCTTGGGGGCGGAGCGGAATTTAATCAAAGTATTGAAAACTGGAACGCTGAGTAAGCTTCTACGAAGTTTAAACTTCAGCGGGATTTCTGATGAGTTTAACTCCAGTTGTATCGCTGCGGCAGAAATCTGGTGGGAGATGAATAATCCAGCCGTATTTCGCTCTCCGGTTCGCTTGGGATTTCGAGAGGAAGGTGAGGTTGCAATTGCTGCTTACCAGTGGTTTTCAGTAAATCGTGTAGACCGCTTTGAAATGAAGCTTTTGGCATTTAAGAAAACCGATACTGGCTGGGTATGGGTTCCAGAGTTGGAGTTGGACACTAAAGATGCAAGCCATGAGCAGATCGTGGATTGGCTCTCGGAAAAGGAGGATTTTTGGAGCGAGAACTGGAGGGATATTTTAGTCGAGCCAAGTGTAAAGTTAGAGCAGCTCGACCTTAATGAGAAAGTTACCGATGATGATGGGCTCAAGCTGGTTGGCGAATGGATCCGTGCTTTAAAGGAAGGCGATATTGAAGAGGCTCTTTCAGTCGTTGTTTGGATTGGGGGTAAGCGAGGTCTTCCTGTTAAAACCCTCCGTAACCTTGCCTATGAGATTGAAGGTGCGGGGACAGGTAGAAGCGAAATTACAGGGATTTATCAGTCTGAATCATGGGCTGCTGCGGGGCTAAAGCGTCTGAAGGAAGACAGAGTAAGTCATCAATTTATCCCAATAATACAGACACAAGAAGGGCCACGTATTTTGCTGGAAATTGATTTGTTCGTTGGGTCAGAGAGGACTCGTGAGTTTCTGAATGAGGCCTCGTTCGAGCACCTCGCTCCGGGAGTAAGTAAAGAACAGCTCACGGAGCTCAAAGAGTTATTCGAAAGCTTTAAAAATGGGATAGCAGAGGAATAGCGAAGGTTCAGCTAATAAATACGAATCCTGCCGTTTTGGGGTTAGACTGTCACTGAGCTGGTTTTCTGAATCGACAAGTGACTTATCCGTGGCAGCTTTGAATTAGAACTCTTTATTTTTACCTATTATGACAAACTTCAAACTTTGGATGCGGAGGATGACCTTGGCGATGGCTCTCTTGGGTTTTTCAAATCCAGTTAGCGGGCAACAAGCAGACTTTAACGAAGTGGGGCGCCAGATGGCGATCATGCTCCAAAACAGCCATTTTGCGAGGGCTAGCCTACCTTACAATGCGGAGTTGAGTCGCAAGTTTTTCAAAGACTATCTTGAGGATTTGGATTTTCAGAAGCTTTATCTCACGCAACAAGACGTGGATCAGTTCGAAGCTGAGTACGGAGACCAGCTCCACAGGCTAATCCTTGAGGGCAAGAGTATGGAACCGGCTGTGGCCATCTATGATGTCTTTCGTAAACGCGTTGCTGAGCGGGTAAAGCATTCAGAGGAACTTCTCGCTACGGATTTCAATTTTACAGGTGACGAAAGTATTATGATGTCGCGCAAAGATGCCAAGTGGCCAAAGGACGACGCCGAGGCAAGAGAGGTATGGGCCAATCAGATCAAAGAGGCTGTTCTGGCTGAAACTCTGCGGCGTGAGATGCTAACAAAAATGGCTGAAGAGCAGAAAAAACCTGATCCAAGTGCGGATGACCGGAGCCCCAAAGAAAAAGTCGCACTGCGTTACAAGCGATTACTTACAAGCATCGAAGAGGTAGATGATGAAGATATCGCCAATTACTTCCTCAGTTCTGTGGCGCGTGCGTATGACCCGCACACAGACTATATGAGTTTCCGTGAAATGAGTCGCTTCAGAGACGGGATGAAAAACGAATTGATTGGTATCGGCGCTCTTCTTCAAGCAGAGGAGGATGGAGCCACCATTATCAAAGGGATCGTGGTCGGAGGGCCGGCTGATAAGCAAGGATCGCTGAAGCTCAATGACCGTGTGGTAGCTGTTAATTCCTTAAATGATGGGATGGCTGAAGGAATGGTCGATATCATGTTCATGCCGATTGATAAGGTCGTCGACCTGATTCGTGGTAAGGAGGGCTCGACGGTTGCCTTAAAAGTGGAGCCAGCAGGGGGGGCTCCAGGAGAAACCGTTATCATCGCAATTAAACGCGAGAAGGTTGAGTTAAAAGATGAGCAGGCGCAGGGCGAGCTTATCAAGATGAAAGATGCCGACGGTAAGATGAAACGGATTGGCATCATCACCTTACCTTCGTTCTACGCCGATTTTGAAGAAGGCTTGGTTCGTTCCTCAGTGGATGTTGAGCGTATTTTACTCCGCCTGATGGAGGAGCAGATGGATGGTCTGATATTCGACCTCAGAGGAAACGGTGGAGGCTCACTCGAAGAAGTTCGCCGTATGACTGGATTCTTTGTGAATCCCGGGCCCGTAGTTCAGGTGAAAAATACGTTTGGCCAGGTGCAGGTTAAAGACTCCGATGATACTGAGCCCCTTTACACTGGGCCGATGGTTGTAATGACTGACAAAAGTAGTGCTTCTGCGAGTGAAATTCTTGCCGGAGCACTTCAAGATTATAATCGGGCGATAGTCGTTGGAGATGCTTCGACCTTCGGCAAAGGCACCGTTCAGCAGCCAATGGATATTGGGAGAATGCTTCCTCTATTCGCCGCTCGCGATAAAGCTGGTTACTTGAAGGTCACAATCCAGAAATTCTACAGACCATCTGGTTCCTCAACCCAGATGGATGGAGTGATTCCAACTATCGCATTTCCTAGTGTAACGGATGCATTGGATATCGGTGAAGACAGTTTGGAAAATGCCCTGCCGCATGATCGGATTCGACCAGCGGCGGACTTCGGCGCTGAAGATAAACAGGCCCTTTTCATACCGAGGCTGAAAGAGCTGAGCCATGAGCGCATCGGAGGTTCAAAGGATTTTGCGTATGTGGTTGAGGATATTCTCAAGGCGAAACAGCGCATCAAAGAGAATTCGGTTTCTCTTAACAAAGCTCAACGAAAACGCGAAATCGCTGAGTCTGAGGCGCAACGGAAAGAACGCAATATAGAGCGCCGCGAAAGATTTTCCAAGATGGTTGAGACCGATTCGGAGATCTTTGAGTTTTACCGAATTTCGCTAGATGACGCAGAAAATGGGAATGAGCTTAAATCCTACGATCCTTCAAAGGAGAGTATGGACTACATGCGTCGCGCGGTTGACGAGACAGCAGATCTCGATAACACGCCCGAGTGGCCATCAGGCTTAGCTCCTGCAAAACGCGAAGCGATGCATGTGCTATCGGATTTAATTCGTCTAACGGACAATGCGAAAATGGCAGGTCTGTTAAAACGCGATAGTGGAGTCCGCTGATGGGAGCAATAGAGAATCAACTTCAGGACATTCGGGACAGGATTTCCAAGGCTTGTTCCCGTTCTCAAAGAGATCCCTCTGAGGTTCAGCTCATCGCTGTTTCCAAAACGTTTCCGGAGGCGGATATCCAAGTAGCAGTTAATTTAGGCCAAGTCTTGTTCGGCGAGAGCCGCTTGCAAGAGGCGGCTCCGAAAGTCGAGGCCTTGGCGGACCATTTGGAGTGGCATTTTATCGGGCGTGTTCAGAGAAATAAGGTTCGAAAGATCCTACCCTTGTTCCACACCGTGCACGCTGTCGATTCATTAAAACTCGCAGTTTATATGGATGGTGTAGCTAAAGATCTTGGGGTGAAACCTAATATTTTTCTCCAGATCAACCAAGCTGATGAAGACACCAAGGGTGGCTTTAATCCGAATTCTTTACGTGAAGCTTTGCCGGAGATCTTGAAGCTGAAGCAGGTTGAGATCGTCGGCCTGATGAGCATTCCACCAGCAGTAGAAAATCCTGAAGAATCGCGTCATTGGTTTGCAGAGCTCCGCGAACTCAGAGATGAGCTCCAGCAGAAGAGCAGCTTGAAGCTACCTCATCTAAGTATGGGGATGAGCGGAGATTTTGAGGTTGCGGTGGAAGAGGGCGCGACTCATGTCAGAGTTGGCTCAGCAATTTTCGGAAAACGTGAGACTAAAATCCCCGGAGAACTCGGGTAAATCAACGAATTTTAATAAAGTGGCTGATATTCAAAACGTGTGTCCGATCGGTGAGGAGTTGGCCGTCTCAATGAGCGATGGTCGTGAGATGTATTTTCCTTTAGCAATGTTGCGGCGTTCTTGCCCTTGTGCACGATGCCAAGGAGAACCCGACGCGATGGGGCGGGTGGTTAAACCTACCGTTGAATTTGGCCCCGGGGCTTTCCATCTAAAACGCTTTGAAAAGGTCGGCGGTTACGGGTTACAGCTATTCTGGGGAGACGAACACGGCACTGGAATCTATAGTATTGCCTACTTGGAGAAACTGGACCGCCTGAATAAGAACTAAAAAAGCTCCGCGCGGTCATGAATGACAGCACGGAGCTTTAATTGGAAAAATGCGCTTTCGATGGCGCGATGAAAATCTATTCGGAGTCTTCAACCGACTCTTGGACCTCTTCGGCAACAGCCTCTGCCTCGGCAGCGGCATCGCTAACTGCCTGTTTTGTCGCAGCTTCAGCACCTTCGACTTCTTTTTTAGCCTCTTCAGCTGCATCTGCTGCTGCTTTCTCTGCTTCGGCGGAAGTTTCTTTCATCCCCTCGGCTGTATCCTCCAATGCTGTTTTAGCTTCATCGAGTGTTTCTGTAGCTTCATTGAGAGCTTTTTTAGCGCTCTCATCCGCTTCTTTGACTGCTGCTTCGGTCATCTCTTCGATGCCCTCAGCGACTTTGTCGGCGCCGGTGGAGACGTCTTCTTTGGTGTCTGTGTCGCCACATGAGGCGAGTGCGAATGCTGCTATTGCGCTAGTAAGAATTTTGGCTTTCATGGTAGTATTATGGTTTAATTTAACAGGGCGATCGCCCTTGGGGCGCTACTATTAAGGAAACAGGGATCTGAGTCAAAGAAATCTATCAAGTTGCAAGTTGGTCAGGAGTGTCTACGTAACACAGTCTGATCTTGCCGAGAGGACATTACGGCATTTGAATCTGCACGCATCGAATGTATCTGCTGAAAAAAGTATTTGAGCTGAGGGAAAAGACCCATCAGAGCCATGAGAAGCCCTTCTTGGAGCATCTCGAAGATCTCCGTGTAATGATCACGCGCGTGGTGATCACTCTAATCATTTCGATGATTATAAGTTTCATGTTCCGTGGTGAGTTGATGGACGTGCTGCGTGCTCCCGCGGAGAACGTTCTACTGACTAAGCAACAGGAGACTATGCCGGATGTGAGCAAGCACCCGGATATCAAGGTGCCAACCGTTGAGCTCTGGAATAAGGCTAAGGAAGTAGAGCAAATTTTAGCAGGACTTGATGAACCACAGCAGAGAATTTTTTACATCAACCTTGAGGATAAGTCTTTGGAATTCCACGCGAAAAGCGTGGCTCTGCTGCGAGCGGCAAAGGCCTTGCCGGAAGAGAAACGCAAAAGCTTCGTGAAGAGCCTGGGGCTTGATCTGCCGATGCTAAATCAGCTGCTGGCTCTGATTGAGTCCGACCCAGATGTGGAGCCTAACGCGGGTTCCGATATCCGAATGATGTCTGCGCTTAAGCCGACGGAGACCTTTATGATCTCCATGAAGCTCGCCTTCTTTGCAGGTATTGTTTTGGCGTTCCCACTTCTATTATTGTTCATTCTGCAATTTGTGTTGCCCGGTTTGGAGGCGAAGGAGCGGAAATTGTTATGGCCGGCGATGGCTGTTGGTTTCGGTCTGTTCCTCTCTGGAGTGTTATTCGCATACTTTTTTGTTCTACCTCGTGCGTTGCTTTTCTTCTACGAGTGGAGTGGAGACTTGGGTGTTTCCAATGAATGGCGGATTGGTGAATACATCAGCTTCGCAACTAATTTCACCCTACTGTTTGGGCTTTCATTCGAGTTACCAGTGGTGGTGATGGTTTTGGTGAAGCTTGGAATTTTAAGCTACGAAACGATGTCGAAGACTCGGACTTATGCGATCGTTGCTATTTACATTGCGGCGGCGATCATTACTCCAACACCTGACATCATGACGCTGAACCTGATGGCGCTTCCGATGTATTTCCTCTACGAGCTATGCATCTGGTTGGCTTGGTTTGATCGTAAGAAAACACGCGAGAAAGAAGCTGAGGACGAAGAGGAATACCGTCTGCGTCAGTTAGCATGGATGGACCGTGAGTATGAGGAACAGCTAGAAAAGGATCACGAGGTTCTCGAGGAATTCGATTCTGAAAAGAGCGACCCAGACCATTCGGAGACGGAGAATGACTGGCATTCTCCCCACCATGATGAGTATCACGACGACTACCAAGATGAGTATCAGAATAACTACGATCGCTACTACGAGGACCACAAAGATCTAGATCTCGACGAAAACGATCCTTTCCATCGTTCGAAGAAGGAGGGGTATACCGCGAGTGAAGATCATAAGGAAGACTCTGAAGACGAAGTAGATTCCACCGAAGAGAAGCCAAAGGATGAGTCGGATACGGACAAGCCCGGCGATGATAAGCCGTCTTAATTTACATGAATTCCGAACCAACAGAATCAAAAGAGGTCAGCCAAAAATCGCCATTCGCGGGGTGTGCGATTTTTATTACCGCGGCATTAGTGATGCTGTTTCTTGTCGTTTTTTCCGTAGTCGTCCTGTTTCGCCAGTTTGATGCGATTTCCAAATTCACCGGTGAAGAACCCGCGGTGATCGAAATTGTATCCTTGGAAGACAAGGATGCCGAACTCAACGAGCTAGCTGAAAAAATTGAAGTATTCCGCTTGAAGGTGGTAGCTGATGAGTCTGCGGTGTTAGCGCTTTCAGTGACAGAAATCAATCTTGCGATTTCCGCTTTTGACTCATTTAAAGATCTGCGTGGAATGTTTCGTGTCATCGAAATAACTCCTGAGCTTATGAAATTTGATATTTCGTTTAAGCTTAATGGTAAGCCTCGTCTTCCCAAGGAGGGTGAGCCGGGAATGATGGGCTCGGATCCGCGCTATCTGAATGGGGTTCTGGTTGCTAAGCCAGGGCTTCTCAATCAGGAATTCGTGCTTCAGGTCGTTGATATCAATGTGACGGGAGCTGAAGTCCCTGAGGAGTTTCTTGAGCAGATGTCACCATATCGGATTGCTGAGCGCTATATCGGCACAGACGGCATCGGTAAGATCATGGCGCAGTTGACCGATGTCTCGCTTGCAGAGGGCGTTTTACGCTTCGAGAAAGAGGCGGGGGCAGCGCCGAAAGATACCATCAGTAACGAGCAAGTAGATGATGCGAGTCAGCGGCTATTTACGTTCCTCGGGATTGCGGCCCTAATATTTCTGCTTTTGGTGGCAATTATCCTATTCTTTGGGCTGCGGTTAAAGAAGCGGCAGGAAGCTGAGGCGGCTCAGGAATGAGATAACCAAACGTTTGATATGAGTCTCGAAGATGAAGTGCAAGATGTTGTAAGTAAGGCGATGCGCTGTTGTGATCTGTCGGCCGACGAGTTAGCGCAGGCGGCGGGATTGAATAAATCTCAGGTTCAAGAAATTCTAAACGGGAATACCGAGCAGAAGCTTTTACAGGCCATAGCACCCGTTCTGAAACTCGATACCAAAGCGCTGGTGGGGTTACCAAATTACGTTCCCTCAGTTACATCGATTGCAGGTGTGAAGCGTTTGGAAGTTCCGTTTCGTGATTGGACGGTGAACGCATGGAGGTTGGAAGTAGGGGACGTGTCTTTGCTATTTGATACCGGATGGAATCGTCACGATGTTTCCAATCTTATAACGCCTGAGTCTCTGGATGCGGTATTTATCACGCACTCAGATCCAGATCATATTGGGGGAATAGCGGCGTTTCAGGAAAAGTCAGTTCGTGTTATTTCGGAAACTGAGGCGTTGGTGACCAAGTTATTCCATTTTGGTGAAATCGAGATTCGAGTGATGAGTCTAGATGGACACTGCGTGCCAGCGGCTGGCTATCTGGTTTCCGGTTTTGAGAAGCCGTTATGGCTGGTAGGGGATGCTATTTTTGCAGGCTCAATGGGCGGGTGTCCGGCGCCTGAGAGGTTTAAACAAGCATTCGAGACGCTACGTAGCGAGTTTTCGTCCTTGGAAGATAGTGTTCTGATTCTCCCTGGGCATGGACCAATGACTTCTGTTGGTGCGGAACGTAGGTTCAATCCGTTCAATCAACACTTTTCTTAGTGCAAAAGACTTGCGTTAACGGAGTGACTGTTCAGGTTGTCATCAAATGAAAGCGCTATTTGTAATTTTCTATTTTCTGGCCTTCTTCTCAGCCGTCTCCGCTGGAGAGCTGAAAGTCGTTTCTCTACATCCACTGATTGGAGATTTGTTGAAACAGGTTGGAGGAGATCAAATCGAGGTGATTGACCTGATTGGTAAGACAGGTGACCCGCATCGTTTTGAACCGAAGGCTAGTGATTTGTTGGCAACGGATGACGCGGCACTTTATTTTGCGTCTGGAATGGGGCTTGAAAATTATCTACCGAAGCTGCGCACCATTATTTCTCCAAATGCTCGGATTGTTGAGGTTGGTTCTACCTTACCTGCTTTGGAAGGTGCTTGTGATCACGAGGGTCATGCC
>Ga0307935_1000422_pt1 | contig 19023 bp, 11 predicted proteins | sample OrgLakmetageno92_FD_201827 | JGI IMG/M metagenome (GOLD analysis project Ga0307935, IMG submission 201827) | Saline water microbial communities from Organic Lake, Antarctica - #92 | ecosystem: Environmental > Aquatic > Non-marine Saline and Alkaline > Saline | place: Antarctica: Organic Lake...
ATATTAATGTTACAGAGAGAACAACTATTAATATATGGTATTTCATATTTGAACCTATTCACCATTATAGTATTTATTTTATTATATATATTACGTGGTGTATAATTTGGTAAAGAAGAATAAAAACTGATTTCTTTCAATATATATTTTCTCTCCATTTCCATTCCCTTTTCCTTGTTAGTATCATCACATTTCTCTCTTTTTTCATCTACTATATATGAACTATGTGATGTATATTGAGGTTTTAAAAAATTATACATTTCTATATTTTCATTCTTGATATGATAAAATACACCTTCTTCTTTGTTAGATTTTTCCATTATGTGTTCTGTTATATATGCCATTATTATGTATAGAATAAATATTTTTTACTTTATATAAAAGGTATTTAGGGTTGTGTTTCGCATAGAAAATAAGGAGCGAATGAATAGCGAAACATAAAAATCCTCCCAAAATCCAGCGAAATTACAAAATATACAGTAGTTTTCTCTATCAAATTATAAAAACAAAAATATATATATATCAAATACTTGTATATATTTTTATATTTAGCAAGTTCCGAAACACAACCCTAAAGATATTTAGGGATACGAAACGCATACTGCGTAAATACATAATCTATATATTTTATTTACGATATACATTTGTTTCATTTTTCTCTCTGTATTATTGCTGTTAAAACATATATCTTAATCAGAAACGCACATTAACGCGTACGCACACAAGATAAATAATCCTGCGTTTCTTACCCCTAAAGGTATTATTACAAATAATATATTTATTAGAATTGTGTTTATCTTTGATAAAAAAGCGAATTACGGATTTTTTTGCGAAATTAAGTAAATACCAAATAATAATTTTTGAAGAATGCAAAACAATGCCTTATATATTTAGCAAAGTAAAAATATATTATTTCTTTAAACTAATTTAAATAATATAATCATTTAAATTGAGAATTAAGGAAAAATTAAATATTTTTTTATATTTTTTTTCTCCAATTATTGTATAATGGTTCTAATGAAAAGTACACACCCTTTAGAAATTACACTTGCACGCGACCAAAGTTTTAGTAGTAGTAGTATATTAGTTAATGACGATATCAACGACGTTGTAGAGTTAGTATATGAAAATAGTAATGGATTTAGCTGTAAAAGTGTCCCTGTTACTATATATATTAAAGCTGAAGATGAAGAACATGATTCGACCCAATTGACTATTCAAGATCCAATTTTTGAATTATGTGGTGCTACTTTAGAAGATACATCATTACATTTAATTAGTTATGCAAACAAATCAAAAGTAGATGTTGCCGGTGATTTAAGACACGATATCCATGGTGGTTCACATGTACATAATAAAATATGGCAATATACTTTTAGCGTTTTAAAAACTAATAACAAAAAAGCCAACTACCAATTATCTATTAAAGTAACTGAAGGTAATGAAGGTCAAGACACTTCTACCACGCCTTTTAGTGCTATGAGATTATTAAGTTTAAATTTTCCAGCTAATCATACTAATATCCCAATACAAAATGTGAATATTCCGATAATTAAAACATTTAATATTACTAATCCCAGCGAATTGTATTTAGAAATCCCACAAGAAATTGAAACCACCATAAAAGATGTTACAATTAGTGATATTTTAGGAATTAATAGTAATGCGTACGGTTCTTGTCAAAACTGTCTTAATGATTATGCTATTGAAGTCAAATGTAATAAAGAATTTTATCCATATTTCTTCAGTAAAGATTGTGATAAATTTATGTTTAATTATAAAAGAGTAGAAGAATCTTCTTATGTTAGATTAAGCGACTTTGATAGTAATTTTATTACTACGGATATTGGTATAAATACTTTAACCTACCGTGTGGTATGTAAAGAAACCGGCGAATCATTAAAATATAGTAATGAATCAGTAATAATTGAAACAATTGTATTACAATTTAATCCTATAATTCATATAAAAGAAACAAACGTTACTATCCCTAATGGTGAGAGTGCATATGATAGTAGATCTAATTTAGTACCCAGAAAAGGTGATATATTAGAACATTATTATACTACTACTAATAATAATAATGAAGACGTGTCAAGAATTAAAACAAATGAAAAATATAATCAGAATTTGTCTGTATTTGTTTGGGAACAAGGCGCAAAACCAGGTGATACCCCTGCTGAAATTGATTTTGTAAAATCATTAAACCCTTTAAATTTAAAAAAATACGCCCAAGAAAATAATTTAATTAATATTACTGTTTCTCCTTATAACTTGGTATTAGATGCTAATAATGATTGTTATAATTTAGTAGCATGTGATAATGAATATACTATTAATTATAATGAGTATAAAAATAATACTTATATAGATAATGATAACAATGCTTATACCTCTACCTCTAATAATTGTATTGATGCACCCGTTTATAAATTACAATTAACATTAAATACAGATATTATTGTAACTCATCTTTGGGATTCTTCTAATTGTGAATATGTACCAATTGAACAAGGTTTATCTGGGACAGAATTAAGGAACAATTATAATACAGATTCATCTTCAGTCGAATATACAAATTTATTTGATAGTGAGAAAACATCAGGCGTCTTTAATGTTGATACTCGTTTATTAGATAATCATTCATTTAATGTTGATGAACGTTATGTATTATTTAGACAGAATAGGAGTTCTAAAAATATTAGACTTAAATATAATAATATATATGATGATAATAACTCACTTACTATTAATGATTTAAACTCTAAAGAAGAAACCAAAATAATAGAAGTATTATATCAATCTGGTGTTTTAGATAATACACTAATCACTAATAACTCATCATTTATAACATCAATGGAACTATTACAGTCATTAACAAAATATCCCGAAGGTTCTTTACAAAGAACTCTTACTACAATTAATTTAAACACATCTACTTTAACACGACCAACATTAAATATTGAACATGCATACCCACACGAATTCTTAGTTAAATTATCAATTAAAGAAAAAATGGAATCTATTTGTGTTTTAGACGGATGTCCAACAATCGCAAACGGTGTTTATGGTAGCCGTTCTGAAGAAGAAATGTTCCGCATTGAAATTGGCTATTTAGATACAAATGTCAATCCTAGATTGATATTCAATAGAGCACATTCATTGGATGCTGTAGAAAGTGATGAAATAACAAAAATAGACATTGTAAGAAACCCTGATGATACAACTAAAAATTACATTGATCCAATGACTATTCAAAACCTGTTCTATAAAGGTAATAAAAACACTCATATTAATAAACGTTTGATTGGTGTCCGTTATAGTGATTATGTAATGGGAGAATATTTACACAATGATGATTTCTTCCAAAACAGTGTATATGTAGATTATGTAGGAATGATAACAGGTAAAGTTAATAAATATGACCCTGCTGGTAATGTAATAGTACCTGCTAGTGTTAACTCACCACCTACATATTTGAAATTTAACAATGGTTCATTTCATAACCCATCACCCGCAGACGATGATGTTAATAATAATAATCGTATTTTATTAAAAGATTATTTATTAACTATGGATAAATTTCCAAATCAATGTATTCCCAATGATTTATTAGGATTTTTTGTTGATTTACATTTCGAATCCTTATCTATAGATGGTCATAGTGCTAATAGTGGAAATAAAGGAATACAACAAGTATTTGAATTCTATCATGTAAATCAATGCTATAGATTACATAACGATCAGAGTAGTATTACACAAAATCCTTATATGCTTCCAGTAACTATTGAATTCAAGGTAGACCAATTACAATTTACCGAACACAAAGAGGAATTATTAACTAAAGCATTACGTCATAACCCTAATTATAGAAACACAGGTGTTGGTGGTGATGGTGTAGTTGATGATATTAATCCTTTTTTAGCATTTGATAGTAACAATCCAGATTATACACAAATTGATACACTTTATGTTTCTCCTCGTGTTCCTGAAGGAGATGGATATTCTACAAATACTTGGATTGATTCAGTTGTTCAACACGATAATGGAAGGGGTAAAGCTTTATATCAAGATGTATTAGCTCAAAGTTTCATTACTAATTATGGTAATGAATTTGTAATACATGAAACTACAAAAGACTATATAGGAACAAATACTCGTCAAAATATGGAAGATAATCAAGAATATGAATTTGACAATACTACCTGCTTCCAATTAACTAATAATGATAACACAAAAATAATATTCGATTTAGAACGTTCCGCACAAGATGTATTGTTCCGTCACGAACTTGGTGATACCACTGACCCATTACGTTATAAACATGTACGTAACGCAACCTTAGAAATGCAACATTATATTAAATATGTTGATTACCAAGGTTTCAGTCATCCACGATACCCACCAGCCAAAGATGATGAAGTTGTTGAAGATAACAATACTAACCAAGTTATCCAAATTAGTGGTGTATTAAACCCTTCTTGTGACGAAGAAGAACGTTATGCTTTACACAAAACATTCAAATGGAACTTACAATTAGATATTATCAATAACCCTACATTAAATATGGATTCTATTCAATCAACATTAATGAATGACGACAATGCTGAATTATGTAGACCTTTCTGGATGAGAGGACAAGAATTTGCTCAATGGCTTAAACACGCATATGAACGTAAAGTTGAACAAGATGTATTGGAAGTTGAAGTTGAACCAACAAATGTTGAATTACATGAAAACGAAAATGGAGCCACAGCACAATCTGGAGGAGCAAATGGTGATAATCATGCTCTTGACGATCCAAATCACCCACTTAAACACATGTACATTGATAATAGAGGTGAATTCCACCATCAATTTGGTGAAAAAGTATGGATTGAATCAGCTGAATATACTCAAAATCAACCAGGTTCTGGTAATGATACTGTAACATTAAACGGTATTGGTAATAACACTGTTGGTATGGTAGCTAGAAGAGAAATAGAAGCAAATGTTTCTTTGTGTGCTCAAGAAGCACCAGAATTCTCTGGACTTGAACAATGTGTAAATGTTACTAATAACGAAACATTATTAAATGGATTAAGAGAAAACAACTTAGTTTTAGAAGCATTATTTGATGACTTAAAAGTTAAATATTGGGATGCTGATAAATATTGGATAGGAAATTTTTATGAAAAAGGTGAAATTGGTCAATCAAATGATTTCCATGACCCCAATGATGTAGAAGGTGATTTACCAGGCTTAGTAAATGATACAAATAATGATGGTCCAGTAGACTTTGATGAATTAACTAAAAACCCAAGAGAAGAAGTATACACAACCGACGAAACATTCTCAATTGATAATGATAGTGTTAACTTTAAAATAGTATACAAAAATATAGATACAGATACTAAATACGAAACAACAACCGGTAACCGTTACACAATCAATACCTTACTTAATAATTTGACTAATGAACAAATCAGTGTAATTGAGATCCCATTGATTAAACAAGATAATCCTGAATCTGGTTATGTATCTAAAACAACCCGTGTTGTACTTAAAGTATCTGTACAAGACACCATAGAGCCTGTAGTAACATTGAAAGATAATGGTGTATATAATGTTAACCGTTTAATACAAGAAGGCACAAATGTTAAATGGTTATCTAGCCAAATTGAGGTAAGACATGATAGATATGTATTCGAATTTGCTCATTTAGTAAAAGAAGGCTATGTATGGGATAAATTCGAAAATAACAATTGTATTGCCATTAGAGATATGTTAGCACCTAAAGTATTAGCTTATGAAGCCTCAAGTGAACAATTGGCATCATCAGTATTAACAAGAAGTAACCCTAATTCTCTCCAATTAACATCTGGATTAACTGGTGTTGTACCAAATAATGATTGTTATGAAGAAACACACGTTACATCATTAGAATACGTAAGTACACGTAAAGATAGTGTCAATGTTGATGAACCTGATAATGTTGATAGTGATTTAACACATGATAGTATATTCAATGGAGATGTATTTGAAGGTACACTGACAATTAGTAGCTACCATGGTGAAAAATTAAATTTACAATACGAACAATTACAACATACATATGTAAGTGTTGTAACAAATGATACTCACAATTCATATATTATTAATGGTAATGGTGTTGTAGGTGAGGATAGCGGCGAACTTGTAATGTTACACCAAGGAGAAGAATTATGGAATAAAATGGGATTAGTTCAACAAGACAGACTTGTTGTAGCTATATACCAAAAACAATTAGCACATCGTTTCACGGGTGTAAATGTATTTGAACGTGATGTGGATTTAAGCTACCCAACTTGTGGTACTTTGAAAGTAACTGCACGTGTAGTATTACCAAGTGATATGTTAGAACAATGCCCTGTAACCACACTAACTAATACATCATTAGAATTCAAATCTGTATTCAACGGATTATTATTGGATATTAACAATGCTTGTGGATTAATTAACAGAGACGTATATACAGAATTACCTTTATCTTATATGAAGAAGGTTGAGTATGAACATGTAACATTAGACTGTATTGGTACATTAGTTGATGGTGAGATTGATCCAGTAATATTCGCAAGAGCAAGTGGTTCATTGGCTTGCTCATTAGAATTCAATGTATTACAATCAACAGGAGCCTTATTTGAACGCTATACTGAATATGATGAAGATATTAATACACGTGAAACTCGTACTGAGTTGGAAAATAAATTATATATTTCCACACATGACAACGGTAACCCAACCGGGGATTCCTCAAGTATTAGTGATAAAGTATATAGTATTACTACTGACCAACAAAATAATTTAAAACTTGGTGGTTCATCATCTGCTGAAATGATAACATTAAAAGTTCATGCTGTAGATGCTGAATTATATTGTCAACCATTATGTGTAAGCATATTCACTGGTGTTTTAGATAATCAATTATGTGATAACCAACAACCATCACAACATAATATTACATTAACTGAAAAATCTATACCAACTTTATTATTCATAGATAATGTTGCTGCTACTAAATCTAATATCGAATTAACCGGAACACCAGTTAATACACATTTCACAGATGCTTCATGGAGTGATAGTTTGGTAGCTAATTGGGATATTCCAGAACAACTTAAAAAAGATGCTAATAACAATGCTAACTTACGTGTATTAATAAGAGAAATAACCGTAGATGGTGTAAATCATTACGATGGTGATATCAAAGGAGTACACTTAATATACAATGATTGCCAAGAAATTAGTCATGTAATTCAAAGTTCAAACAACTTAACACAAGAATCAGATTTAGTAGATTTGGTAAATAATGAATTAGAAGCAGGACACGCATTATCATTACAAATTAACGCTTACTCTGGTGAAGAAATTAAAGTAACATACCAAGCAATTGGTTTCTTAGGAAAATATCTTGTCAATTCAGATATTAAAACAATTAATTATACAATAGAATAAATAAAAATTTAATACAAATACAATAAAAAAATATTATTAATTATTATTACTTAAATAATAATTAATATTTAATATATTAATGCATTATTTTGAAACAAACTTGTTTGAAATTATACCAGAAACAGAATATATTTTAGTTTATAGTAATGTAAAAATTATAAGTAATGGAATATATAAATATAGTAACTATAATAACTCTTTAAATATTGAAAAAAAATCAAATAATTATATACTTTATAAAATAACAGATAAAAATCAAATAAAATATTTAATTAATATTAAAGTAGAAGAACCTGAATTAACAAATAATAGCGTAGTTATTTCATTTATAGATAATAATCTAAATAATATAATAAATATTATTTATGATTTTTATTATTTTGACAGACTTTCAAAATATAAATATAAAATAATTAATGATAGTAATCATAATAATTATTCAATTAAAAAAATATTAAAAAATATAAAACAAGTTGGATTAGACACTCAAACCAATACAATTATAAGTGAACAAGAAGAACGCGATGAATTAAAATCTCAATATGATACGTTTAGAACTGAACGCGATGAATTAAAATCTCAATATGATACGTTTAGAACTGAACGCGATGAATTAAAATCTCAATATGATACGTTTAGAACTGAACGCGATGAATTAAAATCTCAATATGATACATTAAAAGCTGTATATTTATCAACTAAATCACAACAATATGATATTATCAATAAATTAAATATATTGCTAAACACAGGGAAAAAAATAGGTTTAAATTTTTTTTAAACTGTTTACATAATATACAAATCATTGTTTCATATTTTCAATAATTTATATAAAAACTAAAGCGAAAATCTGAAATTCTTGCGAAATTAAGTAAATACTTAATAATGATTGGTTAAAATTTATAAAAATATAATTTTATAAATTTCAGGGAATGCGAAACACCGTCTTAACTTTTATTAGGGTCGTGTTTCGCATAGAAAATAAGGAGCGAACGAAGAGCGAAACATAAAAATCCTCCCGAAATCCAGCGAAATTACAAAATATACAGTAGTTTTCCCTATGAAATCATAAAAACAAATATATATATTAAATACTTATATATATTTTTATATTTCGCAAGTTCCGAAACACAACCCTAACTTTTATATAAATTTTATTATAAATATTTAACAGGTTTATGACAGTGTTAAATATGTGTCCATATTTGAAAACAAAGACGAAATTAATAAAATACTGTATAAATTTAGGAAAATGCGAAATATAGCATATACCACTAATTATAAATCCACGACGATTTATAAATATATAACGCAAAAATACCTTTAGTTAATAAGTCTAATATATTATATATACCATTTTTATTCAATGTATTCTTATACATATGATTTATACCATATAAAGACCATAATATTATAAATATATTCAATATTTTGCTCTTATTACTCTTTTGTTCGGGTGTATTTTTTTGTTCTCTTACTTTATTGTGTATTCTATAGAATAATATTATGAATGGTATAAATCCGCCAATGGTACTAATCATAGTAGATAATACACCAGTCTCACCCAAGTAACCAAATAATAACATAAGGGTATTATATCCTATTATCTCTAATATAAATCTGACATCCGTTATATCAAAAATTATACATAAATCTATTAACAATATTGGTGTTGTAAAAAACCAATCAAAATATCGGTAAATATTTACATTCGTCTTATTAATTACCATTAAATAATAATGCATTGCAGCAATCATTGTAACAAATGCTGATAATTGAAGACTTACCCGTTTTTTATCTGTTAGATTATGCTGGATACTACGTATAAATACCAATATTGTTATAGAGACAAACATAATAAAGTTCAATTCATAAGATTTATCTATTATTTCTTTCATTTATTATATAATATTAATATTTATTTAAAAACATTATAATGATATAATTAATATATGATACCTAAAATAATACATCAAATATGGATAGGTAATGTGTGTCCACCTACAAAACATATGGATACGTGGAAAGATAAAAATCCTGATTTTGAATATATTAGATGGAATGAAGAGGAACTTATTAAGAGAGAAATGAAAATAGAGTGTCAAAATCGTGTTGATGAAATGAATGAACTAAATGGAAAAGCTGATATAATTAGATGGGAAATTTTATATAAATATGGAGGTATTTTTTTAGATGCTGATTCTATATGCGTTGAACCAATAGATGATGTGTTGATGAAATGTAAAAGTTTCGCCGGGTGGGAACACGAAAAAATAAGAAGTGGATTAATAGCCACAGGCACAATGGGATTTCCACCAAAGCACCCATTAGTAAGAGAAATTATACTATGGATAAAAACTAATTGTGTAGATACTAAAAAAACAAATAAACGTGCGTGGCAATTAGTTGGACCATTATTACTTACAAATATTTATAATATAGGGAAATATAATGATTTAACAATATTTCCTTCTTATTACTTTTTACCTATTCATTATACAGGAATTGAATATAAAGGTCACGGTAAGATATATGCTTATCAAGAATGGGGTTCATCGCATAAAAATTATCAAAATATGAATAATATGTTACTACCAGAACAATTCAAGAGACCAAGTAAAGAAAATAGTATTTCAATATTAATATCAAGTTTAAATACAAATGCTAAATATTTAAAAGAATGTTTGGATTCAATTAAACATCAAGAAGGTTGTTTTAATATGGAAATCGTATGGATAAATGATGGGTCTGATACTATCAATACAACAATATTAAAAAATATGTTAGAAAGGTTTAAAAATACAACACGATTTACTGAGATAAAATATATAGAAAATAATTGTAATAAAGGATTAGGTTATTCATTAAATTACGGTGTTACACTGTGTTCAAATGAGCTAATTTTTCGTATGGATGCTGATGATATAATGTATCATGATAGAATTATTAAACAATTAAAATTTATGAATGAAAATAGTGATATTATATTATGTGGAACGCAAGTAAATATGTTTAAAGAAATAAATAATGAAATTCAAAGTATGGGTATAACTAAACATCCAAGTATTGATATTGAAAGTTATAAAAAAAACCACAATCATTGGGTTATGAATCATCCTACATTTTGTTTTAGAAAAAAAGAGATTATAGAGATTGGTAATTATAATAGTGAAATACACTCTATGTGTGAAGATTTTGAATTAATATTGAGAGTACTAAAAAGATATAGTAAAATACATAATATGGAGGAAGCGTTATTATATTATAGATTACATAACGATCAATTAACATATAACGGTGGTAAAGAGGGTTCTAATTATTGGACAAATAAAAGAAATTTAATGATTAAAAATATTATTACGTGTGAAGAAAATATAAACAACAATGTTACTGTTGTATTAACATCTTGCAATCGTCCAAATGAGTTATCAATAACATTAAAGTCATTTTTTAAATTTAATACTTATCCAATCAAAAAAATAATCATTATAGATGATTCAGGTATAAATAAATGTATAGATAATTGTATAAAATATATACCTGATAATATAGATAAAAAAATAATTTATAATGAACATAATATTGGTCAAATTAAATCTATTGATAAAGCATATTTTTTTATAGACACAGAATATATTTTTCACTGTGAGGATGATTGGGAATTTTATGATTATGGTTTTATTGAAAAATCATTAAATATATTAGAGAGTAATGATAAAGTATTCACAGTTTGGTTAAGAAAATATAATAATTTCAGAGTTAATATGAATGGTCATCCTATAAATAAAGAAATAATTAATAATGAGTATAGAATTTTAGGTGTTTTTAAAGAAAGGACAAATATTTGGTGTGGATTTACTTTCAATCCAGGATTAAGAAGATTTAAAGATTATCAAAAATTTATGCCATATTGTAATTTTATAAATTCTAAATATTGTAATTGTGGAGGGGTTGAACAGGCTCTATCAAATATATATTATAGTAACAATTATGTTAGTGTTATTACACTTAATAAAAATGGATTTGTTAAACATATTGGATGGGATAATCCAACAAAAAAATAATAACTTTAAACCATATATTTAAACATTATATTATTAGGGTTAATAAATGCAATAGTATAAACAAATTATATATCGGATATTCAAGAATTGTCTTCTAAATAAATATTAATTTTATCATTCTGTTGTTTTAGTCTTGTATCTTTATTGTGATTAGTATCTGTATCATTAAATAATTTTATATTTCTTTCCCATCCTTTAGCATTATACCAATTATCAGCATCACCTCTTGTCATTTTTACATTAATCCAAAATTCTAGTGATTGTATAACATAATGATTAATTAATAAAGGTGTGTTTTTTTCATTAAAGGAAACATTTTTTCCTAATTTAATATTATTATAATAATGTGTATGAATACCTAATTTAATATTTCCATCTGTTTTTACAATAGATTTATATGAATTATATCTTCCATCAGGACCATTTTTTATAGAATCATAGTCGCCTCTATTAATAAAATTAGAAACAACTTTTTTTGGTTGTATTTTAAAACCACTAGAACCAAAATTTACCCAGTTTATGTGTAATAAATTTTCATTTTCATATATTTCTAACACATTTTTTAAATCTATTTCTATAGGAGAATATAAAAATTCATCAAGATCAAAAATACCAAACCATTTAGTTTCTTTAAGGTGTTTTTGAAAATAAAGATTATATTTAATATGTTGACAATTAACATTTTTCATTATTATTTTACAGTCGTATAATGTAACTTTATTATTATCTATGAATGGTTTTAGAATTTCTAAATAATTATCAGTACTATAATCATTTATTAAATAAATATGTTCTATCCCATGATATAAATAGTGTTCTATCCATTCTTTTAAAATATGACTTTCATTTTTGAAAATAGCACCTATTGTGAAATAATACATAATATAAAATATATATTATATTTATATTATATTAATATTATATTAATATTATGAAGAAAGATATTGTTCCATTACCATTAATGCCATGGAATATATATTGGATAAATTTAGATAGAAGGACAGATAGGCGAATATATATGGAAAAAATATTAGTAAATAATAAAAATAATAGTTTTCGTATAAAAGCAATAGATTATAAAAATAATTATGAACCATATAAAATTATAAAAAATAATAAATTAAATAAGGGTGAACACGGTTGTATGATGTCACACATTAAAGCATTAAATTATTTTTTAGAAACTTGTGAAGATAAATATTGTTTTATATCTGAAGATGATTTATCTAATGAATATCTAAAATATTGGCAAAAAAAACATTTTAATATTTTAAAATATAGTGAATATGAAATTTTACAACTTCAAACTACAAATAATATTTATAAAAATAATTATGAACTTATGGAACCAGAAAAAATATTTGGGTCAGGGACAACATTTTATAGGATTTCAAGAAATATAGCATCTAAAATATTAATAAATCATTTTGATAAAAATAAAAAAATAATTAATTTATCAAATCATAAATATCCTGTTGCTGATGTTTTAATTTATCAATACGCGGAAACATATTTAATCCCTATGTTTAGTTATTTAAATGTAGAAGATTCAGATACAAATAAAGAAAATAATTCTAATATGAGTGAATACTGGGAAAACTTTTTTAAAGATGTTAAATTACAATATTTATTACATTGGAAAAAACTAAACAATTAATTTTAAAATATCTTTTTCATTCATTTTAAATGATTTATAATTATGTGCTGTATTATAATTTTCTTTAATATAATTTTTCATATTACAGTATCTCTCTATATTTATTGATTTTAAAATATTTATTAGATCATTGAGATTATCAATAACAATAATACCTTTTATATTAAAAAATTTACCAATACTTGGACACCCAAAATAAATTGGAACAGTTCCTGTTAAAAAACAATCAATTAATTTCTCTGTAAACATATAATCTTCTTTGCTATTTTCAATAACTATTGAAAACATAAAATCTTTTAAACCATTTATTTTACCATTTGTAATATGGCTCCCACAATGCTCTTGAGTAAAAGCTTTGCTTGACATATATGGTAATTTAATATAATTTCCTCCAAATATATCAATGTTTATTTTGTGTTGTGTTATAAAGTTTGTTATTATGTGTCTAAATTTATGCCCTGATGTAACAACCTTATTTGATGTTATCATAGAACAAAGTTTTGTTTTATTCCATATTTTAATATATGTTTCATGTATCCAAGTAGTTCCATACAAGTTTAATTTAAAATTTTCTCCTCGTTCCAATAACGCTTTATCAAAAGTTAAAACTAAATCAAAATTATTATTATTAATAGCTATATAATCATAATATTTACGGTTATACTCTTGTCCTTCCATCAATAAAGCAATGTTTTTACCTGCTTTTGGGTCTATTTTGTCGTGGAAAAGATTTGTATATATAACAATATCACCTTCAACTATATCTACATCACCATTGCTATTAGGTTTAATATTTTTAATATATGTGATTTTATCACTATCTCTGAAAAATGAGGGTTCATGATTACAATTTCCATCCTTTAATTTAATTTTTATCTTTTGTTTTGACATTATATATATACTATTTTTCTTTTTAAATTATTTGAGACATATTTATCTGACGATTGGTGAAATTATTTAATGAATAGAAATCTATCAATTCATAATTACAGTTTAATGAAATTTTAAATACATTTTTTGTTTTACAATAGTTAATAGCATTATTTACTAATTCATACCCAATTTTATTATGCCTATGTTTTTCTTTTACAAATAAATCCTCTATATGAGCGTAAATACTTGAATTATTAATAAATTTGTATTCTAAAAATACTGTTATACTCCCTATTATTTTATTATTTTTTTCTGCAATTATTATTTCTCCATTTTTTAAAATATTATTATATATGTTTTCAAATTCTCCATCATCCATATCTATTTTAACATCTCTAAAATTATTCATTAATTTTAAATAATTATTCTTATCATTTCTTTGTAAGTTCCTATAATTAATTTTATTTTTATTGCTAATTACAAATGATTTTATAATATTACATATATGAATTATCTCATCATCTGTTAAACTTATATATGATGGTAAATACAGACCATTACTAGATATATAATTACTATTTGGTAAAATAACATTACTATGATACATCTTTGTCTTATTTATTTCTACATATGTCTCTCTTGTTTGGATATTATGTTGTTTTAAATAATAAATTAAATCTTTTCTATAAAAATTATTTGGACAATAAATATCAACAAACCAAGGATGCCAACCATCAAATAGTGGTTTTAACATTTTTATATGTTTATTTAGTTGATTATAGTATAAATTATAAATTTCACTCATTCTTTTAATACGATATTGTAATTTTTTCATTTGTTCGATTGTTATTACAGCTTGAATATCAGTGTATTTTAAATTAATCCCAAATATTTCAAATATATCCTTACCACTCTCTTTACGACCAAAATTTTTTATCTGTCTTATTTTTTCTGCTATACCATCATTGTTTGTAACAATATATCCACCTTGTCCAGAACTTATAATCTTTGGCGTACTTAATGAAAAACACCCAATATCACCATACGTCCCTAAATATTTATTATTTGGACAACATCCCATTGATTGAGCAGCATCTTCAATAATGTATATATTATTATCTTTACAATATGAAACAATTTCTTCCAATCCAATATATCTATTATTTATTGAAACATGAATTACAGCTTTGGTTTTATTTGATACATACTTCTTAATTGTTTCAATATCAATTGTATATGTATTTGGATTAACATCAATTATTACAGGTTTAAATCCAAGATGTTTAATAGAATTAATTGTTGCAATCATAGTATAATTTGGAACAATTATTTCATCATCGATATTTAGACTTAATGACATAAGAGCAAGAATTAAAGCAGATGTACAACTTGTAGTCATTACGGTATTTTTTACATTTAAATATTTTGATATTATATTTTCTAATTCATCAGTTTTTTTATGTTCTGTCACATAATTATCTTCTAACATATAATTATAACAACTTTTTGCTTCATTTTCATCAAATTCGGGTTTATGTTGTACAATATTCTTTATTTCTTTCCTTGATTTTGGTAAATACCATTTCATCATTTCATTGATATTATTTTCTTTGAATACTACTTGATAATAAGAACCAATTGTTAATGATATTGGTATTCGTTCACTATTAGTATCTCTTGGATTAGTATAAACAATTTTATTTTTTACATATTTATAATAATCACTTATCAAAATTATTCTAAAATCAAATGAAATCCTAACTAATCCTTCTTTATTCGATTCATTTTTATGTGTACACATATTACCATTAAAATATAATAATTCTCCAAAACGTAAATTAATAGCCTTAAAATCTCTTTTACCTGGTTCACTCTCAATATGTATTGTATTTGTATCTTTCATATCTGTAACGGGTATCAAGAAATTTTTTTCTCCTAATGGATGTGAAGCTTTTTCATCAGCATCATAATGTTCAGGGACAGTAATACTGTTTTGAAATTGGAACCTTATACTTGGGTATGATTGATATATTATTAATTCTTCTTCTTTAAAAAAATTATCATATATATCTCTTATTAGATGACAATACATTTTTTTGAATTTATCATTTTTTTTAATACATAAATAAAATTTTTTATGTAATGAAGTTTCTATATCATTTAAATTATTTGTTTCATTATTATATTCCTCACATATTTCTTCTATATTATCCAAATTGGATATATCAAAAATATTAAGTAAGAATGATTTAAAATTATATTTAGATATGTCATATGTAAAGATATTATGATTTTTTCCATAACAACCAATATGATTAAACATTATTATATATTATTATATATTATTATATATTATTATATATTATTATATATTATTATATATTATTATATATTATTAAATGTTTTTAATATCATTATATATTATATATTATATATTATTAAATGTTTTTAATATCATTGTAACTCAATAAGTTTTTTTCATTAATATCAATAAAACTTATGATTTCGTATAATACTTCTTTATTATCTTCAAATGAATGACTATTATTATTAATATTAATATATATTAGTTCATTACTTTTTATAATACATTCCCATGTCCATTTATATGGTTGTTTTTCAAAATTACAAACTAATAAACAACAATTATAATTTTTTATTAAATAATTTTTTAGAAAAATTATATCATGTAATTTAATTCTATAATCTTTACCATAATATGGATGAATAAATAAACAAAATAATGTTTTTATTTTATTATTTTTTATTTTAGCAAGCCTTTCAAAACATCTTTCAAAATGTTCCTTATGATATTCCTTATTTAAGTCATGATGTGGTATTAACGCATGATGATATGAATATATTAAGTCCTCTTCACGATAGTTTATTTTTCTATATAATGTCCTATTACCTAACTTTTTATCAAGTTTTTTAACATGATTACATTCAATATTATAGGATAAAATTATATCATCATAATTAATTTTATTTTCCATTATATATATAATATCTTTTATATTATTATTATACATTGCATCAAATACACAACTAAATTTTTTTAAATTTAGTTTTTTTAAAAAAATTTCTGTAAAACAACGCATACCGATACTAATAATACATTTATAATTATTATTTTCTATACTATTGTTCATATTATATGGTATAAAGACACTTATTTATATATATATATATATATATATATATATATGATTATTCCATACTTTACACAATATAACTCTACATATTTAAGTAGTTATAATACTGGTCTAGGTAATGCTTTATTTCAAATTTTTACATCATATGGATTATCTAAAGAGTATAATCACATGTTAAATTTATCAAACTTAAAGAAACTTATTATAATATTAAAAAAATGGGGATTAAAACATAATGAGACAATTTATAGGAATATATCTAATTATTTTATATCATGTCCAAATAAATTCAATAAGAAATCTATAAATATTAAAGAACGCCATAATTATTATAGTTTATATGATGATATTCTCGATTCAGTTATAAGTAAGACAACTAACGATGTAGAAATTAATTTATTTGGATATTTACAAAGTTATTTATATTTTGATAAATACTATAATGATATTTGTAATATCCTGGAACCAGACAGTGAAAGTTTATTATATATAAAAGATAATTATAGTCATTTGTTTGATAATGAAATATTAAATATATCTTGTCATTTGAGAGTTAATTGGGGGTGCAATATTTCTTATGATTGTAATTTTAATTATTGTTATGATGCTATTGATTATATAATTTCTAATAATACAGAAAAAAAATATAGCAAAATATATATTAATATCTTTTCAGATTGTATCGATAAAATAAAACATAAAATTGAAGCAAATAATTCAAATGATAGTATAAAATTTATATATTTTGAAAATAATTATGATTATATTGACCTTTGGTGTATGACATTATGTAATCATAATATATTAAGTAATTCTACATTATCCTGGTGGGGAGCTTATCTAAATTTATATAAAAATAAAATTGTTACATATCCTATTGATATATTGAGATTGGTTGGAGGTACGATTTATAAAACCCCTATGTTAATAAACAGGACTATACAACATTATAAAAGTGATTGGATACCAATAAAAACACAAAATGTTATATACCAATAATAATTTTTATAATTCATTATCCAAATTACATGCATAAAAATAAAATAGATATATTAAAATATATCTATTTTATTTACATTTAATACTCTCTTAACTAAATACATATTATGAATCTTCTCTCTATTAATAAGCGTGATAAATACTACGCTATGTCTGCTCTTGAAGAATCAACCAAATCTGTAATGAAACATAACCACCATGGTTGTGTTGCAGTAATGAATGGTAAAATTATCGCAAAAGGTTATAATTCAAATCGTTGTTATTCAAATGATGGGTTCTTGAAAGATACTTGTAGTTGTCACGCTGAAATTGATGTTATGCGAAAATTGGATAAGCATTCAAGGAGAAAAAAACGATGCTTTTTACGGAAAAATAAGCCTCTATGTTGTTAGACAAAATAGTAATAGTGATTATAAATATATTGATTCCGCACCTTATGAGAGGTGTAGTAGATTTATGAAAATATTACAAATCAAAAATATTATCTGGAGTGATGAAAATGGCAGGTTATCAAAATGTAGAGTTAGAGATTATAAAACAACCCATATAAGTAAGGGTAATAGAGTATATAAAAGATAAAGATAATAACTGTATTATATAAAGATAAAGATAAAAATTAAATATATAATAAAACAACTAATAAAATGCTAAACATTTCTTTTTTTAAGCGTAAAGATATGTTTGAATATACTATAGACCAAGTCAAAAAATACATGTTAGAAAATAAAAACTATATCAGTAAATATTCTGTTGTTATTCTTACACAAGGAACAATATCAGATTTAAAAATATCACCATA
>Ga0307935_1000424_pt1 | contig 19005 bp, 21 predicted proteins | sample OrgLakmetageno92_FD_201827 | JGI IMG/M metagenome (GOLD analysis project Ga0307935, IMG submission 201827) | Saline water microbial communities from Organic Lake, Antarctica - #92 | ecosystem: Environmental > Aquatic > Non-marine Saline and Alkaline > Saline | place: Antarctica: Organic Lake...
GCGGCAAAGAAACCTGCGGCGAAAAAAACGTCCGCGAAAAAGCCGGGTGCCAAAAAAACCGCGCCAAAAAAGACCGTCACCAAAAAAGCTCCGGCCAAAAAACCAGCAGCAAAAACCGGCCTGCCTAAGTCTGTGAAAATCACCGAGGCTTCCGAGTAGTGGCAGGTCTTTTTGTCACCTTTGAGGGAGGCGATGCGTCGGGAAAATCCACGCAAATTGCTCTGCTAGCCGAGTGGCTTGTGTCCGCCGGCCACACGGTTGTCGTCACGCGGGAGCCCGGTGGGACAGATCTTGGCAACGAGCTGCGTGACATCGTGCTCCACCGCAAAGGCTTTATTGCACCCCGGGCAGAAGCCCTAATTTATGCAGCAGATCGTGCGCACCACATCCACACTCATGTTCGACCGGCACTGGAGCGGGGAGACATCGTTGTTCAAGACCGTTATCTCGACTCCTCTGTCGCCTACCAGGGCGCGGGCAGAGTGCTGGATGCCACCGAGGTCCGCGAGCTGTCACTGTGGGCAACGGAGGGCCTGGTGCCTGACCTCACGGTGCTGTTAGATGTTCCAGCCCGGATTGGCTTGGACCGCCAAGCAACGCACGAGCGCCAATACGACCGGCTCGAAGCTGAAGCGGAAGATTTCCATGAGCGGGTACGCGATAGCTATCTGGTGCTTGCCCGGGCAGAGCCCACCAGGTTTCTTGTGATTGATGGCACCAAGAGCGTTGAAGACATTCATGCCGTGATCATCCAGAGGGTGTCTTCGGCTCTCGGGTAATCTGAGTCCATGAGCTTGTGGGATGAGTTAGTCGGCCAAGACCGGGCCATTGCGCTGATGAAAGATGTGGCCAGGTCAGGGTCGAGGGCAATGACCCACGCGTGGTTGATTACCGGCCCGCCAGGCTCCGGTCGCTCAACGCTCGCCCACGCGTTTGCCGCCGAGTTGGTCGGCGCAGGCGATAGCCCCGCCTTGTCCAAGCAGGTCGTTGCGGGTGCGCATCCGGACGTGTCCATTCTTGCTACGGAGCGGGTGACGATCACCATCGAAGAAGTTCGCTCTCTGGTGTCGTTTTCCTATTTCTCTCCCTCACAAGCGTCCTACCGGGTGATTGTTATGGAGGACGCCGATCGCATGACCGAGCGCACCTCGAATGTGCTGCTGAAAGCCCTGGAAGAACCACCCCCCCAGACGGTGTGGATTTTGTGCGCTCCCTCTCCCGCTGACGTGTTGCCCACAATTCGTTCCCGCATGCGCAGCGTCACACTGCGGGTCCCCGGGGTTGAAGATGTGGCAAGCCTGATTGCCCGGCGTGAAGGGGTAAGCGAAGATGTTGCCCGCCTGGCGGCGAGGGAAGCCCAAAACCACATTGGGATGGCCACACGCTTAGCGACCGACGCTGATGCGAGAGCCCGAAGGGATACCTCTCTCGAGGCCGTGTTGTCTTTGGCCTCGGTTTCTGGCGCAGTGAAAAGCGCCGGCGTTTTGCTGGAGCTTGCCAAGTCTGATGCGGCGGCGCTGGTGGATCGGCAAGACAGTGCTGAGCGCGAAACGCTCCTGCATTCGCTCGGGATAGCTCCAGGTGGCGCAATCCCCGCCGTGATGCGTTCGTATGTCAAGACATTGGAAGAAGATCAAAAACGTCGTGCCACACGGAGCCTGCGAGACGCCGTGGATCGCATCCTTGTGGATGTGATGTCGGTGTTGCGAGATGTGTTGATGATTCAGGTGGGAGCGGGGGTCGATCTGGTCAATGTCCGCCACCAGGGCCTGATCGAGCAGAGAGCTGCAGCGATGACCCCCGACCACACGGTGGCGTGTCTCGATTTGGTGGCCGAAGCTCGAGATCGGATGGCCAGAAACTCTCCACCACTGATGGTGTTGGAGGCCCTGCTGATTGGTCTGAGCGGTCGAGCATACGTCCCCACCGCATGAGAAACTTCACGGCCTCGCTGTCGCTGCTGACGCTGCTCGCCGTGGCTGGCTGCGCACCGCTTCAGGCGGGGGTTGGCCCGACAGGTCCGGGAGATCCGTTGGATCGTTTTTTCTCCCAGGAGCTTGACTGGGAAAACTGCGGTGCGGCGCTGTGTGCGTTCGCCACCGCGCCACTGGACTGGGACAACCCGGAGAATGATGGCGTTGTGTCCCTGGCGCTGGTGAAATATGAAGCCAGGCAACAGGCGTTAGGGTCGCTTTTTGTGAACCCTGGCGGGCCGGGTGCCAGCGGATTTGATTTTATATTTGAGTCCGTGGATTTTGCAGTGGGCCCCCGCCTTCGGGATTCTTTTGACGTCATCGGATTTGACCCCCGCGGGGTGGGTCGCTCCAGTCCGGTGTCGTGTGCGAGCTCGGATGACGATCTTGACTATTTCTTTTTTGGTCAGGTGGACGCAGAACCAGACTCTCGTGAATGGGAAGAGGAACTGCTTAAGGAATCTGTTCGTTTTGGCCAGGAATGCGCCACCCACACGGGTGAGCTCCTGGAATTTGTCGACACCCGATCCACGGTCTACGACATGGATTTGATGCGTCATCTTGTGGGAGATGAGACGCTCAACTATCTCGGGTATTCCTACGGCACCCTGATCGGCGCTCTCTATATTGATACTTTTCCCGCTCGAGTTGGGCGCATTGTTCTTGATGGTCCGGTGGATCCTGGCGCAAGCCAGTTTGATTTGGTGCTCAACCAGTACCGAGGGTTCGAAGAGGCACTCGTGTCGTATATGACTCGCTGCGGAGTGAACGACAGCTGTGCTTTTCCCGGCACCCTCGAACAACGCCTCCAAGCCGTCTCAGGGCTCTACGACGCGCTTGCAGAGACCCCCCTGACGCATTCTGATGGCCGAATGCTGGACGACACCCAATTTCGCACGGCCATGGTGACCACTCTCTATGCGCAATCGAGCTGGCCGTTCTTGACCCAGATGTTTGAAGAAGTGCAGCAAGGTGTCACGGACACCGCGTTCCTGCTGGTGGATTTCTATTACGACCGAGTTGATGGGGTGTATCAAAATAACTCGATGGAGGCATTTGTGGCTATCAACTGCCTGGACTATCCGGTGGAGCGGGACGACGTAGTGCTCGCCGATCAGGCAGCCCAGTTGTTAGCCGTCGCCCCCTACACCGCGCGACCCGATGGGCTAGGTGATCTGGTGTGCCAAAACTGGCCGTATGAACCACGGCTCACAAAGGGTCCTGTTCGTGGCGTGGGGGCCGCACCGGTTGTGATTCTTGGCACCACCGGTGACCCCGCCACCCCCTATAACTGGGCGGTGTCTCTCAACGATCAGCTGGAGAACTCGGTGTTGCTCACCCTGGTCGGGGAGGGCCACCTTGCGTATGACGAAAACGACCCGTGTATTAACGAACCTGTCGATACGTACTTCGTGACGGGGGAGATCCCCGAAGATGGGCTCCAATGCCAACGGTGAGTGGGCGGCTGCGGGCGAACTTCGGTTAGCATGGAGCGAGCCTTTTTTGGCTTCGCCGCCTTAGCTCAGTTGGTAGAGCGTCTCACTCGTAATGAGAAGGTCGAGAGTTCGATTCTCTCAGGTGGCCCCATCTGCGTGGCTTCATCTGCAAAGCATCCGGGTCTCTACCCGCTCATATTTGCTGACCAGAGCGCTGAAAATAGGCTTCCGCCTAGGCTGCGGCACATGCGGATGGCCACGACCCCAACAATCGGGCAGATGACCACGCAGGGGCGGTCTGTGACGGTGGCACGTCAAGCGATTGACCACGATCGCTAATGTGTCTACAATGTAGACACACGACTGTGCGAAAGGGGCACCGATGAAAGCTCACATTGGCAAGTGGGGAAACAGCGCTGCGCTTCGACTTCCCGCCGCGGTGATGAAGGGTGCTCAGTTGAGTCTCCAACAGGACGTCACCATCACGGCCACACGCGGGCGCATCGTTATCGAACCGGCAGAGGTGAGGGATTTTGACCTTGACACACTTGTCGCCGGTATGACGCCAGAAAACAACCACACCGAGATTGCATTCGGCGAACCTGCTGGCAGAGAGTCTCTGTGATGACGGAGGGGAGCTATGTTCCCGACGCCGGCGACGTGGTCTGGCTGATGTTTGATCCACAAGCCGGACACGAGCAAGCCGGCCGCCGGCCGGCCCTTGTGCTCAGTCCAGCCTCCTACAACGGCAAGTCGGGCCTCATGGTCTGCTGCCCGATGACCACAAAAATAAAGGGCTACCCCTTCGAGGTAGTGACTGATGTTGACGGTGTCGAAAACGCCGTGCTCTCCGATCAACTTAAGTCTTTCGACTGGCAGGCGCGAAAGGCCACAAAAAAAGCTGAAGTTTCTCGTGACGCGCTTGGTCAAGCCCGAGCCAAAATTAAGGCCCTACTGGTGATTTAGCGTGGAGTGAACGGGGCTTTCCGCTCCACCGCGAATAATGCGACCCTGATCATGCACCGCATCGAAGCTGCCAAACTTGCTGGCCCTCGCGCAAGCGGGCGATGATTCAATTCTTGCTCGGACGGGGGACTTGGCACCAGGGCCATTGCCCATAGGAACCAGCTCGTCCCGGAGTTCTCGGGCCTCTCGAAGACCCCGCTCCGGGGTTGAGCAAACGGTCGTTTCTGCTCCCGCTGGTCGCCGGCCTCGCGGTCGCTTGCCCGACAGGTACTCATACCCCCAAACATCTGTGGCCCGGTGCGTAAACGCACCGGGCCACAGATCAGGGATGTATTTACTTGATTAGCGCTGCAACGTCGAGTGCTGGGGGAACGATGACGGCATCGATGATGTGAATAACACCATTGGATGCGGCAACGTCGGCAGTGACGACATGTGCTGATCCGTTGAGAACAACACCGCCATCGACGGTCATGGTGATGGCGGAGCCTTCGACTGTGGGGACGTCACCAGCAACAACATCGGCTGCGTGAACGGCGCCTGCGACCACGTGGTAGGTCAAGACCTGAGCCAAAACCTCGCGGTTTTCTTCCAGGAGCAGCGCGTCAACCAAGCCAGCAGGCAAGGCTGCAAAAGCATCGTCGGTGGGAGCAAAGACGGTGAAGGGGCCTTCGCCTTGAAGAGTGTCAACCAGGCCGGCTGCTCCAAGAGCGGCAGCCAGGGTGGTGAAGGATCCAGCAGCAACAGCTACCTCAACGATGGTGCCGGGCGTAGTTTCGTTATTCATGAGCAACTTCCTTATTCTGTCTACGACACTTTGTGGATTCCAGGCGGATGCTCGGAAACCCCTGTCGCAACTCCCCCAGGCTATGTCCGATACCAAGCCCGACCCTGAGCACCAACCTCATAGAGCCTTGGTGTCTCCTACCAACTTCCCTGGGGCTTGCTGAGAGAACAGTGCCCCACAACTTTTGGTCACCGCGGGCGTTGGTCGGGGGCGGGGGGTCACTTTACTTTGGGGCCAGAAACGCGGTCTAACAATTTCTTGCTGTCGAGCACGGGATCGTCGGCCCGTGCTCACCTTGGTGGGCCCCACTCCCGCTTGGGGGCAGTGGCCGGAGTCAGTGGCCTACTGACACCGTGTTCCTAGAGCCCCTCGGCCACACCTTCGGTGAGGGTAACAATTCCCCCTCCTTCTGATTGCCCGACAGAGTCGGTTTCCACACCGAGAGCTCCGAGAATTGCTCGCGCTATGTGGCGTTCGCTGATGCCATAGAAATCTTCCAAATATGCGGCGCTACCGCCGTGTGTGAAGGTGTCTTGGACACCAACGCTGACCAGTCGGGTGGTGGCGTGATTCGCCACCAAAACCTGGCCGACAATACGACTAAGACCGCTGACTACCCAGTGGTTTTCGATTGTCACGACGGTGGTGGCGGCGAGTAGCTTCTGGATCAGCGCCTCGTCATCAAAAGGTTTCAAGGTCGAGACGTTAATAAGGCCCACCCCAGGGTGTTGGCGCCGAATATCGGCGACCACACTGTGAGCACTCGCGGTGAGGTGTCCAGAGACGACGACTAACACGTCGCTACCCTCAAACATTGTGCGGTGGTGGCCAAGGCGCATCGGTTCATCAAACAGACGGGGCACTTCGCCCCGCAGCCCACGGATGTAAGTGGGCCCCGCGACGGGGTGCACGGCATCGAGAACTGTTTCCATATCCGTGGCATCGCCTGCTTCAATGACCGTCATGTTCGGCAAGGCGGTCATCAGGCCGATGTCATCCACGGATTGATGTGTTACTCCACCCGGCGTGACCAAGCCGGGAAGGAATCCCACCAGGGTGGCCTTCTTGGCGGGATAGGCGAGGGTCAACAGGATCTGCTCGTAGGGGCGCCTGGTGCAAAACACTGCAAAGGATGTGTAGATCGGATAGAGGCCCTCTGCCGCCATCCCCGACAGTGAAGAAATCAGCGCTTGTTCTGCCATACCAGCAGAAACATGGCGGCTAGGGAATGCGTCCCGGAATCCGTCGGCTTCACAGCTGGCGGTGAGGTCATTAGTGACAACGACGACGTTGTCGTGGGTGCGGCCGTGTTCTAGCAGGGCTGCGTAGAAAGGTTTATTTACGAGCGTTCCCATATCTGGGCCACCTCTTCTTCCAGGAGTGTTTTTTCTTCGCTGGTGAGGCGGACAAAGTGGAGTTTGTTGCTTTCCCATCGAGCGGGCAGGAAACTAAACCCCCGCCACGGTTCGGAATAACTCACCAACACGGCCGGTCCGCTTGACGCTTTCATGTCAAGGAGAGTCGCGTGCAGACCGGGGATATCGTGGGCGGGGTGTTCGAAGACATTCAAACCAAATGCTCGGAGTTTTGCCGCGGCGTCACCGATGGGCATTACCTGGGGCATTTTGCCATCAACTTGCATGTCATTGCGATCGAGAACAATACGGAGGTTATCCAGACCTTCAGAGACGGCGAGTTGGATTGCTTCCCAGGTTGATCCTTCTTGGAGTTCGCCATCCGAAATCATGACCCACACATCACCGGGTTTGCCGACGCGCTTTCGGGCGATAGCTCGACCGACACCCACACCCAGAGCGATTCCCAACGAACCGCTGGTGACGACCATGCCGGGTGAATGCTCTGCACCAATCATTTCGAGCAGCCCACCATCGGTGGAGTCTTCAGCTAGTGCAGTGGGGTCGAGGCGACCGGTGGCAGCCAAAGTCGCGTAGTGGGCCGAGGCGTAGTGGGCCGGCGAAATGATGAAGATGTCTGGACCGTGACCGAGCCAATCTTCCCCTCGAACACCAGGGTTGCCCGGGGTAGGGGTTCCAGAAAACCTGGGAGGTTTGAGCGGGGCCATGGAAGGACCTAAATCCATCACTTGGGTGTGGAGAAGAGAAAACAGCTCTGCAACACCACACGACTGAGCGAGGTACCCACCGTTGGCGCGGATTGCCCACTCTGCAGCGTGTGCGCGGATCACATCTGCGACGCGCTGAGTTTCATGAAGTGCTTGGGGCGTGAGGGGGGTCGCGGACATCGGGGCCTACTTTGCCGTGGGCGCCCAGGTACGCCCCGTTTGTCGTGAGCCCAGAGTGGCATCGGTGGTCATATCGCGCCCTTTCACATAATCATGCACAGTAGTGCAGCGCCGGCACAACGGCCCCATGACGCCATGTCCGGTTGACGAACAGCTTAACCGACGGAAACTTAACACAAAACATAACACGAATAGTGTCACAAAATGATAATTAGCCTCCACAGGGATATCTCTCCCTAGGCCAGGCGTTGCTGGCGAGCGTGCTGGATCCCCTGCCACATCGACAGCACCCGCGCGCTGCGGGCCACCCCCGTTGCTCCTCATGGAAAGGAACCTGTCCGAATTTTTTCTCCCACAAACACTGTGTCATGGGACGAACCGCCCGCAGATCGTCACCAATTTTTCCCGTGATGAAACATGAGATGTGAGGTTTGAGTGTAATCTTTTTTAACACTGACCTCTGTGGCCTACGCGCTCTGAAAACGGCATGGACGCCGCGGAGACAGGTGCCAATGAAGGTAGCCCGGAGAAGGAGATTCACATCGTTGAGAAGTTGATTGCTCACAGTGTGGACGCTGGTGCTGGTGCCCCAGACACTCCGGAATCGCTTCAGAGCACATTTCGCACTCTTCGTGAGGCGGGAAGAGTCACCGTGACCCATGAAGCGGGCATCGAATTATTCGACGATACGGCACCTCGCGAGACCATCGCGGAGAAGCCTCCCCTGAAGGCTGCAAAGGTTAAGGCAACCAAAAGATAATGAGCCTCGAAGCCCGTCTGGAAAAGTACTGCCTGATCTCTGCCACCTCAGGCAGGGAAGGCCCCATGATTCGTCAGATTAAGGACGATCTGGGCGCTTTCACCAAGGACGTCACCGTGGACTCGGTGGGCAACGTGATGGCGCGTATCAACGCGGCCACTGCCACGGAGGAGAGCGTGATGGTTTTTGCCCACACCGATCAGCTGGGTATGGTGATCACCAAAATTGAAGACACGGGTTTTGTTCGCGTGGTTCGGCTCGGTGGAGTTCCCGAGCGCGTTCTCCCCGGAAGTGTCGTCCACATTCTGGTCCGCGGTGACCGGGTGGTGATCGGGGTGATGGGAACCCCACCACACCACCTCACCCCCGAGGCTATGAAGTATCAGGTCCCCACAATCGATAAGGCCTACATCGACGTGGGTGCTGACAGTGCGGCAGATGTGGCAGCGCTGGGTATCGAGGTTGGTCAGCACGTGGCCTATGAGCCACGATTCGAACGTCTCAGCAATAACCGCGTGGCCGGAACCAGTGTGGACGACCGCGGCGGGTGTGCCGTGTTGATTGAACTGGCAGAGCGTTTTTCCCAGAACCCGCCGGCGGTAAACGTGGTGTTGGTGGGAAGTGTTCAAGAAGAATTCAATCTCCGCGGCGCCATGCTCGCCGCGGAAAAAATTAAGCCAGTAGCGGCGATTTCTTTGGACCTTGTTGCCGCTGGAGATACCCCCGAGATGGGAACCCCCAACGGTATCGAGGTAGGTAAAGGGCCCGTGATGGGTCTCTACAGTTTCCATGGTCGTGGCACACTCAATGGCGTTATTCCCCACCCCGGGTTAGTGGATATGACCGAAAAGGCTGCGGCGAAGGGGAAGATACCCCTGCAAAAGCACGCCACGGTAGGTTTACTCACCGATGCGTCCTATGTTCAGCTCGTCAACGGGGGAACACCATCCATTGATTTGTGCTGGCCTACTCGCTATACCCACACGGGAGTGGAAATGTGTTCGCTTGATGACCTCCACGGCCTGGCCACACTGGCGGGGGACATCGTGGCCGCCTTTCCCGCGCACTGGGATTCCACAAGATCTTGACAACAACAGGAGGTAAACCATGGCCACTGACCTATTAATGGGAATCGACGTCGGCACCTACGAAACCAAAGGTGTTCTTGTGACACCGCAGGGTGATGTCATTGCGACCCAAGTGAAACCCCACACCGTGATTTTCCCCCGTGCTGGCTGGGCCGAACACGACGCCGAGGCAACCTGGTGGGGTGACGTGGTTAACGTGAGCAAGGCGTTGCTTGCGACGGAGGGGGTTTCCCCTGACCAGGTTAAAGGCGTCGGCATCAGCGCCATAGGCCCTGACGTGTTGCCGATGGACGAAAACTTTAACCCCCTGCGAAACGGCATTCTCTACGGTGTTGACACAAGGGCGGTGAACGAAATCGCCGAAATGAACGCTCAGTTCGGTGAAGAGTATATTTTCAACGCGTGTGGCAACGCTCTGTCTTCGCAGGCTACCGGACCAAAAATCTTGTGGATTAAAAAGAACGAACCAGAAATCTTCGCCAAAGCTCGGTGGTTTGTCGATGCCACCACCTTTATCGTGGCGCGCCTCACCGGTCGAGTTGTGGTGGATCATTTTTCGGCCGGCTCCCACCATCCGACCTATGACCCGTGGAAGCGCGAATGGAACGAAGAGCTGCTCGAGGGGCTCGTCGAATCGTCGCGCTTGCCGGAGCTGGCTTGGAGCCACGAGATTGCCGGGGGGATTACCGAGTGGGCTGCTCGGGAAACGGGACTCAATGAGGGCACCCCCGTGTCGGTGGGCACGATTGACGCGGGTGCTGAGGCACTCAGCGTCGGAGTGACCCAACCCGGTGAGATGATGCTGATGTACGGTTCGACCATTTTCATTATTCAAGTCACCGATAATGACCAAGCCAAAGACGAACGTCTGTGGGCTGCCCCCTATTTGTTCCCTGGGACCTGGTGTTTGTTGGCGGGTATGTCCACCTCGGGTGCACTGACCCGGTGGTTTAGAGACACCTTTGCCGCTGAACTCGTCGAGGCCGAAAACCAAGGTGGGGAACCCGCCTACTCGGTCCTCACCAGGGAGGCCAGCGAGTCTGCTCCTGGCTCCGCGGGTGTCATCGTGTTGCCCTATTTTTCGGGTGAGAGAACACCTATCAATGACCCCAGGGCGCGAGGGACGATTTTTGGTCTTAGTCTCACCCACACCCGAGGGGACCTTTTTAGGGCGACCCTGGAGGGGATAGGGCACGGGATCAAACAACACGTTGATTTGTTCACCGATATTGGTGCCCCACCCCACACTATTCAAGCGGTGGGTGGAGGGACAAAAAACCCCGTATGGCTGCAGAGCGTGAGCGACATCAGTGGGGTTCCACAGCAGGTGGCTCGCCTCACCGTCGGGGCGTCCTACGGCGACGCACTTCTTGCGGGCATAGCAACGGGCCTCGTCCCCGGCCCAGAAGCTATCCGAGAATGGCAAGGGCAGGGTACGACGGTGGTCCCGAACCCTGCGACAAACGAAACCTATATGCCCTTACACACCATTTACACGGAGCTATACGGGGCCACAAAAGAGCAGATGCACAAGCTTCACGACTTGGGTTACTAGGGGATGAGCGCAACCCGATAGGAAGGCTTTGCGGAAAGATACTCAAAAGCTGCTTTAGCTTCGCTGAGCGGAAAAGTCTTTTCCATAATCGACGAAAGATCAATCTCACCGGCCGCAATCATGTCGGTAGCCTTTTTATGGTCTTCGAGATCCGCGCTTACGGCGCCAATGATGCGCACCTCGGAATTATGAACCCAGTTGGGGTCCACCTCCAGCGGTTCGACAGGGTGGGCTGAGGCGAACAGACACAGGGTTCCCCGGGGCTGCAAGACCTTGAGGCCCTGTTCGTTCACCGACTTTGACCCTATGGCGGTTACCACGCCGTCCACGCCCCCGGGAAACATCTCGAGGATGGCGGCCACGGCGTCACCGGAGCTCACAATGGTTTTGGTAATGCCGTTATCGCTCGCTACTCGAAGACGTTCGGGATCCATATCGACAATCGCGACATCCACACCCGCATGGGCGAGTACCAAAGCGTTCAGCAGTCCCATGGGGCCAGCGCCAAACACTACGGCGGTGTCGCCACGGGACATTCCCATCAAGCGAACACCATGGACAGCACACGACAGCGGTTCCGCGAGACAGGCCAACTCATAGGGCGCGTCGCCCACATCAAAGCAGCCGTCTTCGCGGTGCACCTTGTATTCGAGAAACCCGCCCGGCCCGAGCTCGCCGCCCTTGAGCGAGAAGTACTTGAAGTGCTCCACACAGGCTTTATCTTCGCCTCGCAGGCAGGCGCGGCACACGCCGCACTTTGTGGGCCCGAGGGTGACCCGGTCACCCACCGAAATGGTAGTGACGTCGTCAGCGATAGCGACCACTTCGCCGGCGTTTTCATGGCCACCGAGGAACGGAAAGCCCGGGCTCTGCTTACCAATGTAGGTGCGGTGTTCCCAGGAACAAATAGACGCGGCGCCAATTTTGACGAGGACCTCATGCGGCCCTAGTTCAGGAATAGGAATGTCGTGGATTTCTACTTCGTGGACATTGGTGATGACCGCAGCTTTTTGTGTGTGCATAACTACTCCTTTACGAGGGCGAGTGCGTCATCGACAGTTGCGCCGTCATGGACAATGGCCACCAACGCTGCAATGAGGGAAGCGGGGTCGGGGTGTTGGACGACGTTTCGCCCATAGACGACACCACTTGCCCCGACGTCCATGGCAATCTTGGTGCGCTCCAGTAGCTGGCGCGTCGTGACTTTGCCGCCGCCGCGAACCAACACGGGGATCGGGTAGGCAATGTCGACGACCTCGCGGAACCGTTCCATCGGTTCGACCGGGTCAACTTTAATGATGTCGGCTCCCAACTCGACGGCTTGGCGCACCAGAGTGGCAATCCGTTCAGGGTCAGACACGGAGGACGAACCGCCCTCGGAGTTAGATGTCATCACCAGGGGCTCGATCATGAGCGAGATTCCACGGGCCCTTGCGAGGGCGCCGATTTCTTGGATGTTCCTAATGCATTGTTCCTGCAGTTGTGCGTCATTATCCACTTCGAGCAGGTTCAACACCACACACCCGACGCTGGGGTCCTCTGCATCGGTGAGAGTGTTGGGGTGGGCGATGTCCCATGCCTTCTCGACAACGCGTGGCTCATAGACGTTGGTGACATCTAAGCGCAGCGCCACGGTCACCGAACCGGACAATCCAGCATCGCGCAGGGTGCGAAGACCACCGGGGTTTACTTGAATCACATCGGGCTTGGCCCCCGCGATTGTCGCAAATGCCGATGGAAGGTCTTCGATTCCCTGGGAAAAGGCTCGTGCGCCAAATATTCCCAAATCCATTGCGATGTTAATGCACCGGCCGGAGGTGGGGTGAAACATTTTCTGGGCCTGATTAGAGAGCAAGGTCAACACCCGCTTCTTTGGCGATAGCCAATATGAGAGCAGAAGCATTCAGTGCGCCGTTGCCATCGCTGATGGATTCTTCGATGTATTTTTGCGCCGTAGCAGCCGTGGGGACGGGGGAACCCAGTCTCTTGGCGAAGGCTTGAATGAGCTTGGCGTCTTTGAGCATCAAATCCAGTGCAAAGTTGACCGTGTAATCGCCTACTTGTGCTCCTCGTCCCACACCGTAATAGATCGGCGTTCGGAAGTCCGCGACGTCGAGGACGCCTTGGACATCGGCCAGGTCCAAGCCTGCCTTTTTGGCCAAGGTCAGCGCCTCACCTAACGCTTGAATTTGTGAGGCAACCAGGAGGTTTCCGACCAGCTTCATCGCTGTTCCATTGCCGCCTTCTCCCATGTAGTGCACGGTCGCACTGATGGCATCGAGCAGGGGCCTCGCAGTGTCAAAAGCGTCGCGGGGTCCACCGACCACAATCCACAACCCGGCACCTTCGGCTTCGCCTTTGGTGCCAAATACGGGGGCGTCCAGGAAGTGGTGGCCTTTATTTTCGAAGGCAGCGCGCTCACGGTTGCTGGTTTCCGGGTCAATGGTTGAGAGGTCAATCACGAGGGCGCCGGCGGGGACGTGATCAATCAGTGAGTGCGCGCCAAAGACGAGATCAGTGACGGCTGCGTCATCGGAGAGGCAATACATCACGATTTCAGCGCCGGCGATTGCCTGGGCGAGATCTGTCGTGACACTGAGCCCGGCGGCCTCGAGAACGGGGTTCGTTTTGGGGGTTCTGTTCCAGGCCCGCACATCGTGGCCCGCCTTGGCGAGGTTGGCGGCCATACCGCTTCCCATGGTTCCCATACCCAAATAGGCGATTGTCGTCATGTCATGTCCCTTCGATACGTCCTGCGTGATGCCCAGATTTCGCTGGCCGGGTGAAGCCCGCGGGGTCTCTCCCGAAGAGTGGGTAAAGAGTCCCCGCACATTCCACCGAAACACTACCTAGGAAGTATTGAAAGACGTTAATTACACCGCTGCGGGGAACATAAACGTTGAAAGTGGTGCGCCGACAACCTCGGCATGCCCGGCCACTTCGGCCTCGAATCGATCGACCCCGTCGTGGGTAGTGACGATGGTGTCGATGGCGTCTAACCCAGCGACGTGAAAGGGACTGGTGCCACCGGCTTTGGAGAGATCACCAAGTACCCAGACTTTTGCGGAATGTTCGACCATCAACCGGTTGAGTTCCGCAATCTCTCCACTAACTTCGCTCACACCCGTGGTGCCAGAGACGCCGTGAGCACCAATCACGGCCAGGTCGGCGTTGTAACGAGAAATGCTTGAGGCGGCGATTGGGCCGCTCTGGGCTAAATCATCTGTAGTGACAAGGCCACCGGTACTAATTACTCGAACCCCTTTGGAGGCGAGAAAAGACGCGTGGGGGAGAGACGGTGTGATGACGGTCAGGTTCTGGTGAGGGTTCAAAAATTGAATGAACTGCGCGGTCGTCGATCCGGAGCCGACAAAAATAACGTCGCCGTCAGTCATGTTTCTGGCAGTGAATTCTCCTATTCGAGCTTTAGCCACGCTCGAATCAAACGCGCGAGGGTTCACCAAGATATCCACCGAACGCGCCACTGCGGCTGTAGCACCTCCCCTGGTCAAGGTCAGAAAACCCTGGTCAACCAGGTGGCGCACATCGCGACGAATCGTCATCACAGACACATGGAGGAACCGAGCAAGGCTGGAAAAATCTATTGCCCCCTCAGAGGCCACCCATTCAAGGATCCTCTGTTTGCGCTCGCTGGCGAGAAGTTTTCGTGGCTCTAACTGGTCGCCTACCACTAGCGCGTTTTTCTCTCTTCTGCCGGCAACCCTGAGAGTGCACATCCCATCGCTGGGCGCTCGGATAACGGGATGCCGTGGCCGGACTGCGCCCCATGGGGAAGCATTTGAGAACCTGAGACGAAACCCATCCAGTTTTTGATGGTCGAGGCAGCCATCGTTACAACGCCCCTTTGATGCCGCTCAAGGATGCGGCGGCGCGGCCGTGGTGGACAAGCAGTTCGCCCTCAATCAGGTCCGGTAAATCGGCAATCAGGGCACGCACATGGTCTGTGGCCAGGTGATCGTCAAAAGCCTGGTCAGAGGAATACACCTCCACCATCATGAAGGTTCCCGGCTGGTCAAGAACATCGTGCACCGCATAGGTCACCACACCGGGTTCGGCCCAGGACGCTCGAGCCACATCCTCAAGGCGAGCGGACAGTGTCGAGGCCTGCCCTGACTTGGCCACCGCAATAGCAACCACAACTCTCTGGTGTGCGCTCATGGTGGAACCTCTCTGAGGGAAAGCACGTGATAACTATTGCCGATAATCTATCGCCCGCTCGGTGTCTAGGTGTGCTTGGTCAAGAGGTTCGAAGCACGTGAAGGTTTCCACGGAGAACAGGTCCCCGAGGTCGTGTGTAGTCACCCAACACCGCCCGACGGCCTTGTCGGTGGCGCAGCGCCGCACACCGCAGACGAGTTCTCGCTCACTAAACGCCTTGGTCGCGCTCTTGTCCAGCGCAGCATGCGCTTTGGTGCGGGAGCGCGCGCAAGCTCCTCCCTCCCCCCTCCGAGGTAGCCTTGGGCAGTGACGAACAGCCTCGGTAGAGCACCATCGCGCCGCTACGTGGGTGCTGTTGTTGCGAGTGTTATTGCCGGTGTGATGGTGGCGCTGCAAAGTCGCATTAATGGCGAGTTTGGTATGGCCTTGGGTGATGGTGCCCTCGCGGCGCTCCTGTCGTTTTCCACAGGCCTGGTGATTCTGACTGTCGCCATGGCGTTCAACCGCGCAGGACGCCATGGCCTTGCTCTGGTTCGCCGTGCTCTCGTCGACGGGGAACTTCCGTGGTGGGGAGCGATTGGCGGCGCCGGAGGAGCCTTCCTTGTGTTGACCCAGGGTCTCACGGCGGGGGTTTTGGGTGTGGCGCTTTTTACGATTGCGGTGGTGACGGGACAGACCCTCGGAGCTTTTGCGATCGACACCCGAGGATGGTTGGGTTCTCCTGTGGTGCGCCTCACGCCCTGGCGGGTTCTGGGGGCTGTGCTGGTTCTGACAGGTGTAGGCATCGCGGTGGATATTGGCCCGGGATCCTCAACCACCGTGAGTGCGCTTTTTCTCCTGCCTTTTATCGCCGGGGTGGGGACAGGCTTTCAACAGGCGGTCAATGGACGAGTAGGGGGTGTGGCGCTGTCATCACTCAGTGCCACTTTCGTCAACTTTGCTGTGGGAACAGCGGTGTTGCTGGTGGTGTTTCTGGTGTCACTTGCCTTCACCGGGGGTCCCACCGCGTGGCCTAGTACCTGGTGGTTGTGGACGGGGGGCATTGTCGGTGCGAGCTTCATCGTGATTCAGGTCACCACGGTGCGAATTATCGGTGTTCTCGGGCTTGGAGTCAGCTTGGTCACAGGCCAACTGGTGGGTTCCATTATTCTCGACGCCACCGCGCCGGTGGCGACCTCGGATCTCCAGCTTGCCACGGTGCTTGGTGCGCTGGTTACTTTGGTGGGTTCAGCACTGGTGACTCTGTCAAAAAAGCGTTAGTCGGAAGCTTCGCCAAATTCCAGGGCGAGTGAATTCATGCAGTATCGCTGGCCGGTGGGTGTGCCGTAGGCGTCAGGGAAGACGTGACCCAAGTGCCCGCCACACGCCGCACAGACCACTTCTGTGCGCACAGAGAAGAGGCTCCGATCTTCATGAAGTTCCACAGCGCCCGGTTCAATCGCATCCCAGAACGATGGCCAACCCGAGTCTGATTCAAACTTGGTGCCACTGGCAAATAGTGCCTGCCCGCATCCCGCGCACGAATACACACCGTCGCGCTTTTCTCCGAGCAGCTCTCCGCTCCACGGTGGTTCTGTCGCAGACTGGCGCAGAATCGCGTAGCGCTCGGGGGGAAGCTCCTGCTTCCACAGGGCGTCGTCTTTTGTAACCTTGTCCACCATGGTGAATCCTTTGTCAAGTTGTTGGGGTGTGGCTCCATTAAAGTGGAGGTCATGACTTTGGGCAACATTGTGGCGAAAACGTTTGGTGAATTCACACCTGACGATGTTTTCGAGATGGCGGTGTTGCGCTCCGAAGTGTTCTTTCTTGAACAGCACATTGACGAAGAAGAATTCGACCATCACGATCGCGAAGAGACGACGCTCCATCTCTGGTGCCGTGATGAACGGGGTATGCAGGCCTACCTTCGCATCGTCCACGACGACAGCGTTGCCAACCAACACCAGGGCATTGCCGACAGCCTGGGCCGAATGGTGGTGCGCGCAGATATGCGAGGCCAGGGTCTCGCTAAAAAACTTCTGGATCGCGCACTGGTGATCCATGGTGAACGACCGCTGTATTTGCACTCCCAGGACTACATCACACCGCTGTATGAACAGGTGGGGTTTGTTGCGGTGGGCGACACATTTCAGGAAGCGGGAATCCCCCACCAGCTGATGATCCGATCCCTTGATGCTTAGAGCGCTCACCTTGGTGGCAGCGATAATACTTGCGCCCCACGCTGCCGTCACCCCCGAAACCACTGCCCCGCAGAGCAGCACAACCGAGACCTGTGTGGTCTCCTCTAGTGAGGTCACCTGGGGTTTCAAAGAATCTTTTCGCGCCTACGTCTCTGGCGCGATAGCGCAGGGCGAGTGGCAAGTGAGTGGTGATGTCTCCTACACAATCCCTCAGTTCTCTTTCACCGGAGGGGGCGGTTCTCTGAGCCCTGATCGCTCCTCGGGTGAGATCGGCTACGAGGGTTCCCTGAGATTCGTGGGCCACGGAGGAATCCTTGACACGACCGTGGCGAACCCCAGGTTTGTGTTGGGTCCAGAGCGTACCGCCACACTTTTTTTTGATGTGACCGGTGACACCATGGACGAGGTGGCAGTGAACGTGTCCGACGTTGCCTTTGCCACGGTGAGTTGGGCAGAGAACCTCAGTGAGGTGGATGAGGCACAGGGCGCATGGCGCGTGGACGATGCCCAAGTGATTCTTACCGCCGCGGGCTCCGATGCTTTTGGCACCTATCCGGCGGGAGAAATCCTTGACCCGCTGAGCTTTCGGATGACGGTCACGCCCGGATGTTTTGAGACGGAAGGCCCGGGGCTTTTGTGGCTTATCGGGGGCGGCGCCGCTGTTGGTGCGGTGCTCGTGGGGTTTGCTATCTGGCGGGTGAATAAATCGCGCGCGCAAGCGCGTCAATAACTCCTGGAGTGCGGGGGCCAAAGCTCAGCACTTGAGAGTCGGCCATATCGACAAAGCGCAAGTTCTGTCCAGCTCGAGTAAGCCCAATGGCGGGTTTGAATTTGACGAGTTGCTCCGCCCCTCCCACGCTGGTCATCCCTTCCGACATCACCAAAATCAGGTCGGGATTGGCAGCAATCAGGGCTTCGTCGGTCATTGGGCGCATCCCTGTCCACCCGATATCGGTCGCGATATCGATTCCCCCGAGTGCTTCGATGAGATCACCTGCGCCGGACTCTTGCCCAAAAAGGTAGTAGATGCCGTTGGCGCCGCGTAAATACAGGAACACCATGCGGAGTTTGTCGGCCTGCTCAATCGGCGCGCGGGAGGCAATAACGTCGCTGATGGTCTCGATCTTTGCGGTTACCAATCGGGCAAGCGCCTTGCCGGTTGCGGGCGAACCAAAAATATTGGCAACCGACTTTGCCATCTCCCCTGGCGCATCCAGGCCGGGGCTTTGGCGAACGAAGACCACGGTGACTCCAGCGTCGCGCAGTTGGAGCACCACATCGAGGGGGCCGATGGTGCCATCGGTGATGATGAGGTCTGGTCGGAGAGCCAACACGGACTCCGGTGAGATGGCGTGGCCGCTGCCAGTGACCACGGGCAGCTCTTCCACGCCGGGGAAATTGGTCGAAATATCGCGACCAATCAGTCGATCACCAAATCCCAGCGCCCAGACTGTGGCAGCAAGCGAGCCAGACATATCGAGTGCGAGAACTCGGTCGGTTGATCGAATGGTCACGCTGAGTGGGTCACCGAGTTCCTGGGAGGTGACGGTGGCGGGCAACGTTTGGGAGGGTGACCCCTCGATGGGGGTGACATCCGCGCTGGAGAGCAACGCCGTCGAGGGCCCCTGCCAGCTGCGGGGGTCCTCCAACCAGTCAATGTCACTCAGTGGCGCACGCTCACCTGCTGCTTCGGGGGCTGCCTGCGAATCGGCGTAGGAGGCCGGTTGGCAGGCAGAAAGACCGACGACCAACACGGCGGGCAACGCGAGAGACAGAAGACGGGAAACGAAGGGCACAATCCCTAAGCGTAGGGCGCAG
>Ga0307935_1000425_pt1 | contig 19000 bp, 20 predicted proteins | sample OrgLakmetageno92_FD_201827 | JGI IMG/M metagenome (GOLD analysis project Ga0307935, IMG submission 201827) | Saline water microbial communities from Organic Lake, Antarctica - #92 | ecosystem: Environmental > Aquatic > Non-marine Saline and Alkaline > Saline | place: Antarctica: Organic Lake...
CCTCCCGAGGACAAACCGGAATAGAGTTCTCATTTGCTGGCCGCTCTCTTGTGCCGGGTGCTTGTGCAAAGGTATCGAGTGGCAGAGGCTCTTTTCTTAAAACACGCGGAGGATGGGGGATTCGAACTCCCACCCGCCAAGATACATCCACATGCATTTTTTGACATTCGACAGCGTTTAGGCGCATTTAGAGGCACTCGCCCGAGGCTGGCGACCCAACTCTATTCCCCTAGATTTTTTCTAAGCGCACATGGGAGCGCACATGGGCGCGATCCACCCTGACGGCTCTGTGCGTGGCGGGCTAAGAGTTTAAGCGCTTCTATTTCGCTGCCGAACTCGGATGCGTCCACGGTGTTCATCACCTTCAGCAAGCAGCACAGGCTTGTTCAGTCGGCGCTTTTGCGCTGAACTCCGCCTCGCTTTTGAAAGACCCCTTTCGCAACTGGGAGGGGGACCAATAGCCGGCGACACAACACAAGAGGCCCTCGCACTAACGAGGGCCGTCTCGAAAGTAAAAACACCGTAGGTCTAACAACGAGGAAATTACTAATGCAAATAATACCTGAGTTACGGAGCAGCAAGAAAGCTTTGCTCCAGCAAGAAGTTCCCCACCATGTCGTGGTCAGGGGGTGGCAGGGTGGTCGTGGCTGGTCGTGGTTTCACTCGCAAAAAGCGCTCTATGGAGCAACTCATTATTCTTTCTTTTTTTATATATTTACTGCCTTTTTGGGTAGTCGAGCGTGCGTGTTGATAACCACGACCACGCCAGCCACCCCTAGCCACACCGTCGGTCAGGTGGTGTAGCAATGGGACACAACGACCACATGTCAGAAGCTGACGATCGACGTATGCGCCGGCAGACCAAGTCCAACAGGCGGACACCTCCGGTGCTTCTGCCAAAACAGCCAGGCCAATTCGGGGAGTTCGCAATGTGTTACTGGGACAACGGTCTCAAGTCGATTCCCGCAGAGAATAAGATTCCACTTGTCGCAGGAGCGACGGGTCACGAGGGAACCGTGACTTTTGAGAAAGTCTCGGCTTGGATGGAGGACCCTGTTCTGGCAGTGGCGCACCTGTCACTTCGGGCAGAGGGGTGGATATCGATTGATGTCGATGACTACGACGGAAAGCAGGGGGCAGACCAGCTAGAGGGCCTTGAGCGTCAACTCGGGGTACTGCCTGATACCTACACTTCTACCGCGCGGGGAGCTTTTTCTGCAAGCCGTCAATACTTTTACCGAGTACCCGATGACACGCCACGGAAAACTAAAGCGGCCAAGGATATTGAGATTGTCCAACGCTGCCACCGGAATGCTGCCGTTCATCCTACGTATCACCGTAAGACCGGCACGGTGTATCAGTGGTATTCACCAGACGGCAGGAAAGCTGAGGAACTACCTCGCCTAGAGGACTTCGCGTGGCTGCCCAACGCGTGGTTGGAGTACCTCGCCAGAAACAACAGCTCGGAGGCTGACTACACCTCCAGAGGGTTTTTCGAAGGTGACCCGTATCCATGGGCAATCTGGCTTGGCAGTGAGGAACCAAGCGAGGCCTACCAACATCTCGCCGCCACCATCGAAGGAGAAAAACATATAGGACACGACGCTCTCGGGTCTTATCTTCTTGAAATCCACACCTTGAGGGCGACCCATGAGGAAACAGGGGGGATCCATGCGCTGGAGGCGCTGCATCTTCGCTACTTCGAAACCACTAACGAACCCGACCCTGACAGGGAGTGGGACAACTGGGTTCGTTGGGTGATCGGATCGGACTGGCAACCTACTCAAACCGGAAACCAGAACCTCGTCAGCCAAGTCAGAAAATTGGCTGCCATGTGGGCCAACGGAGGAACTGATGCCGCTTAGAAAACCGGAGGCGGTGTTCTGGGCCTCCCGACCGATTCTTTCCCACTTGAGGCATCTTGCTAACTGCAAAGGCCAGTCACCTTGGCCTTTGCTTGGTTGGAGCATTGTCCGCGCTCTCCACACTGTTCCGTGGGACGTGTACTACAAATCCATGGTGGGGGAGCAAGCTCTCAACTCACTGGTCGGAATTTCTGGGCCCACAGGGGCGGGCAAGACCATCTCCTACAAGCTCGTGGAGAAGCATCTGATTTTCCCCGACAACGACCCCAAAAACCCCTCCGCCCAAACCTGGGATGGCCTTGTGCCTCCCGGTTCTGGAGAGTCCATGGCCGACTGGTACGTGACCTTTGAGCCTAAGAAAAAAGAGGGGGAAAGAAAGACGAAATCTCCGAGCGAATCGAGAGTAGACCGCCTATCCGACACGCTGCTTTGGAAAAACCGGAATCATGCTGGGGTCTATTTCTTCGACGAGGTCGGCATGTTTACTAGTCGAAACAGTCGTCAAGGATCCACACTCGTTGACTACCTGAAGGAAGGTTGGTCCGGCAGTCCGTTCGGTAGGGCGCTTGCCAACGGCAAGGGCGTGATTCTTCCCCAAGACTCCTACCGCTTTGCCTGTGTCATAAACACGCAGCCAAAACGTGCAGGGGTTCTGTTCTCGGATGAAGCAGTCTCAGGGGGACTGCAAGGACGCTTCTTGTGGTTCGACGTCACCTCGGATGTTAATCGAGACCTTGTGACGTCTGAGGATGTGGCGCCGTTCCACATCCCCACAATCGACTGGTCTGGTGTTCGCAACTTCCGGGCTCTTGAGAGCATGAACAACGCGCACCTTCAACATCACTGGGACGCCCACGATGGCCTCATCACAGAGTCGGCGTCTCACATTCTTCTCACGCGGGCCAAGGTCGCCGTTGCTTTCGCTGTGCTGGATGGGCGGGTCGAACTGACGGAGGAGGACTGGCAACTAGCCCACGTCGTCATTCAACACACAACAAAGACTCGGAAAGCAGTCGAGGAAGCCCTCGCGGAGGAAAACCGGCTCTCAGCCGTCCGGGATGGGGAGAGAGCGTCCGTCAAAGCTGTGATGACAGGGGACGCTTTGCGCCAGCGGAGGGTTGAGCAAGTAGCGGCAAGTATCTATCGCCAGCGCAAGAAGACAGGTCGGAAGAAGATTCGCCGAAGCGACATCGCATCTGCATCTCGGGAGTACATCGACGAGGCAGAGATCTTTCTTGATGCAAATCCAGGTTGGAGGCCACCAACGTAAAAAAAGAGGAGGAGAAATCCCGAGCACGAAGAGGGACCAACACATTTGGGCATCAGAAATGAACCCCAAACAAGACAAGTACAACCCGAGAAAAAGAAATTGAGGAAGATAGATGTTAATTGACCAAACAAGAGACTGCCCGGAGTGGTGTGAAGCTCAGCACAAAACCGAGAAAACTGGTTCCCACGCAAAGCGTGATCGGCTTGTCATGATGCCGGGGATTGGTGTCCTCTTCTCAAACACTTATTACGAGTCCAGTTCCGGCGCCCGAGCGTGGGTGATCAGCGGAGTTCTCGGAGAAGTCCGGTTCATCTTTGACGGTTCGGAGCCTGATCACGAAGTGAAAGCTAGGTACGAGAAGGTATTCAGGATGTATCAGGAAGTGGCAGAGGAACGTGCTGCCACTATCACCGCGATCGTGCAAGCCACCATCAACCGGTAGGGGCTCCCTCCAAATCCCCTACCGCGCATGGGTTGACGTGTCTTCTTAAAGTCGAAAGTAGAAAAAAGAAGAAGTATCGATTCAACCCCAATTTTCCCAGGGCGACAGCCGGTTGACTTTCCTGTTGTTAAGGAAAGAAGCCCTTTGTCCGCGTGATTGCCGAGTTTTTAAAGCAGCTGGAACTGCTCCGTTTCGGGACCAATGTCGGTGGTAGGTGGCATCCTTGTCTTCCTTAACCCGTAGAAAGGATTTTCACCATGACTGACCCAAATTTCCATGCCCTTGTGGTTGTTCTAGACCGTTCCGGCAGTATGACCGCCATCCAGGCTGAAATGCAGACTGGCCTTCAGGCACTCGTTGACGACCAGGCAAAGGAACCAGGAATGCTTACTGTGGACCTGTTTCGGTTCGACAACATTGTTGAACATGTTTACTCCATGCACGACGCGAGGGCTGTCAAGATTTTGCTTGAACCCCGTGGAGGAACTGCACTCTTCGACGCACTGGGTATCGCCATCAACGTTTTTTCAAAGTCCGTAAGTGAGCTGCCAGAGCATGCGAAGCCATCGAAGATCACCCTGATAGCAGTTACCGACGGGCTTGAGAATTCGAGCCAGGAGTATGACCTGCCAACGATTAGGGCTCTCATTGAGCAAAAGCAAAACGATGAGCATTGGGAAATGGTCTTTCTGGGCGCGAATCAGGATGCGGTCTTATCGGGGCAACATTTAGGATTCCGTGAGGATGCGTCGATGACCTTTGATGCTGACGGGGTTGGTTCGACAGCTCACTCCACTTCTCGTTTCATTCGAGACGCTCGTGGGGGCAAGCGCCAAGGCTTCACAGAGTCCGAAAGAGGCGCCGCGTCGAGACGCAGTAACTAAACCATGCAGGGGGAGGGGCGGTCCAGAAATGGGCCGTCTTTTCTGGTTCTATTCACCACTTATTGAGAGGAGATTTTTATGTGGTTATTTTCATCTGAGGGTTTCATTAGCGTGGTCGCCCACACCGGAAAACCCGACACTTTATTGGTTCGAGCACGAGACGAAGGCAGTCTCCTAAGCCTCCAGGGGGCCACAGGAGCGACTTTGACGCACACTCCCATCGCTGACTACCCCTATCGAATTGAGGTCCTAAGGGAGGCTTACGCCGCCTGGGTTCTGGAGGAGATTTCTCGCCTGACCTACAGCAATTACAAATCACACATGTGGTCAGCTCGTCCCGAGCTGGGGGACGCGCTGCATGAGGTTTGGGCAACCATGCACGCGATCGAGTCGCCACGAGTGACTCAGGAGGACCGGCACCGAGCGGCGAAGTGGTACCCGAATCAGACGTGGACGGACGAGGACATCGAAATGTTGAAAGGTATGGGACATATCTAATGGAAGCTGAGCGAGGTGGAAAAATAGGGGAAGTAAAAGCTCAGAAGCTGCTCACGAAGTTGCCCGGGAACTATTCGGCTCTCACGCCTGAGGAACAAGCGAAATGGAGGAGCGATCTTGCCCAACAAATCCTCGAACGAGCCAGAAAGTCGTGACCTAGACCCGGAGACGAAGGCGAAGTCTCTGAAGGCTGGGAGCATGAGCGAAGGCCAGACCCGCGAAGCAGTTTTACCGGAACCAGACGTTCACTGATCCCGACCTGGACATGCTCAAGGGTCTGGGCCACCGTTAGCAGGCAGGTGTGAAAATTCCAAGGAGGTTAGTGTGAAACTTCGAGGGAGAAACACCCAGGGAGCGATTTATGAAACTGCCCGCTAGCCATTCATCCCTCCCACCTGAAGAACAAGCCTGGCCACCTAGAGGCTTGCAGCGCTTGCCGATCACTAGCACCTGAGACAAGTCTAGATCTGGGTCGGAGATTGATCCGACTTTCTCCGAACTCACACCCCACCTGGCTGCAACGCTCGGAGCATCAAACTAGGCTCGAGTAAAGTTCATCTCGATAGGGGTCCTCAGTGTTGAAAAGTGTTCGCGATGTTCTAGAAGAACTGCGGCACTACTCTCTTGACGAAAGAGACAAAGGCGCCCGTTTTGAGCAGCTGATGAAGGACTTCCTCACAACCGACACCCAGTATGAACGTCTCTTCGATGAGGTGTGGTTGTGGTCGGAATACCCTGATCGAGGCAACAGGGCTGACACAGGGATAGACCTCGTTGCACGGGAGCGCGACACCGGTGAACTTGTCGCTATCCAATGCAAGTTTTATGCCCCGCGAACCCTCATCGGCAAACCTGACATTGACAGTTTTCTTGCTTCATCCAGTAAGGCTGAGTTCCAGGGCCGCATGTTTATTTCTACCTCTGACAACTGGGGTAAAAATGCTGAGGAAGCCATCGGGGGACAAAAACCGGAAGTAGCCCGTATCGGTTTGAGCGACCTCGATGACAGCTCCATTGATTGGGCAAAATTTTCCCTCGAAACCCCAGAAAAGTTTGAGAAGAAACCGCTCAAGAGCCCACGCCCGCACCAACAAGAAGCCATCAAAAGCGTTGTATCGGGGTTTGCGACCGCTGAGCGCGGGAAACTCATCATGGCGTGTGGGACAGGGAAAACATTTACTTCTCTGAAGCTAGTGGAACGCATGTTTCCCGAAGGCGGGACTGTGTTGTTCCTTGTGCCCTCCATCTCTTTGCTTTCCCAGGCCCTGAAGGAATGGACTATTGAGTGCCAGACCCCTTTGCGCAGCTACGCTGTGTGCTCGGACGTCAGTGTGGGAAAAAGGAAGAACGATGAAGACCTCCCCGTCACTGATCTAGCCTTCCCGGCAACTACCAACACAGAACGCCTTGTGCAGAAGTTAACTGAGGCAGGCCCCAACCATAAAGGGCTGACCGTCATATTTTCGACCTACCAGTCCATTGATGTTGTTGCTCAAGCCCAATCACGGGGCATCCCAGAGTTTGACCTCATCATTTGTGACGAGGCTCACCGCACCACTGGCAGGACCCTTTCTGACGACGACGAATCTGCCTTCGTGAAGGTGCATAACCAGGGTTTCATCAAGGGCAAGAAACGCCTCTACATGACGGCCACACCCAAAGTGTTTACTGACGCGAGCACCAAAAAGGCGGAAGAAGCCGGTGCGGTTCTTGCTGACATGGGGAAACCAGACCTGTTTGGTGAAGAGTTCCACCGCCTCGGATTCGGAGAAGCCGTCGAGCGTGGAATCCTCACCGACTACAAAGTGTTGGTACTTGCTGTCGATGAGACGTATGTGGCAAAAAGGTTCCAACGCCAATTCGCTGATGAAGACAACTCTCTAAAGCTTGAAGACGCAGCCAAAATTGTGGGCTGTTGGAACGGGCTCTCTAAGCGTTCGGTCGAGCAAGAAGAGTTCCAGATAGACCCCAGTGCTATGAAGCGTGCAGTGGCGTTTTCTCGTAGCATTGCAGAATCAAAAAAGATTGCAGAAATGTTCCAAGCAGTCGTTGATGAGGAAACCAGTCAGCTGGATGACGAAGGGGCTGAGTATCTCCGGTGCGAGGTCGAACACGTTGACGGTACCTTCAACAGCCTCGCCCGGAACGAAAAGCTGGACTGGCTCAAACAAGACGTCCCAGAAAACACTGCTCGAATTCTTAGCAACGCTAGGTGCCTCACGGAAGGTGTGGATGTTCCAGCGTTAGACGCTGTCATGTTTCTGAACCCTCGTGACTCCCAAGTTGATGTCGTTCAAGCTGTAGGGCGGGTCATGCGGAAACTTGAAGGCAAAAAGTATGGATATGTGATCCTCCCCATCGGTGTTCCGGCCGATATGGACCCAGCTACAGCCCTCAACGACAACTCAAAATACAAGGTTGTATGGCAGGTTCTCCAGGCGCTGCGCTCCCATGATGAACGCTTTGACGCGATGATCAACAAGATTGACCTGACGAAGAAGGCTCCCCAGATTGGGATTATCGGTGTTGGCGGTGGGGGCGACTCGGACGACAAAGACGACAACGGGTCAACCACACTCGATTTCCCGAATTTTGATCAGTGGCGCGACGCAATCTTGTCAAAGATTGTTCAAAAGGTCGGCGAGAAGCGGTATTGGGAGAACTGGGCGAAAGACATTGCAGGAATCGCACAAGACCACATGACCCGCATCACTGCCCTTGTTGACGGCTCCGATAGTGCGTTGCGAGAAGAGTTCGCTCGGTTCCTCAAGGGCTTACAGGACAACCTGAACCCCTATATAACCCAGGGCGACGCCATTGAGATGCTCTCTCAGCACCTCATCACACGACCTGTGTTTGATGCCCTCTTCGAAGGTTATGCCTTTGGTGAGCGCAACCCTGTCTCGCAGGTTATGCAGGGCATGATTGACGCCCTTGAAGGTCAACACTTGGAGAAGGAAACCAAGAAGCTCGATAAGTTCTACGATTCTGTGCGCACGAGAGCCTCAGGGATAACTGATGCGTCAGCGAAGCAGCAAATTGTCAAAGAACTGTATGAGCAGTTCTTCCAGAACGCTTTCTCTGGCACCAGTGACCGCCTTGGCATCGTTTACACACCTAATGAAATCGTGGACTTCATCATCCACTCGGTCGACGACGCCCTGAAGTCAGAGTTTGGAGCCAGCCTTTCCGACGAAGGTGTGCATGTGCTTGATCCTTTTACCGGGACGGGGACGTTTATTGTCCGGCTCCTCCAGTCAGGACTTATCAAGCCTGAGGATCTTGTCCGCAAATACCGTTACGAGTTGCACGCAAATGAACTGGTGCTCCTCGCATACTACGTGGCCGCGATAAACATCGAGGAGACCTTTCACGAGCTTGCTGGCGGAGACTACGAGCCCTTCAACGGCATCGTTCTCACTGACACTTTTCAGATGAATGAAGCGAATGATGAGCTCGATGGGCAAGGTGTTTTCCCCGAGAACAATGAACGTGTTGAGACGCAGAAGGCTTTAGACATCCGCGTCATCATTGGCAACCCTCCGTACTCGAAGGGGCAAGAGTCGGGTAATGACAGTAACCAGAACGTGAAGTATCCTACGCTCGATGCGAAGATTGCCGACACCTACGCCAAGCAGTCAACCGCGGTAAATAAGAACAATCTCTACGATTCTTACATTCGCGCGATTCGTTGGGCATCTGACAGGGTGGGCGACCGAGGTATCGTCTCTTTTGTCTCCAACGGTGGGTTCATTGACGGCAATACAGCAGACGGGTTACGTAAGTCTCTTGCCACGGAGTTCAGCACTATTTACGTTCTCAATTTGAGGGGCAACTCGCGGGTCGGTGGCGAGGAGGCAAAACGCGAGGGCGAAAATGTCTTCCCCGTGCGGGTGACGATCGCCGTCTGGATACTGGTCAAGAACCCCGAGGATTCGACCCTTGGGAAAGTCTTCTACGGCGACATTGGTGATTACCTGAACCGAGAAGAAAAACTTGGTGCCCTACGCGCCGCACGAAGCCACACGGGCATGGTCTGGGCGCCAATCCCACCGAACCCCGAGGGTGACTGGATAAATCAGCGTCACGCTGATTTTGGTTCCTTCACGCTGCTCTCTTCTAAGGATAAGAAAGAATTTCGCAACCCAAGGTTCCTGAAAACCTACTCAGCTGGGTTAAAGACCAATCGTGATGCGTGGGTGTACAACTCGTCCCATAGAGAGCTCGAAAAAAATGTAGGCCGAATGGTGAATTTTCACAATCAACAAGTTGATGAAGCGGTGAGTGCACGTGAGGCGGGTGAGCAGTGGCAGCGCAACAATGACTCGTCAAAAATTAGCTGGAACCGAGCAGACGAAACCAGTCTGAGCAAGGGTAGAAAGCTCACGTTCGATCCGAGGAGAATTCGAACTAGCGCTTATCGGCCATTCTCAACGCAGCATGTCTACTTTGACCGTGGTCTGGACGACATGGTGTACCAACTTCCAAAGCTTTTTCCAACTGTGGATCTGCATAACTGGGGCTTTTATTACGTTGGAATGGGATCTGCCGTTCCCTTTTCAGTCCTCATGCTCGATGTCATACCGGATCTGCATGTCACAGGGGCAGGAAGCGGCGGACAGTTCTTCCCGCGCTTCACGTTCGAGGAAAGAATTTCTGATTCTAATCTCTTTGACGCTCTCGACGACGACGACTCACAATACCGACGTATTGATAATGTGACCGATGAAATTCTCGCTGACTACCAAAAGTCTTTTGGCCCCGAGGTGACTAAGGACGACATCTTTTTCTACCTTTACGGCCTCTTGCACAGTCCCGACTACCGGGTGAAGTTCGGGTCGGACCTAAAGAAAATGCTTCCCCGCATCCCCAAGGTCAAGGACTTCCTCGTATTTGCAGATGCCGGCCGCAAGCTGTCCGAGTTGCATCTCGACTACGAAACTGTTGAGCCGTACCCACTGGATGAACAGCGCGGAGTGAATGCGAGTTTCCGTGTCGAGAAGATGAAGTATCCGAAGACGGGCCGTGTTGCTGACAAGTCCACGGTGGTCTACAACTCCGGCATTACCGTCTCTGGCATCCCAGAGGAGGCGCACGAATACATGCTCGGATCCCGCTCGGCAATCGACTGGATCATCGAGCGCTACCAAATCAAGACCGACAAGGCGTCTGGGATTGTGAACGACCCCAACGACTGGGCCGAGGAACAGGGAGACCCGCGCTACATCGTCGAGTTACTCGCTCGGATTGTCACGGTGAGCGTTGAAACGGTGAAGATTGTGAAATCTCTACCACCGCTGGACATTATCGAGTAGCTCTCGATGTTCGCGGCGGTCCGGCATCGGTTCTTGGTGAGCTGTTGCCGGAGGGGGCTGCCCGCGCTTGGCACCTATAGTTCGAAAGTCCACCACGGGATCGAAATCCCGCACTTCCCGCAGAAGTAGCTGACGTCGTCAAGGTCGCAGCGCTGGAGGCAGGAGGGGCAGTTGGGAGCTACGACGGGTCCAATTTGAGTCATGCGCCCAACTTAGGGACCCCAATATCCTCGCCGCTGAATTTATCCACAACCGAGGTCGCGACACTCCTAGTCGCCAACGGACTCAAGTTCTTGGAACACATTGAGCTCTGTGACACGCAAGAAACGGATGGCAGTATCAGCGAGCCAATCTTGGTAGGTCGGCCAGTTCTCTTCTTCTAGGAGAGCACCTTCACCATAGAACCCGATTCTTGCCCGACGGCCGCCCTCGAGCTCCTCCCATGACAATTCGGCACCGAAGGTGCTCTCTACGAGTTCTCGATGCTTCATCAGGTGCTCAATGCGCTGCGTATTTGTTGCCGGGCTGGCTCTAAACCAGATATCTACGTAGATCCTTGTCGGCTCCACATTCATGCCGAGTCCAGCTTCACGGACCCCAGTCTTCAGCGACATCCATTGACGAGCAATGGCGCGTTTAGGCGCAAAAACTTCGTGTTTACTGCGTTGGGTGTGGAGAAAAGACTGCCAGAATCTCCTATACCTGTCTTCGGCTTCGGTATAGTTCCGCGACTGCGCGGCTCTCTTTGTGAGTTCTGACCATTCGTTAGGTTTCACTACGAGTTCGAGCCAGGGGGCTGGAGCGGAGTCATCAACTCGTATCGCCTTGACCACTACTCCAAAAAAGTGAGTTTGTTCATCCGTGACCTCGTTCAGCCAGTCGAGCGCAGCTCGATGCTCATCCCTAAATTCAGTCGCAATCCACACAATGGTGCTTGGCTCCAAACCACCCGCATACGTGAGGAGTTGCCCAAGGTGGGAGTGGTCTGTTCTTGCGAGCTGGTTTTCAACAATGAGCGGGGTGTCGTCCGAAAGATTGGTGCCGAGGAGGTCGAGTGAAAAATCGCCGACCTTGCTCTCGTTTTGGACCAGTGAGACCTCGATACCCAGGAGGTCCCCAAGAATAGACTCATTTTGCAGTAGCCAGGGAATGAAAGAGCTGGCCTCGTTCGGCCAGACATCTCGGACCGGAACGAAGTGGACACGGCCAAGTTTGGGTGGAAGCTCCATGCAATCAGTCTTAGCGTGGTCCCCGACACAGAGGGGCTTAAGCGAAAGAATTGAGTTCTCATACTGGTATTTGCTGGAATTTCCCACAGGTTCACGCCCCTTGGCTCTGGTCTTAGCGGGAAGCTCCTGTTGAGCGCTGCCTAAGTATGTAATAAGTTCTCAGTCATGAGCTTCAACGTGACCGCGGCCAGGGACCCCGGTGGTCACGTCCGCTGGCTCCGAACCGACAGGGGGTGGCGCGTCAACCTAGGAAAAGGACTCGATACCTTCCAGCAGCGCGACGGCGACTGGTTCGACTTCTCTACCAGTCGCAAGGAGTTTCGGCAGGTCCGCGCCTTTGGGGATGCGGATATTGGGCAGCGCGAGACGCAAACATGAGCATCGGAGGGCTGGTCTGATGGACGCCAAAGACTTCTTCCGGCCGTGGGAGCACACAGCCAAGAACTGGGTTGAGTGCATCGAAAAAATCGGGAGCATCCAGACTCTCGCTGGCGCTAGACGAAAGATCGCTTGGCGCGGGGTGATTGATGCGTCGTGGGCGCTGCACAGTTCGGTCTTCCGCAAGTTCATGGATCGCAACGGGGTGCCGCCGGACGAAGGCGACGTCGTCAAGTACGAGCAAGAGCTGCTCAAAGCAGCACGTCGTGAGTGGCGGTTTGACGACCTGTCCGCGCTTGAAACCTTCGCCCAAATTCAGCACTTTGGTGGGCCAACGCGCCTGCTCGATGTTTCCTTCAGCCCGCTCGTTGCGCTTTGGTTCGCTGTCGAGCAGAAATTTGACAACGCCGGTTGGTTGAAGCCTGATTTAGATGGGCGACTCTTCATCTTTGACGCCACAAACAATTTCGTTGACCTCGATTCCGATTGGGGCGGGCGACCGCTTCCCTGGTCATCGAAACCACCCGACAGCTGGCGACAGGGTCTGCCGAAGGTCTGGAGGCCACCGAGCTACAACGAGCGTATCTCCGCCCAGAACTCTGCCTTTTTGATCGGAGGCGTGCCGCTCGTCCGCTCCGGAGGCAACGCCAAGTATCGAAAGGCTCCCGGCAACGGGACTGGGGCAGGTACTTGGTCTATGGACGAGGTTCGGAGATCCACTTCGGTGGTCCTGTCGATGAACAGCCTCGACCGCGCGCCGCAAGTTGGCGCAACACCCACATACACTTTGCGAATTGAGGCAGGAGGGAAGCCAGAAATCCGGGAGATGCTAGAGACCCATTACGGCTTCAACGCGTCGTCGATCTAGCGGACCATCCGAGCTTTCACGCGCCTTGCAGGTCGACGTTGCGACCACTCGCGTGTGACTTCTCAAGTCTCCGATCCTGCTCGTTCCCCCTCTTCCTCGACGGAGGAGAGGAGAGTCCCGGCAACGGCAACGGCAACGGCAACGGCAACGGCAACGGCAACGGCAACGGCAACGGCAAGGTGCGAGCGAAGTCGGGGGACTGAGAGGCTAAAGCACACCCGGGACTAGCGTCTTTCATGTGTCAAGCTCTAATGTGTTCGGACGGTCAGAGACCTGTCGTGCAAGTTTCCTCAGGTCCCCCAGGAACCAATGGCAATAAAGACTTTCGATGCACGTTGGACGCACGTCTGGTTGGGCAACCGCCGGTAACCTAGTGTTTACAAAGAAATATTGGCCGTGGGAATTAGCCTTCTAGTCATTGGCGCCGCCGAGCTCGACTCCCGCTGACGAAGTTATCCACAAGCGCTAGTTCCGGAGGGCCGCGTAAACGGTGGGGGAGCTCACTGAATGGATGGCAGCAATTTCTTTGACCGTGAGTTCGCGTAAATCGTAAAGCTTTCGGATTGTTTTCTTCTGCGCATCTGTGAGTTTTGGTTTCCGACCGCCAACACGACCACGAGCACGGGCTGCTGCAAGACCATCCTTGGTCCTCGCGACCATGAGGGAGTGTTCAAACTCTGCGAAGGCAGCTATGAGAGTGAAAAACAGTTTCCCCTCTGGCGTGATGGTGCAGATGTTTTGTTCTAACACTTCTAGTGCGACACCTTTGTCTTCTAGCTCGCTTGAGATGGACAGTAAGTCCTTTGCTGAGCGCCCGAGTCGGTCGAGGCGGGTGATAACAAGAGTGTCGCCGTGGCGCATTTGTTCCCGAAGTTTGTCGAGTTCGGGGCGTGATGCTTTGGTGCCGGTGATTTTCTCGATGAAGAGCTTGTTGGCTCCTGCAGTGGTGAGGGCGTCTGCTTGTGCTTCGAGGTTTTGGTCGAGGGTTGATACGCGTCCGTAGCCGAGTCGTTGTGATGTCATGGTTAGAGTATAAAGGAAACGGTGCTTGCTTGTCAATGTTTGATTTACGAGTTGTTTTAGAAGCGAAGGGTTTAATTCCCGCGGTGTCGTGTTCCCGTCAGAATGTGTGAAACAAACGAACGTAATGGGAACTGCGAAGAACGCCAGGTCGTTTCGCAGGCACAGAGCTCTCCAAGCAAAATGAGTATTAGTGAAAGTCGTGGGTTACTGAGATTATGGGGAAATGGGTTTTTTCAAGAACGTTCTTTATTTGCTCGCGAGCGTATTCAGCGTTCTAACCGTGGCAGTTGCGGCCTGGGGCGGCCTGACCACAGTGCAATCGTCATCGACCGCGTCTTCAGCCGAGACGAGTTACCTGCTTTATGAATCAGAGCTCGCCACGCTCGAAGACGAGGACCGCGCGATTACGGCCCGCCTGTTGGAAATTCCAGACGAGCAAACTTCAGCTTGGCGGCTGTGCACAAATGTAATCATGGACGAAGTCTTCGGAACTGGGGCAACGGCGGCGGACGAAGCGGGGTGCGAGGAATGGCGGCAGCTTGAAGCAGAAAAAGACACTCTGACGGCCAGAGAGGGTGTTATCCCGCAGCAAACTCTGAACACGAGGGACAAGAAAAACGAAGCTCAAGTTGAATCTCTGGTGGCGGGACGCGCCTTCGACACGACCCTGGGTTTTGTGCTCGGTGGCACAGCGTTGCTGGCAACAGTTTCGGTATTGCTTTGGGTGTTTGGTGCCCGTGCTTCCAAACGCAACGCACCTGTCTAAACAAGAAAGGGAAAATAAATGGCTTTCAACACAGGAACCAAAGTCCTCTGGGGAATCGGCGGGGTGTTATTCGGATTGGGTTTGATTCTTTGGCTTTGGGCCCGAGAGCAAATGGATTCGCTCACTCTTGCTAACGAGCTTTCGATTGGCTTTGGGCTCGGTGGTTCCGAAGACTACCTAAATGCTGTGGGCCTGGCTGCAGCTTCAGGATTGGTTATGGACTTTGGAGCCTTCGTGTTGCTTGTCGCCTTGGCCGTCTCGGCCCTTGGCGACTTCATACTCCGAGCTGGAAAAACGAACGCCAAAGTTGAGGGCCAAAATTCCTAGGGTTGATTTGGCGCTTGCCACTGTTGTCGTTGGGACCCTTGCACTCGGGGGTTGTGCTGGCCCAGAGGAGGTCAGAGCTTGCGAAAGGCTGGAGACCTATCTCGATGAGATGACGACGGTGATGGGTGGATGGAGCGATTCTACCGACTGGTCTGGATTGGTTCAGCGACAGGAATCTGCAGAGAGCAAGTTGATTGGCATTGATTTGCCCGATGCTCGGACCTCCGAGGCTGCAAATTCAATTGAATATCTAGTCTTTATCGATGAGACCGTTTTGGGGGGCGCTAGGGCAGGTTTTTCGGCCGACAGGTCCATTGAGAACCGAAAGCTGCAGTTGGCAACTGCAGTGGAGTTCCTAGAAGGTCGTCCAGACGCTGTCATAAAAGCCAAATCGGCCTGCCGCGAGCTTTCTCGATAACTGAAGTTCCCCTTCTATCTAGAGACAAAGGTTTTGTCGGTGGTAGCTACTCAGCTCGACACCCGGGCCGAGCGACCTGCTCTAGTAGATGATGCCCAAAACATCTGGGGCGCAGCCCATGCAAACTCCACGTTGCTGCGTGTAAGCGGAAGGTTGCCTGCTTCCGCAATGTTTGCATTTTTTCCAACTGCGTCGGTTTTGGGAAATCCCGTCCGCCACAGACGTGCAAATCTCTCGAAAAGTGGCATCGGATGGGGGTGACGCAACCAGAATGCGCTTTAGCTCGCGCCCTCTCAACACTTGCAGTTGGTGGACTCGCCAGTTGAACTTTGGCCGCGAGATGACAATGTTCATCAGATAGTCGTCGTCGAATTCGACCCCAAGAACGCAGTCGGCGAAATCCTCATCGACACTGTGGGACCAGGCCGCGCCCCAATTCGGGTCAGCGAAATCTGTCTGGAGGGTTTCCCAGACTCCTGGGACGTCGAACGGAATTTCCGCCTCGCGAGGGTCGAAGATTTGTGTCAGCACCTCGGCAAATGTGGCCATAGAGCAACCCTAGTTCTGACGCCCGACATCAATCCCGTTCCGTTCATATTCCGTTTAACGGACGGAATCGGACAAAGTTGATAATAGGTTTCGATGCACGTTGGATGCACACCCCGTTGGCGAACCGGTTCAGCCCACCCCAAATCCACACCCGACTTAGGACGGTTGTCGTGGAAATCCGATAGCGTGAGGTTTGGAACGGAAAGCTTCGAAGGGGCGCTTATGGCCAGGAGAACCTCCGGCGCCGTAATGGGCGCCTCAAGCCTGATCGTTGCAGCTGTCGCGGTGATCGTCGGGACCAGGCCGATCAAGAACTTCTGGGGCCAGGACTGCGGCACAGTTTTTGCTTCCGCGTCTGGACCATCGGTCGGCGACATCTACCTCCGAGCGGCGTTCACTTCCAGCTGCCCCGACTATATGGGGCCGATGGTTTTGCTGGTTTGGGTTTTGGGAATTGCGGCGGCAGCGCTTCTCATAGTGGCGGCGGTTCTACTGACGAAACCAACTTCGTCGCCCATTCAGCCTGCTTGGGCGGATCCAGACCGCACGAAGCCCGACGCCCCGACCGGGCTCGGAGACCAGATCGCGAAGCTACAAACGCTAAAGGAACAGGGGGCACTCACAGAAGACGAGTTCTCCGCCGCCAAAGCGAAACTGCTCAACGGAGACAGCTCTCACCCCAATGGCCGTCAACGCTGATGGCAGCCGTCCGCGTCCATTAATTCCGGAGAGCGGCAACTCGCGCCCGATGACGATTCTGGCCGAGATGGGTCGAGTCAGGAGAACTTCTCTTCATCCTGTTGGCGAAGAAGATTATTTTTGTTCGGAGTGGAAGGGCCTGGCCTGGGGAGGGGGAACTTCGCAGCGATTTTCCTCAACTGCAGGGTGGCGTTGGCCCGAGACCAGCCGGTGTACGCCATGATTGCGGCGCGAGGACTACCCCAAGACAAAAATTCGAACCAATACAACTGAGCGAGGTATTCGTAGGAAGCGTCTCGATCAGGTAAGTGGTCCTCGACGGGAAGCCAGTGTGAGCTGTCGGGCACCTCCCTAGTGGCTATTGCCCTGATTATTCTGGGGAGCCCCAGACCCGTAAGGGATTGGGTCGTGATGAAGCCATCCCCAGCCAGCAACTGCAGCCCCGATGGCTCCAACCTTTCACCAGAAAAGACTACGTCCAGCACGATAACGAGCGGCATTCGGTGATAGGTCACCTTCCTCCGAATGGTCGATGGGACCTTTATCTGAACCGAATGCTCAGCACCTATTGGTCCCACCGTAACCAACGGCCCATCTGGGGTTTCAGTCTTTTGAATTATCGGTAACTCATCCATAGCTATCTATTATAGCCCCCTTTTTTTGTTTGGCTTGCACATCCAGGCTTCCTCGTGTATGGTCTTAGTACGTGCCCAAGAAATGGGGGCTAAAAATCAGCAAGCGGATAAGAGGAGGTGTTGCCACTCGTGAAAGTAAGTGAACTGTCTAGCTGGAGTAGACCTACTCTGTATCGCTCTGAGGCAGCCCTGTTTCTTGGCTGTGACCCTCGGACACTTGACCGCGCCATCGAGGACGGCACGATCCAGACCTTCAAAGTGGGAAAGAGAGTTCACATCCCAATCCCACCCTTTATCGAGTTGCTGCTCGGCAGGAGTTCATCCGATGTCTGAGATGAGTGTTTCGCGGGGGACAATTTCCAAATATCCAACTAAGAACGGTATCCGCTGGCGGTGGCAAGCATTCGTTTCTCCTGAACAGAGAGACCCAAAATCGAAGAGCGAAAGAAAGGGTTTTGGCGGGTTCCGTACCGAACGTGAGGCCAACAGTTCGATGCTGGACACGCTGCATCGCATAAAGAGGGATGGCTTGCCCGCGCGGGGCGCTCAAGAAGTCACCTCTGCAGCGTTCGGTCAGGTAACACAGCGCTGGCTAGAGTCACTGGATCTCGCAAATTCGACAATGGCTGGATATCGCAAGATCGTTCGGAACCATGTTCTTCCGTACCTTGGGGACACGGCGGTCTCAGTCATCACCTATGAACAGTTAAACGACCTTTATTCCCATCTCCGTCAGAACGGCCGGAAAGATTCGAAGGCCTTCGGTATGGCGTTGAAGGCGAACTCAGTAAACAAAGTCCATCAGGTTGTGAGGTCCATTTTGGACTATGCGGAGATTCAAGGCGAGATCTCTCAAAACGTGGCGAGAAGCCCGAGGGTTGCTGTCCCGTCTGCCCGCCGAATGCGATCTGAAAAAGACGAGATTGAAGTGTGGACGATGGCTCAGACGAGAGCCGTTCTTGAATGGAACGAGAAGGCCTATCAGGATGATCTCCATGCGATGTGGCGTCTAATTGCGAAGACCGGTATCCGACGAGGCGAGGCCGTCGCACTCCGGTGGAAAGACTTCAATTTTGTTAATCAACAATTCCAAGTAGTGAGGGCAGCGGACTCGGCTAAAGCCGGATCCACGAAACCAACAAAAACCTACCGGAACAGAAGTCTTGATCTTGACACCACCACGTTGCACTACCTTCAAAAGCACCGCCAGGAACGCGCTCAGTTCGGCCCTAGTTACGTCACAGCGTCAGCATTCGTATTTGGGACTGTGAAGAACGAACTGCGGGGCCCAAATGATGTGACACGGCGGTGGACCCGCATGGTTCGACAGTGCCAAGCAGCCCTTGCCGGCGAAGCGTTGCCCTTCGTCACCATTCAGGCCCTCCGTCATGGGCACGCTACCCACATGCTCCAAGCGGGAGCCCAACCCAAGGTGGTCCAAGAGCGTCTTGGGCACAGCAACATCCAAACCACGATGGATATCTACTCCCACGTTCTCCCCACCATCCAGCGGGACACCATGAAAATACTCGAAGACAGATGGGACGCCGCAGAATGACTACCCACAGGGACCACAGTCCTCATTCAGAGCTAACAACCACCTGTATTTCGCAGAATCTGCAGCTGAGCGCACATGGCACTGCACATGAAGGTGCTCCAGGCTGCTCTAACAGGCCCGAAAACCAGGTAATTTCGGGCTTTTTCTTTGCGGAGGATGGGGGATTCGAACCCCCGAGGGCTTTCACCCAACACGCTTTCCAAGCGTGCGCCATAGGCCACTAGGCGAATCCTCCGGTGCATGCTCAACCGGAGATGAGTAATGCGCCCCCCATCC
>Ga0307935_1000427_pt1 | contig 18984 bp, 13 predicted proteins | sample OrgLakmetageno92_FD_201827 | JGI IMG/M metagenome (GOLD analysis project Ga0307935, IMG submission 201827) | Saline water microbial communities from Organic Lake, Antarctica - #92 | ecosystem: Environmental > Aquatic > Non-marine Saline and Alkaline > Saline | place: Antarctica: Organic Lake...
CAGTGTTCTCTGACGAAGTACGTATCCGTACCGCCACTTCAGGTCAGCAAACTGCGGTGTTGGTTGATGTGAACGGGATCGAATCTGATCGTGAAGTGCCGTTTGTTGTGGTGCCAGTTAAGACCGACAGTATTTAGTATGCAGTACGCATCGAAACACTTGGTCATCATCATTTGTTCGCTCGTGCTTTTGTTGGTGCCGTTTTTTAGTGTGTTCCAACCCACCCCCGCCCACGCCCAGTCCTTCAACCAACAAATCAACTACCAAGGCAAGCTGGCCGACAACCTCGGCGCCACCGTCGCCGACGGCTCATACTCGATGGTATTTCGTCTATACACCGTCGCTACCGCCGGCACCCACGTCTGGACCGAGACCCAAGACGTAACCGTCACGAACGGCCTCTTCTCGATCATGCTTGGATCAGACACCAGCCTCAGCGGTGTCGACTTTAACCAAACCCTATACCTAGGTGTCAAAATCGAAACTGACGACGAAATGACCCCCCCCGCAAGATACTCGGCGCAGTCCCAGCCGCCTTTGAGGCCAACAACTCACAGACTCTTGGTGGAGTGGCTAGTACCAGCTTCCTACGTAACGACATCCCCAACGCCGCTTCAGCCCTCCTATCCTTCACCGGTGGTTTCATCAGCAGTGCGTCGAGCACCATTAGCGAGCTCAACACTGGTACCACCACCGTTACCACCTTGATGATCGACGGGCAAGAGTTCACGTCACTTAGCGGTGGTGCTTCGGGCTTGACCAACAACGCCGGCACCCTGACCGCCAATATCTCAGAAGCCAATTTAAATATCACCGGCACCCCCACCAACAACTACGTCCTGCAAGCGTCTAGTACCGCCGCGGGCGGGTTTGTCTGGGCAGCGACCAGTACCTTAGGGTTCGAAGCTGCCGGCGTCGACAATTCAACCGACGTCACCCTAGCCGGCGAAACATACCTCACCATCAACGGCTCACAACAAATCACCGCCGCTGCCATCGACCTGTCTGGTACCAATGTCACTGGCACCCTGGCGGCCGCTCGCTTCCCAGCCTTAACCGGCGACATCACTACCTCGGCCGGCTCACTCACGACCAACATTGCCGCTGGGGTGATCAACTTTGGTGACATTAACTACACCAACACTCTGGCCAGCAACCCAGCCCTAGCAACCGGCCAAATGTACTTTGGCTCTACCGGCATCCTCTTCGAAGGCTCAACCGCTGACAACTTTGAAGGTCTACTCACCACCGCCAACATCACCGGCAGCGACAAAACCTGGACCCTCCCTAACACCACCGGCACCATCGCCCTCACGAGCTCAGCTATGACGGGCACCTTTGATGGCAACAACTTCGCTGGTGGTGCAGTCAGCGCTGGTGATCTGCTCTATGGCTCAGGCAACGGGGTGATTGCTGAGCGATCTATCGGCTCTACCGGCCAAGTGTTGCAGGTGGTGGGTGGGCTGCCAACCTGGGTCGCTACCTCGTCACTCGGTATTAGCGGTGGCGGTGGCGGCGGTACGTTCCTAAGCCTCACCGACACCCCTGATGCCTATACCGCTGACCGTATTTTGTATACCACCGGCAGTGGGTTTGCGTCTTCAAGCAACTTCACCTTTGACGGCACCACCCTTGGCTTAGCCAATCTAGATATCAGCTCAGGCCTTTTTAACTTTGGCCTGGCTACCGAATTTATTATTCCTAATAACACAGCCAGTGCTTTTGCTATCGCTACCACCTCAGGAGGAAACGCCCTGTTTGAAATTGACACCACCACCGGCAGTGAAGTGGTGAGTCTCGGTACCGGCGCAGGTGACGTGTTGATCGGCGGCGGCGGACAAGCTGTTAACTTAGTCTTCCAAGAAGACTCGTTCATACACGGCCAAGGCAGCAGTCTGATCACCTTTGGCCAATCTGGTGACCGCTTTAATTTCGCGGTTAATCTGGGTATCGGTACCTCTACTCCATCAAGCAAGCTCACCGTCGCTGGCGACGTCTTCATTACCGGTGCCCTCTACGACAACACCAACTCCGCCGGCACCACTGGCTACGTCTTGCAAACCACCGGTTCGGGCTTTGCTTGGGTGGCGACTTCATCGCTAGGGATTAGCAGCGGCGCTGCCTTCTCTGATTCAGCCGAACTAGCGGCCATCTTGTCTGACGAAACCGGCAGCGGCAACGCCGTGTTCTCAAATTCACCAACCTTGGTGACGCCGAACCTGGGTACCCCAAGCACCCTGACGCTCACCAACGCCACTGGACTACCGATTGTCGCTGGTACGACTGGCACCTTGTCGGTGGCCCGTGGAGGGACAGGGGCGACTAACGACAGCGGAGCCCGCAGCAACCTTGGTTTGGTGATTGGTACCAATGTCTTGGCTCCAAATGGCAATGGTTCAAGCTTGACTAATCTCAACGCGTCGGCCTTGACCACCGGGACAGTTGCTTCTGCTCGAATCTCTGGCGCCTACGCTAACATCACCGGAGTCGGCGCGCTTGGTGCTGGTTCAATCACCAGTGGCTTTGGCAGTATCGACATCGGAGCCAGCGCTTTTACCACCACTGGAAATGTTACCACTGGTGATATTTTGCCGAGCAGCAACCAGACGTATAGTATTGGTGCTACTAACGATCGTTTTTTAAACGTTTGGGCTGAAGGCATAGAGATTGGCAACAGTGGTGCTGGTATACCAACGGTAACAGATACAACACCATACAATTATGGTTCAGTTACTCCACTAACTTCGTTTAGCTACTCACACACAGTGTCTGGCTCATCTCGGATACTTGTTGTCGGTGTTGCAAACCTTACTGCAGCCGTTTCAGGTGTGACCTATGGTGGTGAGTCACTAACTAAAATTGAAGATGATACGGGTGGATCAGTGAAAGCTTCACTCTGGTACATTGTTAATCCAGCGGCCGGAGCAAACAACGTAGTCATAACCACAGCATCTGGTGTATCCAGATTAGCGAGCGGGGCCTCGACTGTCATTAATGTCGATCAGACAAACCCACTTCGAAATAGTAATGTCACTACGGTAATCTTTGATACTTCTGTCACAGAATCAGTCAGTACCGAGGATGGTGATCTTGTCTACGCGCTCATTTCTTCAGCCAACAAAAACCAAAGTCCAATAGCAGGTGTTACTGAAGAATGGGATCAAGCTACAGGATTAGCTGTTGGTGGTGCTGGTTATTCTCGTCAAGCAATAGGTGTATCTACTAGCATTGGATCTACTTGGGTCGGAAGCTCCGCTGCTGCAATACTACGAGCAACATTTCGGCAGGCGGCCCAAACAACATATCTAGGCGTAGATTCTGCCACTGGTAACGTCGGTATCGGTACCACCACCCCTTCAGCACAACTCACCACCACCGGCAGCGTACGCTTTGCTACCTTTGGCGCCGGAACACTCGAAACTGACGCTAGTGGTAACGTGACGGTTTCCTCGGATGAACGACTTAAGACTATCAACGACAACTACGTTCAAGGTATCAATGTCATCCGCGGACTAGAACCAATTGTATATAACTGGAATCAAGCCTCTGGTCTGGATCAAACGTACCTCAATATTGGGTTTAGTGCCCAAAATGTACAAGCCCTTATTCCCGAAGCTGTCGGCACAACTACCAACGGCTTCCTATCACTGTCCACGCGACCGATCTTGGCCGCCTTGGTTAACGCAACCAAAGAACAGCAGTTATTTATCGATGAATTCTTGGGTATTAGTAGTACTACTGCCAGTAGTAGCTTGAGCTTGCTTGAACAGGCGGGTGAAGAGAGTGTGTGGAGTAAATTAAAAGGATTGTTATCCGGCTTTACTGACGGTGTATTGAGCCTAGCTGGTTTGGTAGTTGGAAGTGAGATCAAACCAACGGGTATAACAAGCTATGACATTATTACCGGTGATCCATATTGTATATATGTTGCAAATGGTGAGACCAAAACAGTCCCTGGCACTTGTGCTGGACAAAACTGGTTAGATCAAGAACCTATTGTTACTACACCAGAGGTTTCGGTAATAATTGATGATACTGACGGTGTCGAAAGTGATACTGGATCGAGTACTCAAAACGTCGCTCCTACTATTAGTAATGATAGTGCGACTGCTACCAGTACAGCTTCCAGTTCTACAGAAATCACTATCCCTGTCACAGACGTTGCGACCACTAGTATGGCGAGTACTTCTGTCACGGCAACATCCACCGCTTCTACAACCACTACTACAGATAATGTAGCTGCTGTTGATACTTCTAATGAAGATTCAGAACAAGCGACCTCGTCAACAAGTACTAGTGAAAGTGAATCTACTACTGAGACGCCCGATAATCAGCCAAACACGCCACAATCAGACCCAGATGAGCTTGAGTCACCTCCTGAGACAGATGAAACAATCCAGTCCCAACCGGTGACGGATACGGATTCGTCGTAACCTGTGTCTAGATATAAATTCACCACTGATTCACGATGGTGGATAGTGTCAGTATTGAACAATAATCCGTACCAGCAAATAGTAATGGGGTAGAATAAGATCATATGGCCGTTCCTGCACATACACTACTGATTCGAGCACTCTGCGTCTGTGTGCTTGTTGTTATGCCTGGACAGGTGTTAGCCAATGCTATTCAGGTTTCACCGACGGTGAGTTTTCTAGGGGCTGATGTCGTAAGAGAAGGTTCAGTCATAACGGTAGATAGTGAGCAAGCGCAATACAGTATTTCGGCCCGGGCCCACCACGACAGTGTCTACGGAGTTACCGCAGCGCAACCAGCGCTTGTGTTTCAAACTGGTGAGCAAGAAGTGCCAGTGGTGACCGACGGCATTACCTACGTGCAGGTTAGTACTGCAGGAGGGCAAATCTCGCGTGGAGACTTCTTGGTGACCGCAGCTGCCCCTGGCGTAGCACGCAAAGCCACTGAAGACGAGTCGTATGTATTTGCCATTGCGCTCGAAGACTATCAGACAGACGCCGCTAGCCAAATCGGTTTTATTCAGGCTGACGTGAGTGTAGAGCGGGCAGAGCTTGCACTTGAAGCCAGGCGCCAGGCAGAAATGAGTGCCGAAGACACAGCCCCTGACCCGATTTCAATTGTGCGGGCGGTGATTGCGGTCGTGTTGGTAGTGGGAGGATTGTTCTTTGTGTTGTACAGCTTTCGCTCGACGATAAAGGCGGGGGTGGTATCAGTCGGGCGAAATCCGCGGGCCCGCAGCTCGATCGTGGCTTTAACAATCGGCAACCTTACCTTCGCCTTAGTCTTGTGCGCGGTGGTGGTGTTTATTGCGGTAGCTATTTTGATCCTACCGGTCTAGGGCCTGTGTGTAGGAACGCTTGTCGAAGACTGATGCTGCGCGGTACCATGAACAGATAAAATATGAATAGCTACTTTACAGTCGAATTACTAATTGGAACATTTCTCGGGCTATTGTTAGCCATGGTAATTTTGCTTGTGCTACAAGTCAGAACTACAAATAAGGTAAATAAATTAACCTTCCCGGCCTACGAATACGTAATCGAAAAAGCCGAACACGATGCAGAAAAAATACTCCAAGAAGCGCAACACAAAGCCCAGAGTATAATCGCCGAATCAGAGCAGGCCGGTGCCAAAGCGATTGCCGACTACACCAGCCAGGCCAAAGAAATCCACGCCGAGTACAGCGGGGCGCTGCGCGCCCAGACCAAATCACTCGAGCAAGAGATGCATGACATGAGTGATGATGAACAAGCGGCCCTACAAAAGGTCACCGACGCGGCCGAGGATATAATCGAGTCCCAAGAAAAAAGTATCTTAGCAAACGTAGCCAAGACCAATCAGTCAATCGAGCAGCTAACCGCCAAAACCGAACAGGAAGCCAATGAATCAATCGAGCATCTCGAAGAGCACATCGAAGAAGTTGGCGATATGCTAGAGGCGCAACTGAAAGCCACCGATACCGCTGGGCAAGCGCTACTAAAGAATCACGTAGCGTCCTTGCAAGATCAGGCTGACAAACAAGTCGCAGCGTATACCGAGGCTCGCATCAAGCTGCTTGATGCACACATCGAGCAGCTGGTTGAGTCTGTGGTGTTGGAGGTGTTGCATACTCAGCTGACTCCTTCGGAGCAGGCATCATTAGCTTTTAAGGCGCTGAAAGAAGCTAAGGAACAGCACATTCTATGAGTGATCAGGCCCTATTACTAGAGACACTTTGCACTACCACGTATACCGTCGCTGATATGCGACGGCGCTTGGGGTTGTTGCAAGAAGGAGCCGAGGTAGCTTTATTTAATAATCAGACGACTGACACCGTTGCTGCCATTAAGGCCGCAATTACCAGTCGGGGCAATGAAAGTGACGTGGCTACAATGATGGAGTGGGAAGATGTCATGTTTGCTCAGTTTACCGCTAGCAATATTCGCGAGCGCATTACTGCGCTGCAACAAGCGGTTGATGCACTGCCAGTGATGACCTTGTACATTCCAGTCGCATTTCCTGCCAAAGACCTGGCCTCTATGGCGACGTGGTGTCGCGCGGAGTGCGCACCGCAACTGTTGTTCGATATACGGATCGATCCGAAGATGGCTGGTGGCTGTGCGTTTGTGTGGAATGATACCTACCATGACTTTTCTTTTAGAGCGCAGAGTAAACAACATCCCGGGGTAATTACCAAGCATTTACATACCTATGCCTAATCCGACTCGGGCAGATGAGGTGGGATTTGTTACCCGCACCAAGCGGTACTTGTTGGCGATCGAAGGATTGCCCTCGGCGCGAGTAAATGACCTTTTGATCGATGAAAAAGGCAACTTGGCTATTGTCCGTTCATTGGCTGATGACCACGTGTCGGCTCTGACGCTAGCGACGGTCGCTGGGCCGGGAGATCGCTACACGTACCTTGATGGCGATTATATGTATTCGTGCGGCGAGCAATTGTTTGGACGAATCATCAATACCTTGGGGGTACCAGTAGATGGTAAAGGGTCGCTCCCGCCAGGCAAGCTACCGTTGGCGCTCGAGCTGGATGCGCCGGGGATCGAGCAACGGGTGGCGATCCACGAGCAGCTGCAAACTGGGGTGGCAGTGACTGACTTGCTGATACCGATTGCCAAGGGACAAAGACAGCTTTTATTTGGCCCGATGCGTAGCGGCAAGACGACGTTCTTGACCGAGACCGTGTTGGCCCAGATCCCGCACGGAACCGTGTGTATTTATGCTGTGTTAGGTAAGCCGGTGGCTGGTCTGCGCAAGATAACCGACACAATTTTGGGTGAGGGAAAGGGTGGTAAAAATATCGTCATAGCCGCGCTGTCAGATGAGCCGGCATCGGTGATTGCGCTGGCGCCGTCGGTAGCCTTTTTGCTAGCCGAATACTACCGCTCGCAGGGTGAGCATGTGTTGGTGATCTTGGATGACCTAGATGCCCACGCCAAGTACCTGCGCGAGATCGCCCTACTAGAGGGAAGGTTGCCAAGTAACGAATCATACCCGGGTGATATTTTTTACCAGCACGCGCACTTGATGGAGCGGTCTGGTCACTTTAATGAATCGTTGGGAGGGGGATCGATCACGGCCTTACCGGTGGTGCAGACTGATCTCAAAAACTTTTCTGACTTGATCCCAACCAACCTGATGGCGTGCACCGATGGTCACTTTTCGTTTGTGCCTTCGTTGCGGGCAGAGGGGGTCTATCCGTCGATCAATATTGAACAGTCGGTGACTCGAGTTGGCCGACAGTCACAAGCTACGATGCAAAAGCAGCTCACTACCAGAATTCAAATTCTCCTTGGGAGCTACCGCCAGCAAAAAGAGTACGCCCAGTTTAGTGCTGACCTCAATGCACACACCAAGGACACGCTGAGGCGCGGAGCGATTGTAGAAACGTTGCTCCAACAAGAGCCGTACCACAGCATTGCTCGCAGTACCCAAGTGTTGCTGCTGGCGCTAGCTTTTACTGATTTTTTTGATGAGCACGATAGCGAGTTCGCTAAAGCACACAAAGAGACACTGGTCGAAACACTTACTACTGACGATGCATTTGCTACGTTACGCACACAAGCGCTTGAAACCGTCGAGTACGAAAATTTTATCCGTGACCTGACTACCAAAACTAAACTACTATATTCAGTATGTCAGCCATAAACGAATTACGTGAGGGTCTCGCCCATACCGAAACGGCGCAATTTGTGACTACTATGTTGCGCGATATTAGTGCTACTAAGTTGCAATCGATTCGAGCGGCCTACGAAGCCAACGTGCAGTACTACACCGAGCTACATCACAAAGTTAGCTTGCTACAAAACTACGTAGCCGCGAATAACATCAAGTTAGACCAAACAAAAAAACCACGCGTGTATGTAGCGCTAACCTCTAACCGTCGCTTTTACGGTACGCTGAATATGGACGTGATCAAGCATTTGCATACACAGGTACAGGCTGATGCGGAGCCTGCTACCTGCGTGGTGGTTGGGCAAACCGGTCGGCAGATTTTGCAGCGGATGCCGCTAGAGGCCGAAGTTTCGTTTGAAGCGTTTACCAAAGACGAACCAACTCCGCAAGAAGTCCAGCGTATCATCGCTTCATTACACATGTACGATGAAGTGGTGGTCATCCATCCAACGTTCATCAACGCCTTCGAGCAAGAAGCAAAGCTGACTGACCTCACCCACGTGTCAGATGGTGACAAGCCCGATGAGCCATCGCTCGATTACATCATTGAACCAGACATCCCAGCCATGCTCGAGTTCTTTACAACTCAGATACGGTTCGTGTTGTTTGATAGAATAGTACTCGAGACCAGACTAGCTCTGACCGGTGCGCGTTTGATGAAGATGCAACGGGCCCGAGAGCGAGCGGGAGAAATGCTCACTGTAGAGCGACGAGTGATTCACAAAGAAATTAGTACGATGCAAAGCATGCGCCTACTTGAAACATTCGCCGGATTTCATAATAAAGACAGTCTATGAGTACGAATAAATCGACAACTAACTACGTGGGACGAGTGCGAGGAGTGCTCGGGCAGATTGTGCGTATCGAGTGCGATGGCGAGTATCGACCGCCGCTGAAAGAGTTATTGACCGCCGAGGGTGATACTTCAATTCGACTCGAAGCTTACGCCTACGAAGGATCTCACACGTTGTACTGTTTACTGCTTTCAGAAGTCGATACGCTTGAACGGAACGTAAAAATTGTCAGTACTGGTGCTCGTATTACTGTGCCGGTAGGGAAGTCCGTGCTCGGGAGGGTTATCGATCTGTACGGCGAACCTATCGATGGCGGCGGTCCATTAAAAACCAAAAAAGAACAAACCATTTACCGAGACCACCGCGAAACTGTGGGTAGCAAGATCGTCCGCCCAAGTATTATCCAAGAGACCGGTATCAAGACCATCGACTTTTTTGTGCCACTACTCAAGGGTGGCAAGATGGCGCTGGTTGGTGGCGCGGGAGTAGGGAAGACAACCTTGCAAGAAGAAATCTTGCGCAACGTGGTGTACGACGGGACAGGTGTATCAGTGTTTGCTGGTATCGGTGAGCGTATTCGCGAAGGGCATGCGCTCTATCAATCACTCAAGGAACATAATGTACTCGACCGAACCGCACTGGTATTTGGACACATCAACAAAAACGCTGCGGTGCGCGCGATTACCGCCTCGACCGCCGCTACGCTAGTTGAGCATTTCCGCGATGAAGAAAAAACCGACGTACTGCTGTTTGTCGATAATGTATTTCGGTTTCTGCAGGCGGGGAGTGAACTCTCAACCTTGCTCGGTGAGCTACCGTCTGAGTTTGGCTACCAGCCAACTCTGCAATCAGAAATCGCGGAGTTTGAAAACCGCCTGTACTCCACGACCGATGCATCGGTCACCTCGGTCCAGACGGTGTACGTACCGGCCGATGAATTTGGTAACCCGGCAGTCTCGGCCACTATGCCGCATATGGATGCGGTGGCGATCTTGTCTCGTGAGCTGACGTACGAAGGACGCTATCCTGCGGTCGATCCGTTTCAGTCAATGTCGACCGCGCTCAATCCGCAGACAGTCGGAAAAGAACATTACGCCGCTGCCACGGAAGCCATCGAGATTCTCAATCAGTACAAACAACTGTCTCGAATTGTATCTATCGTCGGGGAAGAAGAGTTGTCGGTCGAGAACCAAAAGCGCTACCTCCGGGCCCAAAAGTTGCTCAATTATATGACGCAGTCCTTCATTGTGACCGAGATCGAAACTGGCCGCAAAGGGGCCAAGGTACCGCGCGAACTAGTCGTGCGCGACGTGCGGGCGATCCTCGACGGGACCCTTGACGACGTGCCGGCCGATAAATTTTTATACATTGCTGACCTGGCATCGGCTGGTATTTTGCCTGCATCATGAGTGACTCACTACGGGTAATCATTCAATCCCCGGTCGCCACCGTCTGGGAAGGTGACGTCAAAGCACTATCAGCCGAGAATAGTGAAGGGGTATTTGATATTTTGCCTGATCACGCTCGTTTTATGTCGCTTTTGCACGCAACGCCGCTGGCGCTTGAGTTAGTTAATGCTGAGACTAAAACATTTACGTTCAAGGACGCACTTTTATACGTTGATGCCGACGTGGCGACCATTTACGTACAAGAGCCACTGCAAGAAATAGCCTAATAGTTATAGGCAAAGCCGGAATTTGGCACCCAGTTTGCGTAAGGCTGCGTGGTATTATTTTAGTACGTGCATGCGGACACGCCTTATTTGCAATGGTTGCAGTATAGCTACGTATATTGCATGTACTCACCGCTCCCATGCGTATACATTTTTTAACTAACAAACTTCATCGGACAGTCGGGTTTTGTATGGTAGCTATTGCCCTGGTTGTGTTTTTGTTATGCCTGTCGCTATTGCAGCCAGTCTCAGCCCAGGTCCCAGCAGCGACGACTGATCAGTCACAATCTGGTGAACAGCCAGGCTCGTTTTGGACACTGCTAGATCAAGTGATGGTGCAGCTAAATGGCGTGGTAGCCTTTACCGCGCAAGCAATCGACGCTGTGCGTCCCGGTCAAAGTGACGCAGAAGGTGATGCGGTGAGTACACTACCAGCCACCCGGTCCGACCTCGCGGGGCCTGTGCCGATCAGGTTCCCGTTACAAAATCTCGGTACCGGTACATTTATTATTAACGCACCCTTATCAGTCAGACAGTCGTTGATGGTCACTGGACTGAGTCAGTTTGCTACCACGTCGGTCAGCGGGCCGCTGTCTGCTGGATCGATGACCGGTTCCACTCTAACGATCGGAACGTCTATCACTACTAATTCTTTGCAGGTGGACGGGGCAGCTGCGTTGGGTGCTGTGACTGTTGGTGCTGATGCTGACATCGGTGGTGCACTGCTGGCTCGGGGTGGCATTACCACTGACGGAGCTGACATTGATTTAAATACTGGCTCGCTCTTTGCGAGCAACGTAGTGAACGAAGTTGTAGCCGGTGACAACGTTACCGTCACCGGTAGCAGAAACGCTCCAATCATTTCTTTTGAGCCAGAGCCATTTGATGGAGTGCTCGAGATTAATGGTGAGCGAGGCCGAGTAGAGTTCGAAGCGGGTGAAGACATCGAAATCAATGGCCTTGAAATCGAAAACATTTCGGACCTAGATAGTGTCACTTCTCGTGGCGGTTGTTCTAGTTGTATTAATGACGGTGATGTCTCCAATGTATTGACGTTATCTGGAGGGACGATTAACGGCACCAGTATCGGTCTTAGTTCAGCTGCTGCCGCAGCGTTTAGTACGGTGAATGTCGGGAGTGCGCTGTCCACCAGCAGTGCCTTCACTGTATTGAGTACTGGTACGTCAACCTTTGGTGGCACAGTCAATATTGAATCTGGTTGTTTTGCAGAGAACGGTGTCTGTATCGGTGGACTGACGGCTCCGACGTATCTCGGGCTACCAGATACGCCAGGGTCATACCTCACCGGTGCACTTCAGTATGCCAACGCATCAGCCACCGCGTTGACCCAGTCAGCCGGCCTGGTCTTTGCTGGTGATAATTTGGGTATTGGTACCAGCACACCATCAGCCAGGTTGACCGTCGAAGGTGATTCATTGCTCGTTGGTGAGTTGGTTGTTAGAAGTGGTACCAGCTCTCAGTTTAGTGGGGGGATTAATGTGACCGATGGTTGTGTGTCGGTCGATGGTACGTGTCTAGGTGGTGCGGCAGAGCTTGGTGATTTAAATGATGTCACCTTGGCTACTACCAGTGACGGCGACATACTTATATACGATGGTACCGCGTGGACAAACGTATCGTCTTCCACACTTGGCTTTGGTGACGGGACATTCTTGGGGTTGGCCGATACTCCGCAAACCTACTTGGCCCAGTCTGTGTCGTATGTGAATGCCACCAGCAGCGCACTGACCCAGTCAGCCAACTTTGTCTATGACGGGACGCGGTTGGCGGTTGGCACTCCAAGCCCAGTCACTACCCTGACGGTGGGTGGCGACCTCAGTCTCCTCAATGGGTCACTCGCGCGCTGGTACGATAACGATAGTTCAAATTACGCCGGCTTCCGAGCACCAGCCGCCCTCGGGTCAAATGTAGAATGGATACTACCAGCCCTTGATGGCGGCAGTAACGAGATCTTGGTAACTGATGGGGCGGGGAACTTGCGCTTCGATTCTGTCGAGTCAGTCGGGGGAGGGTCACCAGATTTTATTGGCTTGACTGATACGCCGTTGGTATACACCACAGGCAGTATTCCATTTACCGGCACCAGTTCTTTACTATTTTCAGACCAGTTTGTGTTTGATGGGGTAAACTTTGGAGTTGGGGTAGATACGCCACTGGCGCCGCTAACAGTACAAGGGAACACTCGTCTGCAAGCCGTTAACGATGAGGTTGGATTCTACTACAACGCCAACGCCGACACGGTCGGAATCGGAACGCTCAATGCCAACGCCAGGCTCGCAGTCGAAAACGGATCAATCCTGCAGCAGGGAGGTCGCGCTAGTAGTACCTACACTCCAATCCAAGTCGGCTCACACGATTTAGCTTCGAACCCGAGCGCAAACAGCGTGTTTACCGTGGGCAATCGAGCGTATGTCGTCAGCAGCGCGGCTGGTAACGATTTCCATATTATTGATATTAGTGATTCAAGCGACCCTACAGAGATTGGCTCACTCAACCTGCCAACAGCCGCCAATGGTGTGTTTGTGGTCGGTAACTACGCATACGTTGTTACTACCGTTACTGGTGACGATTTCCATATTATTGATATTAGTAATCCGAGTGTCCCGGTTGAGGTCAGCTCGCTCGATCTACCAACTAGTGCTAACGATGTGTTTGTGCAAGGTCGTTACGCGTACGTAGTGACAGGTAATGTTGGTAACGATTTCCACATTATTGATATCAGCAATCCTTTAGTGCCACAAATTATGGGTGAAATTGAACTGCCTGATTCTGGTACTGCTGTCAAAGTGCGTGGTCAGTACGCTTATGTCACCACCAGTGGTGCAGCTGAAGATTTTCACGTGATCGATATTAGTAACCCAAGTACACCTACTACCACCGACAGTATATTGCTAGCTGATGCCGCCAACGATGTGTCCATCAAGGACAACTACGCCTACGTTGTTTCTAATAGTACTGGTAATGATTTACACATCATTAACATCAGTGACCCAAGTGCGATTAGTGAAGTCGGGGGACTTGGTCTGGTGGCGTCAGCGGCAGCAATTACGGTGTCAGGTAAATACGCCTACATCGCCAGTGCGGTAAATGGCGACGACCTACACGTGATAGATATTAGTAATGTCACTTCTCCAGTAGAAGTCGGGGGACTCGATCTGGCCGCTGGGTCTGGGACCGGTGTGGCAGTTATGGGTCGCTATGCCTATCTGACAACGACCAATACTGGTAGAGAATTTTTTGTGGTTGACCTGACGGGTATTGAAGCCCAATCAGGTGTGATGCATTCACTGCAAAGTGGCTCGATGACTGTCCTGGGTGATACCGTTCTGTCTGGAAGATTGGATGTAGGTGAAGGGTTACTCATTGGGCAAGCTGGTCTGGTGAGTCAGGGAGCTATCTATGCAACCGGGGCTGATAGTTCGTACTTTTTAGGCGACATTAGTATTGGTACCACTAGTGCGAGTTCTGAACTAACCGTAGATGGCGTCATTCAGGCGACCAATCTAATCAGCGGTGGTACTACTAATCTGATGGCTGACGCCCAAGGGAATATAATACTAGAAGCATCAGACGAGCGTCTGAAGGAAAACGTTGCCACCCTGACTGGGTCACTAGATAAGATTCTTGAGTTACGTGGTGTGTCGTACGCCTGGAAAGATACCGAACGCTTTGGGAATCAGCAAGAGATCGGATTCCTGGCCCAAGAGGTCGACGCCGTGGTGCCCGAGGTGGTGCGAAAGGGTGGGTCGTACTGGTCGCTCAATACTAAAAACCTGCTAGCGGTAGTCGTCGAAGCGATGAAAGAAATGTGGCTGATCGTAAACGGAAACCAAGACCGCATCGAAGAACTTGAGGCTCGAGTCTTGGAATTAGAGGGTGCCGGTAAGCAATCTACTGATGCAGAAGAGTCGACCGCAGATCAACAAGATGAAGAACCAACAGAGGACGACACTCAGTCGACAGTAATTAGTGAAGAGACGGGTGATATACCTACAGAATCGGCTGGCGATGAAGATGAAATTATTGTCCAGCTGGCAGCCACTACTGCTACTAGCTCTGCAAATGGGTCAAGCACAGATGAGCAGGCGCTACCGACGTCACCAGATAGCGTAGATGAATCCGTACCAACAGCAGAAACCAGTGATCAGGAAGGGGAAGTCGACACGACGTCAACAGACACTGATAGTGAACAGAGTCCTGACCCCCAAGAAACCAACCCGACAACGCAAACCACAGCAGAGGAATTAGAACCGGAACCAGAAGCTGTTGTTTCGCCAGCACCAGAACCCGATACCGAGCCAGAAGAAACAGTAGAAGTTAATTCAGGCGAATAATCTTTATCCACAATTTCAGCTACTAGACCAAATATAAAGACACAATTCTAGTAATATAATGGTACAACTTAATTAAAAGAACCATCATCATGAAAACGTCATTACTCATCAGCAACCTATCTATCGCCGCAACCTCGGCTGCGTTAGTGTTTACTTTAGCACTCGGAACCTTCTTTGCTTTCGAGCCAGCGGTAACGTTCGGGCAAACCACCGATGAATTTACCGTTCAAGCCGAAATTACTGGAGAATTATCGTTTGTAACTACAGCCAACGATATCACCTTGGCTCCAACTATCCCTGGTTTGTCAGGAGGATTTGCCAGCGGAACTACTACGGTAGCGGTTAATACAAACAATCCTCTAGGATACGCAATGACTATTGAGTTTGATGACGTGACTGCCATGCAGCAAGATGCTGGAACTTCAACCATTCCAAACTATGCTCCAGTGAGTGGTGCTGACTATGACTTCACGATGGCAGCGGGATTAGCTGGATTTGGTTACACAGTATTTTCCGATACTAACACCTCAGACACCAACAGTATCTTCCTGAATGATGGAGCAAGTGACTGTAGTACAGGGTCAACTGGAACCCTCGGCAAGTGTTGGTACAATGCAGCTGATGCTACCAACCAGCTAGAGATCATTAATAGAAACAGCCCAACCCCAAGTACTGGTGCTACCACCACGCTAGCGTTTCAAGTAGGAGTCGGTGCCAATCCAAATCCAGCACTACCTACAGGCTTCTACACTGCAACGACAACCTTGACCATTACTGACAACTAAAATATAATCAAATTACTATGTTGAATACAACTTCGCATCGATACAGCGTAGTTGCGTTCCTACTAATTTTGGGATGCACACTCCTAGCTCTGCCTACGAGTGTGTTTTCGCAAGAGGAGGTCACTCCAGTAGTCGCCGAGCCAGCCACCGATACCGTTATTGAACTAGAAGCTGATCCAGTTGATGATTCTCAGCTACCTGATATAGCCACGTCGACACCTACGCCCGCGACACCTACACCCGCAACGATCACTGATACCTACACCAAAGAACGTCTGCCTAACGACGATGTATTTAATGACTTTGTGGTTGGTCCTGGGCGCTTTGAATTAGCGCTTGCGCCTGGCCAGAGTCGTACGGTGGAAATGATCGTCTCAAACCGTATGGGAGTAGAGAAGGTATTCTCGTTTGAAACTGAAGATGCTGAAGGTACTGCAGATGGTTCACAAGCGTTAGTGCTACTGGGAGACGATCGAGGCCCGTATTCTTTGAAAGATTACATCAGTGTTCCGCACACAAAATTTTCGCTAGAGCATGCACAGCGGGCCCGGATCCCGGTAACGGTCAGTATCCCAGCTGATGCAGACCCAGGTGGGCGGTATGGTAGTTTGCTGATATCTATTGTCTCTGACAAAAACGAACTAAATGCTGCCGGTGGTGCTGCTCCAGCCTCAGTGCTGATTAGTCGGATTGGTACACTATTTTTCATTTCTACACCAGGATCTACCGAGGCAGCTGGAGAGACACTCGACTTTGCGACCGTCAATAACCAATCACTATTCACTGATTCGCCAATCCCAATGGGTATTGTGTTTGAGAACACCGGAGACGTACACCTGAACCCTTATGGGGAAGTCCGAATTACAAACCTACTGGGCGACGAGGTTGGCTTTGTCGAGCTGGCTCCTTGGTTTGTCTTGCCAGATGCTATTCGTAACCGGGTGGTCGAATGGGACCGTGAGTTACTCATTGGGCGCTATACCGCTACCGCCCAAGTCAATCGTGGTTATGATGACATCATTGATACTCGAACCATTGTGTTTTGGGTACTCCCGTGGAAGATTTTGCTCCCAATATTTATTGCACTATTCTTAGTGTTTGCAGCTATCAGATATATCGCTACCAGGTTTGAATTTAAACGTAAATAGTTACCCATGCGCGCACGCAGTTCCTTGTTCTTGATTAGTCTAGTCAGCGCTGTTGTATGTACGCCAGTAGTATTTTGGTATATCGATATCGCTGGAGCACAGGTGATGGAAAGCTCAAATTATGGCATCCAGTCAGACAGTATTAATTTTGGTGGTGGTTTGTCGGATTCAGCTGGCTTTAGCCTCGAGTCTAGTGCTGGCGAGATCGCCACTGGTGAAAGCACGAGCGCTTCGTATGTATTACGAGCTGGTTATCAGCAAATGCAAGAAGTGTTCATATCACTAACCGGTCTGGCCCCAGTTACCTTGTCACCGACTATTCCTGGTGTATCTGGTGGAGTCGCAAATGGTTCCACTACAGCAACGGTGGTGACTGATAGTCCGTCTGGGTATTCACTAACTATCGAGAGTGAATCAGCGCCAGCGATGGTGTCTGGGGTTAATAGTTTGGCCGACTACAGTACAGCATCCAACCCGGATTATGAATTTGCTATTGGTGTAAATGATGCGCATTTTGGATTCTCGCCCTTTGGTGATGACATCATTGATAGATTTAAAAATAACGGTACAAGCTGTGGAGTGGGTAGTACTATTTCGAACCTCAACTGTTGGACTGGTGCCAGCACCACCGCGACAGTCATTGCCGAGTCTACTAGTGCAAACCATCCAACCGGAACCGACACACGGATCAATTTTCGAGTGGGAGTTGGAGGATCAGTCACCCAAGCACCAGGCGTCTATGTGGCAACTACGACGGTAACAGCTTTACCATTATGAGAACATTCCTAGGTTTGTTTGTTGCGCTGGTTTTGATGGGCGGTACCGCCCAATTATCTTTTGCGCAGACTGATTCGTTTAATGTGCGGCTGTTGTACGGGGATGATTCAGAAGCTCCGACCACACCAGCTCCTTTCTCGGTTACTCCGATCGCACCGACTCAGATTGATATTGCTTGGGGCACGTCAACCGATAATACAGCGGTGGTTGGGTATCAGCTGTTTCGTGATACTCTCCAGATCGCGACCACAACTTTGACTTCGTACTCAGATATTGGATTGGTTGCCAGCACTACCTACGCCTATAACGTGATTGCGTTCGATGCATTTGGTAATTTTTCTACCTCTTCGATTACGCTAGCTACCACTACGTTTGCGTTGCCACCACCACCGGTGATGGCCACGTCAACCACCAGGGGTAGCGGGGAAGCTACCATTGCACGTCTACTGTTAACTTCGTTTGACATATCACCCAGCACCAATGGGGCTAAGTTTGCGTTCAGTACCAACCTACCTACGCGGTACGTGTTGCGCTATGGCAAAGCGAGCGTTTATGATGACGGCACAATAGAAAGCCCAATTTATAAATCGACTCATACCACCTCACTATTTCCGTTAGATGCTGGAACTATTTATGTGTACGAGCTGTATGGGTTTGACCGCTTTGGTAATGAGGTATTGCTATCTGATGGTGACTTTACAACTGTTGCCTTACCTGACACGACCGCCCCGGCTAACGTGGCCAATTTTTCAGCCACTCCAATTGGGACCGATACATTTTTGCGTTGGGACAATCCGACTGATGCTGATTTTGTCTATGTTCGAATTGTACGTAATCATTTGTTCTACCCAATGAATGATAGTGATGGATTCTTGGTGTACCAAGGATCCGCTAATTCTGTTACCGACCAAGGTGGTTTGAGTTTGTATGATGAGCAGTACTACACCATCTTTACTTACGACAGCTCTGGCAACGTGTCTTCGGGTGCGATCGCATACGTTACCTCTCAGCCTCCGATAGAGAGTGACTCGTCTGGTGGGGCGGCCACAACCAGTACCACGACTACGCCACCAGGTGGGGTGGTCGAAGATGATATCAATGGGCAATCAACGGCCGACATGACGGTGCTCTATGCCAGTTCAGTACAGCTACTACAAGACGGTATCCGGCAGTCATTGTCCGATCAATCAGTCACACTCGATAGTCGCTTGTCGTATGAATTATTTATTCCTATCGAGGCCGTACCGGAAAACCTCAAAACCATTATTGCCACGGTAGTTAATCCATCCAATCAACGTTCTGCCACTA
>Ga0307935_1000433_pt1 | contig 18893 bp, 18 predicted proteins | sample OrgLakmetageno92_FD_201827 | JGI IMG/M metagenome (GOLD analysis project Ga0307935, IMG submission 201827) | Saline water microbial communities from Organic Lake, Antarctica - #92 | ecosystem: Environmental > Aquatic > Non-marine Saline and Alkaline > Saline | place: Antarctica: Organic Lake...
AACAACAGAACGTATTTTGTACTACACGGGACGTTCTCACAAAATCGGTGAAGTGCACGATGGTGCAGCAACCATGGACTGGATGGAGCAAGAGCAGGAACGTGGTATTACTATTACCTCGGCTGCAACCACTTGTTTCTGGACACCAACATACGAAGGTATCAACCCAGACCGACAACACCGTTTCAATATTATCGATACACCAGGTCACGTAGACTTTACTGCGGAAGTAGAACGTTCTCTGAAGGTTCTCGACGGTGCTGTAGTGGTGTTCGACGGTAATGCGGGTGTAGAGCCTCAATCAGAAACAGTATGGCGTCAGGCTGACAAATATGGCGTGCCACGAGCTTGCTTTATTAACAAGCTTGATAAAATTGGTGCTGACTTCCAAACAGCTTTTAATTCTATTATTGAACGGCTTACTCCGAATGCAGTAATGGCACAAATCCCTATGGGAGTTGAGTCAGAACTGTTTGGTGTTATTGATCTTCTAAAAATGAAGTCATACACATTCGAAGGAGAAATGGGAAACAAAATCATCGAAGCCGAAATTCCAGCAGAATATCAAGAACTTGCAGCTGAAAAGCGCGGACTATTGGTAGAAAAAATTGTTGAAAATAACGACGAAATGATGAACCGGTATTTCGAAGGTGAAAAACTTGAACTCGACGAGCTCAAGGCAGAATTACGCAAGCAAGTGATTGCTAACAATATTGTGCCTGTGTTCGGAGGATCAGCCTTCAAGAACATCGGAGTTCAATTGATGCTGGACGCTGTGGTGGATTATATGCCTGCTCCAACGGATATCCCACCAGTACAAGGAAAGGACCCAAAAACTGAAGAAGTTTCAGAACGCGCTCCGAGCGATGAAGAACCATTTGCTGCGCTTGCTTTCAAGCTAGCCGTGGATCCATTCGTTGGTCAGATTGTTTTCTTCCGTGTGTATTCAGGTACGCTCAAAGCGGGATCATATGTTTATAACTCTCGAACAGGGAACAAAGAACGTATTGGACGCATCCTACGTATGCACTCGAATGATCGAGAAGACGTAGAAGAAGTGTTCGCTGGAGAAATTGCGGCAGCTGTTGGCCTCAAGGATGTACGAACCTCAGACACGCTATGTGATCTTGATAATCCAATTATTTTGGATGAAATCGTTTTCCCGGAACCAGTAGTAGCACTCAAAATCGAACCAAAGACAAAGGCCGATCAAGAAAAAATGGGAATCGCTTTGTCACGATTGTCTTCAGAAGATCCAACATTCCGCGTTTCAACAGATTCGGAAACAATGGATACGATTATTGCAGGTATGGGAGAACTCCACCTTGATATTCTTGTAGACCGTATGAAACGTGAGTTCGGCGTAGAAGCTAATGTGGGTAAACCACAGGTAGCCTACCGTGAAACGATCACTGGTAACGGTGATGTAGAAAACAAATACGTAAAGCAAACTGGTGGACGTGGACAATATGCACACGTAAAAATGCGCATCCAACCACTTGCTAATTCTACTAATGACCCAGAAGATCTACCAAAGAACACGAATCGTAAAGACGAAGGTCTTGAGTTCGTAAACGCTATTAAGGGAGGTGTTATTCCACAGGAATATATCCCAGCTGTTCAGAAAGGGTGTGTCGAAGCAATGTCACGCGGTATTCTTGCCGGATATCCTTTGATCAATGTACAGGTAGAGCTATATGATGGTACCTATCATGATGTCGATTCATCAGAAATCGCCTTCAAAATCTGTGCATCACAAGCTTTCCAAGACGCAGTCAAACGATCACAACCTAAAATCCTAGAACCAATGATGAAAGTCGAAGTAGTAGTACCATCAGAATTTATTGGTGATATTACCGGAGACCTTTCTTCTAAGCGTGGATTGATCGATGGAACAGAAAATCGTGGAATGGTAGAAGCCATTCGTGCGACTGTCCCATTATCAGAAATGTTCGGTTACATGAACAACCTACGTTCGATGACTTCTGGTCGTGGAAATTTCACGATGGAATTCAGTCGATACGATGTCGTTCCACAGAACGTTGCTGATGAAATCATCAAAAAACGAATGTCTGCATAATCAATTTTTATTGTTAGACTGGAAAACACCCTCGAGCCACAGGCTTGAGGGTGTTTTTGTTTTCGAAAATTTTATGATATCATGAATGTAAGGAAACAGATCTTTATATTCTTACTTAAAGAAACACACAAAGATTATGTATTTTGTTTAGGTTATTTCAAATAGCCCAAACTCTCAACTTATTTCTCGAAGGTTCACCTTCGTGCCGCTCCGGAACGCTACCAGGACGGAAAGCCACCCTCAGAACTTGGGTGGCTTTTTTTTATTTCTTGCTAAAGAATATAAATATGGTATTTTGACATTAAGTATAAAGATATCTAAATTAAATTTTTAGGATCTATTTTTTAAATCTAAATAAAACCAATTAACATGAAGAAAGGACATATTAAGGAGCTAAGAATCTTGGGAGACTCAGCCATCAGGATTGTAATAATGCAAAGAATTGAGGCTTTACCAAGTATCCCTGAGGCAAACAAACACCAGGACTATCTATTAGAAACGGGAGAACTTTTATATCTGCATAAACTAGCCAACAAGTGCCTACCCAGTACACAAAGGGCTTTGTATAGACAGTTTGTGCATAAATTCGAAAAACTTTTTCAGTTACGCGAGAATGTCCTTAGTTCTAAGGAGAAAAAGAGGTTTGAAAAAATTGAGCTTCTTTTGCTTGCTTACGAAGATGCGTACCTTTTAGGGGGTGTTAAAAAGAATAAATTCTTTTACACTATCAGGGCTATCTACAAGAAACGCCGAACACGCGTGTTTGTGAAGGGGGCTCTTATAGAGTTTGCAAAAGATCTTTCTTTCGTAAAAAACCGACGTGACGAGGTAAAGGTTTCGAGAGATTTCATTAACAAGCTGAATGGATACAAAAGGGCTACGTTCTATAACCCAGAAATTTACACGGCAGTTCGTGATCTGTTCATCGAGAACCCGAATTACATAGAACATTTCAATCAGCTTTTTTCTGAAAAATCGAACCACGCAGTTATGAATGGTTTTCTTTCATTAAAAATCGAATTTGAGACACAAATAGAAAGCGCTGCGGCCTAGGGGGAAACACCTATAGGAAGTGACGGTCACAAAAAGCCTGTTGTTTTGACAACAGGCTTTTGTAATGAAAATTTTTCATGAGATGTTGCAATATATATTCAGAAGTATACAATCGTCTCCATATGATAAAAACACGTATCGGGGCTTTGGTGCTCCTTATTGCCGGAATCGGTATCGGATTATTTGTATTTTTGAATAATGCAGAAGACAGTAAGTTTCCTTTTCAGTTAGGATTGGATCTTTCTGGGGGGAGTTATCTGACGTATGAGGCAGATCTTTCGGAGGTGGAAGCAGGGGAGGAAAAAGCATCGCTTGGTTCATTGCGCGAAGTAATTGAAAAGCGCGTTGATCCGAATGGATCAGAACAAATCAGCGTCCAGACAGAAACTATTTCACTATCAGGAAAAGGAAAAGAATACCGCCTCATCGTCGAGCTGCCTGGCGTGACTGACCTGGATGAAGCAACGAGCATCATCGGAGAGACGCCATTGCTAGATTTTCGTGTACCACGCCCACAAGCAGAACTAGAAGCTCTTGCGGCAACACTCGCTGTTGATGAAGATGGAAATTTTGATATTGATGTTGATGAATTGAACCGACAACGCTATCAGAAGACCGACCTTACGGGTCAATACATTACGGGAGCCCAGATTGGGGTAAGCCAGACAGTCCAACAGGGGTCATTAGGGCAACCATATGTAACATTGGATTTAGATAAAGAAGGGGCAAAAATTCTTGCAAAACTAACCGAGGAATATATTGGACAGCCTATGGCAATTTTCTTGGATGACGTTCTTCTCCAGGAACCAATTATTCGTGCCGTAATTACCACAGGTGAAGCACAGATCACGTTAGGAAATGACATCGAAGCAGCACAACAACTACGAGACAATCTCAAGTTTGGTGCGCTTCCAGTTCCGGTTGAATTGATTTCAGCACAGACTATTGGGCCGTCGCTTGGTGCCGATGCAGTAACAGCTGGTGTTCTGGCTGGTTTGGTTGGTCTACTCTTCATCATTGCTGTTCTTGTCTTGTGGTATCGATTGCCCGGTGTAATCGCTGCGGCATCTTTGGCTATCTACGGAGTAACGATGTTGGCGCTCTTTAAGCTTATCCCGGTGACCCTTACTGCGGCAGGGATTGCGGGATTCATCATCTCTCTTGGGATTGCGGTGGATGCTAATATTTTGATTTTTGAACGTGTAAAAGAAGAATTGAATAGCGGGCAAAAACTCGCTGATGCGCTACGCGAAGGATTTGATCGTGCGTGGCCATCAATTCGTGATGCTAACTTCTCGAGTATTATTTCCGCATTCTTTATCTTCATGCTCGGGTCGCCGTTGATCAAAGGGTTTGCCCTTACATTTGGAATCGGAGTCATTGTATCAATGATTACTGCAGTTGTGGTAACGCGTATTTTCATGTATGCCGTAGCCGGCGATGCGAATGGTCGTATCATGCGCTTCCTCTACAGTACAGGATTACATTCTGGACAGAAGAAACACGACAATTAATCAGAATTTTCTTAACTTATTTATCTATATGTGGATCATCAAACATAAAACAATCTTCTTTATAATCTCAACACTACTTGTCGTTGCTGCAATTGTTGGATTTGCAGTACGCGGATTGAATGTCGGTATCGAATTTACCGGAGGAGCTGTGCTCGAACTCGCATACGAGACGACTCCAGAAATTACAGATCTTCATGAGGCAGTCGATACAAATATTGACTACCCAGTACAGTTGCAGCCATTTGGCGAAACAGGGATTATTGTACGTACACGAGATATTACTGAGGCAGAACGACAAGAACTTCTTGCTACGCTATCTATTATTGATAACGAGGCGACTATCGAACGTTTTAATACCGTCGGTCCATCAGTAGGGAAGGAGCTCCGCCGCAAAGCTATTATTGCACTCGTAGTAGTAATGTTGGCTATTATTCTTTTCGTTGCATGGGCGTTCCGCTCACTAGAAGATGAGGATGAAGATGAAGACCCAAAGGCGAAATCAAAACAGATTGGTCCATCATCGTGGTCGTATGGACTTATTGCCGTAATTGCCTTGCTCCATGATATTTTGATCCCAATAGGGATATTCCTCTGGCTTGGACTAGAGGTAAACAGTTTGTTTGTAGTTGGGCTACTCTCGATTCTAGGACTTTCGGTCAATGACACTATCGTTGTGTTCGACCGTGTGCGTGAAAAGGTGCGTGACGCCGAAGCTAATAATGTAAAAAATGCCCAATTTGATCAGATGGTAGGGGATAGTATTACACAGACGGTGACGCGTTCTCTTAATACGTCCTTGACGCTATTAGTAGCCCTGCTGGCATTATATTTTGTTGGTCCGGTTGCTACACAGGACCTCGCGCTTGTCATGATCTTGGGAACCATTGTCGGGACCTATTCATCAATATTCCTAGCAAGTCCATTATTGGTTATGTGGGCGAAGAGAAAGAAGAAATAGAAAATTAAACATAAGAAACAAAAAGACCTAGCGAAATGAGCTAGGTCTTTTTGTTTCTGAACCAATCTTCGAATCTGATTTGTTCCTGGGCATAATATTTTTTAGCATCAAAGATTCACTAACCATCTCGACACACCATGTTGTAATGCGCTATAATGTATATATTATAATAAATTCATCACTACTATGCCTATCATCGGAATCATCATCATTGTTCTCGCCATTTTCATTATTTACTTCATTGTTGCGTACAATGGTTTTATTCGGGCAAAAAACCGTGTCCAAGAAGCGTGGGCAGACATTGATGTACAGCTCAAGCGTCGCTATGATCTGATTCCTAATTTGATGGAATCAGTAAAAGGCTACATGCAACACGAGAGAGAGACTCTCGAGAGCGTTACGGCGGCGCGCACTAATGCCATGTCAAATGAAGCCTCAGGGAATGTTGGAGAGTCTATTCAGGCTGAGGGGGCGCTCACAAGCACCCTGAAAACACTATTTGCTGTTGCAGAAAATTATCCTGAGCTAAAAGCTGACGCAAGTTTTCTCGATCTCCAGCGTGAATTATCAGACACAGAAAATAAAATTCAAGCTTCTCGTCGTTTTTACAATGCCACTGTGCGTGATTTTAATACCCAAGTAGAATCATTTCCTTCGAATGCTATCGCTCAGATTTTCAAGTTTGGAAAATTTGAACTGTATGATTTAGATGATGCCCCCGAACAACGAGAAAATATTAAAGTAGAATTCTAGCTAGGCTAATAACTCCTATGTCATCTTCAGCATATGTGCATCAACAATCTAATAGTAATCGAACATGGCTGCTCATGTTGAGCTTCATTGGTCTGGTTATTGGTATTGGGTTTGTTTTCTCGCAAGTATTCGGTAATCCTGTTATTCTTTACGGGGCTATTGCGTTCAGTATTGTCATGAATGTCGTTAGTTACTGGTTTTCTCATAAAATTGCTATCAAGTCATCAGGGGCAAAGCCTGCAGACGAAAAAGAATATAGGGAACTACATAACATGGTTGAGAATCTTGCGATTACCGCTGGTATCCCCAAGCCTGCCGTATATATTATCCCTGACCAGGTGCCTAATGCTTTTGCAACAGGACGTAATAAGGAAAAAGCAGCAGTTGCGGTGACGCTAGGACTGCTCCAGCTCCTCGACCGTGCAGAACTAGAGGGGGTATTGGCTCATGAATTAGGGCACATTCAAAACAATGATATGCTTGTTTCGACGATGGCAGTGGTGTTGGCTGGTTTCGTTTCTCTGTTGGCTGATTTTTTCCTACGCTCGACGTTATTTGGTGGTATGAGGGGGTCTGATAGTGGGCGGGGAGGAGGAGTCCTTATTTTGGTTGGCTTTGGGCTCGCTGTGATTGCGCCAATATTCGGGGCACTTCTTCGTCTTGCCGTATCGCGATCTCGTGAATATTTGGCTGATACGTCGGGCGCGCTACTGACACGATACCCGGAAGGTCTCGCCACTGCGCTAGAAAAAATAAACACCGTAGGATCACAGATGGGTCCAATGAAAAATGCACACAGCGCAACAGCGCATCTCTATATCGCGAATCCGTTCGGTGCCCGCATAGGGAAAACATTCTCAAGTCTCTTTGCGACACACCCACCAGCAGATGAACGCGTTCGTCGCCTACGTGATATGGATATGTAATATATGAATCCAGCACAAGAAAAACAAATATTCGAAGAACTTTCGGCGCTGGAGCATGAGCAGTGGCTAATGTGGGCTAAAGACATCCTCGAGAAAGAAGATATTTCTGAAGAGACGCGAAAACGCTGGGAAGAATACTTCGTACCTTATGAAGTCTTGCCTGAGGGAGCCAAAAACCTTGATAGGACATTTGCAAGAAAAAGTTTAGAAGTTTTCAAGAGCTTTTTAGAAGAAAAATAAACTAATTATTTGGAAGCGTGGCCGAGTGGTTTAAGACCTGCCTACCCTGTCTTTGCCGGCAGGCAGGCGACAAAAGCAGGCGCATCTAAAACAAAGCGGAAGGGTGCCAGAGTGGTTTAATGGGCACGCTTGGAAAGCGTGTGTGCAGTAATGCACCGCGAGTTCGAATCTCGTCCCTTCCGCTTTGTTTTAGAAACGATGCATGCACAGTAATTCACCGCACTGCAGGTTCAAGTCTTTCCCTTTGCCGGCAGGTCGTTGTTTCCCCAATATTAAGGAGTTTCAACTCAATATGTTGAATTTTTACTAAAAATATATTTTCTCAATCTGTTTCCAGTATCCAGAAAAACTTGGATAGTATTTTTTTGGAATACCAGGAAAAAGAAGAGGCCGGGTGTCGTGGGTACCAGGAAAGTGTTTGATGCATGGATGTTCTCGTGTATAGATCTGGGAGGCTTGATTGATTCCCAATAGATCCGTAACTTCTCCAATATATATTTGAATATCAGGAATAAGAGATTTTGCGAGAGTAATAATAAAATCAATAACTTTCTGAGAAACAGGAAACTTTTTAAAACAAGAAGGTTCAATTACAAAAATACGCTGATCAATAGATTCTTTTAATCGCCAGGTCGGGTCTATATGCCAAGCATGATAGAGCGCAATAGTTTGTCCACGCTCTATTGTAATTTCATCCCCCTCAGGCAGGGGAGTTTCAAGTATTTGAATATGGGTATTTTTTAGTATCTGCGGAATAGATCCTGTTCCAATATTTTCACGTGGCATATCAAGGAAGGTTTGTGTCTGTACAGAATCGCTACAGGCATTAATAAGCTCTTGATTAGCAACGTAAGGCTTTAGTCGACTTGTGCCTGCAACCCATTGCCACGATAAGGAATTAGAAGCAATATCCCCATCAAGGAGATGATAATACATCCACTTGCTCATGGTATACCAGTGAGCCCGTGCAACTGATGTTGCCATCATAGCAACCCACATACGCATATGATTATGCATATATCCAGAATTCAATAAATCGTGTATATGCTCGTCAATAATTTCAATACCCGTAATTCCTTTAGTGATTGCCGAGATACTATCTGTAGTTATTACATGTTTTTGTTTAAAACGTAAGTCATTAAAAATTTCATCACCTTTAACGCTCCAGACTTGTTGGAAATATTCCCTCCATGCGAGCTCTTGTATAAACTTCTTAGCATCACGTTGACTATATTTTTTCAGTACCATTTCCTTAATAAAAGGTAAGGTAATAGCACCCCGCGTGATGTATGCAGAGAGTTTCGTAACATTACCAGATAGGTGATTGCGTGTATGAGAATAGGTAATAGGGTTGATGGCATCAATGCGACTGAGTATTGATGCGTAATCTGTAGGAAAAACATGTGTCATATTTTTTATAAATAATTATATCTATCGTATTATACCACGGTCTTTTAACTCACTTATTAATAATGGATCTCCTGAGTGAAGGTTTTTTGACCAGAGGATCCGAACACGTGCAATATCGTGATCAGCAGCACTCATCCAATCGAGTACTTCGCCATACCATATTCCTCGTACATCCTCCATGTATGCAAAATTTTCATCAGTATATGAGACTGTATGTTTAAGACGATTAAATTTACTCTTTGTTTTTCCAGATTGAAAGCCAAACCGCCGAACCACATCATGATGTTCAGGAGATAGGAGTTGCATTAGCATATATGGGTGTTTTTGTAAGAGCTCATGAGTGTGGGTGTTGTGATATACCGCTATCATATATTCTTTTGGCTCAAGACATGCGGGCATTGCATACGTGCAAATATTCATATTGTGTTGCTGCCCAGCTGGATCGTATGAAGAAAGGCTCCATACAGGATAGTCTGCTCGATTCCATAGTCGTTTCATAATATGAATACATTACTATAAAAGTAAGATAATAATCAACCTGGTATATTTGATTGTGTTGTAAGATTCACCTCACTCCTACGTTATATGTAACAGAGATAGTAATCTCTTTTTAACATTATGCGTATGAAAAATATCAAACAATTTATAACAACAACGTCTGTGATTGCAGGTGTTCTTTTCATGATTTCTCCTTTGTTTGTGTAGTAAAAAATTAGGCGCGTGTTATACTTCGCCTAGTATAATGAATCGCATTATAGAGGTTTATTTATTTAACTAACTTTTTAATTTTTTATGAACACAACATCATTTGGGTATGTATCGGCTTTTATTATGATCGCCACATTTTTTGTAGGCGCAGGATTTGCATCAGCACAAGAAATCGGAGAAACAACTATTGTAACCGAAGTTACTACTGAGGTTATCGCAGAAGAAATAGCAGAACAAGTCGTAGAAGAAGAAATTATCGTTGATACAGAAGCTGAAGTAATTATGGAAGAAGAAAATGACACATTGTCATACGACGAAGAAACCTTCACCGAAGAAGAAGCACAAGACATTTTTGATAATGCAGAAGAGATCAACACAGAAGGTATGACAGAAGAAATTGTTGTTGGGGAAGTGGTAGTAACTGGTGATGCATTCATCGTGCTCGAACTCGAAGATGGGTCTTTTGCAAAAGTTGCAAAGACTTCTAGTAAATCAGGACAGCGCAAGCGTACAGGCGCGTTTATAGGACTAAATAAAGCACAAGTAGGAAACGTGCTTACGATTACCCCTAATGATTCAGTAACAAGCTCAGCTCAAGGTGCTGGATATGTTGCAGCAACTAATACGCTGACTCTAAAAAATAAGCCAGCATATGTACTCACACCAGGAACAAGTGTTGTTCTTAATGGGGAGGAGGGAGATCTTTCTGACCTAGAAGTAATTGGAGAAGAATCACTTGTCACGGTAATCACTGACGAAAATGGTGATGTGATCGCTGTTACCATTCTGGATGAAGTAGAGGCAGAAGGAAATAAGAAAGCATGGCCATGGATTCTGGCAGTTATTGTATTGCTAGGAGGAATAATGCTGATGACACTAAAGAACGAAGAAGGTACAGAAATGTAAACATAGATTTGTTAGTACAGAAAAAGACCCAAAGTGGGTCTTTTTTCTTGAGGGGAATACACGTGAATATACTTGACAAATAATATAAATAGTGTATTATATAAGCATAATTAAATAAATACGTATGCAAAAAATTAAAGAATTTTTACACCGATATGCACCCATTATAGCTCAGTAGCTACCGATAGGCATATACCGGATCAAAAGAGAGAGAGCCTTGGCTTTCTCTTTTATTTTTGGTTATTTTTCCACCACCCCTTCCATTATCTGGCAATTTATAGTACTATCGTCACATTATGGAAATACGAAATATCGCAATTATTGCCCATGTTGACCATGGAAAGACAACACTAACAGATGCATTACTAGAACAGACTGGGATGATCGAGCGTGGGGTATCCATGGACTCGAACGATCTTGAAAAAGAACGTGGTATTACTATCTATGCCAAGAATACCAGTGTTATGTACAAAGACACCAAAATTAACATCCTAGACACACCAGGTCACGCCGACTTTGGATCAGAGGTAGAGCGCGTACTGCGTTCTGTTGATTCTGTATGCCTTATCGTTGATGCTGCCGAAGGGCCAATGCCACAGACCAAATTCGTTCTGAAGAAGTCTCTAGAACTAGGTTTGAAGCCAATGGTTATCTTGAACAAGATCGATAAACCAGCAGCAGACATCGAAGCGTCTGAAGAAGCTATTTATGAACTCTTTTTTGACTTAGGAGCCAATGACGAACAGCTTGATTTCCCAACCGTATACGCGATTGGTCGTGATGCTAAGTCAACACGCGACAAGAATGCACTCGATAGTATGACAGACCTGAGTCCAATTTTGGACTTAGTTCTCGAACACGTACCAAACGTGGCAACTGAAGAAGTGCTTTCGGCACCACTACAGGCTCAGGTGTTCAACCTTGCCTACGACAACTTCCTAGGGCGTATGGGTATTATGCGTATGTACCAGGGATCACTTAAAAGTGGTCAAACGGTAACTATTAAAGATCACGAAGGAAAAGAATTTACAGGAAAAATTTCAAAACTATTTACATTCGAAGGATTGAATCGTATCGAAATCCAAGAGTCTCAAGCGGGAGACATCGTAATGATTGCAGGGATCCCAGAAATTTTCATCGGACAGACGATTGTTGATGATGCTGCAACAGGATTACTCGATCCTATTACTATCGATGAGCCAACGATCTCTCTTTCGATGTTTGTTAACGATTCACCGTTTGCCGGAAAATCAGGGAAATACCTTACTTCACGACAGATTCGTGAACGTCTAGAAAAAGAATTAGAAGTAAACGTTGGGTTGCGCATCGACCTTTCTGATCAGGCACGATTCAAAATTTACGGACGTGGAGAATTGCACCTTGCAGTTCTTATCGAAAACATGCGTCGCGAAGGATTCGAGCTTGCTGTTTCTCAACCAGAGGTAATTGTAAAAGATATCGATGGAGTAAAATCAGAACCATTCGAAGAAGTAACTATTTTGGTTCCAGAAGAATCATCAGGTGCTGTAATCGAAAAGCTTGGAAAACGAAAGGGAATTATGCAAGAAATGACCCCTACAGATGCTGGGCTAAAATTGATTTTCCAGATCCCAACACGAGGATTGATGGGATATCGAAATGAATTCACTGTTGATACGCGAGGGGAAGGAATTCTCACCACCGTATTCCATTCATTCATGCCATATGTTGGGCAGATCGAACGATCAGAATTCGGATCTATGATTTCTATGATGACAGGTAAAGTGCTTGGATTCTCACTCGCCAACCTACAAAGTCGCGGAGTGCTTTATGTTGAAGCCAACGTAGAAGTATATGAAGGACAGGTTATTGGGTACACATCAAAAGGTGATGAAATGATGGTTAATCCAACCAAGGGAAAGCAATTGACCAACATGCGTGCATCAGGTACTGATGAAACCATCAAGATTATTCCACCATTGGAAATCACTCTCGAACGAGGACTAGGAATGATGGGATCAGACGAATATCTAGAGGTAACTCCAGATGCAATCCGTCTACGAAAAGAATTCTTGAAAGAAGGAGAACGAAAACGAGGGGGAAAGAAATAAATAGAAAAATACTACACACCGTCACCCCTGCGAAAGCAGGGGTCTCGTTGTCTCTGGGTTAAAAGTAAATCCTTCACCATGCGGGTTCTCAAATAAATTCAGGATGACAAAAAATGAGGTATAATGTTTTTATGTTAAATAAAATTCTTATTATTGGTGTTATTAAAAAAGATAATACTATTCTAATGCGGAAAAAGTTTCCAGGTTCGCAACCATACAAAGAGACATGGTATTCTTTTGGTTGTGAATTTGTACCTGGAGAAGCACCAGAAGACACATTTCAAAAATATATAAAAAATTTATTAAGTATAGATATCTCCCCATTACGCCAACTATCATGGGATACCGAAAAAAAGAGTGATTATGATGGTATAGAAAAGCAGTTTATCTATCTTGAACTCGAGTTTTCTTATGTATCAGGACAGCACATTGTTCCTAGTGAGTTTGAAGATGTTCAGTGGATTGCCCTGGAAAAACTAAAAGATTTGGATGTCGTTCCACCTTCTGTGCAACTTTTTAAGCGACTAGGGTACGTGTAAGCTATTTTCTGCTACAATAGTGAAATATGAAACAAAAACCTGAACATGTGGTTACTTACGAGCACACCCAGAGAGAGCTCAAAAATATTCGCTTCTGAAGCAAGAACTCAAAAAGAAATTTCATGAAAATTACGTTTCTTATCGTTCAGGCAAGCAGGATTTTTTAGATGAAACGGAACGTTTTGCCCATGCTTGGATAAATGAGTGATATAATGTATCTACGGTGAAATCAGAAATACCAAATTGCTATTATCGGACAAGTATCAAGGCCTTGGTACTTAATGACCAAAAAAGATTTCTTCTGGTGAGAGAAGCATCTCGAGGCTGGGAGATGCCTGGAGGTGGTCTAGATTTCGGAGAATCACCATACGAAGGAATTCGCCGAGAGCTCCAAGAAGAAATGGGTCTTTTGACGACCTTTATTGCTGAGCAACCTGCTTACTACTTTACCTGGAAAGAAGATGTCTGGAGAGCGAATGCAATGTACGAAACACAATTAGGGCATCTTGATTTTACTCCCTCTGATGAGTGTGTGGAGGTAGGGTTTTTTACCAAAGAAGAAGCCCAAGAAGTTGACCTCTTACCAAATATTATAGAATTTTTGAAAGTGTTCAAACCAGAGAATCATTAAGTTAAATTTTCTGCTACAATAGTGAAATATGAAACAACAAAAACCCGAACATGTAGTTATTATTGGATCCGGAATTGGAGGACTTGCGACAGCGTGTCTGTTGGCTAAAAAAGGATGCAAAGTAACTGTTCTAGAAAAGAATGACAAAATTGGAGGGAGGGCAAATATTTTTGAAGCAGAAGGATTCACATTCGACATGGGGCCGTCGTGGTTCCTTATGCCTGATGTGTATCAGCAATTTTTCAAACTAATGGAAGAGCCGCTCGAAAAATATCTCGATCTCATTCGTCTCGATCCCTCGTACCGTATTTTCTTCCGTGGTGATGAAAACCCTATAGATATGCATTCTGATGTTGCGCGTGATAAGGCAACGTTTGAAATGTTAGAGGAGGGAGCGGGGGAAGCGCTGCAACCATATCTTGATCGTACTGAGTCACAATATAATATTGCGATGAATAAATTCGTATACAAGAATTACGATTCTATTTTTGATTTCTTTACGTGGGAAGTTGCTACAAAAGGACTTCGCCTGTCTGTTTTTTCTAACATGAATACCTATGTAAAGAAGTTTTTCAAAAGCGATCGGATTGGAAAGATTCTGCAATACATGATGGTGTTCTTGGGGAGTTCTCCCTACAACACAACAGCGCTGTATAGCATTATGAATCACATTGATTTTAATATGGGGGTTTTCTACCCACAGGGAGGTATCTACGAAGTCCCAAAACAGCTGGGCATCATTGCAGAGAAATATGGAACTGACATCAAGACTGATGCACCTGTTGCAGAGATCATCATCAAAGACAAGCAGGCCACCGGCGTGCGCCTAGAATCAGGCGAGGTTATCGAAGCGGATGTGGTTATTTCTAACGCAGATACTCACCACACTGACACACAGCTATTGGCGCCTGAACATAGAATGTTTAGCGAAAAATACTGGAAGTCACGTACTATTTCCCCGTCAGCATTTATCATCTATCTCGGGATCAAGGGAGAGGTTCCTTCGCTCACACATCATAATTTGATTTTCTCACAAGATTGGAAGCAAGGATTCTACGAAATATTCGACAATCCAACAACTCCTGGTGATCCGTCATTCTACATCTGTGCACCATCTGTGACGGACCCGAGCGTGGCGCCAGAAGGCGACACCGCATTGTTTCTCTTGGTTCCATTTGCTGCTGGTCTCGAGCTTTCTGATGAACAGCGAAGCAAATTCCGTGAACAGATTCTCGATACCTTTGCGAGCGAATGCGATATCCCAGACCTGAAGGAGCGTATCGTCTATGAACGGATTTACGATGTTCCTGATTTTAAATCAGATTATAATTCGTATATGGGGAGTGCTTTCGGTCTTTCCCATACCATGATGCAAACGGCTATATTCCGACCGAATAACGTACACCCTAAAATTAAAAATATGATGTACGTAGGAGCGAATAATAATCCAGGGATCGGCATGCCAATGTGTCTGGTTTCTGCAGAGCTAGTGTATAAAAGAATCTTCGACGTCAGTCACGATCGACCACTAGATTCTCTAGAGGAATAGAATCATAAAGAATAAAAGAGTACCGCTCACAAATGTCACGAGTGGTATTTTTTTATACAAAGAAAAGAGTGAATGAGATTTCCATAATGGAAGCATGAAAATAATAAGATAGGGAAGCCCAATCAACAGAAGAGCAGGAGTAGCAAAGATTGCTCCTAGGGCAATACTCGAAACCAAAAGGGTAGAGACAAAGACAAGTGATTTTTTCTCACCTAACCATGTTGCTGTTGTCGTGAGCCCAGCCTGAGTATCAATATCTGGAATAGCCGAGAAAATATGGAGAGCCATTGCCCATAAGCCACCCGCGACAATCGTAATGAGAGGAAGCGGTTGCCCAACAAAGACAAGCGCAAAGATAAAGGGCGCTACGGACATCAGCCCATTGACCATACTGTCGACCAAGGGGATATTCTTGAAACGAAGTGGTGGGGCAGAATAAAATACTAATAAAAAGAGCGTAGAAAGAAAGATTAAAAGAGAAGGAAGATCTCCAGCGAGTATTTCGATTAATATAAACGGCGCAAGCAAGAAAATAATGACATAAAAGAGTGGTACTATCTCATTTTTCTGAAGGCGGTTCTCATAGGAATCCTTTTTTGGATTGAGTGCATCAGTTTCTTGATCAAAAATATCATTAACTCCATATACCAAAAGGTTTGCGGGTAGTGTAAAGAAAATCCCAAACACAACCATAATCGGTATGCTATATACGGCATCAACACGAACCAGATGGGCAATTGCCAATAGAAATGGACCCAGTCCATAAATCCAAAAGCGAGGACGAGATATTTGCAAAAGTTTCTTGAGAGAAATCATACAATTAAAAATTTAAAAAATATCCTTTAACGAGTGCGAAGAGTTTGTACCATTTTGGTACACGGCATTTTTGTGGGTCAGCTACGTAATGATTCTTTTCGATAAGATCTAATACACGCTCGTATGTCGTGCTTGATGCAGCTACGGCAAGACGGCCTTCTTTCTCGAGGTAGGCAATTCCTTTGTTTGCATGAATAAAAAGCTCTCGGCATTTTTGGATAGTATCTTTCATAAAAGTAGTTGTTTTCTCGTCATAGCTATCAGTCAAGAGATTATCAATAGTAATCCCATATGCCCGCAGGTCTTGTTGAGGGAGATAGACACGATTCCTATCAATTGCGTCCTCTTTTATGTCACGCAAAAAATTAGCTAGCTGCATCGCTTCCCCCAGTGCGCGTGCGTGGTCGTATACTTTTTCGGAATCGACGGAATCATCAAAGCCGATAATGTTCGTCATCATGAAGCCAACGACGACCGCTGAGCCAAACATATATTTCTCCATATCTGCATAAGTTTCATAAGTTTCTTTGGTAAGGTCTTGTTTCATTGCCCACAAAAAAGCATCTACCCAAGCGCCATCAAAATTATATATTTTAGAAATATACGCAAAGGCACGAGCAATAGGGGACCGAGCATTTTCTTTGAGAGATACATCAGCATACCAGGTATCGAGTTGTTCATAGCGCTGCTGGTCTGTTCGTGTGGGGTCGATTTCATCAACTATTTCATCGGTATAGCGCAAAAAAGCATACAAAACATACGTAGCAATTTGCATATCTTTGGGGAACAAGAGTGTGGCAAATCTATAGTTAGATCCATATTGATTGATAAGACCAACGCACTGTGCCGCATCATTATCAAATTGTTCTCGAGTCATGTTCATAAAAAATTGATACTCACATGATAATGCATGTCAGATAAATATGCTAGACATGCATACGGTATTATCGATTGTAAATTTTTGATACAATATACATATTATGAATACATATCTAGAACAATTCGATTCATCAGTTATTCACATATTCCGTAAGTATAGCGACGAATTTGCACGCATTGCATTTTTTGTTGTTTTCTTTTGGTTTGGGATTTTAAAAGTCTTTTTAATTTCCCCAGCGGGACCGCTAGTGAGTGAGTTGCTCTCTAATACATTCCTTCAATTTATTCCAGAAAACACCTTTATGATTCTGTTTGGGTTGTTCGAGGTTGCGATTGGTATCCTGGCTCTCATCCCTAAGCTTGAACGAATCACATTCCTCGTGATGGGACTGCATCTGATCACGACAGCATTGCCGTTGTTTATTCTTCCTGATACGGCATGGTACGCAATGTTTGTGCCGACCCTGATTGGGCAATATATCCTCAAGAATCTCGTACTGCTTGCATCGGGGATGGTGCTGTTCTCTCATGTTAAGCCAATGTCAGAGACACATAAGATTTTGGCAGAGGAAGATGAAAGTATCGATTTGAAGTAAGATATAGAAAAAGACATACCTAGTATGTCTTTTTCTATATCTTATTCTATCCCTGGTATGTTCTTTTTGTCTAACGGAAGTGGGCCTTCTCTGTGATTTTCTCCAAGATCGATATCTTTTTCCCCAAGGGGAATCGAACGATTACCTAGCTGTCGAGAATCAATATCTTTCGGTTTCAACGGAATCGAACGACCACCTAGTTGCCTAGGGTCAATGTCTTTAGGACCCAGTGGAAGTGGGCCTTCTCTGCGATTTTCTCCAAGATCAATATTCTTAGGCGTTAATGGGATGCGTTCGTGATTATTCATAGATAATATAATGCGAGGCTATTCTGATAATTGTAGTATTTAGTATAATACAGTATGTAGCTTTATCAAAACCACCAAATTATTTTTTATTGTTGAGAGCAGGTGTTGATATGATAGAATGAATATATGAAAAAACTTTTTATCTTTATTTCCATTGCTGCTGTTCTCGCTATTGCTTGGTGGCTGATCTCACCGATTTTTTTGAACAAAACAGTCAACGAAGACTTGGCTTTCGAATTTGGTGATATTAAAATGACATATGAAGAAATGGAGGGCATGTCTGCTTCAGAGGCGGAGGATTTAGAACAGCAGATTATGGAGGAGGCTGCGCTAATGCCTGATATTGTTATGGAAGAAGATATGCCAACAGCACGAGATGCTGTTGTTCGACGAGGTGTGTTCCAAGATGCAGACGAGGCCCATCAGGCTACTGGAGATGCGATTCTTATCGAATCAGGTGAGGAAAAAATTCTTCGCCTCGAAAATCTCGACGTGACGAATGGCCCAGATCTACGTGTCTTATTGAGCACGTCAGATAATCCGAATTCACGAGATACATTGGGTGAGTACATTGAGCTCGACCGGCTGAAAGGAAACATGGGAAATCAGAACTATACAATTGATGGGGATATCGACCTTTCGCAATACAAAAGCGTTGTAATCTATTGTAAGCCATTTCATGTAGTATTCGGAACCGCAATCTTTCAATAAAACATGAGTGATTCTTCTGAAAACAAAAAGACACTACTCGCCGGCGGTTGTTTTTGGTGTATCGAGGCTGCCGTAAGAAATATTCCTGGAGTGGTCGAGGTATTTTCGGGTTATGCAGATAGGAATGACATGCCAGAGCGCCGAGAAGTAGTTGAAATAGAATATGACCCACATCAGATTTCATTTGCAGACCTGATTCGTGCCGGCTTTAAACTATTCGATCCCA